>Ga0180431_10000092_pt1 | contig 115321 bp, 107 predicted proteins | sample SS_ome_11_FD_132459 | JGI IMG/M metagenome (GOLD analysis project Ga0180431, IMG submission 132459) | Hypersaline lake sediment archaeal communities from the Salton Sea, California, USA - SS_1_MS_1 metaG | ecosystem: Environmental > Aquatic > Non-marine Saline and Alkaline > Hypersaline >...
AAGGTTCCTCGCGTAGCATCGAATTAAACCACATGCTCCACCGCTTGTGCGGGTCCCCGTCAATTCCTTTGAGTTTTAGCCTTGCGACCGTAGTCCCCAGGTGGGGCACTTAACGCGTTGGCTACGACACAGACCCTCGCGGACCTGCACCTAGTGCCCATCGTTTACAGCTAGGACTACCAGGGTATCTAATCCTGTTCGCTACCCTAGCTTTCTCATTTCAGCGTCAGTATCGGGCCAGAAAGCCGCCTTCGCTAATGGTGTTCTTCCGGATATCTACAGATTTCACCCTTACTTCCGGAATTCCGCTTTCCTCTCCCGTACTCAATCTTACCAGTATCGAGTGCAGTTCCTTGGTTAAGCCAAGGGATTTCACATCCGACTTAGTAAGACGCCTACATGACCTTTACACCCAGTAAATCCGAACAACGCTTGCCACCTCCGTATTACCGCGGCTGCTGGCACGGAGTTAGCCGTGGCTTCCTCTGCTCGTACCGTCAGACCCCGGACCTATTCAATCCGGGGCTTTCATCCGAGCTGACAGAGCTTTACAACCCGAAGGCCTTCATCACTCACGCGGCGTCGCATTGTCACCCTTTCGGGCATTGCAAAAGATTCTCGACTGCAGCCTCCCGTAGGAGTCTGGGCAGTGTCTCAGTCCCAGTGTGGCTGACCATCCTCTCAGACCAGCTACCCGTCTTCGCCTTGGTAGGCTTTTACCCTACCAACAAGCTGATAGGACGCGGGCTCATCTATGGGCGACAGGTCCATTTTCAGAATCCCCATCTTTAACCACAGCTCCTAAGAATCGTGGTCTTATCCGGTATTAGCCTGCCTTTCGGCAGGTTATCCCGAACCCAGAGGTAAATTACCCACGTGTTACTCACCCGTTTGCCACTATCCCCCTCTTGCGAAAGGGATCGTTCGACTTGCATGCCTAATCCACGCCGCCAGCGTTCGTTCTGAGCCAGGATCAAACTCTCCAGTTTGATTTTATGACCCATGCACTTTCGATCATTTAATTTCAAAGAGCAATTTTAAAGACAAAAAACACCGTTAAATGATGCTTTGGTTTGCAACATTTTAACTGTAAGTATGATAAATCCTTACCGCTACTATACTTACTTATCCCTACTTAAAGTATACCGTATAATTCTGCTGATGTCAAATAAGCTGCACTATGTAAAAACTTCGCGCTACACAGTCATGGTGCTGATGACATTTTACATGTATACCTGAAAATGTCAAGATGTTTTCCTAAAAAATATCCTACTGCCCTATGCCCTGAAAACCTTGCCAAATTTGCGTTTTCCGACCTTAAGTATCTTCCCCTTTTTATCGAGGGAGATCTCGGCTTTTACATCATTGATCCTCTCGCCGTCGATCAGCACAGCGTTCTGGATAACAAGCCGTCTTGCCTCACTCCCGGAGTCGGCAAACCCGACCTCTTTTATCAGGTCCAATATGCCGATGCGGTCTTTATCGATCCCGAATTCCCGGATATCCTCGGGGATCTCCCTCTTTGCGAATACCGTCTCGAACGCGGCTCTGGCTTCCTCCGCCGCTTTCTGACCGTGATATTCGGAAACTATGCTCTTTGCGAGAGCCTCTTTCGCCTTCTTGGGATGCGTCTTTCCGGTCTCCACGTCACGCTTCAACGCCTGGTAGTCGGTATCAGTAAGAAGCTCGTAATACTTCCACATGAGCGTATCGGAAATGGACATCAATTTTCCGAACATCTCTTCCGGCGCCTCACTGATCCCCACATAATTAGCAAGGGTCTTCGACATCTTCTCAACGCCATCCGTGCCCTCAAGTATGGGCATGGTAATTATCACCTGCGGTTCAAGATCGTAGCTTCGCTGGATATCCCTGCCGACAAGCAGATTGAACTTCTGATCCGTTCCGCCTAATTCAACATCGGCTTTCATGACGACGGAATCATACCCCTGCAGAAGCGGATACAGAAATTCCAGGATGCTGATGGGAGTATTTCCCTTGTACCTGTTCAGGAAATCATCCCGCTCCAGCATGCGGGCTACCGTGTATCTGGACGACAGGTCAAATATACCGTCCGTCCCGAGTTTTGAACACCAGCGCGAATTGAACAATACTTTCGTCTTATTCCTGTCCAGGATCTTAAATATCTGTTTTTCGTAGGTCTTGGCGTTTTCCTTGATCTGGCCGGCAGTGAGCGGTATCCGCGTCTTGGAACGGCCGGAAGGATCTCCGATGCGCCCCGTGAAGTCTCCTATGAGAAAATTCACTTCGTGCCCCAGTTCCTGAAAATGCCTCATCTTGCGCAAAAGAACAGTATGACCGAGATGGATATCCGGCGCAGAGGGGTCGAACCCGGCCTTGATCACAAGAGAGCGCCCGCGGGAAAGTTTTTCCTTAAGCTCGGGGACGCTTATGATCTCTTCCGTTCCCCTGGTTATTATTTTAAGCTGTTCATCTACCGGTTTCATGATCAGTCATCGGGGCATTTTAACACATGCATTATGGGGTGTCAATCATGCCCGTCCCCGGGCGCCGGTACAGGCGCTCGAAGTCCCGGGATCACTTTCTGTCAAAAAACGGGTTCTTCCCCGTAGCCGATAAGGGTATCCCTATTGCCTGGATGATATCCTTGCCGAGGATCCCGGTCTCGACAACGGCTTTACCTATTGAATACATGAGGCGGTTATCGACATGAAATCCGGCCGCGAGCGAAGCACAAGAGCCCAGCGCTATACCCAGATCCATGGCATTATAGGCGCAAACGCCCCTTGTCCCGGCAAGTTCCTTGCATGAGGGGTATCCGCAAAAGCCGCAGTTCAGCCCCATCGGGACTTTTTTTGTCCCGACGACAACAATATGATCTATGTCCCTGATGCTTTCGGCGTCCCGCCTGCAGCTCGGCCGTGAATCTCTCCTGGCTATTCTTTTCATTCTCGCGATAACTTTTTGTTTATCGGCTTTGCCGAGCATGACTATGCGGAGATTATCCTGCCCTCTTGTTTTCGGCGCCGTACGTGCCGCCACGCACATGAATTCAGCCACGTCCTTTAAAACCTCACTCTTTATATCCTTGTATCTTCTGGCCATTTTCCTCTCTCCTTAATGAGCACATGACTTACGCGACTCCAAGGAGCGTAAGTCATAAGTGCGAATTAACCCCGAACCCCGTAAGGGGTGAGGGGTCTTTAATGAGCGCATGACTTACGCGACCATAAGAAGCGCAAGTCATAAGTGCGAATAATCCCGCGAAACAAAAAGAAGGACGGTCTTTATAAAAACCGTCCTTTACGTTCACTGTTAAACGCTGTGCGTCACGCGCCAGGTGTTAAATTTTATCTTTTTCTCCGGCGGCGGGTTTTTCCTCAGAGGGTTTCTCCCCGGCGGGTTTTTCCTCAGAGGGGTTCTCCTCAGCGGGTTTTTCCTCAGAGGGTTTCTCCTCAGCGGGTTTCTCTTCGCCGGATATATTCTCTCCGGCACCGGAAGGGGCTCCGCCACCCTCCTCTTGTTTCGGCGTCTCTTCTTCAAGACCTTTTCTGCTAAGCGCTATCTTTTTCTGTACGCCGTCTATATGGATGATCTTGACCTTAATGACATCGCCCACTTTATATACATCTTCCATTCTTTTGTTCGGCGCCAGGTCGATCTCGGAAATATGCAAAAGACCCTCAAGATCCTCTTCAAGTTCCACGAATATGCCAAAATTGGTGATATTGGTTATCTTTCCCTCGCAGAGCGTGTCGGGTTCGTATTTCTTTATTATCTCATCCCAGGGGTCCTGGGCAAGCTGCTTCACGCCGAGCGCTATTCTCCTGTTCTGTTCATCGACATTCAGGATGATAGCCTCGATCTCTTCTCCTTTTTTAAGTTTATCCCTGGGATGGGCGATCCTCTTCGTCCAGGAAAGATCGGAAACATGGACAAGCCCTTCAACGCCCTGTTCCAACTCCAGGAATACGCCGTAATCGGTCACGGCATTTATGGTCCCCCTGATGCGGTCACCGGCTTTATAGCGCTGCTCTACCCCTTCCCACGGATCCTTTTCAAGTTGTTTTATGCCGATAGAAAGTTTCTGGTTTTGCTTGTCGGTCTTTAACACCATGGCCTTGACGGTATCACCGACCTGGAATCTCTCGCTCGGGTGGCTGTATTTTTTGGACCAGGAGAATTCTGATATATGAATAAGTCCTTCTATGCCTTCTTCCAGTTCGACAAACACCCCGTAAGGCATGATGTTCACGACCTTGCCGGTAATCATGCTGCCTTCCGGATATTTCTCTTCTATATTTTCCCACGGATTGGGGGTTTTTTGCTTTAAGCCAAGCGAAACCTTTACGCTCGTCTTATCGAAATCCAGCACCTTGACCTCTACCTCATCACCGACCTTGACAACATCACTGGGGTGATTAATGCGGCCCCAGCTCATATCGGTAATGTGCAAAAGGCCCGTTATCCCGCCGCCTATGTCGATGAACGCGCCGAAATCGGTTATATTGCGCACGACGCCTTTGACGATATCGCCCCGGCTTATGTTTTCCAGTATAGCCAGTTTTTCTCCGCGCCGTTTTTCCTCAACGACCTCTTTTCTGGACAATACTATGTTCTTCCGCGGGATATTGATCTTCACGATCTTGAATTTTAATCTTTTTCCGACTATGTTGTCCGGCCCGCCGAATTCCTGCATCACGGAGAGACTCGCCGGCAGAAAAGCCCCCATCCCGATATCGACCATAAAGCCCCCTCTTACCTTCCTGAAGACTTTACCCTCGACAACGTCGCCCTCCTTGTTATTTTCTACGATATTCTGCCAGGTCTTGAACTTTTTTGCCTTCTCATGCGAAAGAACGACCATGCCCATGTCGTTCTCCTTGGCTTCCAGCATGACGTCTATCTCGTCGCCGACCTTCAGCTCCTCGGGTTCGGATATCTCCGACTTAAAAATGACCCCTTCGGATTTATACCCTATATCGACCAGGATCTCCTTGTCGCCGACCTGCACTATCTTCCCTCTTATGATCTGTCCTTCCTTAATATCGGAAATGCTCTGCTCGTAGAGCCGGGTAAGCTCTTCGTCGATGTTATCCTTATGTTTTTTGATTCCCATTAACAACTCAACTCCTTTTGTCCGGATTTTGAAGTGATATTTTACCCTTTTTTAGCAAAAGATGCAATAATTTTCGTGCGGGTGCAAGTTAACGTAACTGCCCGTATTTATTAGGGTAATCTGCAGTGTCCTTTACCAGGGCGATGCGTTCCATGATCATATTGGTAACAGCTTCGTAATCTTTTTTGCCGTAATCCTTCCCTGATAAAAAATCCTCAGGCAGTATCGGCTTGCCTATAAAAACATCGATCCGGGTCCCCGGCTTCATGCTGCCGGATTTCGGAAATGCAGCCCTGGAGCCGTCAACGTAAACCGGGACAACCGGGACGCCGGCTCTGGCTATCAAAAAACCTACCCCGCGCTTGGCTTCCTGCAGACTTCCGTCGGCAGAACGCGTTCCCTCGGGAAAAATGCAGACAGAGCGCCCTTTATGTATGCGCCTGAGCGCCTCTTTTAATCCCCCCACATTGCTCGCGCCGCGTCTCACGCATATGCAATTCACCGAACGGGTCCAAACACCCAGAACAGGAATGTTGAAAAGTTCTTCCTTCGCCAGGAAGTCCACCGAATTCTTCTTGCAGGCCACACCGACCAGCGGGGGATCCAATGCGCTCGTGTGGTTAGAGACGATCATATAAGGAGGATCGGGGATGTTCTCCCTGCCTAAGAAGCGAACCTTGAAAAAGATCCTTAAAAAAATCTCCAGAATCGACCGCGAAATCCAGTACATCATCTTGAACTCTGATCCTGCATGTTGTTTTTACCCCTTAACATGTTGAATGATCTTTGTGACGACCTCCTCTATGGAAAGATCCGTGGTATCGATAAAGACCGCGTCCCCGGCTTTCTTGAGCGGCCCGACCTTGCGGGTCTTGTCAGTATGGTCCCTCTGCTTGACATCTTCAGCCACTTCGCTCCGGGTAATGGGGTGCCCTTTCGCGCGCAGTTCCGCCAGTCTTCGCTCGACCCGTTCATCAAAGGAAGCGTCAATATAAAATTTGTACCTGGCCCGGGGCAGCACGACGGTCCCTATATCTCTACCCTCCATCACGGCTCCGTTCATGCCCCCGACCATGCGGCGCTGGAGCTTGACCATATTCTCCCTGACAGCGGGGATCCCGGCAACGTGCTTGACGTTGCCCGTGACCTCCATCTTTCGTATTTCCTCGCTGACATCCTGGCCATCCAGTATAACCCGGATCAGGTTCCCGCTTTTATCGGGCGGCAGGAGTTTTATGTCCAGATCGCCCGAAAGTTCCACGATCCTGTCTTCTGCGCCGAAATCGACGTTCTTTCGCATGACTTTAAGCGTGAGCGCCCGGTACATGGCCCCGGTATCGATATAAATGAAACCGAGCCGCTCCGCGACAAGTTTACTGACCGTGCTCTTTCCGCTGCCTGCCGGCCCGTCTATGGCTATGACTTCCATGCGCCTAAATAATCTCATCCCTTATCTTCTTGTATGATCTTAATTTTTCCCTGAGATCGTCTTCCCGGTTCCCCCTGATATCGTCTTCTATATCCGAAAGAAGCTCCTTGAACCGTCCTATGGATTTCAGCATATTGCTCCTGTTGCTCATTAAAATATCGCTCCACAGCGCCGGATCGGAAGAAGCGATCCGCGTCGTATCCTTGAATCCGGTAGACACGTACTTGCTGTACTCCTGTTCCTGGGCCCCCGCCAGCGTGTACGCAACGATATGCGCGAGATGACTTGTAAATGATAATATCCTATCATGCTCCTCGGGCGTGATAACGTCCACTGCGGCCCCCATGGCCTGCCATAACTTTTTAACCTTTTCAATGTCCTTTTCGCGGGTCGACTCTCCCCTGGTCAGCACACACAGCGAATCCTGAAAAAGATCGGCAGAAGAATATTCCACGCCGACTTTTTCGGATCCGGCAAGAGGATGCCCTCCCACGAAACAAAACCTGTCTTTAAGGCGGGCCGCATGATCAACTACCTCTTTTTTCGCACTTCCTACATCCGTGACCAGCAGTTCCCTGTCTTTGCTTACATCGCTCAGGTCTTCCAGCACCTCTTTTATCGTGTGGATGGGGGTAGCTATAAACACCACATCGGCGCCGGAAATCGCTTCAGCGTAGTTATTCACATACCCTGTAGATATAGCCTTCTCTTTGACGGCCCTGTCCAGAGACGACTGTCTGCGGCACACACCAACTACTTCCCCGGCCAGACCCCTCTGCTTTAAGGCCTTGCTGATAGATCCGCCGATAAGCCCCAGGCCGATCACGACTGCTTTTTTCATTTTCATGATATTTCCGTTTCCATTAAAGGCGCGGCCTACAATGTCCGCCCTACGGCTTCCGCGACTTTCGCCACTTCGCCCATAAGCGCTTCGAACTTTTCCGGCAGTAATGATTGCTCGCCGTCAGAAAGCGCATCTTCCGGGTTTGGATGCACTTCGATAAGGAGCCCGTCGGCGCCCGCCGCGACCGCCGCCCGCGATACCGCGCTTATCATGCCCCATCTGCCGGTCGCATGCGAAGGATCCACGATTATCGGCAAATGGCTCAAACTTTTTATGGCGGGGACGGCGTTTATGTCCAGCGTGAACCTTGTAAAATCCTCGAACGTGCGTATACCCCGTTCACACAGGATAACGTTGGGATTTCCTCCTGCCAGGATATACTCGGCGCTCATAAGAAGTTCTTTTATGGTGTTCGCAATACCCCTTTTCAACAACACCGGGGTCTTTATCGTGCCGACCTCCTTAAGAAGATCGAAATTCTGCATGTTCCTGGCGCCTATTTGTATAATATCCGCGTGTTTCATGACCATTTTCATGTTACGGACGTCCATGAGTTCCGTTACCACCAAAAGGCCCGTTTTTTTCTTGGCCTCAACCAGATATTTAAGCCCTTCTTCCCCCAGCCCCTGGAAGGCGTACGGACTGGTCCTTGGTTTAAAGGCTCCGCCTCTTAAAACCGACGCGCCGGCGTTCTTGACTATCTCGGCCGTACTTAAAAGCATCTCCCTGCTCTCAATGGAACACGGACCGGCCATGACAATTATCCTTTTGCCCCCGACGGCCACGTCCTTGCCTATGTTTATCTCGCTCGGTTTCGGCTTATAATCAAGTGACGCCAGCTTGTACGGTTTTAAGATCGGCAGGACCTTTTCGACCCCGGGGATGCCTTCAAGGGGAAGTGTTCTTATCACATCCTCTTCACCTATCACGCCTATGATAGATCGTTCCACGCCTTCGGAAAGCCAGGGTTTGAGCCCCAGTTTTTCCACTTTTACCATTATATGTTCGATCTCTTTTTTCGTGGCGCTTGGTTTGAGTACAATAATCATTTTTTCTCCTTAATGAGACCATGACTTATGCGACCATCGGGGGAGCATAAGTCATATGGTCGGATTAATCCCGGCTCGGGATATTCTTTACCGCCTCCCCGAAAACTTTAAAGAACATGTCGTTCTCTTCCCGAAGACCCATATTCACCCTGATGAAACCATCAAGCCCCCAGGGGGACATCTCCCGGACTATCACTCCCTTCTTAAGTAAATAGTTAAACACCTTTATCGAATCGCGGTCCGTATCGACAAGGATGAAATTCGTCCGGCTGGGAATATATGTCACGCCGAGAGAATCAAATACCCCGTAAAACCTTTCCTTCTCTTTTCGTACGAGATCGATCGACGTGTCCAGCAATTCTTTTTCTTCAAGCGCCGCAAGCGCGGCAACCTGCGCGAGAGAATTCACGTTGAACGGCTCTCTTACCTTGTTAAGGGCCCCCGCGATGTCCTCTCTCGCCACGCCGTACCCAACGCGGAGTCCGGCGAGACTATAAGCCTTGGAAAAGGTCCTCGCTATTACAAAGTTCCGGTCTTCACGTTTTATAAGCTCCAGGGTTTCCGGATAATCTCCGCCCCTGGCGAACTCATAATACGCCTCATCCATGAACACGAGAACATCCTCGGATATTCCCTTTATAAATTTTCCCAGTTCCTTATCCGTCACGTAAGTTCCGGTGGGATTGTCCGGATTAGCGATAAAAATGACCTTGGTCTTGCCCGTCACGGCCCTGAGCATACCGTCAAGATCGTATCTATAATCTTTCAAAGGAACTGTTCGGATCTTCGCGCCCTTTACCATGGATGCCAGGTGATAAATAAGAAATGTGGGGTCCGCAACGACGACCTCGTCCCCGGGATCGATAAATGCGCGCAAGGTCAGCAGGATGATCTCATCGGACCCGTTACCGAAAACTATATTATTTTCAGAAACCGAAAGCTTTTCGCTCAGGGCTTTCCTGAGATAATAACATCCTCCGTCCGGGTACCTGTTGATATTCTTTGCGGCTTCCGTGATCGCCTCTATGACCCGCTTAGACGGGCCCATGGCGTTCTCGTTGGACGCCAGCTTGATAACGTTCTTAAGCCCAAGCTCTCTTTTTACCTCCTCTATGGGCTTTCCCGGTTTATACGGCGTTATCTGGTCCAGAACGGTCTTCCATATTTTCTTCATGATCTTTCCCTTTGCGCGACAGGTCTATTTCGCTTTTGGATACGACCCGAGGATCTTAAGAAACTGACATTTCCTGCTCAGGTTCTTCAGCGCTTTTTTCACTTTTGGGTTCTCGCAATGTCCTTCCATGTCAAGGAAGAAGTAATATTTCCAGGGTTTTTTCTTTGAAGGCCTGGATTCGATCTTGGTCAAGTTAATATCCGCCCTTTTGAAAGAGTTCAGCATGTCGTGCAATACGCCGGGCCTGTCTTTCACCGAAAACACAAGAGATGTCTTATCCTCCCCGGAGATCCCGCTCATCTCTTTCCCGATAATGAGAAACCTGGTCACATTATAAGCCAGGTCCTCGATCGACCTTGCAAGGATCTTGAGTTGGTATTTTTTTGCCGCAAGCTCACTTGCTATGCAGGCTGAATCCGGGCGTCTTGCTGCTATTTCAGCCGCCTTGACGGTCGAGGAGACATCACAAAGCTTGGCCCACGGAAGATTTTTTTCTATCCATATGCGGCACTGTCCGAACACCTGCGGGTTCGAATAGATCCTTTCAACTGACTTTATATTGCTTCTTTTGCAAAGAAGGCTGTGCCGAACGGGACAATATACCTCTGAACATATCAGAAGCGCTGAATCGACAAACATGTCCAAAGTGTGATTGACCGCTCCTTCAGTGGAATTCTCTATCGGTACCACTCCATAGTCCGCATTACCTTTCTCGACCTCGCGAAAAACATCCGGGATGCTGTCGCATGAAAGATAGTTCACGCTTGAACCGAAATTCTTTAAAGCAGCCTGGTGGGTAAAGGTGAATTCCGGCCCCAGGTACGCAACGGACATCGGCTGTTCCAGGGAAAGGCAGGCTGACATGATCTCGCGATATATCGCCTTTACGGACTTGTCCTTCAACGGCCCCCTGTTCTTCTTCGCGATCCTGCCGTATATCTGGCTTTCCCTGTCCGGGCTGTAAAGAGGCTGTTTTCCGGTTTTCTTGATATGGCCGATATCACAGCTTACCTTGCCGCGCTTGTTTATCAGTTCCACTATGCGGGAATCTATTCTGTCGATCTCTTTTCTAAGGTCATTCAGTTTTTTCGGACTCATTATTATCGATCTCCTTTACTTTTATCTCTTCCTCCCCGCTTTCCGGCCTTGTCCCGCCTTCTTCCTCCCCTCCTTTTGCCAGGACCTGTTCCTGCGGCTTGCCGTATTCAAGATCCTCCTCGCTGAAATCTCTCAGCGCGGGCAGGTCATCCAGCGAATTCAAGCCGAATATTTCCAGGAACCTGTCAGTAGTCCCGTAAACAAGGGGTCTGCCTACTACATCTTTTCTTCCTTTTACCCGTATAAGGTTCTTGTCCAGCAGCGTTTTAAGCACCCCGCCGACATTGACCCCGCGGACGTTCTCGACCTCAGCTCTCGTGGCGGGCTGTTTATACGCTATGATAGCCAGCGTTTCCAGGGACGGGCCTGTCAGCCGGTCCACTTCTTTCTGATAAAGATTGTTTATCCATTGCAGATACTCCGGCTTGGTCACGATGCGGTATCTCCCGGCGATCTCTGCAATGTTGAATGCCCTGCCCGGCAGACTGTATTCTTCTTTCAATGAATAAATGCCTTCCTTTATATCCTTTGCATCCGACTGGGTTATCGCGTTTTTCAATTCCTCGATGCTCAGCCCTTCTTCAGAAACAATAAGAAGCGCCTCGATTATACTTTTTATCTTTTCGATGTTCTCCATGTTTTTTGCCTGCGTCCTCCCGTGATTTTCGGCCCTATTGACCGCTCTTCACCAGTTCCGGATTCCTGACGATCTCGATCTCCGCAAAAAAATCCTTTTGTATGGTGAGGATCTCTCTCATTTTCACGAGCTCCAGTATGGCCAGAAATATAACGACCACCTCGTCTTTGTCCTTTGCGTTACTGAACAGCGACGAAAAAAGCATCCTCGACTGTTTTGCCAGTATGTGATATATCTCGTGTATCTTATCGCCGACCGTAAACTTGTTTTTTATGACCCTGTGGAAGGTCTTTCTGGGAACTTCCTGAAGAACCTTCCTGAACGCGGTTATGAGATCGAACAGGCTGGCTTCAAAATATTCCATTCCGTCATCCGTCACCACTTTTTCCCTGTCGCCGGCACCCTTCCGCAGAAACACGTTCTTGTGCTCTTCCTGCATGCGCTGCAGATGGGCGGCCGCTTCCTTGTATTTTTTATACTCCAGCAGTCTTCTGACAAGCTCTTCGCGGGGATCTTCCTCTTCCTCCGCCTCAAGTTCAGTCTCGTCCTGCGGCAGAAGCATCTTGCTTTTTATGTGCATGAGGGTCGCGGCCATGACAAGGAATTCTCCGGCGATTTCCAGGTCCAGCAGTTTCATCAGCTTCAGGTATTCCAGATACTGCTCGGTGACCCTGGCGACAGGAATATCGTAGATGTCGATCTTCTCTTTTTTGATGAGAAACAGCAGAAGATCAAGGGGGCCTTCAAAAATATTAAGCTTTACTTTGTACGACATCAGCCAGTTACCTGTTGTGTCTTTGATCCTGCGTTAATCGATAACTTGATGGAGACATTTTTTTACTTCGATCATCTTGCGGCCGGCGACCTCTCTGGCTTTCCCGGAGCCCTCCTTCATGATCCGCTGCACGGCCTTGTCCGAAAGGCTCGCTCTTTTCCTGCGGATCGGATCAAGAAAACCGTTCAAAGCCAGCGCCAGTTTTTCTTTTACTTCCACATCACCGACCTTGCCGGCCCGGTACCGTTTCTTGAGATCCTCCACTTCCTTCTTGTCCGGATTGAACAGATCGTGGTATATGAACACGGGGTTGCCTTCGACCTTACCCGGGATATCGGACCGTACCCTTTTAGGATCGGTGTACATGCTGTAAACCTTTTTCTTGACCACTTCCGGCGGATCTGACAGCAGTATGAAATTGCCGTAACTCTTGGACATTTTCCGGTTGTCCGGCCCGACCAGCTTCGATACCTTGGTCAGCATAGGTTCTGCCTCGGTAAATATCTTTTTGCCGTACAGGCCGTGAAACCTCCGTACGATCTCTCTTGCCAGCTCCAGATGGGGCAACTGATCGACGCCTACCGGGACCATATCCGCATTATAGAGAGCGATATCCGCAGCCTGAAGAACCGGATAACCCAGGAAACCATAAGTTGCGAGCATGCGTCCCTTGATCTCCCTGAGCTGTTCCTTGTAGGTCGTACACCGTTCAAGCCATCCCAGGGGGGTCAAAAGCGAAAACACCATAGCCAGTTCCAGATGTTCCGGGACCATGCTCTGGATGAAAACAACGCTCCGCTGGGGGTCTATGCCGCACGAGATCCAGTCCTTGATGATCTCAAAACTGTTCTTCTTGATGTCCGAAGGATTCTCGTACTCGCTCATGAGGGCATGCCAGTCAGCCACCATGAAAAAACATTCATACTTATCCTGAAATCTGGTCCAGTTGTTCAACGCCCCGACAAGATGCCCCAGATGCAGTTTGCCGGTGGGTCTCATCCCGCTAAGTATAATATGCTTTTTCATGTTTTGCTTTTCTCTATTCTTCCAGGCGCCTTGCCACTTTTTCGATTATAAACGATTCGATGATATCGTTCTTGCGGATGTTGTTAAAATTCTTTATCGCTATCCCGCATTCAAAACCCTCTTTGACTTCCTTCACGTCATCCTTGAACCTTTTAAGGGAACTGATCTCCCCTTCGTAAACAACTTCCTGTCCTCTCTTGACCCTTATCCGGTCTTTCCGGTGTATGACCCCTTTGGAAATAATACATCCGGCCGCCTTACCGACCTTGGAGACCGGGAACACTTCCTGCACCTGAGCCCTGCCCTGAAAGACCTCCCGCTGTTCGGGTTCAAGAAGGCCTTCCATGCCTGCTTTTACATCAGCGATCGCTTCGTATATAACATCATAAAGATGAACATCGACATTTTCGCTTTTTGCCAGATACTCCGCTTTAGTGTCGGCCTTAACATGAAATCCTATTATCACAGCATTCGAGACCATCGCGAGCATGACATCGGACTCATTGACATTCCCTACCGCGGAATGGATCATGTTCAATTTCACTTCATCCGTCGAGAGTTCCTCCAGAGAATGTTCCAGCGCTTCTACCGACCCCTGGACATCCGCCTTCAGGATCATTTTGAGCTCCTTCATGCTTCCTTCAAGAATACGAGTGTGCAGGTCCTCCAGCGTGATCCTCTGGCCGCCGGCCATTCTCCTGGTCCGGCTTTCGCTCTGCTTGAGGACCGACAGCGTCCTGGCCTTCTTTTCATCCTTCACGGCAAAAAATTCTTCCCCGGCTTCGGGAACCCCCTGCAAGCCAAGCACTTCAACCGGGGTGGCGGGAGGGGCTTCCCTGACCCTTTCCCCCACATCATTGATCATCGCTTTGACCTTCCCGTAATAGGATCCGCACAGAACAACATCGCCCGGCCGCAAGGTCCCGTTCTGAACCAGCAGAGTAGCCACTATACCTTCACCCGGTGTTTTCTTGCCTTCTATCACTACGCCGCGGGCCCGCAGATTGGGATTCGCCTTAAGCTCAAGCATTTCCGATTCCAGCATGAGCATTTCCACCAGACGGTCGACCCCTTCACCGGTCTTTGCGGATACCTCCACCATGACCGTCTTGCCGCCCAGGTCCTCGGCCATAAGGTCTTCCTTCTGAAGGCCTGTTTTAACCCTGTCCGGATTGGCGCCCGGCAGGTCGCATTTATTGATCGCAACAACTATAGGAACGTCAGCAGCGCGGGCGTGATCTATGGCCTCCTTGGTTTGCGGCATGACCCCGTCGTCGGCGGCAACCACAAGCACGACGACATCGGTCGCGTTCGCGCCCCTCGCCCTCATCGCCGTAAAAGCCGCGTGCCCGGGCGTATCCAGAAACGTCACCGAACCGTTGGGGGTTTCCACCTTGTAGGCCCCTATGTGCTGGGTAATACCGCCTTTCTCCCCTTTAGTGACCATTGTCTTGCGTATGTAATCCAGTAAAGAAGTTTTTCCGTGATCTACATGCCCCATGAAGGTGACTACCGGGGCTCTCGATTCGGACGGCATCCTCGCTTCGTGTTCTTCTCTGGATACCTCTGCTCCGTGAGCCTCTTCTATGAGCTCCTTTTCCATAGCTTCAACAGTCTGCGGAAGTTCCAGCTCATATCCGAAATGCGCCATGATATCACGGACAACGTCTTCTTCCAGATCCTGATTTATGTTGACGAACGCGCCTTTATTCATCAAATACTGAATGATCAAGTTTGGTTTTATATTGATGCGCGGAGCCAGAGCCCTTATGTTTACCGGGATCCGGACCTGTATCTTTAAGGGGGTTTTTCTGACCGAAGCCGGTTTGGCCTCAGGAATAACTGCCTCCCTCGGACCCGGCCTGGCTTTCGTCCCCCTTCCGAACCTCTTGAATTTAGTTCCCGGTTTTACGGTCTTCTTGGCGGTTTCCTTGTGGGGCTGAATTTTTTCCTTTTTCGCCGCGGGTTTGGCTTTCGCGGCTTTTTCGACTATTTCTATCACGGGCCTGTCTTTTATCTCTTTTTCGACCTTCTTTACCGGTGCTTCTTTTGCTTCTTTCTTTTCTTTTTTTACTTTCTTTAGTGTTTTCACCTTCGGTTCGGCTTTTCCGCCTTTTTCTGCTTTCTCGATCTCCGGTTTGGCGGCCTTGACCTCTTCCTTTTTCTTTTTTTCCTTTACTTTTTCTTTCGTTTTCTTTTTGGCCGCAGGTGCTGCCGCTTTGGCTTTTGGTTTCTTGGCCTCTTTCGATGAAGGCCTGGCAGTCCCCGAACCTCCCAGCTTAATACGGATAAGACCCACTATCTTATCATCCACCTTGCTGTTCTGGTCTTCAACATCCACATAAAGCCTGCGAAGCTGTTCCAGGACCTCTTCGTTCGAAACTCCCAGTTCTTTAGCTAAATCACGGACCTTAACCGACATAAAACATCCACCCTATTCTTCTTTTTTCTCAGGTTCGGGTTCCTCCCCGCCAGAATCTTTTTCCGTTTTTTCGTTCGGCTCGGGGGCTTCACTTTCTTCCTCCGCTTGCGCTTCCCTTTCGGGAGCTTCAGCCTCTTCCTCCGCCTGCGCTTCCCTTTCGGGAGCTTCAGCCTCTCCCTCCGCCTGCGCTTCCTTCTCGGGGACCTCCGCCTCTCCTTCCGCCTGCGCTTCCTTCTCGGGGGCTTCAGCCTCTCCTTCCGCCTGCGCTTCCTTCTCGGGGGCTTCAGCTTCGGCAACGGGGGCTTTTTGTTTTCCCGCCGCCGCTAAAGCCTCTTTACAGGCGCTTTGTATTTTTTCAGCGGTTTTCTTGCCTATCCCGTCCAGTTGCGATAGTTCTTCGACGCTGACCCTGCGCAATTTACCTGCGTTATCGTATCCTGCTTTTTCCAGGATCTCCTTCTTCTTTTGACTGATACCCGGGATTTCCGAAAGAGGCACTTCTTCCCCTTCGGTCGATTCGGCGACCAATTCCCACTCCAGGAGCTTGGAGGCCAGCCTGATGTTCCGTCCCTTTTTCCCGATCAGCAAAGACAGCTGATCCTTGGGAACCGTCACCGTTATGGTCTTGTTTTCCCTGTCGATGACCATCCTCGATATTTCGGCCGGACTTACGGCAGCCGGAAGATACTCGCGGATATCATCATCCCACCGCACTATATCTATCCTTTCACCGTGCAATTCCTTCACTATATCCCTTACCCTGGAGCCGCGCATCCCGACGCATGCCCCCACGGGGTCCACTTTCTCATCCTTGGAACAAACGGCTATCTTTGTTCTCTCGCCGGCTTCCCTGGCCACTGATTTGATCTCAACGATCCCCTGGGATATTTCCGGCACTTCCAGCTCAAATAGCCTCTTTACGAATCCCGCATCGGTGCGCGACAATATGATCTCGGGTCCGCCGGTGTCCCTCTCAACCTTTAAAAGATATGCCCTTATTCCTTCTCCCTGACGGAACCTTTCCCGCGGTATCTGTTCAGACTTCGGCAGGAGCGCTTCCGCGTCGTCAAGCTCGACGATGACATTTCCTTTCTCGAACCGATGAACTGAACCGCTGATGATCGACCCTATTTTTTTCAGGTACTTATCGTATATGACATCCCTTTCCGCCTCCCTTATCTTCTGGATCATCACCTGTTTGGCGGTCTGGGCCGCGATCCTTCCGAAACGCTCGCTTCGGACTTCTTCGCCTTCGCTGGTGATCTTTATCTTGCCCGTCTCCTTATTGATCGCAACGGTAATATCCTCTTTGGATACGTTCGGATCGTCGATCACCTTCCGTGCGGCACTCGCCAGGGCACTTTCGATCGCTTCGAACAGGATCTCCTTGCTGATACCCTTTTCTCTTTCTATGCGTTCTAATGCGGCTAACAATGCTCCGTTCATGTCATTTTCTCCGTTAACTTATACAGAAACCCACAATCGCACTTTCGCGATATTACCCTTTTCTACGCAGATCGTACCGCCTTCTGATTCCACGGTAATACCTTCTTCGGTGCTCCCCTTCAGGAGCTTACCGATGACCGAACTTTTCTTATCCAGAGGCTCATGCATCCTTACCTCGACCTGTTTGCCGATAGCCCATGAAAAATCACTGTCGCTTTTGAGCTCCCTGTCCAGCCCGGGAGAACATACATCCAGGGTATATCCCTGCCTGAAAATATTCCGCCCGTCTATCCAGGACATGATCTTCCTGTTGAAACTACTGCATTCATCCAGCGTGATGCCGCCTTCCTTATCAACGACGACCTCCAGAAAAAGCTCTTTGCCTCCCCCGGCGGATATGTCCACCAGTTCATAGTCCGACTTTTGGGCTTCTTCGCGGATAAATTCCGCCAGTTCTTCGGGTATTCTGCCTTTCTCCATAATGCGCCTTTGTAATATCCCTCACTAAAAAAATAAGTGGGCGCCGGGCCCACTTATCTTTACTGCTCAGTTGTATGTGATTTTAATATAATCACATAGTATTGTCAAGTATATTACGTGCTAAAATAAAAGATCATCTTCACCTATCTTCCCCACCGGTCACGCCACCACTCGTCATCGCGGATGATGGATGTCGATCCTTCAGGCCGGCCGTAAGAATCGTAATAACTCGTCGTTTCCCCGGCCAATGTGGGTATAGGATTGAACTCTTCGGCCGGAAGCGGGTCACCGTCCCCCACATATTGCCTGGCGACCAGATCCCCCAGCTTATTATACTGTTTGCGCTCTTTCAGGCGGCCGTCAGCGCCATAATAGCTCTCGATGGCCAGTTTGCCATCTTTATACTGATTCCGTATCGCGGCCCAGCCATCGGAGTTTTCGCGCAATTTACCGTCTGAGCCGTAATAAGCCTCTTCTACTTTGTGGCCATATGCATCATATTTCTCGCGCTGCTCCAGAGTCCCGTTCTCCCTGTAATAACTGGTCTCCACGGGGTCCCCCAGATCGCTGTATTTCTTGCACACTTTCACTTTGCCGTTATCCCAATAATCCTTTTTCTCTGTCACGGAACCGGTCGAACTTGCCGGCTGAAGGCAGGAAAAAAGGAAAACCCCGGCCGCAAGAATGCTTACTACGTATGACTTTTTCATCATAATGAAAATAAATGGGACGGATCCATCCCCGACCCTACGCTGCCGCGGCAGACCTGTCCCGCCTTTCAGAAACAAGTATTTTTACATGATCCAAAAACTTATCCTTATCGACCAGGGTTGACTTCTTCGTAGCCCTGTCTTTAAGCTCGATCTTACCCTGCTCCATATTCTTCCTGCTGATTATGGCCTGAAAGGGAAATCCCACCAGATCAGCGTCCTTGAACTTCACACCGGCCGACTTCTCCCTGTCGTCGATCATGACGTCGACCCCGGCTTCTTTCAGCCGGGTATAAATATGTTCCGCTTCGGCGTTCACCTCTTTATCTTCCTTTTTCAAAGGGATAACGACCGCCTCGCACGGACCCAGGGATACCGGCCATATTATCCCGTCCTTGTCATGGCTTCTTTCTATCAGCGCAGCAAGTATCCTGTTGACGCCTATGCCGTAACAACCCATGATCGCGGGCCGCTGTTTTCCCTTCGCGTCCAGGAACGTTGCGTTCAAGACTTCCGAATATTTCGTGCCGAGTTTGAACGTATGTCCGATCTCTATCGCGTATTTCATCTCTATTTTGCCGCCGCACTTGGGACACGGATCGCTTTCCGTTATGACCCTGGCATCGATCCACTCGTTCACGCTGAAGTCCCTGCCGGGATTGACGTTGCGCAGGTGCTTATCCTGCTCGCTCGCACCCGTGATCGCGTTGACCATGCCGCGCACGAAAGTATCGCCCAGTATCTTTATGGATAACCCTACAGGCCCCGTAAAGCCTGTCGGACCGCCGGTTATTTCCCTGACCTTACGTTCATCGGCCAGTTCAAGCGTTCTGACCTTGAGATGATTTTTGATCTTTGTCTCGTTGGCTTCATGGTCTCCCCTGATAAGAACCGCTACCGGTTCATTGTCGGCCATGTAAATAAGCGTCTTGATCAGGTCTGACGATTTCGCTTTCAGGAAACTGCTGACATCCTGGACCGTACTTACGCCCGGAGTAAAAGTTTCCTCCACATCCTTCGGTTTACCGGCTTTTTTACCGGATACGCTCTCCGGTTTTACGGAAGCCACATCGGCGCTTGCCGCATATCCGCACGACGGGCACGTAACGATCGTGTCCTCTCCGATCTCCGTGGGGACCATGAATTCATGGGATACCGTCCCTCCCATGAGGCCCGGATCCGCTTCCACGGCCACATAAGGAAGCTCGCATCTTTCGAAGATCCGGCAATAAGCGTCATACATTTTCCCGTAGTTTTTTTCCATCGATTCGACGTCAATGTCAAAACTGTACGCATCCTTCATGATGAACTCGCAGCTGCGCACCACACCGAACCTGGGCCTGACCTCGTCACGGAACTTCGTCTGTATCTGATAGAGCACGAGCGGGAGGTCTTTATAGGAGCGTATTTCCCTGGCTACAAGCTCGGTAATGACCTCTTCGTGCGTCGGCCCCAGAGCTATTTCCTTTCCGTGGCGGTCCTTGTATTTTATCAACACCTCTCCCATATCATCGTACCGCCCCGTCCGCTTCCATAATTCCGGAGGTTGCAAGGCCGGCATCAGAAGCTCTACCGCTCCCGCGCGGTCCATCTCTTCACGGACGATATTCGCGGCTTTACGCAGCGCCCTGTACCCCATCGGAAGATATGTGTACGCCCCGGCGGTAAGTCTTCTGATAAGACCGGCTCTGACCATGAGCTTATGGCTTACTGCTTCCGCTTCCTGCGGATTCTCCTTAAGTGTAGGGCTGAATGAACTGCTCCAACGCATATATGTCGCTCCTTTTTTATATCTCTTCTCTTATTGTTTTCATCAGCTCTTTTATGACCGCGTCCGCCTCAACGGTCTTGATGACCTGCCCGCGCCTGAATATCGCCCCCTGTCCTTTGCCGAACGCTATACCGATATCCGCGTCCTTTGCCTCTCCGGGGCCATTGACTTCACAACCCATGACGGCGATGACCAGCTGTTTTTCTTCTTTTGTCATCGGACGCGACATCTCTTTTTTAAGCTCTTTTTCAAGTTCTACCACGATAGGGATAAGGTCCACCTGGCACCTGCCGCAGGTAGGACAGGCGATTATCTGCGGGCCGAAATGACGCGTGCCTGTCGAGGTCAATATACGCTTGGCCGTGCAGACTTCTATCACCGGATCCCCGGTCAAAGATACCCTTACAGTATCTCCGATACCATCCATGAGCAGCGCACCTATCCCGATACTGGATCTGACAATACCCTCTTCCGGCAGGCCCGCGGCAGTGATACCGATATGCAGGGGGAAATCGCATTCCCCGGCCATCCTTCGATACGCCCTGACGGTAACCGGAACTTCGGACGCTTTGAGCGATATCACCAGATCGTTAAAATCCCTTTTTCTGAAATGCTCGAGATATTTAAGCGCGGTATCCACCATTACGTCAGCGATACCGGCGGAAGGGGTTCCGCTTTTAGGCAGGGACCCTGAATTCACCCCTATCCTTATGGGAACATTCCCGGAAGCCGCCGCATCGATGATCCTGCTTATATCAGCGGGCTTGTATATGTTGCCCGGGTTGATCCTTATCTTATCGGCGCCGCGCTTTATGGCCTCGACGGCCAAGCGGTAATCGAAATGTATATCGGCAACGAGCGGCACGGTCATATCCTGCTTGATAGCGGATATCGCTTTTGCGTCATCCGGGTCCTTTACCGCAACGCGCACTATCTCGCATCCGACATCTTCAAGTTCACGTATCTGCCTGACCGCAGCGCCGATATCGGAAGTGTCCGTTTTCACCATGGACTGGATAGCGACCGGATGGCCGGACCCGATCTTCATATTCCCGATACTGACCGTTCTCGTTTTTCTCCGTCGTACCACTTTTTATTTTCCCCCCAATGGTGTAAATTTCAGTATATCCTGCCAGCTGATAAACAGCGCGAAAGCGATCAAGAGAATGAACGCCGCCTGCGTGATCACCTCCTGGACCCTTACGCTTAGGGGCTTTCCGCGCAGTTTCTCGATGGCCAGAAAAATGACATGCCCTCCGTCGAGCACCGGAAAAGGCAGAAGATTGAATATGGCCAGCGCCATGCTTATGTGGGCCGTTATGATAAGAAGCGGCACCATGCCGAGACGCGCGGCCTGCCCCATAAGATGCACTATTCCTATGGGGCCCGATACGGAGGTCTTTACCGGCATGCCTCCCGTGAGGAGAAGCCATATCCCCTTGTATGTCATGCCCGTAAGCGCAAGCAGTCTTTTTCCCCCAAAATATACAGCGCGGACCGGATCGTAGGAGACCGAGAGCACCTTGCTCTGCGGGGCGATCCCGACCATTGGCCGTGATATGGTCTGACCGAAAATATTCGTGACGCGCGATACGTCCGGTTTGATATCAAGGTGTATTATTCTTTTTTCGCGCATTATCTCGAAATCCAGGACCTTTTCGCCGGTAGGATCTTTTCTTATCGCGGCTACGATATCATCCCAGTATTTGATCCCCCCGCCGTCGATGGAAAGGATCTCATCTCCTACCCTTATACCGGCTCTCTCGGCCGGGTACCCCTTAAGGACCTGGCCGATCTCGTTTGAAAGGGTCGGTACCCCTATCATGAAGATAATACTGAACAGGATAAAAGCAAAAATATAATTAGTAAGAGCGCCCGCGGTTATGACCCAGAAACGGTGACCCACCGGTTTGGAGCTCAGTTCGTACTCCCTACCGGTGGCTTCGGACGGATCCTCGCCGGCCATCTTGACATAACCGCCGAAAGGGAGCAATGAGATCCTGTAATCCGTCCCACCCAGTTTCAGGCCGCATACACGCCTGCCGAACCCCAGCGAAAATATCTCGACCGCTACGCCTAATTTCTTCGCCGCCAGCAAATGCCCCGCTTCATGAATAAGTATAAGCACGCTGAAAACTATAAGCACTAAAATGATTATCAGCAAAAGTTCGATACCTCCTTGACCGCCCATCCTTCCGAAGCGATTATATCCTCCAGCGACGGCTTGTCTATCCTGCTGTGCTTTTCGATCACCTTTTTCACTATTCTTACGATATCCGTGAACTTGATCTTTCCGTCAAGAAACAGTTTCACGGCTTTTTCGTTGGAAGCGTTCAGAACGGCAGGCACCGTCCCGCCCGCACGCAGTGCCGCAAAGGCCACCTCGAGAGCCGGGAACCTGCCGGTATCCGGCTCCGTGAACGAAAGATTCTTTACGGCGGAAAAATCTACTCTTGGAAAATCGTTTTCCATCATATCCGGGAACGACAGGGCCTTCAGTATGGGGAACCTCATATCCGGGCAGAACAGGCTGGCATTGATGGTCCCGTCAATAAATTCCACCATGGAATGAATGATCGCCTCGGAATGTATCACGATCTTTATCTTATCGGGCGGTATATCAAAAAGCCACCGCGCCTCTATGGCCTCCAGCCCCTTATTCATAAGGGTCGCGGAATCAACGGTGATCTTCCGGCCCATATCCCACTTGGGGTGAGCGAGTACGTGATCCACGGAGAGAGAATCAAATTCTTTTTCTTTTACATCCTTAAGCGAACCCCCGCTGCCCGTAATATACAGAGTGCGCACGTCCCTGCTGCGGCGGCCTGACAAACATTGCATGATAGCGCTGTGTTCGCTGTCCACGGGAATGATACGGGAAGAGTATTCTTCAGTAAATCTTTTTATTATCATCCCGGCGCTGACCACGGGTTCCTTGCTCGCAAGAGCCACGGTCCTGCCGGCTTTCAATGCGGCGACAAGAGGTTTAAGCGCAGCTGTTCCTGAGATGGCCATGAAAACGATATCCGCGGATTCGGCGCCGGCCAGCTGTTCAACGCCCTCCGGCCCCGCGGTGACCCTGATGCTTTCTGCCACCTTTCCTCTCAGGTCGCTATAAAGCTGTTCCTTCCCGACAGCCACCACATCCGGGGCGAATTCTCTGGCCTGATCGGCAAGCAGCGAAATATTCTCATTGCTGGAAATGGCCTTGATGCGGAATCTTTCAGGATAACGCCTGACAACATCAAGGACGTTCCTGCCTACGGACCCTGTCGAACCAAGGAGTATGATATCTTTCATGATACCTTCACGCGGATACACTTTTAGAACGTTTTTACATAGAAATAAAAAACCGGAGCGGTAAACAACAGACTGTCTATCAGGTCGAAGACACCGCCGATCCCGGCCAGGTAAAGCGCTGAATCTTTTGCATCACAATCCCTTTTTATAAGGCTCTCCGCGAGATCCCCTACCTGCCCCAGCGTTGCCAGGATAACCCCCAGCGCAAAAAGATGAAAAGATGAAAAGGGAGTGAGAAGCCTGCCGACCGTTACGGCGACCACCACGCTTAACAAGATCCCGCCGAGAGTGCCTTCCTTTGTCTTTTTCGGGCTTATCCTTGGAATAAGCTCATTTCTACCGAAACGCCCTCCTATGAGATACGCCCCGATATCCGTGCTCTTGGTGACAAGGACGAGGAAAGCCACGAGATTGGCCCCGTTTTCCAGGAGTTTCAATTTCACGAAAAAAGAGAAAAACCAGCTGATGTAAAAAAGCGAGAACAAGGTAAGCGCCATGCTGACAAGATGATCGCGCGCGTTATCGCGCCTGATAAACTGCAAAATGAACGCCAAAAGGCTCGCCACAACGATAAGAAGGGGTTCAAGATTCTTTACTTCGGGAAGATCGTTCCCGAGAAATATGACGATCGGGATAAGCCCTCCTACGACCGTGCCGAAGTATTTGTAAACAAATATCTTCCTGTTTTCGACCAGGCGAAAAAATTCAAACTGCCCGACTACCACGAACAGCGCGATGACCAGACAGAACAGCCAGTTGGGAAATACATATATCACCACTCCCACAAAAGCAGCCAGTATCAGGGTGACGACCGTCCTCCGGGCAAGTTTACCCACCGAACCTCCTTTCGCGCTCCGCGTACTCCTTTAAGGCCTTTTCCAGCTCGGCTGCGCCAAAATCAGGCCACAAGGTCTCCGTCGCGTAAAACTCCGAATAAGCCGATTGCCACAGAAGAAAATTACTGAGGCGCATTTCGCCGCTGGTGCGGATGATAAGATCCGGGTCCGGAAGACCGCTGGAATAAAGGAATTTTTCAAAATCCTCCTCTTTCCAGGAAGAAATGTTCCTGCCGCTCTTCTCGCGCTTTGCACAGGCAGCTTTCACGGCATCGAGTATCTCCTGCCGCCCGCCATAATTAAGGGCCAGCGTCAGGATCATCCCGGAATTAGCGGAAGTTTCCTCCGCAAGGTCCTTTATCGCGTTTTTCAAAGCTCCGGGGAGCTCATCGATCCGTCCTATCGCGTTGAACCTTATATTGTTTTCTTTTATCTTTTTCCTGTTCTCCTTTAAGGCCTGCTTGAGCAATCCCATAAGCGCATTCACCTCTTCCTTGGAACGTTTCCAGTTTTCCGTGGAAAAGGTATACAGCGTTAAGGCCTTTATGCCCAGCCGGGCACAGGCTTCGGTTATGACGCTGACGGTCTTCACTCCGGAGCGATGCCCCATTATCTTGGGGAGGTTTCTCTTTTTCGCCCACCTTCCGTTACCATCCATGATGATCGCAATATGCTGCGGAAGTTTTTCCATACGGTATCCCCTAAAAATAGAAAGTAGAGAGATGGGCCCTCTACTTTCTAATCATTGCTGTCAGCGGGATTAAAACACGACCTTATTTTGCAAACCCTTTTCCCGCGTCTTCCGATACTTTCTTTTGTCTTTTTTCCGCATACTCGGGCAGGATCACGATCTCGACTCTGCGGTTCTTGGCGCGGCCTTCCGCCGTCGCATTCGACGCTATCGGACGATGTTCACCATATCCGGTAGCGGACAATCTCTTGGGAGATATGCCCTTGCTTTCAAGATAATGCAGGACATTGGTAGCCCTGGCGGTCGACAACTCCCAGTTGGATTCCCACTTCGAGTATGTTATGGGCACGTTATCGGTGTGGCCGCTGACGCCGATACTCTTGTCCGGGACTTTCTTTTTTACCACACTTGCGACATCGTCAAGGATCGGACGAGCTTCTTTCTTCATCTCTGCTTTACCCGAATCGAACAGGACGTCATCGGACAATATTATGACCAGCCCGCGATCATCCATTTCCAGGGATATACGGTCATCCTTTAATTTGCTCTCCAGCATGCGCTTGGCCTCTTCAAAATTCTTGAGCTCTTCTCTTCTCTGCGCTTCAAGGTCGCTGATCTTGGTCTGCAGCTCCTTGATCTTCTTTTTGCTGCGGGGGCTCTGCTTGTAAAAGTTCACCGCACAACCCGACACCATCAGGCCCGACATAATGAGCGCCATTATCCCGACCAGAAAATACTTTTTCGTTCGCATATCATCCTCCTTTAAATTCTCGCGTCTATTTATATATTAAAGTCTGTTTGCGGCTTTTCCCCACCGAAACAAGCATTATATCGGTCCCTATCAGTTCTTTGATCCTTTCGAGATACCTGCGGGCATTCTGGGGCAGTTCGTCATATGAGGTTATCCCCGAGGTGTCCTTCTGCCATCCCGGATGTTCTTCATAAACAGGCTCACAATTATCAAGAAAAGCGGGCTCCCCGGGAATATTGTGATACAGTTTGCCTTTGTATCTATATGCCGTGCAGATCTTTATTGTCTTAAGTTCATCAAGGACATCAAGTTTCGTAATAACGACCTTATCTATCCCGTTGATAGCGACCGAATTGCTTACAAGAACGCTGTCGAACCAGCCGCATCTTCGCGCCCTGCCGGTCGTAGCCCCGAACTCCCCCCCTTTTTTTCTGATCCTGTCCATGAGATCCGATCCGAATTCCGTGGGAAACGGCCCTTCCCCGACCCTCGTAGTATATGCCTTGACCACGCCGAGCACCCTGTCAATGCGGGAAGGCCCCACACCGGCGCCTGTACAAGCCCCGCCGGCGGTAGAATTCGAGGACGTCACGTATGGATATGTCCCGTAATCGACATCCAGGAAAGTTCCCTGGGCGCCCTCGAAAAGTATGGACTCCCCCCTCTTAAGCGCATCATTTAAAAACAGGGTGGTATCGCATACGAACGTCTTTAAAGCAGCGGCGTATTTCACATATTTTTGAAAGATATCATCTGCCGAAAACCCTTCAGATCCGTAAAGATCCCTCAGAATAGCGTTCTTTTCTTCTATATTTCTCTTTAGTCTTTTCTTAAAGTATTTTTCGTCGAAAAGATCCGCTACGCGTATACCGACACGGGCAACTTTATCGGCATAGCACGGACCGATGCCTTTTTTGGTGGTCCCTATCCTTCCTTTTTTTCTCCTGGATTCCCTGAGCTCGTCGATCTTCCTGTGGTACGGAAATATAACGTGCGCTTTATCGCTGAGCTTCAGGCGACCGTCGCAAAGTATGTCCTGCGACTTCAGAAGTTCTATTTCGTCAATAAGAGCTTTGGGGTCCACGACCACACCGTGGCCGATAACGCAGGTCTTCCCCTTATGCAGTATCCCGGACGGTATAAGGTGCAGTACATACTTATTATCCCCTATGACAACGGTGTGCCCAGCGTTGTTCCCGCCCTGATAGCGGACGATATTCTGGACGTCTTCGGTCAGAATATCTATTACCTTGCCTTTTCCCTCGTCGCCCCACTGGGCTCCGACCAGCACGGTTACCTGTCCCATAAGATCCTTTCTTCGGCCATCTTACCTTCTCTCCGACGGAATGACAGGAGGCTGCTGCGGCGTCGGTGGCGGTGTCCGGGGCGCGGCCGGCGGTGTCCGGGGCGGACTCGCCGGGACCCTGGGTATTTGCTGCAACTGCTGCAGCCTCCTCAGCTGCTCCTGCTGACGAAGCTGCCTGTTGATCCTTTCGGTATTCAGGATCGTCGCCTGCTGATTGACTTTCACGTATAAATTGTACAATGTCCCTTCGTCAAGGTCTTCTATCTTCGCGGCAATGTTGCCCGGCGGAGCATAACGGTACTCCACGGCTCCTTCTCCGGTTTCTTCTTTCTTGGAAAGCCCCGGTATCATATCAACGATCCCGGGAAACACTTCCAACCGCCTCTTGATGGTGTCTATCATTTTTGTTTTAGAAGGTATCTCTTTTTCTTCGCGGGACGGTTTCTCGGCCGCTTTCTCCGCGGGTTTTCCTTTCCCTTCTTCCGCCTTTCGCTTTTCGGCTTTCGGCTTCTCCGGTTTGATCTCCGGCTTTCCCGTGGCTTCTTTCTGCCTGGAAATACGCGCCTTGATCCTTTCCCATAACCTGGCCAGGACACCTTTTTCTTCCTGCTGTGCCGCGTGCGCTGAAACGGACAAGACCAGTACAAGCATCAGGGAAAGCAGGACCAATGACCATCTCCGTGCATCTCTCATGTGCTTCACCTCTATCTTTCCCCGCGGTTTTACTCGAATTCCGAAGGCGGTAGCATTGTGAATATTTTCCTCGCGATATCAGGATAATGCGCGATAAACAGAAGTTCGTCCCGGACAAGAGGTTTCTGGGTGTGAACGTTCGCGTACCGCACAAGTTCCAGGATATCCGTAGCTTCCTTATCGTTCTTGAACTTCACTTCGAGCTTGTTGTACACGTTGCGGAATCCCTTGATGCCGCTGTATTCACCGGCAGTAATGTTCCTTCCGGTCTCGATAATCTCCGGTTCGCCCCTGCCGAGCTCTTCGAAATCATAAAGTTCGTAGTTTCTCCTGTCTTTCAGCGCTCCGTCGGCATGGATCCCTGATTCATGCGCGAACGCATTATCCCCCACACCGACCTGGTTTACCGGTATCGGTACCCCGAAAGCATATGAAGCATACCTGGCGATCCTCCATGCCATCTTGAGATTGGTCCGCGGGTCCAGTCTGTACTTCGGATTGTTGACAAAACCGCTTGAGTATTTCAAGGCCAGGATACAGCTCACCAGATCCGCGTTCCCGGCCCTTTCCCCCATGCCGTTAATCGTAGTGTTGATATACGCATCGACGCCGCTGTCAATGGCAGCCTTGGCGCCCGCCACGGTAACAGCCACCACCATGCCAAGATCATTATGGCAATGAAGCTCGATAGGTATTTTAACCGCGGTCGCCAGGGCCGCAACGCGGTCATAGATCGTGAACGGATCGTCATACCCCAATGTGTCGCAGTACCGCACACGTTTCGCTCCGGCAGCCTTTGCGGCCTGGGCGAATTCTATAAGATAGGCAAGATCCGTTCTTGAGGCATCTTCCGCATTGACGCCGATACCCTTGATCCCTTTTTTCTCGGCCAGTTTTACCGACTTGACCATGGATCTGATAACACCCTTTTGATCGATCTTTCCGCCGAATTTATGCCTTATCATCTGGTCGGACGTGGAAATGGACATGTTCAGGTATTTAACATCGGTGTATTTAACGGCTTTCCTGACATCGGATTCCACGGCCCTTATCCAGCCGGAAAGACGCATGGGGTATATTACTTTTTTTCTGGCCAATTCGAGATTCGCGTTGAGGTAATTCGTCTCGTGAAGGGTGAACGGAAAACCGAACTCGGACTGGAATATCCCCATCTTATTGAGATATATATTGACGATCGTTTTTTGCAGTTTCGCCAGCCCCAGCCGTGAGGTCTGGACCCCGTCCCGGTTCGTAACGTCAATGATCCTGATCATGTTCCTCTTTTTGTTTTTCCGCGTCATGACTTTCTCCTTATGTTCCCACCCGGACCTGTTTGACATCATTAATATGCACTGCCTTTTTGAGCGTTCTGACCACTTTCTTCGGGACTTCGCTATCTACATTCAACAGGCTTATGGCTTCTCCGGTCTTCTTATCCCTTCCGAAACTCATCTCTGCTATATTGATGTTGTTCTTGCCCATCAATGTCCCTATCCTGCCGATAATGCCGGGGACGTCATCGTTGTACACTACAAGCATGTACCCGTCGGGAATAGCTTCGACGTAATATTTATCCATTTTGATGATCCTTGGTTCTTTGTTGGCAAAAAGCGTTCCCATTATGAAATATTTCTTCTTTCCCGTATCGAACTCCACACTGATCAAGTTTGCAAAATCCGTTATCTTGGAAGTCTTCTTTTCGACGACCTTGATCCCCCTTTCTTTTGCTATCAACAGCGAGTTCACATAATTCACCTGTTCTTCCAGCATGGGATCGAATATACCTTTCATCAGGGCCCTTGTCACAACGGCAACATCCGCATTCGCGATATCGCCGATATAATTCACGGTAATGCCCTTGATCGCTTCGTCAATAAGCTGTGCCTGGATAGACCCGAGCCGTTCCGCCAGATTAACATACGGTCCAAGGGCCTCAAGGGCTTCTTCTTCCATGGCCGGGACATTCGCCGCGTTGCGGAACCCTCTGCCCAGGAGAGCGTCTGAAACGGATCTTGCTATATCCATGGCCACGTTTATCTGAGCTTCTTCCGTGGACGCTCCCAGATGGGGAGTAGTTATAACATTGTCCGCGTTGAAGACCGGGCTGTCTGTCGGCGGTTTTGATTTGGTCTCGTACACGTCAAGCGCAGCGCCCGCGACCTTACCGCTGGCCAGGTGTTTCGCCAGGGCCTTCTCGTCGATGATCCCGCCTCTGGCGGCATTGATGATGCGCACCCCTTTTTTCATCTTCTTGAACGCCTTATCATCGATAAGATGCTTGGTCTCTTCCGTAAGCGGGGTGTGGATCGTGATAAAATCAGCGTTCCTCAAAAGGGTATCCAGGCTTACCGGTTCCACATTCAGGGATCTGGCCTTTTCTTCCGAAAGGAACGGATCATGAGCCATGACTTTCATGTCAAAGCTCATTGCCCTTTTGGCGAATTCAGTGCCTATGCGACCGAGACCTATGATCCCGAGAGTCTTTCCGTACAGTTCCACTCCCATGAATTTCTTCCTGTCCCATTTTCCCTCTTTAACGGAATGGTTTGCTTCGGGAATATTCCGCGAAAGCGCCAGCATAAGGCTGAAAGCGTGTTCTGCCGTGGACATGGTATTGCCGGCCGGGGCGTTCATCACGACCACGCCTTTCTTGGAGGCAGCCGCTACATCTACGTTATCCAGCCCCACGCCCGCCCTACCGATGACTTTAAGCTTATCGGCTGACTCGATTATTTTACTGGTCACCGTCGTGCCGCTCCTGACAATGAGAGCATCGTATCCTTTTATTTTCCTGGCAAGCTCGTTCTCTGAGAGTTTGGAAACCTCATCCACCTTAAACTTGTTATTCTTTAATATTTCCACACCTTCCTTTGCCAGGGGATCACTAACGAGAACCTTTATCGCCATGTTATCTCACTCTCCTTCTGATATCTATTTCAGCAATTCCTGCGCTTTAGCAACGCCCCTGCCAAGTTCGATATCATAACCGAGTTGGCTGAGGACGACCTCAACGCCGGCAATGGCCGTTATCGCATCATACTCATCCATATAGCCGAGATGGGCTATCCTGAAGATCTTACCCTTGAGAGCCGCCTGGCCGCCGGCTATGGTCACGCCCTGTTCATCCCTCATCTTCTTGACCAGCGCAGCCCCGTCAACCCCCTCGGGAACTTTTACTGCCGTCACCGCATTTGAAGGGCTCTTGGAAAAAGGTTCAAGCCCAATAGCTTTTACCGCTTCCCGCGTAGCGTGCGCAAGACGGGCATGTCTGGCAATAATATTATCCATACCTTCTTCCAGCAGCATATCCAGAACGCCGTTTAATCCCATTATCAGTGACACTGCCGGCGTCCAGGGGGTATCGTCCTTTGCGTATGATTTCTTTGCCGCTTTCAGGTCAAAATAATACTTCGGAAGGTCTGACTGCTCTGCAAGTTTTTCGGCCTTCGGGCTGAAGCTCAGGAAGGCAAGCCCTGGAGGCAACATGAGCCCTTTCTGAGAACCGCAGACCACGACGTCCACGCCCCATTCATCGGGCTTCAACTCATCCGCGGACAAGCCGCTGATGGCATCGACGACAAATATGGCGCTGGTAGCGGAAACTACTTTCCCGATCTGCTTGATATCGGTCACGACCCCCGTTGATGTCTCGCACAAGGTCCCGTAAACCGCTTTCACGTCAGGGTTCTCCTTCAGCAGCGTATCCACAACCGCCGGGTTCGCGGCCTCTCCCCAGGTAACATCGTAACTCACAACCTCGGCTCCATATGCCTTGCATATCTCGCCGAAACGCTCACCGAACTTACCGCCGCTTATGACAAGGGCCTTGTCCCCCCTGGAAAGAAAATTTACCACGGAAGCCTCCATGGCCCCTGTTCCGCTCGAGGCAAAGATAAGCACGGGGTTTTCGGTCCGGAATACCTTCTTCAGTTTTACGTTCACATCTTTTAAGACGGCCTGAAACTGCGGTGTCCTGTGATGGATTATTGTATCAGCCATTTTCAATAATATGTTCTCAGGTACCGGAGTCGGTCCCGGCGACATCAATCTGTACTTCCTCATTGCCGAATTCTCCTTCCTTTTTTATTATGAGGGGCAGCGGCCTATTTAAAATAGGTCGCTGTCCCTATTTCAATTTATTTTAATCACGAGATAGTCGTTATCACCTGGTCCACTATACCGTATTCCTTGGCCTCTTCAGCGCTCATGAAATAATCCCTGTCGGTATCGGTCTTTATGCGCTCAATAGGCTGGCCCGTATGTTTCACGAGGATCTTCTCCAGCTCTTCCTTTATTCTGATGATCTCCCTGGCCTGGATATTTATATCCACGGCGGCTCCCTGCACACCCCCCCACGGCTGATGCAGCATGATCCTGGAATGAGGAAGGGCGTACCGTTTGCCTTTTGCCCCCGCGGCAAGAAGCACGGCTCCCATGCTTGAAGCCTGCCCCACGCAGTAAGTGCTGACATCGGGCTTAACGAACTGCATAGTGTCATATATGGATAGGCCGCTGGTCACATTGCCGCCGGGAGTATTTATATAGACATCGATATCCTTGTCCGGATCCTCCATCTGCAGGAACAATAACTCGGCGATTATGACATTTGCCACGTTATCGTCCACGGGAGATCCGATAAACACTATCCTGTCCTTTAACAGGCGTGAATAAATGTCGTAAGCTCTTTCCAGCCGCCCTTCTTTTTCGATCACCATAGGTATTACGCTCATTACGCCCTCCTCCATATAATGGATTATTTTTTCTCCGTGATAACCGCTTCCGCGAGAAGAAAATCCAGTGTTTTTTCTTCTCTGAGCTGTTCTTTTAATCCGCCCAGCAGATCGTGATCCTGATAATATTTTTTCACGTTATCAAAAGGCTGGTTGTAAGAATCCGCAAGGGATTTTAACCAGTTATCCATTTCTTCGTCGGTTACGTCGATCTTTTCGAGATCGGCAATAGCGTCAAGTATGAAATACGCCCTGACCTTATTTTCAGCTTCCTTGAGAAGCTGCGCCCTCAGACCCTCCTTATGGGATTCTATTGTCTCCTTGTTCACGCCTTTCTGCGCCAGCTCATTCTCTGCTTTCTGCATAAGGACCTTAAGCTGCCTCTCAACGATGGACGCCGGCAGGTCCATGGGATGCTTCTTGAAAAGTTGCTCCAGTATCTGGTTTTTCATGGCGATCTCGCTACTGGCCTCTTTTCTCTCCATGAGCTGCGTGCGGATCTCTTCGCGGGCTTCGCCCATGGTGTTCTTTCCGAGCTTCTTGGCCAGTTCGTCATCAAGTTCGGGCAGCTTCTTCTCCTTGGTTTCCTTGATCTCGACCTTGAACACCGCTTTTTTCCCGGCATATTTCTTGTCCGCATAATTTTCCGGCAGCGTCACTTCAACGTCTTTCTTATCTCCCTTTTTCATCCCGCAAAGTTCCTCGCCCATGCCAAGTAAGGAGGCCTCCTTGTCAGCTTCGATCCACATATTCTCGCGTTTCTTGGAAATGCTCTGCCCATCCATGAACGTCTCCACGTCGCATATGCCAAAATCCCCTTTCTGTATCGGCCTGTCGGTCTCGACAAAATCCGCATGCATGTTCCTGAGCCGGGCAAGGGTTTCATCGACCTCCTCGTTCGTGACGCTGACCTTCCGGGTGGCGACTTTCAGCCCTTTATATCTCTGCACCCTGAACTCGGGATGGATATCGACCTTCGCTTTGAACGTAAGTGTTCCGGCCGGTCCGATATTCACATCCGATATCTCGGGATAACTCACGGGGCTAAGATCATGCTCTTTCAAAACCCGCTGATAGGCCTGCGGGATCAAGCGGCGTTTCACTTCATCCGCGGCACCTTCATAATGGCTTTTCCGGATGATCTCCAGCGGGGCCTTTCCGGGCCTGAATCCCGGGATCTGAGCTGTCTTCCTGATATCCTCCAGGACATCATCGAAGACCTTATCTACCGTCTCTTTCGGCATTTCTATCTCGAACTGCCTCGCTGTTCCTTTCAGTTTCCTTATCTTACTCTTCAAGTTGTCCCGCCTTTCAAAAATTCGGCTCTACCAGTCCGTATTTCCCGTCGCCTCTTTTGTACAGTACATTCACTTCACCGGTATCCGCGTTCTTGAACATGATAAAATTCTTATTCATGAGCTCCAGCTCAAGCTTGGCTTCCTCGGGAAGCATCGGTTTGTCGGCAAAAGAGTTTATCCTTACGATCTCCCCCTGCCCCCCCAAATCAGCCATTCTCCCCGATCTTCTGAAACGCCTTACCGGGCGCATGATCTTGCCGACCACGGCCTTGCGCCTTCTGGAGGATAACCTGTCATTCAGCCTCCTCAACTGTTTTTTAACTTTGTCGGAGGCGTTATCGATCGAAGCATACAGGTCCGGGGAGCTTTCCTTTGCCACCACCCTGTTCCTCTTAAGATGCAGGATAACCTCAACGTTCTTCAGGACCTTCCCTTCTTCCAGGATAACCTCGCAGTTATAAATGCGGCCGTAAAGCCGCTCCAGCCTGTCCATCCTTTTATGGATATACCTCTTTAATGAATCATCCAGATCCAGATTTCTCCCCGTAATGGTTATCTGCATCAACTTACCCCCATAATTTTATTATTATAACGCCTCCGAAAGAATATCAATATACCATATATGCGTTCAGTTTTTCAACGTAAATTCGTAAACGATAGCCTGAAAAATCTCGCCGGTTTTATCTTTAAGAATGCAGCATGTTCCCGTACAGGGAGGATCCACACTGGGCGGAGGGGCCCTGGTAGGGAACATGCTGCATTCTTTAATTTAAGTGCTGCGCTCATTTACATCGAGAAACGTTCTCCCAGATATATCTCCCGGGCCTTGGGATCGTTTATCAGCTCTTCCTTGGTGCCGGATATAAGTATCTGGCCTTCGTACATAATATAGGACCTGTCGGTTATGGTAAGAGTTTCCCGCACGTTGTGATCCGTGAGCAGGATCCCCAGGCCCATATCTTTGAGCTCCCTTATCACTTCCTGACAATCATATACCGCTATCGGGTCTATCCCGCTGAAAGGCTCATCCAGCAGTATAAACATCGGGTTCGTGACCAAAGTCCGGGTTATCTCAAGGCGTCTTCTCTCCCCTCCGGATAAAGTATAAGCTTTATTTTTGCGCAAATGCACGATCTTTAGCTGACTGAGCAGATTATCCAGCTGTCGGTATCGCTCCCTGCGGGGAAATCCCAGGGTTTCCATAACGGCCATGATGTTTTCCTCGACAGTAAGCTTTCGAAAGATGGACGGCTCCTGCGAAAGGTAACCTATTCCCGAACGCGCTCTCTGATATATAGGAAGCTTCGTTATGTCCTTTTTATCGAAAATAACATGTCCCGTATCCGGCCTTATGATGCCGGTGACCATATAAAACGTTGTTGTCTTGCCGGCGCCGTTCGGACCGAGAAGACCCACGACCTCGCCTCTTCTTACGTTGATGCTGACCTTGTTGACGACGTTCCTGCCGCCGTATTGCTTAACCAGATCCCTGGTCTCCAGTAGATGCATCTTGCTCCCTTTCTACGGTTTCAGTCGCTTCCTTCCCGCTTTCCGCCTCCGCTCCCTGCCTTCCCATTTCATCAAGTTGGGTCAGCTCCTCGGGATCGATGATCACCCTCGGCTTGCCCAAAAGCTGCGCGCTCTTGGTGCTGTCGGTATATATCGCTTTCTCGCTTATCGTGTAGCTCTTGCCCCTCCTGACCTTCACGTTCCCTTCCGCCACGACCTGGGCCAGTTTTTGCGTTTCGGGGTCAAAGTTCACGGTAAGCTTATCCGCGAACAGCTTTCCGTCCTTATCCTCCACTTTGACATCCCTGTGAAATACCGCCACGTTATCGTTATATCTCACTTCAAGCGGTCCGCTGCAATTCACTTTCGTGGCCGGCTCCATTATGACCATGACATTCTCCCTTAACGTGGCTGTTTTCTCATCGGAATTGGCCATGCCGCCTTTTCCAACGGCGCTCATGCCTTCCCGCTTTATATGCACGACGGCATCAGTAAAGATCTCTTTGGTCATCTGCGACCATCTGGCCTGTTCGGTTGTCAGGATAAAACCGTCATCGGCAAAGACCTTAACATTACCGACAAGCTCTACTTCGCCCTTCCCCCTGTTGTAAATGCCCGCATCGGACGTGAGGTTTGCGGTAACATTCTCCCCGTATACCACCGCTTCCAGGTCATTCAGGTAAATATCTTCTCCTTTTATTTCCGCGGATTTACCCTCAAGATGCCATTGTTTCGCGCCTTTCGGGCTCCGCCCGTCTATCGTGAAAGACAGGACTTTTTGCTCAAGATCCTTCGCCCCTTCGGTGTCCCCGGCCTGAGCCGTTCTCCGGACCTGTGTTTTTCCGCTATACTGTTTCTGGCAGATCCAGGCGACAGCTATGATGGCGATAATGACCAGGAAAATTACAGTTTTTTTCATAAAGCTTGTACTATGTCGTACGGTGAACCGGCTTTTTTGTTTTCCATCTTGAATGCAGCCACACCCACTGTTCCGGATATTCCCTTACATACTTCTCCAAAACATCGGTCCAGAGCTGAGTGTAACGCCTGACGTCTTCTTCCTTATCTTCGCCCGGCAGCAAAGAAATGGGTTTCTCTATGATCATCTTGTACGTATTGTCGGGTTTACGGATCATAAAAGCCGGGACCAGGCCCGCCCCCGTAGCCATTCCGAGCTTTACCGGCGCGGTCGGCGTATAAGCGGGCTTGCCGAAAAAATCGACAAACACCCCTTCCACGCTGCTGACATCCTGATCGGCCAGCATGCCCAGAACCTGACCCTTCTTAAGGATCCTCAGGATCTTCTTGGGGGATTCGTCACGGTAGATCAAACCGGCGCCGAACCGGGTGCGCAGCCGGGTGACAAACTTATCATACTTATGAAAATACATCCTCCTGCCGATCACGGCGCCCTCATGCCCCCTTACCTTCACATAGATCGACAATAGTTCCCAGTTACCGAAATGGGAACCGAGCACGATAGCGCCCTTGCCTTTCGCAAGGACCTCATCCAGGTATTCAAATCCATAGGCCTCGGTCACGAGATCCTTGACATCTTTCTCGCTGAAAGAGGTCAGCTTTATCCAATCCGCTCCGTTCTTGGCAAGATTCCTGAAAACGTCCCTTGCTATGCGGGCATTCCTCTGGTGATCATCGCTGAAAACGTCGTTCAAATTGGATAACGCTATCCGGCGGAATTTGCCGAGAAAAATAAACGCCATCTTTCCTAAAAGATCAGCGATCACAAGACTCACGCTTCGGGGGACCAGGCCGATCAAAAAGAACAGGATCTTGGTGATGTAATAAATATAATATCTTCTGGTCTTTATCTTCATCCTTGGTATCTATTGCGAATACTCGGCTTCTACTGTTGTCGTGATCCCGCCGCGCACGTTAAAAACGCCTTTTACTTTAACCCACCTCGGTTTACTTGCCCTTACGAGATCATCGAGCATGCGGTTCACCGCGTGTTCGTGAAAAATACCGATATCCCTGTAAGCTGTCATATATTCCTTGAACGACTTCAGCTCGATACACCACCGCCCGGGCGAATATTCCACAAAGATATGCGCAAAATCAGGAAGCCCGGTTTTGGGGCATACGCACGTGAATTCAGGGGTATCAAATCGCACAACGTACGTTTTGTCCGGATACTTGTTCTCCCAAACATCGATCTTTGGAAGCTTCAGACCCCTGATACTTGCCTGTAGTCCCTTGTAATCTGATCTTTTAGCCATTTTATCTGATACCAAGGCACTTATGCATCTGCCCGAGTATCCTTACTTCCTTTTTTGTTTCTTTTTCGACATACGCCTTAAAATAAGAGAGCATTTCCTTGTCCGGTTCCCCTGCAATACCGCTGACGGGCGTGACGGGCTGCAATACGATAACGATCTCTTTCTTCAAGCCGGCCGCTATCCGGCCCATTCGCTTTACATCGTCGATCGTCGTGGAATCCGTAATAACGGCTTTTAATATCAATTCCCTGCGGGACGCCGTTTCAAGGAACTTTTCATGCACCCTCCACAGGCTTTGCGCATTTCCGGTTGAAGACGGAAATTTAAAATCCATGGCCACGATATCTACATGATCGATGATCTTTTTGAGCCCGTTCGGCAGCGTACCGTTCGTTTCCAGGTAGATATCGTGTTTTCTGTGTTTTTTGAAAAGCGGCAAAAACTCTTCCAGAAAATCCGCCTGCAGCAACGGTTCCCCGCCTGTGACGGTAAGTTCATTATAATCATCATCAAAATCAAGGATCTTGCCCAGAAGGCTTTCTTTTGAAAAAGATTTATAGCTTTCAAGGAACGTATCGCAATAAATACACTTAAGATTGCACCCGTAAAAACGAAGGAAGAGTTGCCGGCTTCCCGTAAAAGGCCCTTCTCCCTGATATGATAAAAATATTTCTGAAATCTTTGCCTGCGCCATATAAAAATAAATGGGATCGGTTTCAGCCGGACATTAAGCTACGGCGGAAAACCTGTCCCACCTTTCACTCTCCGCAGCGGCTCCGTCCCGTCTTTTCTGCAACGGATCCTCTATTCCGGCATCTCTGAACGCCTGCGCGCGGAACAGACACGACTCGCACGTCCCGCAGGGCGCTTCTCCGCCCCGGTAGCATGACCAGGTGTGTTCGAACGGCACGCCCAGCCGGTTGCCGATCTCCACGATCTCCTTTTTTGTCCTGTTAAGGATCGGGGTCACGATCTCGATCCCGTGTTTTCCGTCCCGGGTGCCGCGCCGTATTACTTCCTGAAAACTTTCGAAAAACTCGCCGCGACAATCCGGATAATTGGAAAAATCCAGCTGATGCGCCCCGATATATACCGCTTCCGCTCCGATGGCCTCCGCAAACGACACCCCGAAACTCAAGAAGATGATATTCCTCCCGGGGACATAAGTGTCCGGTATCGCGCCTCCTCTCGGGGCGGGACCTTCAGGGATTGCTTTTCCCTTATCCAGAAGCGCGCTGCCTTTCCACGGTAAAGATATATTCAGGACATAATATCCGCATCCGGCCATTTCGGCGATCTCCCGCGCGCAGGCGGTCTCCTTCACGGCTTTCTGCCCGTAATCAAAGATAAGGACATGGCACTGGTGATCTTTTTTCGCGATATGGAGCGTGACCGCCGAATCCATGCCGCCGGATAATAGTACGACCGCTTTCTTCATAAGCCTGGAACCTGACCAAAAACCGGAATTGCGGGATCACTTTCCCGAAAATGTAGCCAATGAAGTGTCTGTCTCCCATATGGTCACTTCTTTGATGTTCATCTCAGGGCTTTTTTCGGCTATTTTTTCATAAACATACCTGGCGATATTCTCAGAGGTCGGGTTATTGTTCTTGAAAAATTCCAGTGCGTTCAGATGTTTATGGTCCAATTCGGCTATGGCCTCGTTCAAAACCTTTTTGAGCTCCTTAAAATCCACGACCATGCCCGCGTCGTCAAGATCCTCTTTCTGCGCCGTGACCTCAACGCGCCAGTTATGGCCGTGCAGCTCCTCACACTTGCCCTTGTACCCTCTCAGGTTGTGAGCGCTGCTGAATTGTGATCGGACTTTTACATTGTACATGCTGATCAAGTGATCTACTCAAAATACTTTGACGTTATCCTGTCCCATGTCCCCTGGGCCTTTAATATAAAATTGCAGATTTCTCTGACCGCCCCATGCCCGCCGGACTTTTCAGTGGTAAAGTGGACGAACGGTTTGACCTCTTCCATGGCATTCGGAGGACATACCGCCAGGCCCACTCTTTTTAATACCGGGATGTCAATAACATCGTCGCCCATAAAACACATCTCTTCGTCGGTCACCTTGAATCTTTTCCGTATCTTATCCAGAGCTTCGATCTTATAGTGAAAATCCTGATAGATCTTGTCTATCCTGAGCTCTTTCGCGCGTTTGGTAACGACCCGCGAGGCCTTTGCCGTCAGGATCACGCATTTTATCCCTGAACGTTTTATGAGTAATATCCCGAGACCGTCATTGACGTCAAAATTCTTCAGCTCGTCCCCGTAATTGCCGTATATGATCCTGCCATCGGTAAGGACGCCGTCCACGTCAAGCACCAGGAGTTTTATTTTTTTGGCTCTTTCGATAAGCTCAGGAGAATATTTATCGTCCATATCCCGCCTTTCCAGATTATCAGACCAGCCCGGCTTTCAAGATATCCTGAACATCCAGCACCCCGATCGGCCTGCCTTTTTTGTCAACGACGGGGATCTCGTCGATCTTCTTATTCCTTAGTATTTCAAAAGCTTCCGCGGCCAGGCGGTCCCCCCTGATCGTCACCGGGGACCTTGTCATAACATCGCTCACCTTACGATCCAAAAGGTCCTTTCCCTCTTCGAAATGTCTCCTCAGGTCCCCGTCAGTAAAAATTCCGATCAGTTTCCCTTTGCTGTCGACGACGCTTGCTGAACCGGCCCGCATTTTCGTGATCCTGAGAAGAACATCTTTTATCCTGGCGCTTTGCTTCACGATGGGGGTCTTGGATTTTTCCCTCATGATGTCCTGGACTCTCAGAATAAGCCGTTTACCAAGCGCTCCCCCCGGGTGATACAGCGCGAAATCCTTGGGCCGGAATTTCTTTTTCTCAAGAAGCGCGATCGCAAGCGCGTCCCCGAGCGCAAGCATAACAGTTGTCGATGTGGTCGGGGCCAGTCCCATCGGACAAGCTTCCTTGTCTACGGAGCTGTCGATGACAAAATCGCTGTTCGCCGCCAGGGACGATCTCCTGTTCCCCGTAACAGCTACAAGTTTTGCCCCGATCTTCTTTATGATAGGGATCAGTTTGACCACTTCTTCCGTTTCCCCGCTATTGGAAAACGCGATGATAACGTCATTACGCGTAACACGCCCCAGATCCCCGTGAAGAGCTTCCGCCGGATGAAGATAAAGCGAGGGGGACCCTGTCGAGGACAGGGTCGCGGAAACCTTCTGCGCGATGAAGCCCGGCTTTCCCATGCCGGTCACTATGATCCGGCCTTTGTTCCTGGCCAGGAGGCTGACGATCTTTTCGAAGCTCCCGCCGATCCTGCCGGCGAGCTTCGCTATGGCCTTGCTCTCATTGATCAGCACCTTTTTTGCCCTGGAAATGCTCATGCTTACCTTACCGCCTTTTCTATTGTCCTGACCTGTTTTAAAAATTCCTTAAGGTCGCTCAATCTGAGCATGTTCGGCCCATCGCTCAGCGCCTTCTCCGGCTGCTCGTGCACTTCCAGAAATAACGCATCGCAGCCGATAGCCACGGCAGCCTTTGAAAGCGGCAGGATATATTTTGATTCCCCGCCGCTTGATAGGGGTCCGGCTCCCGGCAGCTGCACAGAATGAGTGGCATCGTACACGACCGGGTACCCCGTTTCTCCCATTATGACCATCGCGCGAAAATCATTGACCAGCATGTTATAACCGAAAGTGGTACCCCTTTCGGTGAGCAGTATGTTCTTATTGCCGGTCGATTCGACCTTGGCGATGACGTTGTCCATCTCCCGGGGGGACATGAACTGTCCCTTTTTGATATTAACGGCCTTTCCGGTTGCGGCGGCCTTAAGGATCAGATCGGTCTGGCGGCACAAAAACGCCGGTATCTGTATAACGTCAAGGACTTTCGCCGCCGGTCCCACTTCTTCTACAGAATGGACATCGCTCAAAACAGGCACCCCTATATCTTCACGTATGCCGTGCAGGATCTTCAAGCCCTCTTTCATGCCCGGCCCCCTGAAAGAGGTTATTGAACTCCTGTTGGCCTTATCATAACTCGCCTTGAAAATAAAAGGCATACCGAGTTCGTCCGCTATCTCTTTTATCCGGCGGGCGTGTTTTATGGCGCTTTCGGCGGATTCGATCACGCAGGGGCCCGAGATCAAAGCAAGGGGACTGCCCCTACCGATAAGGATCTCTCCCGCTTTTACGGTTTTTGCGTTCATTGTACGTTCCTTTGCAGCTGGATTCCGCGGGCTTAAAGCCGAACTACTGCTGAATGCCTTGTTTCTGCTTTAATATTTCCCGCACCTTTTCAAGGTCTTCCTGAGTATCAACGCCTATGGTATCATACCGGGTTTCCACGGTCTTTATCTTATATCCATGTTCCAGCACGCGAAGCTGTTCCAGTCTTTCTTCGATCTCCAGCGTGGATTTCGGAAGATTAGTATAGGTGAATAAAAAATCCTTGGTATATGCATACAGCCCGATATGTTTAAAATATCTTCCGCTTATATCCTCCAGTTCCGGCTTACCGACAGATTCATCCGCGCTGCCTGCGCTGAAGTACGGGATCGGGCTCCTGGAAAAATATAATGCGAACCCTTTTCTGTCCACCACGCACTTGACAACATTGGGATCGGTGATCTCCGATCTTTTGTGAATGCGCTTGATGAGCGTCGCCATCTGAATATTCCGCTCATATTCGAATACCTGGGCCAGATCATCTACCATCAGGGGGTGGACAAGAGGCTCGTCGGCCTGGATATTGATAAACACATCGCCGTCAACGGCATTTGCGACCTCGGCAAGCCTGTCCGTACCGGAAGGCTGCTCCGGCGACGTGAAGACCGCTTTACCGCCGAAGGATTCAACGACTTTCAATACCCGCTCCTTGTCTGCCGCGACAATGACTTCATCGACCTCGTGCGCCCGTTTGACCCTCTCCCAGACATGCTGGATCATGGGTTTGCCGTTTATATCTGCCAGGATCTTTCCCTTAAGCCTGGTCGAGCGCCATCTTGCGGGTATCACAGCCACGATCTTCATTTCTTTTGTCCTTTCATGTAGTTTTTCAGACTTTTCGACAATTCCTCTTTGCCGACTACAGCGGTACCGGATCTTGATACAACTATGCCCGCAGCACAATTGGCTATATTCGCCGCAACACGCGGGCTTGCGCCGCTCACCCGGCACAAGGTATAAACCCCTATAACCGTATCACCGGCCCCCGAAACATCGAAAACATCCTGCGCCACCGTAGCTATTTTCTGCGGATCCTTACCTTTCTGGAAAAGCATCATGCCTTCTTCCCCGAGAGTTATCAGAACCACATCCGAGTTCGTGTCTTTAAGAAGCTTTCTTCCGGCTTCTTTTACCTTTTCCTTGGTTCCCAGGGAAAACCCCACCGCTTTGGCAGCTTCGAGGCGATTCGGCGTTATCACGCTGACATCTTTATAAATGTTAAAATGATTTTCCTTGGGGTCCACCGAGATTATTTTATCGTTCTTTTTCGCGAGTCTTATGATCTTTCTGATCAGGGAAGGCGTGATCAGGCCTTTTCCGTAGTCTTCTATGATCAATGCGTCAACATTCCGAATATTCTTTTCCACATACTCTACTATTTTCCTCGAGAGATTTTCGGGAATATTATGTCCGTCTTCCCTGTCGATCCGCACCACCTGTTGATGGTAAGGATGGTGATGGGCCATGATCCGCGTTTTCAATATCGTCTGCCTTGATGAATCCGTAAAAACCCCGTCGATATTGATCTGGCGCTCTGTAAGTAATTTTTTTAATTCCTCGCCGTTGGAATCCCTTCCGACGATGCCTACAAGATAAACTTCGGCTCCCAGCTCCGCCAGGTTATTTGCCACATTACTCCCGCCCCCGGGCATATAACTATCCGACCTGTTAACCAGCAGAACCGGAACAGGCGCCTCCGGCGAAATACGGGAAACGTCCCCCCATATGAACTGGTCAAGAAGGAGGTCCCCTATTACCATGACCTTCTTTCTTTCAAACCTTTTTACGATATCCGAAAAGGTAGAATACTTATATTGTTTCACCAGGATCGCCTCCTTCTGCCACGTTCTCCGCGGGATGTCAGATATGCACGTCCAGCCTTGAAAGAATATCGCCCTTGGGGATAGCCCCTATGACCTTGTCCACCATTTCCCCGTTCTTGAAGATCATCAAAGTCGGTATGTTCATAACGCCATATCTGGACGACGTTTGCGCCCCGTTTTCAACATTTAACTTGCAGACCTTGAGCCTGTCTTTGTATTCTTTGGCTATTTCTTCGATTATCGGAGCGATCATAAGACACGGAGCGCACCACTCCGCCCAGAAATCCACCAATACCGGAAGTTCGGATTCGAGCACTTCCTGCTTAAAATTTTCATCATTTACAGTGATTTCCAATTTTTCCTCCATTATTCTTCTCCTCCTTTATTTTATAGCCCCTTATTATAATACCTTTAGGTAAAAGGGGCAAGAATTATAGGAGGGATTTCTTACTTTTTCATAATTTATGGATTAAAGCCGCTTTACTGCGGTTTTCCCAGGGCTTTTTCCGCCGCCGCTACCACCTCTTCGGCAGATATCGCCTTGAGGCATGCAAAATCGATCTCACAATTGTGCGCTAAACATGTTTCGCATCCGACGTCCTTATGAAGAACTACGTCCCTATCCCCTAAAGGCCCCCATCTCCTGGGGGAAAGACCGGGATCCTTGCGGCCGAAGATAGCTACCACCGGGGTTCCTACCGCTACCGACACGTGCACCGGCCCGGAATCATTGGAAATGAACAGGCGGCATCTGGAAAGAAGTTCCGCGAGTTCGCCCACCAGCAGCATGCCGGTAAGGTCCACCGCTTTACATTTCATTCCGGAAGCTACCGCCTTGCTGTATTCCGCTGTTTCATCCCCGCCGACCAGAACAACATCACAGCGGTGCTTTTCGGACAACGCATCTCCCACCAGGGCGAATCTCTCCGGGGGCCACCTTTTTGACGGACAACTGGCCCCCGCATGGATAGCAATGATGTTATCCCCGATGCCGGAATCTTTCTGCAACGAATCGATCAAACGTTTATCGTTATCAGCCGTCACCATATACGGCCGGCGGTCGGCTCCCTCGACATCAAACCCGGATCGCCCTAAAAGATCGAAGTTATAATCGACTTCATGCCTGTCGCCTTCCTGCTTGATGTGGGGGACCTTTTTGGTAAGAAGAAAGCCCATCTTTCTGTCGTACCCTATCCTCAGCGGGATGCCCGCCACCAGCAGCATGACATGCACCCTGTTGGTGGGATGCAGCGCTATTGCCGTATCAAACTTCCTTTTTCTGAGACCGAAGGCAAATCTTACAGTGCTCCATAAACCTTTCTGAAGCCCGCGCTTGTCGTAAACTATGACTTCGTCGAGGTGCGGGTTATTCGCGACCACATCACGGTTCTCCGGCCTCACCATAAAAGCGATATACGCATCGGGGTGCAATTTGCGCATGTGCCGTATCACCGGCGTGGCAAGCACCACGTCACCCAGCCGATCCGTCCTGGTTATCAGTATCCGTTTTTGTTCACTCATGACATTTTTGCCGTTTGGAGATTTAAGTTTGCAAGTATCCTGCAATTTTTTCGAACAGAAAAAGTAAAAGACAGCCTTGGGATGTTTCTACCAGAAGTTTGTAAACTTTTAAGAACCTTAAATGTTATTCAACAGTTATTTTTTCAAGTTCGGACGCAGGGCAGTAAAAGTTTTTGGGGGACGTACAAACTTCTGTACGAAAACCCCAAGGCTGTCCTTGCACAATGTTCTGCTCATTAGAGTGCCGACCTGGAACTTAGCAAAGTTCCGCATACACTTTCTTGTACACCCGGTAATCATCCTCCGAAAAACAGATATAACGGATCTCATCAAAATCGTCCAGGACCTTCATCCCCTCTTCCAGGGCGATCCTGGCGGCTTTATCGACGGGGTAACCATACACCCCCGTACTTATGGCCGGAAAAGCTATCGTCTTAAGATCATTCTCAATGGCCAATCTGAAACTGTTCCTGTAACTGTCCCTTAAAAGTTCCGGTTCGCCGGAGAGACCGCCATGCCATACCGGCCCCGGCGTATGAATGATCTTTTTTGCCTTCAGTTTTCCCGCGTTCGTTATGACAGCGGAACCTGTCTTGCATCCGCCTATCTTTCCGCATTCCTCCAGCACCGAAGGTCCGGCTGCCCTGTGAATGGCGCCGTCCACGCCGCCGCCGCCTGCGAGGCGCGTATTCGCCGCATTCACGATCGCGTCCACATCCTCCCGCGTAATATCTCCCCGCTTTATAAGGATCTTACTCACACAGCACCCCTCTCGCCGCGCGAAAGACCTCTTCCACATCTACCTGCGATATGCACCCCTCATCGGGCCCCATGGCGCAGAGAGCCCTGCCGCACGGCCGACATGGGATCTCAGGGCTCATCACCACGCTTTTTTTGGCCAGCGGGCCGTATTTCCGCTCATCGGAAGGGCCGAATATGGCGACAGCCGGGGTATTGACCGCGCTTGCCACGTGAAGAGGCGCGCTGTCGTTCGTAATGACAAGAGCGGAGCGTTTCATCAGCTCAGAAAGAGCGCCTATCGAGGTCTTGCAGCAAAGATCCGTAACGGGCTCCGCCATCCGCGAAACGACATCCCGGACAACTTCCCTGTCGTCGTCGTTTCCCACCACCAATACCCTGCAGCCCAGCTCTGACACCAGTCTATCCGCCAGGACGGCATATTTCCCCGCATTCCATCTTTTAAGGTGGCTTTTCGCGCCGGGGCTGATGACAACGATCTTTTTTCCGCCCGTTGGACCTATTATGCTGCTGACGTAGTTTTTTTCATCGTCGTTCACCGGTATGAAGAATTTAGTGCCGGGTAGTTTGTCGCCGGCGGAGTATCGGCCGGGGGAGGCATGGAACGAAGACATCCCCGTTATCAGGCCGCGTAATTTCAACAAGTGCTCGTCTTTCTTGTGAATCATACCCGGAACTTTTGAAAAATTCGAATGGAACCTCGCGCCGACAATATAGGGAGTGAGGGAATTTTTCAGATCTACGACCAGATCGTATCTGCTGCGGCGCAGGCGGGCGACCTGGTGTATTCTTTCTTTGACGCTCGGCCTTCTTTTACAGATAATGACTTTCCTCACGGCAGGATGGGCGCTGAAAATATCCTTTCCGGGAGCCCCCGTGATAACATCGATGCAGGCTCGCGGGAACTCATCGTGCAGTTTCTCAAGGACCGGGGTCGTCAATATAATATCCCCCAGGTTGCTGAGCGTTATGAACAGGATCGTACGCACGTCTTCTTTCTTCATCCATTATCTCCAAATGCTGGACAACACTCTTTTGGCCGCATTAAACACTTCGTTAACCATAATCGACTTCATGCACATGTAATCCTTGTTGCACGTTCTTACATAACAGGGTATTTTACAACCGACGTCCTTATGTATGATGATATTTTCGCCTCTGCCGCGCGGGCCTGTGATCTTATATGATGTCGGCCCGAAAAGCCCTATTGTCGTGACCCCGGTAGCCGAAGCAAGATGAAGCGGACCTGAATCAGCGCTCACGACAAGAGCGCATTTTTTAAAGAGCGCCGCCAGCTCGTTCAACCCTGTTTTTCCCGCCAGCGTATAACACCTGGGGTCCCTGATCTCCGACACCATGTCCTGGGCAAGTCTTACGTCTTTTTTGGACCCGGTTATCATTATCTCGACGTCATCGAAACGGTTAAGTATGCCCCTGGACAGTTTAATGAAATTTCTTACCGGCCATCTTTTGGCCTCCCAGTTCCCGCCGGGGTTGATCGCTACCATCCGCCGTATGCCTCCCCCGGCTTCGTGAAGCACCGTGCCGGCTCTTTCTTCATCTTCCTCGCTGAAAAAATATTCGTAAGTGCCGTCCGCCTGGGTCACGCCCACCGCCCCCGCGAGGGCCAGGATCTGGTCTGCCCTGTGCAGCCGCCCTGCCGGTATCTCCACCTTTTTCGTAAGAGGCGCTTCTTTTCCCGCGAACCCGATGCGCTCGGGAATACCTGACAAGGCCGCCATAACAGCTTTTATCCTGGAGGTTTTGAGAAAAAAACAGGTGTCGTACTTTTCTTTCTTTATCATCCTGATAAATGCTATCTTCTCCGGTATGGATGACAGGTTGTTATCATCCGAAAGTGCGTGTACATCATTTATCCACGGATTATTTATGAGCAGATCCACATATCGCGGCACGACCACGCATTCTATATATGTATCCGGAAAAGTTTTCCTGATGGCACGTATGAACGGGAACGAGAACAGGATGTCCCCCATCCAGTTAAGCTCGAAAATAAGTATCCGTTTAGGTCTCGCCGAATCAGTAGCAGCCACTTTGCCTCACCTGTAACGTTTACTGCAGTGAACCCGTTCCATCTCCACCTATCACTTCTCTATACACTTCAATCGTTTTTACGGCACAGTCCCTGATGGAAAAATTATTCGCGGCTTTTTCCCCGGCGTTTTCCGCCAGTCGCCGCCTGAGCCCGGTATTCGCCACAAGGTCCGATATGGCAGCGCTCAATGCCCGGGGGTCTCCGGGTGGGACAAGAACACCGTTTTCACCATTAGAGATAAGTTCCGATATCCCTCCGACATCGCTTGCAATACACGCCCGGCCCGCGGCCATGGCTTCCATCAAGGAAAATCCCAGCCCCTCACTTATCGACGGCAGGCAGAACACGTCAAAAATGGACAGATATCTCTCCAGGGGCGCATAATGTGAAGCGAACAAGACCCTGTCCGTGATGCCCAGCCGGCGGACCTGCGCTTCCAGGGCATTTTTTTCAGGCCCCTCTCCCACGATCACAAGCTGAACGCGGGGATCCCGTGAAACAACATCCTTAAAAGCGTCGACAAGGTATTTAAATCCTTTCACGGGGGAAAGGCGCCCTACAGTACCCACGATCGTGGCGCCCTCTCTTACTCCTATGCTCCGCATAAGAGCACGGTCCTTATCGGAAGGTCCGGGGAAATAACGTTCCAATTCTATGCCGTTATACACAAGAACAACGCGGTCGGGCCGCAGGCGGAAATCTTCCAAAAGATGCCTGCGGACGCTTTTACTTATCGCGATGGTCTTTTCTCCCCAGCACGGAAAAAGTCTGCGCGACAACCTGCGATGCTTAAAAAACCCGTGGCATGTGGACACGAAAGGGATCCCGGTGACTTTTCCCGATACCTGTGCCAGTACCTGCGCCACACGCGTCTGCGCGTGCACGAGCTGATAGCCGCCTCTTATGAGATCCGTCAAACGGGGCAACGCCTTCCATACTTTGGCCCCGAATTCGAACTTCGTCTTTATATCCATCGCAACATGAGGGACTTTATCCGCAGCCAGGGCGCCTTCAAGGTCTCCCCCGCTGGATACAACGGTTACATCCACGCCTTCTCTTTTAAGATATCTGGCCAGATTGACCGTATAAATACCGATGCCTCCCGTTCCCAGATGCGTTGTCAACAGCAAGATCTTCATGTCACCTTCCGATTTTCAACCCCTCATTTTCCGTTTCCAGTATTTCCACCAACGCGTCGTAGACCTGCACGGGTTTTACGGACGTCATGCATCTTATTTGCCTCAGGCATGTCGGCTTATAACACGGTGAACACTTTATATGCCTGTACAGGACCTTAAGGTTTTCGGCCGGGGGTAGATGCCGTTCGGGGTCGGTCGGCCCAAAAATGGCAACAAACGGTGTCCCTACGGCCGCGGCAATATGCATCGGAGCGCTATCACCGGTAACAAGCGCGTCACAGCGCTTGATGAGGCCGATCAACCGGGAAATGCTGGTTTTTCCTACAGCATCGATCGGTTTTGCCTCCGTCTTTTTCTTGAATTCCACGGCATCCGGCTTGTCGTCATCCGTTCCAAGAAGAACGATCCGCATGCCGTGTTTCCTGGCAAGCATCTCCGCCAGTTCCAGCATGGCCGACATCGGCCAGTTCTTTGTTTTCCATCTCCTGCTTGCTGACAGGCTGATGGCGATCAGCTTCTGATCTTTTTTCAGCCAGTTACTTTCCAAAAATTTCTTCGCCCATGCGTCTCCGTCTTCCCCCGGCCACAATTCAAGACGGCGTTCCAGGGTCGTTATCCCCACGAGCCCCATAACGCCCGCCTGGTGCTTTACCGGGTCCACAGGCCCGGCCGGAAGACTGATCTTGCGGTTAAGAAGAAAACTCAACTTGCCGTTGTCGTATCCGTACCTTTCCGTGACGGCGCCCAGAAAAGCCAGCAGATGACTCTTGCGGTTATTCTGAAGGTCCACGGAGACATCAAAATCCTCAGCTCGCAATCTCCCTCCAAGCCGAAAAAACCCAAGGCCCCCGTCCCTCCCATGAAAGTCACAGGTAATAATCTCATCTATGTAAGGACAATTGTCCAGCACCTCCCGGAAATTGACATCGACGAGCACCTTGATATTCGCGTCCCGGAACCTTTCCCTGAGAGCGCGAATTGACGGCACGCTGAGGATGATATCGCCGAGCGAGCTCATCTTAAAAACAACGATATTTTTCCGGCTGAGGACGCTGGAATACGTCTTAAGCGTCATTTTCATCACTCTGTCCAGCGAATAGTCCTTTTCTATGCGTTTTCTTGCTTCTGTAGCCACTTTTTGTGCCAGTTCCCGGTCTTCCGCGTAACGCAGGATCTTATCAGCCATACCCGAAGGGTCCATCGGCTCACACAAGAGGCCCGTCACTCCATCGGCTATATTCTCCACCACTCCCCCCACCCTCGTGGCGACAACGGGCACTCCTCTTGCCTGAGCCTCTATGACCGAGCGGCCGAAGGCTTCCTGCTCCCTGTTTGCCGAAACAAGAACGTCCATCTGCTTCATTACCTCTGAAACGTCTTCACTGCTGCTTTTGAACTTGACAATATTGCCTATCATGAGGCGGCGTATCGTCAGCTCTATCTTTTTCATGTATTCTTCTTTGGCGGAAGCCCTGTCTCCCATCAGGATGATCTCGATATTATGCATCTTTCTTGAAACATACGCCGCGGCCTTTAGAAAATCCAAATGTCCCTTCACGGGCGTGAACCTGCATATCATTCCCACTCGAAAAGTCTTTCTCTCTCTTTCAGAGGGGGGAATGAATGAAAACTTCTTCAGGTCCACCCCTCTCGGTATAATGGTTATCTTCCTGAGCGGGACACCGAAATTCTCCTTCATGTATCTCGCCATCGTCTCATTGGCGGTAATGACCACTTTTCCCCATCCCATCACCCTGCTGATAAGATGCTTCTTGTACTGCCCGTGCGCCGTGGTCATGAAAGTCCTGTGCGTGGCCCTTGCCGCGAAGTATCCCGTAAGCGCAGGTATCCTGCTTCTTGCATGCACGATATCGATATTTTCCCTACTGATGATCTTCTTGAGGGCGAAGTAACAGTAAACCATGCTGAACGGATCCTTGCGGCCTATGGGTAAAACATAGTGACGGACGCCGACGGCGGCAAGATTTTTTTCAAAATCCCCGCCGCCGGAGACCACTACCGCCTTATGTCCGTTGAGGGTCAGGTAACGGGCCACTTCGACAGTGCCTTTTTCCACCCCTCCAACGTCAAGTCCGGGAACCAGTTGCAGAATGTTCATGATAAAGGTAAAAACGTAACGTTAAAAATCAAAATAACTTGTACATCTTATCGCGTATTCGTTTGTTATCGTCTGCCGGGCGGATCCCGGTCTTGCGCCCGGCGGCGCGCACCGCTTCGCCGGAAATTTCTTCGGGTTTTACGCGCCTGAGATATCCCTGCTGCTCGAGATTTTCCACAAACCGTTCATATTTTGTATGGCGCGCTTTTCTCTTTCCCGGCATAAAAACAAGGACCGGTTTGCCCGAGGAAATAGCCTCCGAGACCATCGAGATGCTTTCCCCCGAGACAAGTATTATATCGCTTACCGCGAGTATTTTTTCAACGGTGTGTTCGTCACTATCATTTCTGCCGGAAACGAATTTCACGCACCTCGGATAGCTTCCGAGCGCTTCGGATAATATCTTTTCCGCGATGTCCGGCGTTCTGCGCGAGGTGGTCGCATACAGGCAGCCGTCCAGCCGTTCACATGCAGCTCTTGCCCCATCCAGGACCGACCGCGTCAGCTTCTCCCCAAAAACAAAATAAGGATTGTCCCCGCCGACGAGCAGTCCCACGCAAGGCTTTTTCATCGCCTTGAGTCCGCCCGTCTGTTCCATCTCTTTTTTGAAAGAGGCGATCTCATTCCCCTGAATAAGATTGGGCGCCAGATCCGTTATGACAACATTATCCCCGGGGCGTCCGCCGGAAAAATCGTGCCTGGGAAGTATAACAAGGTCGAATTTTCTACGGTTTAAAAGACCCGGGGCCAGTACCGTCACGTTTCGGGCGTGATTCTCCTCTTTCAACACTCTGTTCACGCCGGATAACGTCGAACCGCAGCTTACGATAACGTCCGCGTAACGGCTGACCGCGGTATCATAACTCCTCCGGTCCAGGGCCATCCTCAGGCATCCGAGACGCCCCTGCCAGCTGAACGAGAAAAACGGGACCAGGAAGTTGAATATCGCCTTGGTTATCTTATTCTTGAACCGGATCCCGACAATATCCACTTCTGTCTGATCCTGGGAATATCCTTCCTCTTCCCGGTAGCGTTTCAGCTGTTTGACCACCGCAAGGGATTGCCTTAAATGCCCTTTCTTTCCGTCATCCAGCACCATGACCTTTTTTACCGGCGTCATCTTCCACCTCTTATGCATCCACAGCCACTGGTCCGGATATGCCCTGATGTGTTTCTCGAGAAGGCGGTTATACTCCCGCATGTAAGGCGTCACGTCCTCACCCTTTTTTATGACCATCGGCTTCTCCACTACGATCTCGTGATAAGGCCCTTTTACTCTATGGATGAATGCCGGCAGTATCCATGCGCCGCTTTTCTGGGCAAACCTGTAAGGCCCCTTGGCTGTCGATGCCGGGCGTCCGAAAAAATCCAGGAGTTCTCCGTTCGGCCCGGCATTTTGATCCGCGAGTATACCCACGCTTTTGCCGCGGTGCAGGACGCGGAATATGTTCTTGGCGTCGGCGCCTTTACGGATAACGATGCTGCCCTTCGATTCCCGCAACATATTCAAAAGTTCGTCAAGGCGTTTCATCTTCTGCTCCCTTACGAACAGGTGTAACGGAAATCCGATCATAACGCTGGTCACCGTGCTTAATTCCCAGTTGCCGAAATGGGCGGAAATGAGTATCATCCCTTTCGGATTTTTCGATCCTTCTTTCAGGCGCTCCCTGTTGCGCACAACGACGTATTTGTCTATATACCGCTTATCGAATTTTGTCATGGAGAGGATCTCGGCGAAAGTCTGGGACGCGTTCCTGTATACGCCTTTCGTGATGCGCCTGATCTCGCCCGGCGTCTTTTCCCCCTGAAAAGCGGCTTTCAGATTGGCATAGGTGATCCTGCCTCTCTTGCCGCTCAAGGCATATACCATCGCGCCGAAACGTCTCCCCAGCCACAGATTGAACCGGATAGGCATTACATGAAAAAATATGTTAACTGCCCTGACGAACAGCGACGCTATCAAGTCCAGCAATGAGACGCTCCTTTCCTTCCACGATATCCATCACGATGTTCAGGACAAATAATCTGTCCTCTATGACTGAAATGTCCAGTTCCTTGATCTTCACATAATCCTTACCGGTGGTGATTATCGCTTCGGCTTTTTTTTCAGCGCATTCGCGTGAAATACTGCTTATGTCCTTGCGCGCGTAACGATGGTGGTCGGGATAATCGCGCCGTGACACGATCGTCGCGCCTTTTTTCTCGACCAGAAGAGCGAAATAATCCGGATCCACTATGCCGCTGACAAGAACGACCTTTTTCCCGCGAAGGCTGTCCGCCGAATACGCCCCTCCCGTGACATCCGTCAGAAAAGAAGGGCTGTGCCGGGCCACGACAATGGGCTTTTCGCCGGCGGTTTCCCTTAGTTTCCGGATAATATCTTTTTTGCACTTCTCGTCGATCCTGTCGGCTTTTGTCAGCACGAAAATATCCGCTCTTTTCAAGGACGAGAACGGCTCTCTCAATACCCCGCGCGGCACCAGGGAGCCGTTGCCGAAAAGCGAAACACTGTCCACGAGCAGTATGTCAAGGTTCCTGCTTATCCGCCTGTGCTGGAACCCGTCATCAAGAATAAGGACATCTCTTCCGTTTTCCGCGGCGCAAGCGGCGCTTTTTACCCTGTCCTGTCCGGCAAAAACGGGGACATCCGGCAACTCGTCCCTGAGCATCCTGCTTTCATCCTCACCGTATCCCCTTATGAGCACCGCAGGATGCCTGCCGGCGCTTAAAAAATGGTCCGCCAGGAATATCGTAAAGGGCGTTTTCCCGGTCCCTCCCAGGGTTACATTGCCGACGCTGATAACGGGCACGGGCGCCTTGTATCTCTTCCTGAGCCCCGACCGGTATCCCCAGTCCACGGTCCTTATCGCCGCCGCGTATATCCAGGACAGGAAGCGAAGAACGCCTTTCACGATAACGTCCGCAAAACCGTTGCGCTCATCCTTCATAAGCGAAAGTATGTACTGTCTGAATGACATCATATATATTGCTCTATCTTTTCCACCGTTCTGCCGATAGCGCCCGAGTTCCGTTCTATGACTTCCCGGGCGCTTCTGGCCATTCGGTCCTTTCTGCCCGGATCGCTCAGAAGCTTCTTCAATTCCCTTTCAAACTGGGGGACATCCTTTACGCGCACCGCCGCTTCATTCTCCAGAAATACATCGGCCACTTCCCGGAAATTGGACATGTGCGGCCCGAAAACAACGGCCTTCCCCCACCGCGCCGCCTCTATGGGGTTCTGGCCTCCCTTCCTGACGAGGCTCCCTCCTATAAAGACCACGGTCGCGATGCCGTAAAGATCCTTGAGATGCCCTATGGTATCCACCAGAAGGATGTCGCACCCGGCGGGAGGCGCCTTATCCTTCCCGAGAATGTCTGAAAAATAGTTATAGCTCAGTCCGGATCTTTCAACATACGTCCTTACGGCGTCCACCCTTTCCACATGCCTGGGAGCCAGGATAAGCCTCAGATCGCCCTGTTCTCTCTTTAAATTTTTATAAACGTCGATTATCGACCTCTCCTCGGGAAAATGGGTGCTTCCTGCCACAATGATCTTATCGTCCTTGCCGAACCCCAGGTATTCCCTGCTGAGACCCGAAGTCCCGGCAGGGGTTTCACCCTCGTCAAATTTCATGTTCCCCGTAACGAATACCTTCTCGGCCGGGGCGCCCAGCCGCTTTATCTTTACCGCATCTCTCTCCGACTGCATGCAAAAGCACCCGATGCACCCGAGAATACGCCTGGTAACAAACCCTATCTTTCTGTAATTGGTAAAAGAGGCATCCGATATCCTTCCGTTCACAAGCACGACCGGGACACTTCTGGAATGAAGCTCCTCCAGAAGGTTCGGCCACAATTCTGTTTCTATCATCACATACAAGCGCGGTCTCAAAAGCTTCACGACACGGGAGACGATATGGCTCATATCCAGCGGATAATAGAAAACGGCGTCAAGGATGCCTTTCCCGGATTTGTGTATCATATCATTGCCTGTCTGCGTGGTCGTTGAAACAATGACCGGAACGTCCGGGAACCGTTTCTTGAGCCCGGCGGATAATTTTGCCGCCAGTACGGCCTCCCCGACGCTCACGGCGTGTATCCACACGGAACCGGTAAGAGATGTCACGCTCTTCGGTAAAAACCCGAATTTCTGCAAAAAGTCCCTGTGCGCCTTGCCTTTCACCAGGAGATACGGAAAATACAGGACACTGAAGACCAAAAAGAATAAATCGTATAATAACCTCATATCAAACCCTGTCCTAATAGATCATGCACGGGGATGCGCCTTGGAATATATTTCCCTGATACGCTGCGAACCAAGATGCGTATAAATTTGCGTCGTCGATAGATTCTTATGACCCAGCAGTTCCTGTACGCTTCTCAGGTCGGCCCCGTTATCAAGCAAATGCGTCGCGAAAGAATGCCGGATTGAATGGGGGGATATCTTCTGTTCTATACTGCACTGTCTGACATATTTACCTATGATCCTCCTGACGCTTCTGTCGGAAAGCCGCGTTCCGCGTTTGTTGATAAAAAGCGCTCCGGACACGCCGGGGATCCTTGAATGTTTTTCCTTCACATAATTCCGGATCGCTCGCTGGCCCTCGCTGCCCAGGAGAGCTATCCTTTCCTTTTTGCCTTTTCCCCTGACCTTGACCATTCCGCCTATCAGGTCCACATTTTCCTCGTTCAGGCCTACCAGCTCGCTAACGCGTATCCCCGTGGAATACAAAACCTCAAGAAGCGCTCTGTCCCGGAGCCCCAGGATATTGTCCAGCGGCGGAGCCGTGACCAGTTTCAGCGTGTTTTCCAGATCGAGGAATTCCGGGAGTTTCTTGTCCATCTTTGGAGTAAACACGCTGTCCGCGGGATTGGTCTTTATGTGCTTTTCCCTGGAAAGAAAGCGGAAAAAGGACCGTATCGCGCCGAGCTTCCTGACGATCGTGCGCTTGGAGCGAGTTTTCCTCCTGAGCTCCGCCAGGAAACGTCTCAGGTCAAGATGATTTATGTTCTTGGGGTCCTTGTTCTTCAGAAAGTCCGCCAGCTCTTTGAGGTCGGACCTGTAGCTGCGCAAGGTATGTTCCGAGTAATTTTTCTCGACGGTCAGATATTTGGAAAATTTTTCTATGAACCGTTCCATCATCATTCCTCTTCTACCTGGCCCTCTTTACCCCCGGAGTCCCCGGTTTCCTGCGGAAGTTTTTTCGTCACATAGGTGCATTTGGGATAATTGGTGCACCCGTAAAACATCCCCCTGGCAGATTTACGTTCGACAAGCTCCCCGTCACATCCCTCCATCGGACACTTTATCCCGGTCGTTATGGACTTGGCGTTCTTGCAGGCGGGGAACCCGGAACAGCTCAGGAAACGTCCGCGGCGGCCCCATTTAATGACCATGGGCCTTCCGCATTTTTCGCATACCTGATCCGTTTCTATGACCTGGCGCTTAACGCTGCTCATCCGTTCCCTGGCCTCTTCAAGTTTCTTTGAAAAAGGAGTATAGAAATCCTTGATAACGGTGACCCATTTTATTTTTCCGTCCTCGACCCCGTCCAGTTCGTTTTCCATTTTCGCAGTGAACTCGTCGTTGATTATATTGGGGAAATTCTCGATAAGAAGCTTGTTTACCAGCTCCCCGAGTTCCGTGGGATGCAGATTCCTGCTCACCCTTTTGATATAATTCCGGCTTATGATCGTTCGAATGATAGGCGCATAGGTCGACGGCCTTCCTATGCCCTTCTCTTCAAGGACCTTGACCAGGGACGCGTCCGAATAACGCGGTGGCGGCTTGGTAAAGTGCTGCTCGGGGATTATTTCCAGGGTATCAAGGGCCTCTCCTTTCTCAAGGGGCGGCATTTCGCTTATTTCCTCTTCACGCGTGCTGTCCTCTCTGTAAAGACGCAAAAACCCGTCAAAAACAAGCTGGCCGCCGCCCGCCCGGAACCTGTAAGGACCGGCATTGATATTCACCGTCAGGACGGAGAAAAGCGCGCTCTGCATCTGGCTGGAAACGAATCTCTTCCATATCAGCTTGTACAGCTTGAGTTCGTCGGAAGAAAGATAAGAAGTCACGTCCTCCGGAGGCCGCAGAGGAAGCGTCGGGCGGATCGCCTCATGGGCTTCCTGGGCCCTCTTCCCGGACTTGTACTTCGGCGGTGACGGCGGACAGTATTTCTCCCCGTACTTATCCAGAATATACTGACGCACTTCCTTCAGGGAATCGTTCGATATCCGGACCGAATCCGTGCGCATGTAAGTGATCAACCCCACACTTCCTTCCTCGCCGAGCTCAACGCCTTCATAAAGTCCCTGTGCTATCCTCATTGTCTTACTGGCGGAGAAATTCAGCTTATTGAACGCATCCTGCTGCAGGACTGAAGTGGTGTAAGGCGAACGCGGGTAGCTCTTTTTCTCTTTCCGGCTGATGTCGCCGACGACAAATTCTTCTTTCTTTAGGTCGGAAACTATTCCTTCGGCGCTCCTTTTATCCGGAATATGGACCTTTTCCCCCTTATGTTTCAGCAGTTTGGCCCTGAAGGTATCCGCTTTTTTCCCGGAGGCACCGCCCTTTTTCCTGAGGACGGCATCCACGCTCCAGTATTCCTGTGATCTGAACTTCCTTATGTCCTCTTCTCTTTCGATTATCAGCTTGACCGCTACGGACTGCACCCGGCCGGCGCTCAATCCCCGTGTGATCTTCTTCCATAAAAGCGGGCTCAGGGAATAGCCCACTATCCTGTCCATGATCCTTCTTGCCTGCTGGGCGTTCACTTTGTTCATATCCAGCGAGCGGGGATGTTCAAAAGCGTCTTTTACCGCCTTACCGGTGATCTCTTCAAAACTCACCCTGTATATATTATCCTTGCCCTTCGCAAGCTGGTTTTTGATGTGCCAGCATATGGCTTCTCCTTCCCTGTCGGGGTCAGCCGCCAGATATATCGCTTCCGCGTCTTTTGCTGCTTTTTTCAAGTTGGTCAGATATTTTTTACGTCCTTTCATGACGGTGTATTCAGGCTTAAAACCGTTCTCGATATCGATGCCCATTTTATCTTCGGGCAGGTCGACAATATGCCCCATGCTGGGAAGAACCTCATAATCTTTTCCCATGATCTTGTTTATGGTCTTTGATTTCGCCGGTGACTCGACGATCACCAGAAACTTCGTTCCCGCGGAACCGCTTTTTGAAGTTTTCTTTTTCCTAGCCGGCATAAAACTTGCTCCTTCCTGACTTATATCTAATTGCGCGCGCACCGACCGAGCGCATAATTTCTGCCTGCCAGCGCCTTTACCAGGCCTTTGACCTCCAGCCTGAGCAGGGCTTCCGGCAATACCTTCGGATCTATTCCCGTCCTCTCGGAAATCTCGTCAACATGGACCGGGGGCATCTTCTCCAGCGTTCTCAAGACCACGCGGTCGGTCTCGTCCAGCTCGCACGCCCCGGCGTTCCTCCCTTCCTGTTCTCCGCCAGCGGGCCTGCCGTGCCTCCACAGATCAAGTTCCTCGAGTATATCATCCGCGTTTGTCACCAATTTTGCGCCGTTCTGTATGAGCAGGTTGGTCCCGCTCGATGTATGAAAATCAATACGCCCGGGGACCGCGAATACTTCCTTGCCCTGCTGAAGCGCCAGATCCACTGTTATCATGGCGCCGCTTTTTTGGGCGGCTTCCACGACCACGACTCCCCCGGCCATGCCGCTTATGATCCTGTTCCGCCTGGGAAAACTCCCCTTAGAAGGCCGGGTATCGGATGGGTATTCCGTAAGGACCGCGCCGCTTGCGGATATGGTCCGCATAAGCTTCCCGGACCCTGACGGATATATATGCCGAAACCCGCTCCCCATGACCGCTATCGTCCGTCCCCCGGCTTTTAAGGCGCCTCTGTGCGCCGCGGAATCTATACCCCTGGCCATACCGCTTATGACCGTTACTCCTTTCTTAACAAGATCGAACGCAAGCCGTTCCGCCATCCGGAGCCCGTATGCCGAACATCTTCTGGCTCCCACTATAGCCACTGCACCTGCATCACGCCGGTTCAGATCTCCCTTGCAATAAAGGACCGGCGGCGGGTCATATATATTCCTCAACGGTTCCGGATAAGCCCTGTCCCTGTAGCATAAAACGTCTATCCCTTCTTGTTCGATATACGCTATTTCTTCGGCATATTTTCCGGAACTCCTGATCGATCTCATCTCACCGACCCAATCGGAACGCCCTCCTGCGATCCCGACCAGCCGGGAATCCGGCATGCAGAATATCTCCTCCGTATCACGGACCTTCTCCAGGAGAGATATGACCTTTCGCGGGCCAAGTCCCCGGACAAGATTCAGGGCTATGATATCACGGCATGTTTTGTTCAATATTTTACTCCCTTGAACTTTCCTTTCTTCACCATATCAAGGAAGACATCCGTAAGCTTCGGATCCAGTTTTTGCCCTTTTTCACCTTCCATTATGGTGATCGCCTCTTCCGGGGAAAAGCCTTTTCGGTACGGACGGTCCGCGGTCAATGCCTCATAAACATCCGCCACGCTCAATATTCTCGCTTCCAGCGGTATGTCCTCGCCTTTGACCCCCGTGGGATAGCCGCTGCCGTCGTAATTCTCGTGATGGTTGGCCATGATAGGTATTATATCGCGCAGAAAATAAACAAGACTGATCACTTCGGATCCCCAATGCGGATGTTTTTTGATCTGGTCAAATTCCTTCTTGTTCAATTTGCCTTTTTTGAACAGGATGTTCTCGTCCACTACCAGTTTTCCGAGGTCATGAAGAAGGCAGGCTATTTTCAGCGTTTCTATTCTCCTCTTGCTGATCTTCAGTTCCCTGGCCAGGGCAATGGCGAACGACATAACGCGGAGGGCGTGCTCCGCGGTGCCGGGCTCGCTGATCTTCGAAGCCGTAAAAAGCGTCTCAATGACCTCCCTGTAAGACCTGTCCAGCGCCTTCGGGGTAGAAGCATGAACCTTAACCGCGCTTTTCGAGCGGCACCTTACCTCTCTGCCCATGAACATGTAGAAATAAGACCGTTTTTCCTTTAAGGGGACACCTATCCAGCAAAGGCACTTTTCCGGTCTTCGTCCCGTTGAAACCGGGGCGTCGAACCGGGTAAGAACCTTCTTATTTTTTATGTCGTTGAATATCTTTTTAACCGCGCGGCGTCCGGATTCGGGTATGATCTTCTTAATCCAGTATTTCTGCATGATATCTTTTTTCGGAATACGGAAAAAGTCGGTATATTTTTCATTTACAAAGACCACGCGTCCCCTGCTATCCGTTACCATCACGGAAGCATCAATGTTCCGGAGCAATTTTTTCAACAATATCCTGCCGAAAAAAACGCTCTTATCCGTTTTTCCCTTACTGCTCAGACTTTTTTTCTTTTTCATTTATGATCCTTTTTATTTGTTCAACTACACCGGCCACATCAAGATCCGTAGTATCAACGTGATGATCCGCCTTCTCGTAAAAAGAACGCCGGTGCTCCACCAGCTCCCTGATGCGTTTGCGGGGGTCATCAACATTAAGAAGAGGCCTTTTGGCCGGCTGTTTTTTCGTCCGCTCGTAGATAGCCGGGGGATCCGCCCAGAGACAGATCATTATTCCGCTTCTTTTCAGGTTCTCCACGTTCTCAGTGTCCAGAACGATCCCGCCGCCGGCATCCACGACCTGATCCTTTTTTTCACTTACCTCCTTTACGATCTCTTTCTCGACTTTTCTGAAATACGGCTCGCCTTCCTCCCGGAATATATCCCTGATGGCCTTTTTTTCGCGCATCTCTATCAACTGATCGGTGCTGACATACTTCTTTCCCATGTCATCGGCCAGTTTCCTGGCCACGACCGTTTTTCCCGTTCCCATGAACCCTACAAGTACGATATTCTTCATACCCTAACCCCTGAGGCGTTCCATGTACGCCTTGTAGCCCCGCCGTATGTCCGCCATGGAATCGCTGCCGAATTTCTCCAGAAAAGCCGATGCGATCTCGATCGCCACCGCTGTCTCGGCGACAACCCCGCAGGCAGGCACGGCCGTAACGTCAGCGCGTTCCCTCGCGGCTGCGCTTTCGCGCTTGGTGCCGATATCGACCGACTTCAGGGGGGTGCCAAGCGTGGCAATGGGTTTCATGAAACCCCTTACGACTACCGGCATCCCGTTCGTCACTCCGCCTTCGGTCCCCCCGGCATTATTCGAAGGTCTGGCAAAGGCTTTTTCGCGCGTATCGTACGTTATCACATCATGGGTTTCGGATCCTTTTCTGCCGGCGCATTCCACGCCGCCGCCGATAGAGACCGCTTTGACGGCCGGAACGGACATGACCGCGCGAGCCAGAGCGCCGTCCATTCTCCTGTCCCATTGCGCGTAACTGCCGAGCCCCGGAGGGACATTGTCAGCCACCACTTCAAAAGACCCGCCGAGCGTGTCTCCCGCCTCGGCGGCTTTGTCTATTTCCCCGCGCATGCGCTTTGCCGCTTCCCGATCCGCGCATCTCAGGTCGGAGGCCTCGGAAAGCTCCCATAGCTTATCGAATGAAAGTCCTTCTGTCTGCGCGCTGACCCCGCCGATCATGGTAACGTGGCTTAATATCCTCACGCCGAACTCCCCCAGCATGAGTTTTGCCACAGCGCCTGCAGCCACACGGGCCGCTGTTTCGCGCGCGCTTGCTCTTTCAAGGACCCCCCTGGCGTCTTTCATGCCATATTTCTGAAGGCCCGCCAGGTCCGCGTGTCCGGGCCTGGGACATTTCACCTCCGGAAGCTTATCGATATTATAATCCTTGTTACGGATCATCATGCCGACAGGACTGCCTATGGTCACTCCTTTAAGGCATCCGGCTATAATATCGACTTCGTCCTTTTCGATGTTCATCCGTCCGCCCCTGCCGTATCCCACCATCCTGCGGGCCAGTTCTTTATTAACGAACTGCTCATCCAGCGCAAGACCCGCAGGCACGCCGTCCAGAATCGCCATTATGCCCTTCCCGTGCGACTCGCCTGCCGTCATGTATCTCAACATCTCTGGCTCCTTTCCTCTCTACATCATAAGAATATGAACTAAAGACCGAATATGTAATCCAGGATCCTGTGCCCGTACAGCAGGCTGACCAGCGCGCTGACCGACAGATACGGACCGTAAGCGATCACTTCCTTCCTGAACCTGATCTTCATGAATATGCCTATACCGGAGCCCAATATCGGGGCCAGGAAAAATGCCAAAAGGACAAGTTTCCACCCCAGAAAAGCCCCTATCATGCCCATCAACTTCACATCCCCGCCGCCGAGGGCCTCTTTCCGGAATATCAGCTCGCCGAAAAAGCCCAGCAGGAACATGCTGCCCGCCCCCGCCAGGATACCCAGACATGAATTCAGGAATGATCTGATATACGCGTCCGAAGCGTCCAGCCTGAAAACCGTCATCAGGATCACACCGATAAATATGCCCGGGATGCTGATAACATCCGGTATCTCCCTGTTCTCTATATCCGTGACCGCCACGGTTATAAGAATGCACGTGAACAGCCAGTAAATAAAAAACTGGATGCTCAGCGAAAAATAAAACAGAAGCCCTGCTCCGCTGAGCGCCGTCAGAAGTTCCACCACAAAATATCTCAGCGGTATGGGGCGTTTGCAATAACGGCACTTGCCCCTTAAAAGCAAAAAACTCACCAGAGGTATATTGTCAAACCATCCGATGGTATGCTCGCAAAAAGGGCAGAAAGAACGCGGCCGGACAATGGATTTCCCCAGAGGTATCCTGTAAATACACACGTTCAAAAAACTGCCGATAACCGCTCCGAAAATAAAGACAAGCAGATATTCCATCTATGCCCTTCCGCGCCTTTCCAGTTCCTCCAGGGCCGCTTTCTTCATGATCTCTTTTATATCCCCCAGATAGAAATTCTCAACGGACCATATATCAAAAGCCAGCGCAGCCTGGTTGACAAGCATGCCAAGACCGCCTGTCGCTTTGAGGCCCTTTTTTGTTGCTTCCTTTACCAGCTCCGTCTCTCTTGCATAAACAAGATCGTATACCATAATATTTTCATGAAGAAGATCGGGCCGGACGGGCAAAGGATCTCCTTTCCTTGTGCCCAGAGGCGTGGCATTTATCAAAAGAACGCTTTCGCTCAGCTTGCGCGGTATATCCCCCTCCGTGACACCCGTCAATATGCCCGCGCCGAAACAGCTTTCAAAAAAATCCACCATTGAGGAAAGTTTTGTCCCGTCTATATCAAAGACGAATATTTTTTTCGGGGCCGGCTCGGATGATGCCAGAGAAAAGCAGGCCGCGCGGCTTGCCCCTCCGGCGCCCAGGACAAAAACTTTCTTGTCCGCTAAAGCCTTAAGCCCCGGAGCGATCTCCTCTGACACGGCTTCGCGGAAACCTCTGCTGTCGGTATTAAATCCCCGGAGCCCCTCCTCCTCGACTTTGACGGTATTTACCGCTCCCAGGCTGCCCGCCGTCTCATCAAGAACACAATCCTCGCGCGTTTTAAGCATGTCACAAACCGTCATCTTATACGGGATAGTTACATTGAAACCGTTCATTTTGCCGCCCAAAACACGCTTTTGAAAAAAACTCTCAAGGTCTTTTTCTTTTATATCGAAAAGTTCATACTTGGCGGAAATACCGAAATGCCTGAAAGCGGCATTATGCATGACGGGAGATAAAGAATAGCTTATATTCTTTCCCAGAAGGCCATATGTTTTCCTGCTATGCGTATCATTTGTCATAATATTCCATAAAAAGGGCGCGGCAGAATTACTTGCCCTTTTTCTTCAACTTTTTCCTTCTCAAAGAAAGGCGATTGACCGCGTTCACATAAGCCCGGACGCTCGCCTCTATGACATCCGTGCTCGAGCCTCTGCCCGTTACCACGTCATCCCTGAACGCGACCTTGACATTGGCTTCCCCGAGAGCGTCTTTCCCGCTGGTAACGGCATTGACCTTGTAGTCCACAAGTCTGCCTTTCATCTTGATGGCCCTGTCTATGGTCTTGAAACATGCGTCTATCGGGCCGTCACCTGTGGCGCTCGCGCTTATCGTTTTCTTGTCCTCTTCAAGTTCCACCTTCGCCAGCGGCTTGATCCTGTTGCCGCTTGTTACTTCAAAATTGAGGAGTTTATACCTCTGGGGTATCGTCGCAAGTTCGTCTTCCACGATCGTCGCGATATCCTCATCGAATATCTTGGGTTTCTTGTCGGCCAGTATCTTGAAGCGCTTGAACGCCTGGTTCAGCTCCTTGTCCGAAAGGGAGTACCCGAGCTTTTTCAGTCTTTCGGAAAAAGCGTGCCTGCCGGAAAGTTTCCCGAGAACTATCCTGCTGCCTTTGAACCCGACATCCTGAGGCTTGATGATCTCGTAAGTGACTCTTTTCTTCATCACGCCGTCCTGGTGGATCCCGGATTCATGGCTGAACGCATTTTCCCCGATAATGGCCTTGTTGGGCTGGACGGGAATGCCGGTCAATTTACTGACCAGCTTGCTGGTCCTGTACAGCTCTCTGGTCCTGATGCCCGTCGCCAGCCCGCCGAACATGTCTTTCCGCATCCGCAGGGCCATGATGATCTCCTCCAGGGCCGCGTTCCCGGCCCTTTCACCAAGCCCGTTAACGGTGCATTCTACCTGACGGGCGCCGTTCAAGACGGCGGCCAGCGAATTACTCACGCCGAGCCCCAGATCGTTGTGGCAGTGGACGCTTATGACCGCTTTGTGTATGTTGGGCACTTTTTCCGTGAGGTTCCTTATGGTCTGTCCGAATTCCTGCGGAACGGCATACCCTACGGTATCCGGGATATTGACCGTTCCGGCGCCGGCGTCTATAACGGCCTCCACGACGCGGGCAAGAAAAGCCGGTTCCGTGCGGGAGGCGTCTTCGGGCGAGAACTCCACATCGGGAAGCTTCTTCCTCGCGTATTTTACCGCCTCTACTGATGTCTTTAATATTTCATCCTTGGCTTTTCTCAATTTGTATTTCATATGTATCTTGGAGGTGGCAAGAAAAACATGTATCCTGGGTCTCTTGGCCTTTTTAAGCGCCGCGTAAGCGTCGTCGATATCCTTCTGGGTGGCCCTTGCAAGACCGCAGATCACGCACTTTCTGATATGCTTCGAAACGGTCCTTACCGCCTCAAGGTCTCCGGGGCTCGTGCGCGGAAATCCCGCTTCTATGATATCCACTCCGAGTTTCTCCAATTGAAAAGCTATCTTGAGTTTTTCATTGATGGTCAGGCTCGCTCCGGGCGTCTGCTCCCCGTCCCTCAATGTCGTATCAAAAATAAGCACCCTGTCCTTCATGTTACCGCTCCTTTTAACTATTAGAGCCACGGCATCATGCCGCGAAGCTCTTCACCGATCTTCTCGATCCTGTGCTGTCTTTCCTCTTCGGTCATCCTGTTATAATTCGGACGGCCTTTCCTGTTCTCCTTGATCCACTCCTTCGCGAACTTGCCGGACTGGACCTCGCGCAGGATCTTTTTCATCTCCCTGCGCGTCCTGCTGTTGATGATCCTTTTGCCCCTGGTGATATCGCCATATTCCGCCGTATCCGAGACTCTTTTGCGCATGCCGTAGATCCCGTATTTATAAATAAGGTCCGTGATAAGTTTAAGCTCGTGGAGGCACTCGAAATATGCGATCTCCGGTTGATACCCCGCTTCGACGAGCGTATCAAAACCGGCTTTTATCAGCTCCGAAGTGCCGCCGCAGAGCACCGACTGTTCACCGAAAAGATCCGTCTCGGTCTCTTCCTTGAACGTGGTCTCGATAACGCCGGCCCTTGTCCCGCCTATGGCCTTGGCGTAAGCCAGGGCCCTGTCCCTGGCCTTACCCGTAAAATCCTGGAACACCGCGATAAGGCACGGAACCCCTTTGCCCTGCTGGTACATCTCCCTTACCAGCGCTCCGGGCCCTTTCGGCGCCACCATGAAAACGTCAACATTTTTCGGCGGGACTATCTGTCTGAAATGTATGTTAAACCCGTGCGAAAACATGATCGCGCCGCCTTCTTTCAGATTTTTTTCGATCGCTTTTTTATAGACCGCGGCCTGCACGTGGTCCTGGGTCAATATCTGGATGATGTCGGCCTGTTTCGCCGCTTCTTCCGCGGAAACGACATCAAACCCGTCTTTCCTGGCCTGTTCGTAGTTAGGCGTCCCTTCCAGTTCGCTCACAAGAACATCGATCCCGCTGTCTCTCAGGTTCAGGGCCTGTCCGCGCCCCTGTATGCCGTATCCGATGATGGCTACTTTTGATCCTTTGATCACGTTCAGATCGGCATCTTTATCATAATACATCTTTGCCATCGCCTTCCTCCTTTTATATCTCCGTCACGATTTATCCGACTGTATCGCGATCTTACCTGTCCTTACGATCTCGATGATCTCATAAGGACGCAAAAGCTCTACAAGGGCTTTTATCCTGTGTTCGTCCCCCGATTCCTCCACGGTAAGGGATTTTTTCCCTATATCTATTATTTCAGCCCCGGTGGAATCGACGATCTGGACCACCTTCTCCCGGATCCTGGCGCTCTCCGCCTTGACCTTTATGAGTATGAGTTCCCTGTCAAGATATTCGCCGCCGGTAAGGTCCTGCACCCTTATCACGTCGATGAGTTTATTCAGCTGTTTTTTGACCTGCTCCAGTATCTTCTCATCGGCTTCCACTACTATCGTCATGCGCGAAATATCGGGATTTTCGGTCTCTCCGACGGCCAGTGAGTCTATGTTGAACCCGCGGGCCGAAAAAAGACCCGCGATCCTGGCCAGGACCCCGAACTTGTTCTCCACTAAAGCCGCTATAACGAATTTTGACATATTATTTCCCTCCATTATGTGTCTCTTAAAAATGATCAGGCCAATCCATGAAGCATGTTGCTGATGGATTCCCCGGCCGGGACCATGGGGAACACGTTCTCCTCTCTTTCGATCACGCAGTCCACGATGACCGGGCCCTTTTCCTTCAGGGCGTCCTTGATGGCTTTTTTCACGTCGGCCTTCCTGGTTACCCTTATGCCCTTTGCACCGTAACTTTCCGCAAGTTTCACGAAATCCGGGCATACGGTAGAGCTGTTCTTGGCCAGTACTGTAAAAGCATAACGTTTATTATAAAATAGTTCCTGCCACTGGCGCACCATGCCGAGATAACCGTTATTCAAAATTATCACTTTTACGGGAATTTTTTCCATGACGGCGGTCGCGAGTTCCTGGATATTCATCTGGATGCTCCCGTCGCCCGCTATATCAAAAACTATCGCTTCGGGCCTGCCGACCTGAGCGCCTATGGCCGCCGGAAATCCGTATCCCATCGTCCCCAGGCCTCCGCTTGAAAGCCAGGTCCTGGGTTTGGTGTACGTGAAATGCTGCGCCGCCCACATCTGGTTCTGCCCGACTTCCGTCGAGATGATCACATCCTTACCTTTGGTCAGCTCGTAGATCTGTTCGACCACATACTGGGGCCTCAGCTTATTATCGTCTTTATATTTGAGCGGCAGCTCTCTCTTCCACTTGGCGATCGTCTTGTGCCACTCGGGATGGTCCTGCTTTCCAATAAGCTCTATCAGCTTTTTCAGGATATCTTTCGCATCTCCGATGACGGGAATATCAACAGGCACGTTTTTGCTTACACTGGCCGGATCGATATCGATATGGGCTATAACGGCGTTCGGGGCAAAATCATCGATCCTGCCGGTGACCCTGTCATCAAACCTGGCGCCTACCGCTATGATCAGGTCCGACGCCTGCACGGCATGATTGGCATATGCCGTTCCGTGCATGCCGAGCATGCCGAGGCTCAACGGATCATCTTCGGGAAATCCGCCCAGTCCCATCATTGTTGTCGTCACGGGGATGTCGGTTTTTCTCGCGAACGCGGTAAGTTCCTTGTCGGCCCCCGAGAGGATCACCCCTCCTCCCGCGTAGATCAGGGGTTTCTTGCTTTTCGCTATCGCCTTGGCTATTTTCTTTATCTGGCCCACATGCCCCTTGTAGGTAGGCTTGTAGCCCCTCATATCCACGGTCTTGGGATATTTGAATTCAGCCGACTGAAGCTGGACGTCCACCGGCAGATCTATAAGCACCGGGCCCGGCCTGCCTGTCCTGGCGATATGGAACGCTTCCTTGACCACTTTTGCCAGTTCCCTTACATCCCTCACGAGATAGTTGTGTTTGGTAATAGAGCGCGAGATGCCGATCATATCAGCTTCCTGGAATGCATCGTTGCCTATAAGAGTGCACTTGACCTGCCCCGTAATGGCGACCATGGGGATCGAATCCATGTAAGCTGTCGCTATCCCTGTGACAAGATTGGTCGCACCCGGACCCGACGTAGCCATGCACACGCCGACCTTCCCGGTAGCGCGGGCGTACCCGTCGGCCGCATGGGCAGCCCCCTGTTCGTGACGCGTTAGATAGAACTTCAGCCCCTTATTGGCATACAGCTTGTCAGTTAGAGGTATTACCGATCCGCCCGGATACCCGAAAATGTGAGTAACCCCCTCTTCGTGCAAGCTTTTTATCAATATTTCTGCGCCGGTAAGTTTTGCCATTTTACTTCCCCTTTATGCCATAAAATAATATTCATTTCCTATAACATATACACAAACAGTTATACCAAATGCGTTTAATAAGTATAACACAACAAAAACCTTTGTCAAGATTCCGGTTTTATGTCCTGATCTCTCTGAAAATCCCGCATACTTGATCCCCGGGACCTGATACTATAGACACATTTTTGTCCGTTTTACTTTCAGTTTTGCGGGTTTGAATGAGGTCATCCGCCCTTATAAACGCGGGGGACCCTGTCTGTTATTGCGGATAAGATCTCATAAGGAATGGTTCCGGCAAGTTTTGCTATCTTCTCGATAAGGATCTCTGATCTCCCCTGTCTGCCTATCAAGACGACCTCATCCCCCACCATCACATCTTTGACATGCCCTACGTCCAGGAGGGTCTGGTCCATTGTCACCATGCCGACAACCCTGACATACTCCCCGTTAAGCAGGGCTTCTGCTTTATTGGACAGTATCCGGCCGTAGCCGTCGGCGTACCCGATCGGTATGGTAGCGATCTTCGTCCGTTTCTGGGTTATGTAGGTCCTTCCGTAACTTATTGCCCTCCCCGGAGGGGCGTCCTTAAGATGTACTATCCTGGTTTTCAGGTTCATGACCGGTTTCAAGTCGAAATTCCTGCGAAAATCTTCTTTGGGATACACCCCGTAAAGGAGAATGCCCGGCCTGACCAGGTTCAGGTGTGACCTTTTCCAGTCGACCACGGCTATACTGTTGGCCGCATGCTTATATTTCACGTCGAACCCGTGACTTTCCATATCTTTCAATACCTTCTCGAAAGAACCTATCTGCAAGCGTGTCACCATCTTATCGCGGCCGGCCGAAGAAAAATGCGTATACACTCCTTCTGCCTCTATTTTTTTTCTCGAGAAGACTTCCCTGACAAAGCCGAGCGCCTCTTCATGCCACACCCCGATCCGCCCCATGCCCGTATCCACCTTGATATGGACCCTGGGACGCGCTTTTGCCCGTTTTGCTATGTTCGCGAGCACCTCCAGAAGGCCCGGATCGCACAGCGTCAGGGTAATGTCATGCTCCACGGCGGCTTTCGCTTCCTGCTCGAGCACTGAACCCAGAACAAGTATGGGCGTGTCAATGCCGGACCGGCGCAAATTCAAAGCCTCATCGACCGTGGCTACTCCGAGATAATCGACCCCTTCTTCGACCATGACCCGGCTGACACGGTCGATCCCGTGGCCGTAGGCATTCGCTTTTACCACGGCCATGATCGCCACCTTTTCGTCAACAAGCCCGCGTATGCACCCCAGGTTATACCTCACGGCGTCCAGGTCTATTTCCGCCCATGTCGGCCTGTATTTCGTGTCATTCATACCGCTTTGCCTCTTTTTTGGATCTGGCATTCTTTCGCGTGCAGATACAACGGCTCAAGGGCTTCAGGATCATCCGTTGCCGTCAGAGCTTTCCTGAACCCGATGCGCCCTATATGAGCGGCTCTCGGATACCAGTCTATATTTTCAGCATACTCCGCCAGTGAACAGTTGTCCAGTTTTTCCTTATACTTCGTGACCGCATCTCCGAACAGGAACACCTTCTCTTTCAGGCCGTCTAAAAATTCATCAACCGTCGTCAGAAGATAATCGGTGATCCTTCTGGCTTCCCCGCCTGAACGGTCATAAACGCACGCGTATACCTTCCCTTTACGCGCATCAAGAAAAGGAGCTGCCAGTTCCCGTCCCGGCGGCGCCTCCATGACAATGGCATCCATGCTGGGAACGCCTACCACTTTATTGCGAAGGACCGCAGCCAGGCCCTTGACCGTGGCGACCCCTATGCGCACCCCCGTGAAGGATCCCGGCCCAAGGCCTGTGCATATCAGGCCTATTTCTCCCATGGACCAGCCGAGAGAACCTGACGTTTCCCTCAAGGCGTCGATAAGAACTTCGCTGTGCCGTATACCGACGTCCTCATGGAACGCGGCTTTTACGCTGTCGTCTTCAAGGCACGCGATGCTCAGAAATTTCGTCGATGTATCGAGCGCAAGTATCTTCATGTACTACAAAAATTAAAATATAGGGACAGGTCTATTCCCGACCTTACATTACTACTGTAGACCTGTCCCGCCTTTCATTCCCCTCAGGATCTCTTTTGCCCTCGCGCCGACCGCGCGAAAGGTGAACTTTCTCTCCGTATGATCGCTGAATTCTATCCCGATCTCCAGGTAATCCTCGGGCAGGATATCCTTTATCTTATCCGCCCATTCAACGACGGTAATGCCGCTGCCGTAAAAATATTTCTCATAATCCAGGGTCTCGCAAAAACTTTTCAGATCAAGCCTGAAAACGTCAAAATGATAAAGGTCCTTCTTCCCGCGGTATTCTCTCATCACGACGAATGAAGGGCTATTAACATAAAGATGGCCCTCGATCCCCAGCCCCTCGGCCAGTCCTTTTACGAACATGGTCTTGCCGGTCCCCAGTTCCCCCAGAAGAGCTATAAAATCGCCCTCACGGAGGTTCTTCGCCAGGTGAGACGCAATTTCCATCGTTCCTTCCGGAGAATTAGTTGTTATGCTTTTCATGCTTAAAAATAAAAATACAGGGACAGGTTTATTCCCGGGACTATGCTACCACAGTAAACCTGTCCCGCCTTTCAGCAACGTCTACCGCCGCAGACCTGTCCCGCCTTTCACAGGTGTCTGAACCCCGTCATCTTCAACGCGCCCGCACGTCCCTCTTTCCTTATAAGGCAAAGGCCGTTCTTCTTCGGCGTGATCTCCCCGATAACAAAATATTCACATTCCCGACCCCCTGCCTGAGGCAGGAACGATCTTCTCTTCAAAAACAGTTTCCTTGCCTCCTTCACCCCCATGGTGAACAATAGTTCAAAACTTTCCCCGGAATAAAGAGCTTCTTCGAGCGTGAGCCCCTTTGAAAGCGGGATAGCTCCTTCATACAATCTGCATCCCACGCCGCTTTCAGAGCATATCCGCCCCATATCCAGGGCGATCCCGTCCGAGGTATCTATCATGGAATTTATTTTACAGCGCCGGGAAAGGAACCGCGCTTCCTTCAGCCGCGGCGCGAAATCCAGGTGTTCTTTTTTTCCGCTCCTGACGGGACCCGTGATCAGCACAAGGTCTTTTTCCCTGGCGCCGCTGCGCTTTATCAGCCGTTCTTTTTCGACGAGCCCCATGATGGAAACATCGACTATGAGCCTGCCGGACCGGTTAATATCACCCCCGATGACCTTGATGCCGTGATCTTTACATATGCCGAATATGCCGTCATAGATGCCGCGGACGGCGGAACCGGCCATCCCGCCCGGAATGCCCATGGCCACTGTGACATGCCTGGGCAATCCTCCCATGGCGGCGATATCGCTTATATTGACCGCGACGGCCTTGCGGCCGATCTTCCTGTACGGCGTTCCTTTAAGGCGAAAATGTGTCCCTTCCACGAGCATGTCGGTAGCCCAGAGAAGATAATGTTTCGCATCGTACTCGAGCACGGCGCAATCGTCGCCTATCCCGATCTTCACGCCCTTGCCGGGCCTGCCGGCACGTTTGCGAATATATTCAACCAGTTCAAGTTCTTTCATAAAAATAAATGGGGCTGGTCTATTCCCGACCCTGTGCTACTACAGCAGACCTGCCCCACCCTTCACTTTTCTCGCGATCTTCTGCTTATTCGGTTTCCTTATAATCCCGCGCTCCGTGATGATCGCCGTGATCAGCCCGGCGGGCGTGACGTCAAAAGCGGGATTCTTCACTTTCACGTTCCTCGGGGTTATATACCTGCCGCCGATCTTTTTTACCTCTTCATGCGAGCGCTCTTCTATCGGAATGCTCTCGCCCCGCGGGATCGAAAGATCGAACGTCGAGACCGGCGCCGCGACATAAAACGGGATATTATGGTGATCGGCCAGGATAGCGACGTTATACGTCCCGATCTTGTTGGCGGTGTCCCCGTTAGCCGCGATCCGGTCGGCGCCCACTATGACCGCATCGATCTCTCTTTTAGCCATAAGCGAAGCTGCCATGTTATCGCATATAAGCGTCGCGGGGACCTTCCTTTGCATGAGTTCCCACACCGTCAGGCGCGCTCCCTGCAGAACGGGGCGCGTTTCATCGACGTATACCATTCTGATCTTCCTTCCGGCGGAGAAGATCACCCCAAGAGCCGTGCCGTACCCGCCGGTCGCCAGGCCCCCCGCGTTGCAATGCGTCAGGACGCCGGAACCCTTTTTGATCAGCCTCCCTCCGCGATTTCCTATCGAACGGCATATTTTCTTGTCTTCCTCAAGTATCGCGCGGGCCTTGCCGAGGATCATGCGTTTCAGTTCCCCGACAGGCCTGTTCCTGTTATTTTTTACGAGGGCATCTACTTCTTCCAGCGCCCAAAAAAGGTTCCTTGCCGTCGGCCGTGACCCGGCCAGGTATTTCATTGCCCTGTCCAGTTCTTTTTTGAATCCCACGAAATCCTTTGCCCGGCTCCTGCGCACGCCCAGATACGCCCCGTAAGCGGCGGCTATCCCTATCGCCGGGGCGCCTCTTATCTTCATCGTCTTTATCGCCGCGTGTATGTCCCTGTCCGTCGTGCACGGCACGTAACGCACTTTCCCCGGAAGAAGCCTCTGGTCGATAAGCTCTACTCTGTCATTTCTCCACCGTATCGTCTCGTAAGCCATGTTCCCGCCCCCCGGTTTTATGCCCCGATATACCTCACAAGAAATACCAGTATTACCATTCCGACATTATGCATGATATGCACGGATATCGGGGCGACAAGCGACCCCGTCTTTTCATAAAGATATGCCAGCAAAAGGCCAAGCGCCATTATAGGCAAAAAACCCACGATATGCGTATGCAGAAAAGCGAATACCGCGGAAGTGACCAGCATGCCGGAGAGCATGCCGAATCTTCCCCTGATGGCCCTGTACATGAACCCCCTGAAAAAGATCTCTTCCGCGATCGGGCCGAAAACGGCCGCGAAAAGCGCGGAAAGCCAGAGGATCCCCGTTTGCTTTTCCTCCATGAAGACCTGCACGATAGGCTGCACGGGGGGGCGGTATTTTACCAGTTTCGTCACGAAAACGGTCGCCGTCATTATCGCCAGAAAGACCGGGATCAGCGCTATATACCCGACGACGGCGTAAAAAACGCCGCTCCGGAATTCTCTGGAAGTAAGGCCCAGCGCATCCGCGGTCTGTCCGTATTTCCCGACGACAAAATACAGTATAACGCTGATGCCCACCACGTTTATCGCGGCCGTATTAAAGACCATGCGGAAATTCTCGTTATAAAGGATGGGGAAGAACTCCGCCACGAAAGCCTGCAGGATAACGAATATGTATCCGAAAGACATGAATATCAGCGACACGCGCACGACATCGGCGATATCCCAGCGGGGGCTTTCCGGCCGCACAAGCCGTATCCTGAGCGGTTTTTTCCGCAGCCAGCGCGCAAGAAAATACGCGTCCAGGAGCAGGCCCACAAATATCACGAAAAGTATCAGCATGTTAAGGAGCCCCAGGAACAGGTACAATAGAGGCTTCTCAACGGCAAGGCTTTCCAGCTTTTCCTGTCTCGCCTTTATATCCTTCTCGTCGAAGAGCTTCTTCTCCGGCTCGGCCGGTCCTTCTTCCGCCTTTTCCCGGATTACCGCCTCCCGGCTCCTCGCCGACCTTTCGGCCATCCAGTCCGCAAAGATCAGAGCATTTATCAGGAGGATAAAGACAAAAAGGACCGTATAAAGCTTGTTTTCTCGTATAACGTCAAAAAGTTTTCCCATTAGACCGTTTCACCGTTTATCCGACCACATCCATGTGCCTTAACCGGAATTTTGCGCCCGCTTTTTCCGCTATCCGGCGGCACCCCCGGACACCCTCCTCCCCGACGATATCCAGGCACGTTATTTCCATTTCCATGCCTTTATCCCCGCACTCGCGGGCAAAGTCCAGTACCGCGCCATACGCATCCCCTCCGAAAACCGGCCGGCAGAGACGGTCATAGGTCTTCGCGTCCGGCGCGTTCAGGCTGATCGAGACCCTGTCAACGAGACCCTTCAGTTCGGCGGCTATGGACCGTCCGTTGATAAGATCACCTTCCCCGTTGGTCGTCAACCTTACTTTACCGCCCTTTTGTTTCACGTAAGCGGCGACCTTTTTAACGGCCCCCAGGCGCAGCGTCGGTTCACCGTAACCGCAAAACACCACTTCCTTATAGGCGGATATATCCCCCATGGCATCTATTATCTCCCGCGCAGTGGGTTCAGCATCCAGTTTAAGGTTGTGTCCTTTTACGTAATTGGAATATTGACGGGTGCAGAACGTGCACCTGTTCGTGCACCTGTTGGTGATATTGAGATACAGCGAATCCCTTATAGGATACGCTACCGCGCCCTTTTCTTCTATCCCCAGGCAAAAAAGCCTGTTCGCGTTATGCGTGGTGATCCTTGCTATGTCCTCCGGGGACAGTCCGTACGCGGCCGCATAGATATCCAGAAGATAACGGACATATGCCGGCTCGTTCCTTTGACCCCTGAACGGCACCGGCGTGATATACGGCGAGTCCGTCTCCAGAAGCAGCCGGTCCGGCGGCACCCGCTTCACCACGTCACGAAGGCCCGCGGCCTTCTCGAACGTTATGTTGCCCGCGAACGAAACATGCAGCCCGAGCGTCAAAACCTCGCGGAGAACCGCAGCATCCGCCGAAAAGCAATGAACGGCGCCTTTTGCCGGAACGGGCGCTGTTTCCTCGAGAATACGCAGCAGGTCCTCCCCGGCGTCGCGGTTATGCAGTATCACCGGCAGGTCAAGCTCTTTTGCGATCCCCAGGCAGCTTCGGAAAAGCGATCTCTGGTTCTCGACCTTCGAATATTTCTTATAATAATCCAGTCCCACCTCGCCTATGGCCACGATCTTATCATTCGAGACGGCCATGCCCCGAAGGCGCGCGAGGTCCGGCTCACCGGCCTTGTCCGCACCGTGCGGATGCGCGCCGACCGCGGCGTACACGGCACTGTATTTTGCGGCTATCCCGGCGGCTTTTTCGCTGCTGGCGACATCCGTACCGGGGGAGATCATCCGCACCACTCCGGCACCCTCGGCCCTTTTCAGGACATCGCCCAGGTCATCCTTATAATCCGGAAAGTCCAGATGGCAATGGGTATCTATCAGTCGCACTTTCTTATCACAACTCCTTCTTTTTGGAGCAATCGCCGCTTCCTGGCCGGTCCTTTTGAGTATCCTCCGATCGATCCGTCGGAAGAGATGACCCTGTGACAGGGCACTTCGGGCGCATAAGGATTAGCCGCCAGAGCCTGCCCTACGGCCCGCGAGGCCCCGGGGGAACCGGTCTTATCGGCCACCCAGGCATAAGAACGCACCTCGCCCCGGGGGATCTCCAGCACCGCGAGCAGCACCTTTTTCTGGAATCTTGTAAGACCGGAAGCGTTTTTTATTTTACCGCGGCAAATCTCTTTGTTTGTCATGAAAATTAAGTTCCTGCAGTTTATGTAAAAGGCAGCTTTGGGGTTTTCGCACAGAAGCTTGTACAAAAACCCGAACTTTCACACCGCGTGTCCGAACTTGCAAAAATAACTATTGAGCAACATTAAAAAGTTCTTAAGGGTTTACAAGCTTCTGGTAGAAATACCCCAAGGCTGCCGCTTATTTCATTTTACCGCGCACACTTTTACTGGATCCGCGGGAACAGCGGTTCGCCCTTGGCGACCTTCGTGCCGGCGGGAAATCTTCTCTTCCAGTCCACAAATTCTTCCTCGGTAAACTCGGTCAGCTCTTTTCTAAGTTCATCCTTCGCGAGCTCTTTGTCGATATCCCCCAGCCCGAGCTGTTCCCACATCTTGCGGGCTGCCCGCGGTATGAACGGAAAAAGCGCTATGGAAACGGTCCTTAACACTTCCAAAAGATCCGCAATTATAAGTTTTATGGATTCCATATCCCCTTTCTTGGAGTATTCCCAGGGGGCGGACTCCTCGATATATTTATTGGCTTTCCCAACGACGATCATGATATGCTCCAATGCCTCTTTTAATTCAAGCTTCGGGTTGCATATGTACTCTTCTTTTACCTTCGGAAGCAGATTCGCAACGTTAACAATGATGTTATTAATGCTCCGTGTTCTTTGTTCTTCAGCCGCTTTCTCCGGGGAAGCCGAAGGAGATACGCCGTCAAAATATTTCTCAACCATGGTAAGCGTCCTGTTCAAGAGGTTCCCCAGGTCGTTGGCCAGATCACTGTTATACATGGTGACAAAGGCATCTTCGCTGAAAACTCCGTCACTCCCGAAGATCACGGCTTTCAATAGAAAATAGCGGATGGGGTCGACCCCGTATCTCTCTTTCAGTTCTATGGGGTCGACGATATTGCCTTTGGACTTGGACATCTTCTCCTGGCCCATCTTCCACCAGCCGTGGGCAAAGATGGTCCTGGGCAGGGGCATGTCCATGCTCTTAAGCATTATCGGCCAGTAGACCGCGTGATGTCTCAGTATATCCTTGGCGATCACGTGGAAATCGGCGGGCCATAACTTGTCGAATCTCTTGTGTTTCTTGGGCCCTGAAATGTAGTTTATAAGAGCCTCGAACCAGACATAGACAACGTAGTCCTTATCAAAGGGCATCTCGATCCCCCAGGCCATCCTTTCCTTTGGGCGCGATATGCAGAGATCGTTCAGCTCTTCCCTCAGGAACCCGAGGACCTCGTTCTTTCTGAACTCCGGCATTATGAATTCCGGATGCTTATCGATGTAGTCTATGAGCCATTTCTTGCGCTCCTTCATCCTGAAGAAATAGTTCTTTTCCTTTATCCTGTCCACGGGGCGCTTGCACTCGGGGCATATCCCGCCCTCCGCCTGGGTATCGGTCCAGAAGGTCTCGCACGGGGTGCAGAACCACCCGTCGTATTCCCCCTGATAGATATCGCCTTTTTCATGCATCCTGCTCAGGAATTCCTGGACGACCTTTTCGTGCTCTTCGTCGGTCGTGCGGATGAATTCGTCGTAATCTATGTCCAGCACTTTCCAGGCTTCCTTGAACCTGGGGACTATCGTATCAACAAACTCTTTTTCCTTCCCCTCGCCGAATCCGGCCTTCACGCATGCTTCCTCTATCTTTTCGCCGTGCTCATCGGTGCCGGTAAGGAAAAAAACATCCTCGCCCAGCATTTTGTGATACCTGGCGATGGCGTCAACGGCGACCTGCGTATAAGCGTGGCCGATGTGCGGGCTCGCGTTCACGTAATATATGGGTGTGGTGATATAAAATTTACCCATGACCTTAATGCGTCGTCGCCTCCTCTATCTTTATGTCCCTGATCTTGCCTTCGCCAAGATCCACGGTAACGGTCCTCTTCAGCGGATTGACCCCGATGACCTTTCCCCTGCCGTGATCGGTCCTGATCTCCTTACCGATCTTAGGTAATCCTTTCGAACTTTCCTTGTAACTGAGGTACTCATACCCGAGGCAGCACATGAGCCTTCCGCACAGTCCCGATATCTTCGAGGGATTGAGCGGAAGATTCTGGACCTTGGCCATTTTTATCGTAACGGGATCGAAATCTTTCAGAAAAGACATACAGCAGAGTTTTCTCCCGCAGGGCCCGTGGCCGCCCAGCATCCTCGCCTCGTCCCTCACTCCGATCTGCCTCAGTTCTATGCGCACCCGGAAGATACTGGCCAGGTCCCTTACCAGGTTCCGGAAATCCACCCTGGCTTCGGAAGTGAAATAAAAAACGATCTTGGCCCTGTCGAAGGAATACTCGGCATCCACGAGCTTCATGGGAAGGTTATGTTCCCGGATCTTCCTCTCGCAGACCTTCATCAGGTCCTTTGTCTTGGCCTTGTTTTTGGCGATCTGTTTCTCGTCCCAGGGATTGGCTTTCCTGATTATCTTGCGTAAGGGTTTCTCGCCGAAGCTGATGTCGGTCACCTTTTCTATCGGGGATATTATCTCCCCGTACTCAAGGCCGCGGTCGGCCTCCACTATGACCTTGGTCCCCACGTCGAACTTCATACCGCCGGTAAGAAAATACCTTATTTCACCCGCCGTTCTTAACTGGACCTGGACCACTTCATGCATCGTTCATCTCCGCCTTCAATATCTCAAGCACCCCGGCAAGGCCTGGGCGATAAGTTTCGGGTTGACATTGCCCGCCAGGGCAAGTTTCATGTTTATAAGACGCCCTACTACATCGTATATCTTTTCTATCGGGTATTTTTTGAAAAAATCGTACATCTCCGTATCGATTATATCCTTATCCAGGACCTTTTCTTCCAGGGCCTCTTTTCCCAGCGCTATATCGCGAAAGAACATGATCAGCATCTCCAGGTCTTCAAGAAGAAGGTCCTTGCTCTCTTTTGTCCAATTAAGACAGGACGGATCCTTTTCCTTCACGATGCTATCGAGCAGGGCGACAAGATCATTCTTCCGTTCCAGGACGCCCTCGTCGATCATCGCCAGGGCCTTGCCGGGGGATCCTTGCGAAAAATAGGAAAGAAAATGCGCGTCTTCTTCCCCGATATCCTTCAGACTGCCCATGATAATGCTTCTGGTATCGGAAACGGACAGGGGATGAAACCTCACTTCCGTGCATCTGGAGACCACGGTCTCGAGCAACAGTTCCCTTTTGCTCGTTATAAGGATCAGCAGGGAACTCCCCGGAGGTTCCTCAAGGACCTTTAAAAGCGCGTTGGACGCTTCCTGGGTCATCATATGAGCGTCTTCTATCACACACGCGCTGACCGGCGCTTCGTAAGGCTTCAGGTTCAAGGTATCCCTGACCGCGCGTATCTCGTCGATCCTTATGTTGCCGGTATTCTGCGGTTTTATCCAGGTGACATCCGGGTGCTGGAGGGCATTTACCCTGCAGCAGGCCGAGCACCGTCCGCATGGCCCCACCTTCGTCAAACCATTTTGTGTTGTTTGACTTCGGTGGACTTCGTCATCTGCCCGGACCCTGTTAGGGCAGATGAGCGTCATGACAAAAGCTTTTGCCGCGGAAGCACGGCCCACTCCCTCCGGGCCGGAGAAAAGATAACTGGAAGCCGTCCTGGACGAGGAGATGCTCTTCGTAAGATATCTGACCGCGTTATTCTGCCCTCTTATATCGCTCAATAAGAGCATAAACCTCTTCCTTTACAAAACTGTACGTTTCGTCTATTTTTTCCCTTACCTTCACGACCTTGATCCTGTCCGGGGACCTCTTTGCGAGATCAAGATATCCCTGACGGACCTTTTTATGGAACCGTATGTTCCTCTTTTCCATCCTGTCAGCCGGATGCTCGGCGCCCGCCCGCGCCAGTCCGGTCTCCACGTCCACATCCATCAGGATCGTAAGGTCCGGCTGAAGGCCTCCGGTAGCCGCCTCATCTATTCTCTCGACAAAGTCCATGTCCATCCCCAGCCCGTATCCCTGATAAGCGAACGTAGCCGTGTTGAAACGGTCGCACAGGACTATCTTTCGCGCTTCAAGGGCAGGGGTGATGGCCTCTTCAACGTGCTGGGCCCTGTCCGCTTCGAAAAGAAAAAGTTCCGCCCGGCTGCCAAGCCGGACATCTTGCTTCTCGAGAAGCATATCCCTTATCCCGCGCCCGAGCGGAGTGCCGCCGGGCTCCGCGGTATGCACAACATCGTATCCGTCGGACATAAGCTCCCCGGCAAGCCGCTGTGAATGCGTGCTTTTACCGCTTCCCTCAGGTCCTTCGAACGTCACAAAAAGGCCCCTCTTCAGCTTTTGCGCCATACGGGTCCCCCCGGCGTATCTTCCACGACCACGCCCCGCCCCGCAAGGTCACGGCGTATCTTATCCGAAGCGGCGTAGTCTTTTCTCTTCCTGGCGTCCTCTCTCTCGGCGATCAACCGCTCTATCTCCTTGATCTCTTTCTTGTCAAGTTTGGCGGGACTCAGCGTCAGGCCGAGAACATCAGCGAATCTCAAGATGTAGTTTTTTACGGCACCGGTCATGTGGGCTTTTTCAGCCAGCGAAATACCGGTATCGGCCAGATATTCATTCCCGATCCCGACAGCTTCAAATATAATGGATAACGCCACGGGAGTGTTAAAATCATCATCCATGACCTCGTTGAATTTCTCATGCAGGGTATTTACGATCTCCTGCGCTTTTTCGACCGCGCCGGCATCAAGCTCCTCCCCGTCTTCCTGTTCCCGGTCCGAATGCTCGCGCGCTATCCTGTCCGCCTTATCGAAAAAGATCATGATACGCTCTTTGGACCGCCCGGCCTCCTCCATCTTCTCATCGCCGCAATCCATGGGGCTGCGATAATGGCTGTTCAAAAAAGCCATCTTCAACAGGTCCGGGTCCCTGTATTTCTCCAGAAAATCGGAAACCGTGATATAATTGCCGAGGGATTTCGCCATCTTTTCGCCGCCCACGGTCAGCAGGCCGTTATGTATCCAGTAATTTGCGAAGGGCTTCCCTGTTGCCGCTTCCGCCTGGGCTATCTCGTTCTCGTGGTGCGGGAAAATAAGGTCAAGGCCTCCGCCGTGTATGTCGAACTGCGCGCCGAGAAGTTTCGTGCTCATAACGGAACATTCTATATGCCAGCCGGGCCGTCCGTTACCCCAGGGGCTTTTCCAGAAAGGTTCCTCGGGCTTCGCTTCTTTCCATAAGGCAAAATCAAGAGGATAGCGTTTTTTTTCGTCGGGCCCGATACGGACACCGTGCAGCATCTCGTCCTTGTTCCGATTGGACAGTTTTCCGTATTCAGCGAATTTTTCCACGCTGAAATACACGTTCCCGCCGACGGCATATCCGTACCCCCTTTCCACCAGCGTCCCTATGAACTTTATCATTTCCGGTATATTTTCGGTGGCCTTCGGTTCGGCCGAGGGAGGACGTATCCCGAGTATATCCATCTGATGATGATAGATATCAAGGTAGCGCACCGCCACTTCGCTCACCCTTTCCTTCAGCCGGCTGGCGGATATGGTCCCGCCGATCTCCTCGAGCTCGCTGATGGCTTTATTGATGATCTTGTCGTCAATATCCGTTACGTTTCTCACGAAATAGACATCGAACCCGGTATATTCCAGATATTTCCTGATAATTTCAAAGCTGTAAGCGCTGCGGGCATGCCCTATGTGGGGCACGTCATAAACGGTCGGCCCGCAGACATACATCCTGACCTTGCCCTCTTCCAGGGGTTTGAATTCCTCTTTCCGCCTTGTCAGCGTATTGTATAGGGTTATCACCCTGTTCCGCCTTCTTTTCTCTCGCGATATTCCCCGATCTCGGTTTCGATATGGTCTATTTCATGCTGCAATCTTTCCAGGGCCTGCTGGATCGGATCCGGCAGTGAGGTATGATCGAGATTGACGCCTCCCGGAAGGCGTTTCCCGCGTTTTTTCGCCACGCGCCCCGGAACCCCGACCACGGTCGAATCGTCCGGGATATCGCGGATAACCACCGCATTAGCCCCTATCAGCGTGTTGTTCCCCACGGTGATATTGCCGAGTATCTTCGCTCCGGCGCCTGCCACCACGTTATCCCCGAGCGTCGGATGCCGCTTGCCCTTTTCTTTTCCTGTCCCGCCGAGGGTCACGCCCTGGAACAGCGTCACGTTATCGCCGATAACGCTCGTCTCGCCTATAACGACCCCCATCCCGTGATCTATGAAAAGTCCCTTACCTATGGTGGCGCCGGGGTGTATCTCGATCCCGGTCATCCATTTGCCCAGCTGGGATAAAAACCGCGGCAGGAACGGAACGCGCCATTTTCTGAGCGCGTGCGTCACCTTATAAAACACCAGGGCGTGCAGTCCGGAATACGTAAAGATGACCTCAGCGTGACTTGTCGCCGCGGGGTCTCTTTCCATGGCCGCTTTTATCTCATCGGCAAAAAAGATCCGCATGTGCAGGTAATAAACAACCGCCAGGAATAGAAGAACTATGATCACGCACAGTAAATTTACCATTTTCTCTCCTTATACTGTTTTACGTTGAACTTATTTCTCGTCCAGCAGTACAACGGCATAGGCCGCCATGGCTTTTCCTTCACCGATAACGCCCAGCCTTTCAGCTGTTTTTCCTTTCACGTTCACGGCCTCCGGAGAAGTCTTGAGGATATCGCTGATCGCGCGGGTTATTTTCTCGCGATAAGGCCCTAATTTCGGCTCTTCCGCTATTACCGTGCAGTCCAGGCTGCCGACCCTGAACCCTTCGCTGTCCATGAGGCCCGCCACGTCCCGCAAAAGTTCCCTGCTGGAAATGCCCTTATACCTGGGGTCCGTGTCGGGGAACCTCATGCCGATGTCCCCCTTACCCAGAGCCCCCAGTATCGCGTCGCAGATGGCATGAAGGAGCACGTCCCCGTCGGAATGCCCCTCGGGCCCCCTGGGGCCGGGCACGTCAACGCCTCCCAGCACCATGGGCCTGTTTTCAGCCAGTCTGTGTATGTCGAAACCCATTCCGATCTTCATGACATTAAATCCATTACCGATGCGGCTATCGTTTATCTCTCCCCGCCTGACCCGGATCCTGACGTCTGTGCGGATGTTCCTGTTTTCTCTGTTCGGGTTTTTCCATCAGATTGGCAAATATCATCCTGCCGGCCGATGTCTGCAGCACGCTCGTAACGGAGATGTTCACGCTCCTCCCGATAAATTTCCGGCTGTTCTCGACGACGATCATGGTCCCGTCATCCATGAATGCGACGCCCTGGTTCCTCTCCTTGCCTTCCTTCTTTATATGGACGTTCATATGTTCTCCGGGAAACACTACCGGGCGCATGGCATTTGCGAGATCATTGATATTCAGTACGCCGACCCCTTCAATTTTGGCGACCTTGTTAAGATTGAAATCGTTCGTAAGTACGCGGCAGTCGAGGATCTTGGCCAGGCGGACGAGCTTGGCATCCACTTCCTTGATCTCGGAAAGCCTCTCTTCATGTATTATTACTTCCGTCCCCTGGATCTTCTTAAGCCTGTCCAGCATGTCCAGCCCCCTGCGTCCCCTGGTGCGTTTCGCGTCATCCGGGCTGTCCGCGATCTGCTGCAATTCCTGCAACACGAAACGGGGGATCACGATCTTCCCCTCCAGAAAGCCCGTCTCGCATATGCCGGCTATCCTGCCGTCTATAATAACGCTGGTATCCAGCAGGAACAGCTGATCTCTCCGGTCTTCCCGCGAAAAACGCACGTACGGTATTACGAGATTGAACTCGTCTTTGCCCTTCAGGGCTATGACCATGCCGAGGTAACAGAAAACCAGAGTAAATACGACCTGGAAAACATGATAGAACATCTCATCCATGGGGAACAGCTTCATTATCAGGGTTATCATCCACGCCATGAAAAAACCGAACACGAGCCCGAACGCAGCCGCCGAAAGGTTACGCAGGGATACGCTTTTTAATTTTACTTCCAGCCAGATCAGGAACAGTCCGGCGGCAAACCCTATACCGGCACCGACCGGTGCCGTTTCCCTGGTCAGGTTCGGCAACAAAAGCCATATATAATACCCGCAGGTCGTGCTCAAGACCAGAAAAAAGACCCTTATTAGCTTCACTGTCATAATAATCCACTTCCTTTCTGCCCGTTAAACCAATAAAATAAAAAACCTTTATCAAATCATGCGTCAGCGCGGCTCGATGCCCGCGCCGCGTTTCTCTTCTTTGTCGGTTTTGCGCTCGCGCCTTGAGGGTTTGCTTAAAAGCTTCCATGGATGCGCCTTGATATCGCTCACAAAATCCTCCAGATCATCATACACCTTTTCTTCCACGAGAAGTTTCCCTATCGTCCCCTCTCCGTCCTTCAGCCTGCCGAAAATGGTCGCAAGGTCGTTATACAGGGTATCATCCACCAAAAGTTTTCCCAGCGTCCCCTCCCCTTTCTCGGCGGTCTGGAATATCCTCTTGGCGGACTGTACGAGCTCGCTCATTCCCTCCATCTGCTGGCCGACGTTTATAGGATTCTTTCCGATGATAATATCGTCGGACTTAAGAAATCTGTCCGATGTCCCCGGGGATATCTCAAGATACTGCTCTCCCAACAACCCCAGAGTATTTATCCTGGCAACGGCATCCTCCTCGATCCTGGTGTCGCCGCCGATCCACACGTACAGCTTGACGCGTGTCCTGGCAGCCTCCTTATCGTAATAGATCTTTATATCCTTGACCTCGCCGACATGGACGCCCGCCAGCCTGACGGGAGCATCCTCGGTTATCCCGTTCACAAAATCAAATATCACGCGGATATCATACCCCTTCTTCCAGAGGTATAAATCGCTTATCGAAAAGACGATAAAAAACATCAGGAAAATACCTATCCCGATGAACAGCCCTACCTTCATCTCAAGTTTCTCGTCCCTGAACATAGATCCTCTCCTTGTTTTATAATGCTTGCCAAATACAAGCTCCGGGTCCGCGCCGCCGGCGCGCAGCCCGAAACTTTTCTCTATTCCACGGTATCCCTGGTTATGGGCCCTATCGCGCTGCCGCTTACGAACTGCTTTACGATAGGGTTCTCGGAATTCTTTATCTCATCCGGTGTCCCTATTTCGATTATGCGCTTGTCATATAGCATCGCGATCCGGTCAGCGATCTTATAGGCGCTTTTCATGTCATGTGTCACGGTTATGGAAGTGACTTTAAGGGTGTTGTGCAGATACCGTATAAGTTCGTTTATGATATCCCCCATTATGGGGTCAACGCCCGTCGTCGGTTCATCAAACAATATGATCTGCGGGGACATGCTTATCGCCCTGGCCAGGCCTACCCTTTTTTTCATGCCGCCCGAGAGTTCCGCCGGTTTTAAGCGCTCCACGCCTCTCAAGCCCACCTTTTCGAGACATTCGGCCACGCGCCGCTTTATTTCCTCCAGGGACATGTTCGTGTATTCAAAAAGTCTGAAGCCCACATTCTCCAGCACGTTCAGGGAATCAAAAAGAGCCGCTCCCTGAAAAAGCATGCCGAAATTCATCCGGATCCTGTTAAGTTCCCTGGAGTTAAGCCCGGTAATGTCCGTTCCGTCGATTATCACGCTGCCGGAATCCGGCCTCATTAATCCTATGATATGCTTTAGCGAAACGCTTTTCCCGCATCCGGAACGGCCGATGATCACCATCGATTCACCGGTATTGATCGTCAGGTTCATGTCCTTAAGGACCTCGTGGCCGTTAAACGACTTGTGCACATGCTTTAGTTCTATCATGATAAAAACATCCTTTTATCTCAAAATAAAGTAAAAAAGCGCCGTGAAAAAACAGTCGGCCACGATGATCAATATGAAACTCCTGACGACACTGGACGTCGTCGCCCTGCCGACCCCCTCGGCTCCCCCTTCCGAGTTTATGCCCTCGAAGCAGGATATCACGCATATGATCACCGCGAAAGAAATGCTCTTGATGAGCCCCGTCGTGACATCCTTCAGGGCAAGAGGCTCGAACGTCATCTTCATATACATGGCGTGGGTTATGTTCAGCTTTCCCACGCCTATCAGATACCCCCCGACCATCCCGAAAAAGTCCGCAAAGATGGTCAAAAGCGGCACCATCACCAGGAGCGCGATAAACCTGGGAACCACCAGGTAATGCACCGGGTTGGCGGACAGCGTCTCCAGGGCTTCCACCTGCTCCGTCACCGTCATGGTCCCGAGCTCCGCGGTTATCGCGGCGCCGCAGCGCCCGGCAACGATGAGAGCCGTCAGGACCGGCCCCAGCTCGCGTGTGAGTGAAAGCGCTACAAGCGAGGCGATGTACATCTCCGCAGCCACTTTCTGCATCTGGTAAGCGCTCTGCAGGGCAAGGACCACGCCCGTGAAAAGGCTTATCAGGAATATTATCGGAAAACTGGCGACGCCGATCCTGCTCATCTGTTCCAGGATCTGCCATTTTCTCAACGGCGGAATAAACACCCAGAAGACGGTCTTTACCAAAAGTATTACCAGTCCGCCGATATAAGTGAAAAACCTTACGATCCGGTTCCCGGCGTAAATAAACATTCCCTTCACAAAAGTTATGATCAGTTCAAGTTTCATATCTCCTCAAAATTCTATTTTATGTTCCAGTCCTAAAAAATCCTTTTCCTCTTCCAGCTCGAGCTTCAAACTGTTAGCGGTATCGATCTTATACTTGAATCCCAGTTCTTTGTGCGCGGGGTCTTCTTCATCGGGCTTCTTCTGCAGACTGTTATCTTCCATGGAAGTGCTCAACGTCATCCTGTTTTTTCTGGCTTCGATCACGCCGAATTTTTCCTCTTTGGATATCTGCCAGTCTTCCCAGACAGCGACCCTGTTGTCAGTTTCAAAGACCAGGTCCTCGAACTCTCCGTTATCCCGCAACTTGCTGAAATCCATATGACCGCTCACTATGATATGACCGCCCTCTTTTATGACCCGGGAATCGGCCACTTGGACCACGGGCAGAGTACCTTTCAGCGTCGCGAACATCGAGCGAAAGTCCATTTCACCCATTACTCCTTCGCCTATGTAAAGCCTGCCTTTTATCCTGGCCGTTTTTATGGGGCCGTCAAAATTTATTTCCCCTTCGGCTTTGCCGGCAAGGGACGCCTTCGCATCCCCCAGCATCCCGGCCAGTTCTCCCAGCTCCACATTCCTGATCGTCAGTTGCAGCCTGGCAGGATAAGGGTCGCTCGTTCCGACATTTCCCGTCAGCCTGAGGCCTTCGCCCCATCTGACGTCGTCAAGAAAGATGACCTTTTCCGCGGAAGAGACCCCGCCCTTGATCGCGAAATCCCAGAACGGCTGTTTATTTACAACCAGGTTCTCGGCACTGAACGAAAATAGCGGCATTACCTCGTCCCTGTAAGACAGCCACAGGTCCCCAATGACCTCAGTTCCGAACACATTTACCTTATCCAGCCGGGAATAGGCCTGAAGTTCTCCTTTTTCATCTATGGACGCAAAGATCTTCACGATGCCTTTTTTCTGTGATAGGGGAGTGAATCCGAGCTCTATCGCCCGGCCGGAGGGATCCAGTATGCCCGTGATGTCCACGCTCCCGTCCCACAAAAGCTTACAATCGTACTTGCCGTCTTCGCGTTTGAGAAAAACCCCCTTTATTCCTTTTTTTGTTTCTCCTCCGAACAATACAGGCGATATATGCCCGAATATCTCGACCCTTCCGGGATACCTGTACAGCTTGACAAAACCCTGCACAAAGGGATTTTCCCCGCTGAAATACATTCCCACATATTTCAGCGAACTTTCTTTGCCGGAAGCCAGGCCCAGTTTCTCCATGATGACTTCCCATATCCGATAGGATATTTCCATCCTTTCCAGCCGGAAGACCTTCCCTTTCCCGCCTGCTCCCTCCGAGGAAAATGCCACGTTCTGCAGTATCATGTCCCTGAATATGCCGCCGGTGAGGCTCCCGATCGTTACGGTCAGCCTCTCTCCCATGAATTCCGTGACCTTGTCTTCCGCGAACTGTTTCACCCAGTGTGACCTGTGAAAACTGAAAAAACAGAAGACCGCCAGGATCAGCGCCACGGCTAAAAGCCGCTTCTTTCTGTGCCAGTAAATATATCCTCTCATGCCGGTTATTGAATTACTTCCGCTAACTCTTCTTCTTTACGGACTTGCCCGAAGATCTTATGAATTCCAGCCCGTCCTTTGCCTTGGAATATGTTATCGTGACCTTGGCCCCGGTCTTGAACGAACCGGCCAATATCTCCTCGGCCAGGGGATTTTCCAGATACCGCTGTATGGTCCTTTTGAGCGGGCGCGCCCCGAAGATCTTATCAAATCCTTTGTCAATAAGAAAATCCTTCGCTTTTTTGTCGAGCGTTATCTCGATGTTCTTCTCTCTCAGTCTCTCCTGCACCTCCCTGGACTCTATCTCCACGATCTGTTTCAGGTCGTCCCTGTTGAGAGGCCTGAAAACGATGGTCTCATCCACCCTGTTAAGAAACTCGGGCTTGAACGTTTTCTTGACGGCTTCCAGCAGCCGTTCCTTCATCTCCTTGTACGTCTCCTCTTCCTTCTGGGTCTTGAATCCGATAGCCCCCGTCTTTTTCAGCAGATTCGCCCCGATATTGGACGTCATGATAAGTACGGTATTCTTGAAGCTTACCTTCCTGCCGTATGAATCCGTAAGACGCCCTTCATCCAGAAGCTGCAGCAGGATGTTGAAGACATCCGGATGGGCTTTTTCGATCTCGTCCAGAAGCACCACCGCGTAAGGCCTTCTCCTGACCTTTTCGGTCAGCTGCCCGCCCTCTTCATAGCCGACATACCCCGGAGGGGCACCGACAAGCCTGGAAACGTTGAACTTCTCCATATACTCCGACATGTCGATCTGGATGATCGCGTCCGCGTCCCCGAACATGATCTCCGCGAGTTTCTGTCCCAGCAGGGTTTTCCCCACGCCGGTCGGCCCCATAAAAATAAACGTCCCTATCGGGCGGTTCGGAGCTTTTACGCCGGCGCGCGACCTGCGGACCGCGTGCGCTATCGCGCTTATCGCCTCGTCCTGACCCACGACCCGCGTCTTCAGGCTCTCTTCAAGCTTGAGATATTTTTCCGATTCTCCCTCTTCGACCTTTACAAGCGGTATCCCGGTCCAGTCGGAGACTATCGTCGCGATATCCTCATCACTGACCTCGATCTCCTGGTGCACCTGTCCGCTTTTCCATTCCTGCTGTTTCTTCTCCAGTTCCCGCCTGGTTTTCCGTTCGGAGTCCCTGAACCGGGCGGCCATCTCGAAATCCTGGTTCTTGACGGCTGCTTCTTTTTCGCGCTTGAACTCCTCTATCATCTTTTCTATATCCTTGAGCTCTTTCGGCATCATCATCGTGGACAGCTTGGATTTCGATCCCGCTTCATCTATCAGGTCGATCGCCTTATCCGGCAGGAACCGTCCGCTGATATACTGGTCCGACAGCTTCGCCGCGGCTTCCAGGGCCTTGTCCGAGAACTTCACCTTGTGGTGAGCTTCGTACTTGTCCCTGAGCCCCTTCAATATCTCGATGGTCTCCTTGACGGTAGGCGGCTCGACTGTCACCGGCTGGAACCGTCTTTCCAGCGCGGGGTCTTTTTCGATATTTTTACGGTATTCATCAAGGGTCGTGGCGCCTATGCACTGGATATCCCCGCGCTGCAGGGAAGGCTTCAGGATGTTAGAAGCATCTATGGCCCCCTCCGCTCCCCCGGCGCCTACCAGTGTGTGTATCTCATCGATAAAAACAATGATCTCAGGGGTATCTTTTATCTCTTTCATGACGGCCTTTATGCGCTCCTCGAACTGCCCCCGGTATTTCGTGCCGGCGATCATCATCGCCAGGTCCAGTATGAGCACTCTTTTCCCCTTAAGCGACTCGGGAATATCGCCGAAAATGATCTTTTGGGCCAGCCCTTCGACGATAGCGGTCTTTCCCACGCCTGCTTCACCGATCAGAACGGGATTGTTCTTTTTCCGGCGGCTCAGTATCTGGACCACGCGCTGGATCTCCTTCTCCCTGCCTATAACGGGATCAAGCTCGTCCTGGCGCGCCATTTCGGTAAGATCCCTTCCGAAGGAATCCAGCGCAGGGGTCTTGGTCTTCTTTTTGGCCTTGACCCCTCCGGGCCCGACGGCATATCCGGGAACGGACGAACCCAGGAGGTTCAGCACTTCTTCCCGCACGCTTTTCAGGTCCAGCCCTACATTCAAGAGCACCTGACTCGCTACGCCTTCCCCTTCGCGGATAAGCCCCAGCAGGAGATGCTCGGTGCCTATGTAATTGTGGCCGAGGCTGCGCGCCTCGTCCATGGAAAGCTCAATGACCTTCTTGGCCCTCGGGGTAAAAGGTATGTCGTCTCCCATTATCCTGGCCGGACCCGGCTGGACAAGTTTTTCCACTTCCAGACGTATATTTTCCGCTTCCAGTCCCAGGCTGGTCAGTACTGCCGCCGCGACGCCTTCCCCTTCCTTGACCAGTCCCAGTAATATATGTTCGGTCCCGATATAATCGTGGTTGAACCTCTTTGCCTCTTCCTTTGCCAAAAGGATCACCTTTCTTGCCCGTTCCGTAAACCTGTTGAATGCTGGCATCTTTTCCTCCCGATTTCTCAATCCTTTTCAAGTTTCTCGCGTATAAGATCGGCCCGTTTTATATCGCGCTCGTGAGGGGCGATCTCTCTTCCGTTTATCTTCTGCAGATGCGCCGGCTGCGTGAGAAGCAATATCTCGTTGATCCCCACCATATCGATATCCTTTATCAAACCCAGGTCCGCTCCGAGACGGACGGCGGACAGCAGCCTGATCGTCTCGCTCGATGTTATTATCCTGGCGCTCTTCAATGTCCCGTGGGAACGGCATATCTGGTCGGATATCTCCTGCTTCCTCCTCTTGAGGAGCCTTTCCCTTGTGGCTTCCTCGCTCGATATGATCTTGTTCATGATCCTTTCCAGGTTATCGAGTATATCCATTTCGGAGTGCCCCAGGGCCAGCTGGTTGGAGATCTGGAAAAAATCCCCCAGCGCCTCGGTGCCTTCCCCGTAAAAACCGCGCATGGTAAGCCCCAGTTTTGAGATCGCGTCGAACACATTCTCTATCTGGCCGGTCATCACCAAAGCCGACAGGTGAAGCATGACCGACGCCCTTAAACCCGTCCCCGTATTTGTCGGGCAGGATGTCAGATATCCGAACCTGTTGGAATAATCGAACGAAAGATATTTTCCCAGTTCGGTATCTATGTCGTCCACGATCCTCCATGCTTCCATGATATTGAATCCCGACTGCAGCACCTGGAGCCTCAGATGGTCCTCTTCGTTCAGCATGGCGCTTACGATCTCTTTTTCTTCTATCACAAGCCCCTTGTGCGCGGTATCCAGCATGTGCTCCTGGCTCATGAGGTGCCGCTCCACCAAAAATCTCCTGTCCAGGTCGGAGATATCTTCCATCTTCAGGAAGAGGGTTTTTTTGAGAAACTTGCTTTTTGCTACTGCCGAAGCGACCGCTTTAAGCGTTCCCTCGCGTTGCTTGTTGTTGGCGCGGTCGAAATATACATGTCCCTCCACGTTCCTGGCTATTCTCACCCGTGTCGATATCGCTATATTCGACCTCGGCCCTTCTCCCTTGAGCCACTCGCTTCTGGAATAAATAAGGTCGTCCAATTTCATGATTCTTCAGCCCGGTCCTTCAGCCCCTCTTCCAGTTCTTTTATCCTGTCCCTGAGCAAAGCGGCCTTTTCGAACTCTTCCGCCTGAATAAGCCCGTTCAGTTCGTTTTTCAGGCGCTGGATATCCTGCTGGTCCTTGATCACTCCTTTTCCCTTGAAGGGCATCTTCCCGACATGCCTGTCCGACCCGTGGATCTTTCTTAACAGGTCGCTTAAGTTCCCGGAGAATGTCTCATAGCATTTTCCGCACCCGAGCCTGCCCGTCTTCTGAAAATCATGGTACGTCATTCCGCAAACGGGGCACTCCACCCTGACGCCTTCTTTTATCTTTCCTCCCGGTACGGCCTGCCCTAAATCCATCAGGCCGGACAAAAGATCGGTCAGCCCGAAATGCGACTGCATTTCCTCGCTTTTAGCTTTCGCGCACTGTTCGCACAGATGGAGTTTTGTCACCTTATCGTTGATGACTTCCGTCAGATGAACCGTGGCTTCCCGTTTTCCGCAAACTTCGCATTTCATATCAAGCACCCTTTAATACTCGGCCCCTTCCGTGCCGGTCAGTTCCCGGTAATCCCGGCGCAGCTGCCTGGTGATCTCTCCCGGTTTGCCCGTGCCGATCTCCTTTCCGTTTATCTTGATCACCGGCACGATCTCGGCCGCTGTCCCGGTGAGAAAACACTCATCTGCCTCAAAGAGCTCTTCGGGGAACATTTTCTTGTACTCCGTGGAGATGCCTCTTTTCTTTGCAAGCTCTATCACGACGTCCTGGGTCACGCCTTCAAGCGCGCCAAGATCGGACGGCGGTGTCAGGAGCTGCCGGTCCTTGATGATGAAAATATTATCCCCGGTGCACTCGACGACATATCCGTCGAGACTGAGCATGAGCGCTTCCTCGGTCCCCGCATCTATGGCGTCTATCCTCCCCAGGATGTTGTTCAGATAGTTCAGGGATTTTATGCGCGGGTCCACCGTGATGGGATGGTTCCGCCGCGTCTTCGCTATCACGATGGGCAGCCCTTTCTCGTAAAAATCCTTAGGATAAAGAGCGATCTTATCGGTAATAATGAATATGCTCGGGTCTTTGCATTTGCGCGGATCCAGGCCAAGATCACCGACACCCCTGGTCACAACCGCTCGGATATACGCGTTATCCAGATCGTTCATTTTAAGGGTCTTGAGTATCCCCTCCCTGAACTCCTCCTTCTTGATGGGTATCTCGAGCCTTATGGCGTCGGCGCTCTCGTACAAACGGTTAAGATGCTCGTTGAGCCGGAACACTTTTCTGCTATACGACCTTATCCCTTCAAATACGCCGTCGCCGTAAAGGAGCCCGTGGTCGAAAATGGATATCCTGGCGTCTTCGCTGTCCATGAACTTTCCGTTAAGAAAAACCTTAAGCCCCATCCATCACCTCTTTTGTTATCTTGATCCTGCTATCCATCGCCGGATCATCCGGCGTTCTTTCCAGTACCCCGTCTTTCATCGCGTATTCAGTATGAAAAAATCCCCTGTCCACGTCCTGGTGCGAGACCACTATCACGCTCATTCCTCTCTTCTCGCTGATATCGCGGATAAGGGCGTAGATCTCTCTGCTCATCTCCGAATCCAGGTTGCCGGTCGGCTCGTCGCAAAAGAGCGCGTCAGGCGAATTCACCAGCGCCCTGGCTATGGCCGTTCTCTGGGCTTCCCCGCCTGAAAGCTGGGACGGCCTGTGCATCAGGCGATCCGCCATGCCAACGGTCTCCAGGATCCCGGCGGCCCGCGACCTGATATTCCCGACCGTCTCCCCGCCTTTTATCATCGAAGGCAGCATCACATTTTCCAGGACGCTCAACTCGGATAAAAGATGATAGAACTGGAAAATGAACCCGAAATTCCTGTTCCTCAGCCGGCTTCTTTCCCTGTCGCTCCGGCCGTATATATCCTTCCCCAGGAACGTCACTCTTCCTTCCGTTGGAAGGCTCAAGCCCCCGAGCATGTGAAGAAGCGTGGACTTTCCCGCCCCCGAAGGGCCGTGTATATACACGCGCTCGCCTTTACCGATCTGCAGCTTCGCTTTTTTCACCGCATCGACGGTTTTTGTTCCCTGCCTGAAGCTTTTACTTATATTTTCGGCTTTTATCATCTTTGGTCCTATTCGTACCTTATCGCTTCCACCGGATCAAGCCGGGACGCTTTCCATGCCGGATATATCCCGGCAGCCAGCGCCAGGAGCATGGCCACTGAAATGATCATGCTGACATCCAGCGCACTCACCCGGACCGGTATCTCCGTGAAATAATACACGTCGCTGGGAAAGATAGTTATCCCGGTCACCTGTTCGACGAAATCAGCCACGACGTTGACCCTCTCCGCTATGAAAACACCCGAGAAGCCTCCTACCGCGATGCCCAGCAGCCCTACAATGGCCCCCTCCAGCAGGAAAACAAGTCTTACCCCGCGGGAATTCGCCCCGATCGCCTTAAGGATACCGATATCCCTCGTCTTCTCCATGACCATCATTATAAGAGAACCGGCAATATTGAAACAGGCGACCATGACTATAAGCGCCAGTATGATGAACATCATCTTTTTCTCCAGCGCAAGCGCGGTCACAAGGTTACGGTCGAGATCCATCCAGCTCTTTACGATATAGGGGTATCCCAGAGAGGACTGCAGGCGCGTCTTCAAGCCGTTCACTCCCATCTCGTCCTTTACCCGTATGCCGATACCGGTCACCGCGCTTCCCATGCGGAAAAGCCGCTGCGCGGTCCCCAGCCCGATAACGGCTATATTCGCGTCATAATCGTACCGCCCGGAGTTAAAACTTCCTATGACCTTTAGCCTGGCCTTTTCCATATCCACCACTGAATACGGCATGATCATCTCCACGGTATCGCCCACGGAAATGCCCTCGCTCTTCATCAGTTCGCTGCCGAGAACAATGGTATTATTTCCCAGCCGGGTTCCGGCAGAGCCCGCATATTTTATCACTTCGCTCACTTCGGACTCTTTTTCCGCGTCTACCCCCTTCAGGAGGACGCCCGTGACGGCATTACCCTTCCTCAGCGCCGCCTGCCCGGTCACAAAAGGCGAAGCGCTTTTTACCCCCGGCATGGACTCGACACGCGATACCATGGCCGTGGGATCAACTATACCCCCCTCCCTTGATACGATCACGTGGGCGTAGGTCCCGATGATCTTATTCCGGATCTCCGCATCAAAACCGTTCATCACCGACAGGACAATAATAAGAGACGCTACGCCCAGCGCCACTCCCAGGACGGAAATGCCCCCTATCAGGGATATCATCCCTTCTTTTCTCCTGGTCAAAAAGTATTTGATGCTTATAAATAAAGTCCACATGCTACTATTTACTCCGGCCTCATATGGGGAAAGAAGATCACTTCCCGGATACTCGCCGAATCCGTAAAGATCATGGCAAGCCGGTCTATCCCTATCCCCAGGCCTCCGGCGGGCGGCATCCCGTATTCAAGCGCCCTGATAAAATCATCATCGACCATCGCATCCGGGTCCGTCTTGACCTGTTCCTCGAACCTCCTGCGCTGATCGATAGGGTCGTTGAGCTCCGAATAAGCGTTAGCCACCTCAAGCCCTCCGATATACAGCTCGAACCTGTCGACCAGCCCGGGGGCGCCCTTTTTTTCTTTTGCCAGCGGGCTCAGTTCCTTGAACATGTCCACGACAAAAACCGGGTGCGTTTCGGTCTTCGGTTCGACAAGTTCGCCCACGATATTGATGATCTGCGTCTTGCTGACGGTATCGCCCTCTATCTCGATCCCCTTTGCCTTGAGCTTGCTTACCCATTCGGCCAGCGGATCGTCGATCCTGATGCCGAAATTATCTTCCATAAGCTCCGCGAACGAGATCTTTTTCCAGGCCGTCAGGTCCACCTTCCTGTCCTGGTAACTGAACGTTTCCGTGCCGAGTATGGCCTTTGCCGCGGAACGGATAAGCTCTTCGGTAAGTTTCATCATGCCACTCGAGTCGGAATACGCCTCGTACACCTCCAGCATGGTGAATTCGGGGTTGTGCCTCGTGGAGATACCCTCGTTCCGGAAAGAGCGGTTTATCTCGAACACCTTTTCAAATCCCCCTACAAGAAGTTTCTTAAGGTATATTTCCGGGGCGATCCTCAGATACAGGTCTATATCCAGCGCTTCGTGGTGCGTCTTGAAAGGTTTTCCCGCGGCGCCGCCGGGCACCGGATGCATCATCGGCGTTTCGACCTCAAGAAAACCTCTCCTGTCAAGCTCCTCCCTTATATTCCGGATAAGCCCGATACGGGCCTTGAATTTTTCACGCGCCGAATCGTTGACTATCAGGTCGACGTATCTCTGGCGGTACCTGGTCTCTACGTCCTTCAGGCCGTGCCACTTTTCGGGAAGGGGCAGAAGAGACTTGGACAGGAGGCGATATTCGGTCACCTTTACGGTATCTTCTCCCGTTCTTGTCCTGAAAAGCTCGCCGTCAACTCCCATGATATCCCCTATATCCAGGTTGTTCAGTCTGCCGAAAGCCTCATCCCCTATGACGTCCTTCCTCAGGTATGCCTGCAGCTTGCCCGTGGAATCCTTGATGTCCAGAAAAGCGCTCTTGCCGTGTTCTCTTCTGGCCATTATCCTGCCCGCGATCCTGACCTTGCGCCCTTCGGAGTAATCATTCTTTACGGACTCTATGCTCTGAACATCGGAAAAACTTTCGCCAAAAGGGCTTATCCCTTCTTTCTCAAGCTCTTCCAGGTTCTTGTACCGTTGCTCAATAAGCTCATTTTTTTCTTCCGCCATGATAATTATCCTTTTAAAAGCTTGGTAAAATATATAAAAGCTCCCCTTCTTGAAAATACGGGAGACACCACTCCCTTTCCAATCTCGAATTACCCGCATGACCGGCGGGTATTTTGGCGTTATATTACAATTATTTTACCCCCAAATTATATCTATTATGGGAAGCCGTGTCAATGTAATTAAATCCGATGCTTACTCCGGACGGCGGTAATGTGTGGATTTATACGGGGTTACGCAGGTTTGGATGGACCCGGGAAGGATCAACTGACAAGTTTTTTGAATTCGCTTTCCGTAATGACCTTTATCCCTAATTTTTTCGCTTTATCAAGCTTTGACCCGGCTTCCTCTCCGGCGACGACAAGATCCGTGCTGGAACCGACGCTCGATAGGGTTTCCCCGCCCTCGGATTCCACGAGTTTTCTAGCCTCCGAGCGCGTCATGCTCTCAAGGGACCCCGTGAAGACTATTCTTTTGTTTGCGAGTTTTCCCCCGCCGGTCTTCTTTTTTTCACGCACAACGACGCCGTTCTTCCTCAATTGCTTTATCTGATCAAGGTTTTTCTTCCTGCTGAAGAAATCAGCGATACTCTCCGCGATCTCCGGCCCTATTTCGTTTATCTCCATGAGCTCCTCCCTGCCGGCGGCCATTATATTCTCCAGGGTCCCGAATCTGCCCGCCAGAAGGGTAGCGATATGCTTTCCCACATTCCTTATCCCCAGACCGAAAACAAACCTGTCCAGGGGCACGTCCTTCGCTTTCTCTATCGCGCCGAGAACGTTATCCGTTTTCCTCTCCTTCCACCCCTCCAGACGCAGAAGATCGCCGCGCTTAAGCGTATATATGTCCGCTATGCTCTTGATCAGCCCTTTCTCATACAGCAGTTCGACCGTCTTATCCGAAAACCCGTCTATATCAACGGCTCCCTTAGAGGCGTAATGGATCATCGCCTCCTTGAGCTGGGCCGGGCACGCGATACTCGCCGGGCACCGGTAAAAGACATCTTCCCGTTCGATCGGCGTCCCGCAGCTCGGGCATTTTTTCGGCATGCGGAATTCCTTTTCGCCGCCGGTCCGTCTCCTCTTGAGGACCTCCGTGATATGCGGGATGACATCGCCGGCCCTTTCCACCTTCACGTAATCGCCGATCTTCACGCCCAGTTTCGCGATCTGGTCCATGTTATGTAACGTAGCCCGGGAGACCGTCACCCCGCCGACCTCGACCGACTGCAAAAGCGCCAGGGGCGTAAGGACCCCCGTCCGGCCGACCTGGACGGTAATATCTTCCACGCGGGTGATCTCCTTGCGCGGTTCGAACTTGTACGCGATCGCCCATCTCGGGTTGGTGGTGCGCCTGCCCAGCTTCTCCTGGGAAGCGATATCATCGACCTTGACCACCACCCCGTCTATCTCGTAATCAAGATCGTCGCGCTTCTTCTCCATATCATGATGATAGGCGATCACCTCCTTCACGCCGGAACAGTGCCTGGCGTTGGGGGATATCCGGAACCCGAGCTCCTTAAGGAACTTCAGCGCTTCCGTCTGGCTTTTCGGCATCCCCTCGGAGATATCAAGTATGCGGTAGCAGTAAACGTGCAGTTTTCTCTGGCCGGTTATCCGCCAGTCGAGCTGGCGCATCGATCCGGCGGCCACGTTGCGGGGATTCGCGAAAAGGTCCTTGCCCTCGGCGGCCTGTTTCTTGTTAAGCTCCCGGAAATCCTTTATGTGCATCATGACTTCCCCGCGCACCGCGATGCGCCGCGGGGGCTTTTTTCCTTTGAGGCGCCCGGGCACGTCCGGGATGGTCTTGAGATTCAGCGTCACGTCCTCCCCGACTATCCCGTCGCCGCGGGTGGAGCCGGACGTAAAGGCGCCGTTCTCGTACACCAGCTCTATGCTGATCCCGTCAAGCTTCGGCTCACACGTGTACTCGGGCGCGGTCCCTATCTCTTTACCGCATGTCCGGTCAAAATGCTCCGCCGCTTCTTCATCGCTCACGCTCTCAAGGCTCAACATCGGGAAGCGGTGCCTGACCTTCACGAACTTCTCCGGGATAGGCGCTCCCACGGTCTGGGTGGGAGAATCCGGCGACATGTACCGGGGGTGCTTTTTTTCCAGCTCCTTAAGCTCCCTCATGAGCTCGTCGTACCGGCTGTCCGATATCTCCGGCTTGCCCTTTACATAATAAAGTTCGTTGTGCCGGCGCAGCTCCTTCCGCAGCCAGTCTATCCTTTTTTTTGTACCGTTTGCCAATTTAGCCTCGCAAGTGTCCCCGTTTTTAAGGGTGAAAGTGTCCCTCTACCGCTTTAACGCTTTAAGCAGTTTATCAAAAGAGTAGGTATTAAGCACGTCCTTTTTCTCGATCCAGCCCCTCCTGGCGGTCACGACCCCGTAGATCATCTCATCCAGCTGTTCGATGCTGTGCGCGTCGGTGTTCACGGTGATCTTCGCGCCCAGTTCCCGGGCCCTGCGGCAATGTGCGTCATTGAGATCCATGCGCTGCCCGTGAGTATTTACCTCGAGATAGATATTGTTCTCCGATGCGTGTTTGAAGACCTTGTCAAAATCGACCTTGAGCGGGGTGCGGCTCGTTATGAGCCGGCCGGACGGGTGCGCGAGAACATTGACATATTTATTATCCATCCCCTTCAGGATGCGGCTGGTCTGTTTTTCCTTATCCAGCGAAAAACGGGAGTGAACAGCCGCTATCACGATATCAAGCTCTTTCAGCACGTGATCTTCGAGGTCAAGTTTTCCGCCCTCGAGTATATCCACCTCAACGCCCATGAGCACTTTTATGCCCTTGATCTTTTTGGCGATCTTTCTTGTTTTTTCGATCTCCTTCAGCAGCCGTTTTTCATCCATGCCGCCTGCGATCCGCACGTTCTTGGAATGATCGGTCACGGCCATGTATTCATAGCCCTTCTTTTTGGCGGCGGCGGCCATTTCTTCCGCCGAAAAATTGCCGTCAGACGCAACAGTATGTATATGCAGGTCTCCCTTTATATCTTTTATCTCCAGAAGCCGCCCGGGAAGAGTCCCTTTCATCGCGGCTTCGATCTCACCCTGGGACTCCCTTAGTTCCGGAGGGATCCACTGCATGCCGAGTTTGCGGTACACCTCTTCTTCGGTCTTGCCGGCCACCATCTTCTCCCTGCCGCGGGATACGGAAAACATGCCGTATTCGCTCACCTTGTACTTCCTGCTTTTGGCGATCTTGCGGATCTCCACATTGTGCTGCTTGGAGCCCGTGAAATACATGAGGGCCGCCCCGAAACACGAAGCGTCTATTACCCGGAGGTCCACCTGCGGGCCCCCTTTCAGGGATACGCTCGACTTGGTGGGGCCTTTCGCTATCACGCTCTCAACACCGGGGAAGCTCACGAAATAGTCCATGGCTTTTTTGCTGTCGCCGGCCACGGTAAGTATGTCAAGATCTCCTATGGTCTCCCTCCCCCTGCGCAGGCTGCCGGCTTTCTCTATCTTCTTGAAATTCTTGGACTTCGAAAGGTATTCGACTATCCTGTTCGCGCAGGCATCCGCTTCGGATAGCAGCATCCGGCCTTCCCGTTTCCTGAAGTGTTCTATCGACTCCAGAAGTTTTTCCTGGGTCTTCTTTCCCATGCCTTCGATCCTCTCAAGTTTTCCTTTCTTGCAGGCTTTTTCCAGGTCGTTCACGTTCTTTATCCCCAGCTCGTCCCTTAATTTTTTCAACTTCTTGGGCCCGAGACCGGGAAGGTCGAACATCTCGAGGAAGCCGGGCGGGAATTCTTTCATCAGTTCATCGTAATACTTGAGCCCGGAGGTGGTGATCATCTCGATGATCTTTTCCTTGAGGTCCTTGCCGATGCCCGGGATCTTCTCCAGCTTTGAGGGGTCTTCCTTGTATATATCCGCGAGCTCGCGGGAGAGCCCCGTGATGTTCTGGGATGCGACCCTGTAAGCGCGGACCCTGAACACGTTCTCGCCCTTTATTTCAAGCGCGTCGGCGATATGAGAGAATATGGCGGCTATTTCCCTGTTATCCATTACCTTATCCGGGTTAGATCGAAGAAATATAAACACACGATCTAAGTTAATATACTAAAAAAGAAAATCGCCTACAAGGAAAATGTGAACCGGATATGTCTTCTTGATGAAAAATCAAATTTTTCTTGATTTTCCGATAAAAATGGCCTATAATATCCCTGTTATGACCGCCAAAGAGCTACTGCAAGGATGCATTGACAGGGACGCGGCCGCCTGGGACGAATTCGTCAGGCGCTACGGCGGCCTTGTGACCAGAAGCGTCAGATATAAACTGAACAAACTCGGCAGACATCTTCCGAAAAACGAGACCCGCGATATCGTTCAGGAAATATTCCTTTCAATATGGGAGAAAGGCAAGCTCTCGGGGGTGAAAAATACGGTCTCTCTCAAAAGCTGGCTGGTTATAGTGTCGCTTAACGCGACCAGTAATTACTGCAGAAGGCACGTATTCAGGGCCGGGGGCACGCTTTCCCTGGACGAAAGCCCTTTCCCCGGATCTCCGGACACAAAACTCGGCTCCATGATCCCCTCTCCCAAGTTCAATACCGCAAAAACACTGGAAGAGAACGAACTTAAAGACATCCTGAAAAAAGAGATCTCAAAGCTCGGATACAGAAAGCAGCTTGCCTTGAAACTTAATATATACGACGGGAAAAAACAGAAAGATATAGCGGAGATAATGAATATACCCGAGGGGACGGTCGCGACACTGATCAGCAGGGCAAAGAACCGGCTCCGAAGGAACCTTAAGGACATTCTGGACATGTAATATAAAAATATCGGAATGTAAAAAAACTTGAAAGAAAAAGCGCTGAATTGTTGTCTATAATGATAAGGAGGAGATCCATCATGAACAGGATATGCCCATCCGAAGAAATATTAAGCGAATACATAAGCGGGGTTCTTTCGGCAGAAGAGAGGATCAAAACAGAAAAACACCTTGCTGCCTGCGCGGAATGCCGAAAACTGATAGCCGAAACCCACGATATTATCAATAAACGCGACATTGGCGAGATCGCGAGCACGGTGTTTCGCTGGATCGGAAAAAACCGGTGGCTTATAGGGGCAACAATGGCGTTCGCGTCCTCTTTCCTGTTCCCAAAATATTTCCTGCAATTTCTGGCGGCAACTCTGCTCCTGGGCGCAAAATGCATAATCGACGCCAGGACCACAAGAATGCTTATCATGATCCACGATGCATGGAAACGCGGTGACAAAGATAAAGCCGACGAGATCCTTTCACGGTTCGATCCCAAAAAATAACCGACCTTTCAGCCCATTTTCTCAAAAAAAATTGAAAGAATTTCTGAAAAAAAGTGTCTCATAATGTAGGTCTCGCACTTTTTGACAACGGCTCTAAATTCAAAATTAAAGCAAAAGGAGGTAAGAAAATGAACAGTAAACCGGTTGTTAAGGTTGAACGGATCCACGCGCTGGAAGGCGAAGGCCCGACAAAAGCGTTCTGCGACCTGCTGATACTGGACGCTTTCCTGGTAAAGGGTCTGAGGGTCGTGCAGGGTAAGGACGGCCTTTTTGTGGGCATGCCCCAACAGCAGGGGCGTGACGGCAAATGGTACGATACCTTTCATCCCGTTTCCAGGGAAATGCGCAAGGGCCTGCAGGAGCTGGTGCTTGAAAGCTACGCTGAACAGGAAACAGTAAAAAAATAAGGAGGATCACGATGAGGCGGTCCCGGCAGCATACCGGAAAACTCGGCGAGAAAATGGCCGAAAGATTTCTCGTTTCAAGAGGTTTCTCGATCCTGGACAGGAATTTTCGCGCTCCGTTCGGCGAGATCGACCTGGTAGCGGAGCGAAACGGCTGCATTATTTTCCTGGAAGTCAAAACGCGGACATCGGAAAGGTTCGGACCGCCTCTTTCCTCGATAACCAGAACAAAACAGGAACACATTTTGAAAAACTGCCAATATTACCTTAAAAGATATGATTTATGCAACGGGCCGTGCCGTGTTGATGCCATTGCCGTCAAGCTGGACGTGCGCGGAAAATTGCGATCACTACATCATGTGAAAAATATAATCGAATTACATTGAACCGCCGGGAAAGGAGCTGCAAATGTTAGCAAAAGTCAACTCCGGATGCGTCATGGGGATCGACGCCTACCACATCGATGTTGAAGTTGATGTCTCAAACGGCCTTCCTTCTTTTTGCGTTGTCGGCCTTCCCGACACCTCCATAAGAGAAAGCCGGGATCGCATCCGCTCCGCTATCAGGAATTCCGGCTTTATTTTTCCCGAGAGAAAAATAACCGTCAATCTTTCCCCGGCCGACATAAAGAAAGAGGGCGTCGGTTTCGATCTTCCCATCGCGATCGGTATTCTCGCCGCGACGGGGCTGATCAAACAGGAAGAGCTTGAAGGGCTCTTGCTGTGCGGCGAGCTTTCCCTGAACGGCAGGCTTAAACCTTTCCGCGGGGCTCTGCCTATCGCTATAGCCCTGAAGAAAAAAGGCAGGGCTTTTATCCTGCCGGAAAGCAACGCCCGGGAGGCGGCTAACGTAAAAGGTATCTCCGTTTACGGCACGCCCACCCTGCGAAAAGTGATCGATCATATCAAGGGAACGGATACCCTTGATATCGTAAACCCGCGGGAAAAAAGCCTTGAAAAAAAAGGATCACACGATAACCTGGATTTTAAAGACGTTAAGGGACAGGAGCATGTTAAGCGAGGCATGGAAGTCGCTGCCAGCGGCGGACATAACGTCCTGTTGCTGGGACCGCCCGGTTCGGGCAAGAGCATGCTTGCAAAAAGATTCCCCACTATTCTTCCGGATCTTTCACCGGAGGAAGCGCTCGAAGTGACCAATATCTACAGCATAGCCGGCCGGCTGAAAACGGACGGCCTCATAAGTGAACGGCCGGTCCGCTGCCCCCATCACACGATATCGTACGCGGCCATGGCTGGCGGCAGATCCCGCCCGGTACCTGGTGAAATAAGTCTCGCCCATAACGGAGTGCTTTTTCTTGACGAATTTCCCGAATTCCGTCGGGACGTGCTCGAGACGCTCCGCCAGCCGCTTGAATCTGGAGAGATCACCATAGCCAGAGTCGAACGAACGCTCAAGTATCCCTCGCGCTTTATCCTTATAGCCGCCATGAACCCGTGCCCGTGCGGGTACTTTACGGATCCCCACAAGAGATGCCAGTGCACTCCTCACCAGATACAGCGGTACCTTTCCAAGATCTCCGGGCCTCTATTGGACAGGATCGATATTCATCTTGAAGTCCCGCGCCTGAATTACGAGCAGCTCTCAAAACGAAGAAGCGGGGAACGCTCCCTGGCTATAAAGAAACGCGTGATCAAAAGCAAAAAGATCCAGAAAAAAAGATTCAGGGAAAAGTCGGCTCACTCGGCATATAACGCGTATATGAATCCCCGGGAAACCGAAAATTTTTGCATCCTGTCAAATGAGGCGGAGGAACTTTTAAAAACGGCGATCCTTGAACTTGGCATCAGCGCGAGAGCCTATGATAAGATACTTAAGATCTCGCGTACGATCGCGGACATGGACGGGTCGGAGATGATCGAATCGCACCACATCTCGGAGGCGGTCGGGTACCGTTGCCTGGACAGGAACCTGTGGGTATGATCTTACCCGGGGTGTTATTCTTTCTTCAGGAAGAACCCTTCCATGATAAAAAGAAGGGCCATCATGAAACCGCAGAAATACACGAAGATGTCGCCGTACACCGTGTAAACGCTGCGGCCGGCGTATATGTCCACGTTGCTCGTGGCAAAACCGCTGACCAGGACCTCTTTTCCCTCCGCTTCCACGCTCGAGAGGACCTTGCCCGTGGAATCCACGAAACACGAAATACCGGTATTGGCGGCGCGTATCACCGGGACCCTGTTCTCCACCGCCCTGAAAACCGATGACTGCAGATGCTGTCTGGGAGCGGCCGTATCGCCGAACCACGCGTCGTTGGTGATGTTGACCACGAAATTGGCCCCCTTCCGCACAAATTCTCTCGTGATGTACGGGAATATGTCCTCGAAGCATATCAGAACGCCGAACTTGTAAAAATTTATCCGGCGCTGTATCGATCCGTCTGCCGCGGTCAACGACCTTACCGACTTTACCGGAAAAAGCGTATACTCTTTGCCTTCCGCAAAATCGCCTATGGGCTTATCTATGTAGTCCCTCAGAAAAGACAGGGACCTTTCGAACGGAACGTACTCCCCGAAAGGAACAAGATGGACCTTGTTGTAAACATCGGCCAGTTCCTCCTTCCCGTCAAAGACCGCGGCGCTGTTGTAATAAGTGCCGCCTTCGGCGTATACGATCCCGGTCAGTATGGGGATCCCCTGTTCGGAAGCAAGGGCGCTGATCTGGCCGGCCGGCCTGTCCTTTCCCTCGACAAGGTACGGATAGGCGGTTTCGGGCCATATTATCATGTCCGGATCGTCCTCCGCCGCTTCCCTTGTCAGTCTGCTGTATTCTTTTATGATATCTTTAGCGAACTTCTCGTCCCATTTATACTGCTGGGGGATATTCCCCTGAACGACGCTCATGCGCGGGCTGCCCCAGATATAATAATTGTTGAATCGGTACATGCCGTAAGAGGTCGCCGCTATAATGAAGAGCAGCGCCACCATCATATAGGCGATCTTCCTGCCGGAACGGCTGATCCAGGCGAATGCTGCCGCGTTAAAGACGACCAGCAGAAAGGAGATCCCGTATGCGCCGGTGATATCCGCGATCTGGATGAGATTGATGTTCCTGTACTGCGTGTAGCCGAGAAGGCCCCAGGGAAAACCCGTGAATAGATTGCTGCGGATGTACTCCAGTACCACCCATATGAAAGGAAATAGTAAAAGGTCCATGGAATACTTCAGGACATATCCTGCCAAAAGCCCGAAAACCCCGTAAAAAACAGAAAGGATAACCACGAGTATCACCATGCCGGGCACGCTCACGTTCACGAGCCAGTACAAAAGGCACCCGAAAAACACCACGCCGGACAGGTACGCGTACCAGAAATTCCGCCCGGAGCTGTTTTTTTTAATGACGAGCAGGAGCGGGACAAGACATATCCATCCCAGGAAGGTAAGTTCGAACGGAGGGAAAGCCAGAAAGGCCAGGATCCCTGACAGAGCGGCGAGAGATGTGTTCCGTGCGATATCTTTCATGCTACGCGTCCCTGCCACAACACTTCTTGTATTTCTTCCCGCTGCCGCACGGACAGGGGTCGTTGCGTCCGACTTTCGGCGCGCTGCGGCGGTATGTCTCTTCCGGCTTACCGCCCTCCTCCGGAGCGAACATCTCCGCCGGGCCGCTGACAGGCCCTTTGTCATAAACATCGTCCTGACCGGCCGAGGGTGTTCCGATGGCGGAATATCCCCTGTGCTGGAAAGTCTCTTTCTCGGGCCGGAAAACTTGTCTTTTGTATTGCTCCTCCATGGCGGAGATCTTCATGATCCGTTCGGCCGTTTGTTCATCCACTTTTATCATAAGATCCGCGAACATCCGGAACGCCTCGTGCTGAAATTCGATCAGAGGATCCTTCTGTGCGTACGCCCGCCAGGATATCCCTTCTCTGAGATCGTCGATCTCCCTCAGATATTCTTTCCAATTCGAATCTATCGCGGAAAGCATAACCATTTTTTCGAGCTCCCGCATCCTCTCCTCTCCGAGAAATTTCTCTCTTGCGGAATAACCCTTTTCCGCGATCTCCTTTATAAGTTCCATGACGTCCTGCGCCGACCTGCCTTCGAGCGAATCGGGTTTGACGTTTACCGCGTAACGATACATGACGTTTTTCGCGAGAAGATCTGCTTCGGGCGCCTCTTCCCAGTTCTCGAGAAGCGATTCCAGGCCGACGGAAAGACACTCAAAGAACTCTTCCTTCAGGTCCTTGCCCGTAAGTATCATGCGTCGCCTCTTATATACGACCTCCCTCTGCTGGTTCATGACATTGTCATACTTAAGAAGGTGTTTTCTGATCTCGAAGTTCTGGGATTCTACCCTGCGCTGCGCTGTCATCACGGCGCGCGTAACAAGCGGGTTCTCGATGACCTCCCCTTCCTCCATGCCCAGGCGGTCCATGATGCCTTTTATCCTGTCGGACCCGAAGATCCTCATAAGGTCGTCCTCCAGTGAAAGATAAAATCTGCTGGAACCGGGATCGCCCTGCCTGCCGGACCGTCCGCGGAGCTGGTTATCTATCCTCCGGGCTTCATGTCTTTCCGTGCCTATCACGTGTAAGCCGCCGGCTTCAAGGACCTTTCCCCGCTCCTGATGCGTCTGGGTTTTGAACTCCCCAAGATATTTTTCAAATGTTCTCTTTCTTTCCTCAGGATCATCTATCTCCAGTTTTTCCACCGCATCATTCGCAAGATATTCAGGATTGCCCCCGAGAAGTATGTCCGTCCCGCGGCCCGCCATGTTGGTGGCTATGGTAACCGCCCCGTACCGGCCCGCCTGCGCGACTATATGCGCCTCTTTCTCGTGGTACTTGGCGTTCAGGACATTGTGTTTGATCCCGCGCGCGTTCAGCAATCGGCTCAGCTGTTCGGATTTTTCTATAGACACCGTCCCGACCAGCATGGGCCTTCCCTTCTCGTGCCACTGGGCGATCTCTCCGATGACCGCGTCGAACTTCTCTTTTTCTGTTTTGTATATGCGGTCCGCCATGCTTAGCCGTATCAACGGGCGGTTGGTGGGCACCTGTATGACGGGCAGCAGGTAGATATTCTCGAACTCCGTTTCCTCGGTCTTCGCGGTACCCGTCATGCCGGCCAGTTTATCGTACATGCGAAAGTAATTCTGGAGAGTAACGGTCGCGAGTGTCTGGCTCTCTTTCTGCACCTCGACCCGCTCCTTTGCCTCGATCGCCTCGTGGATACCGTCCGAAAAGCGGCGTCCCGGCATCATTCTTCCGGTAAAGGAATCGACTATGACTATCTTGTTATCCTTGATAACGTAATCAACGTCCTTCTGGAACAATATATAGGCCTTCAGCAGCTGCTTGATGCTCTCTACCTTCCTTTGCTGGTCCGCATATGACGATACCAGTTCCGTCTCGCGCGCCATCTTTTCTTCCGCCGGTATATCCTCATCCGCCAGTTCCGCCAGTCTGGCCTCGATATCTTCCAGCATGAACTCTATGCTGAACTTCTCCTGCATCATCTTCTGACCCTTCGCGCTGAAAGTCGCCTCGCGCGATTTTTCGTCAAAAACGTAGAAAAGCTCTTCAAGAAGTTCATTGCGTTCCTTCTCCATGACCTTGCCGTCCAGAAGGCCCTGTGTTTTATCAAACAGGGATTTCGCGCGCCCGTCCTTAAGCACGATGTCCAGAAATTCCCGGTTCTTCGGATCGGCCTTGTGAATAAGATAAAGCAGGCGCCCCGCCTCTTCTTCATTGCCCTCGCGCAGGTTGATCCGGAACCGGGAGATATAATCGCCCGTGAGCCTTCTCTGCGCGCCGACGATCTCCTGCACCACGGGCCTCATCTGATTATACGCCTCGTTCGTATCCTCCACCGGACCGGATATTATCAATGGCGTCCTTGCCTCGTCGACGAGGATACTGTCGACTTCGTCAACTATGGCAAACCCGAGGTGTCCCTGAACCGCATCGGACTCATCCGCCACCATGTTATCTCTCAGGTAATCGAAGCCGAATTCGTTGTTGGTCCCGTAAACGACATCGCATCCGTAAACATTTTTCCTTTCCTCGGACCTCATGTCATTCTGTATGACTCCCACCGAAAGGCCCAGAAAGGTATAGACCGGGCCCATCCACTCGCGGTCCCTTTTTGCGAGGTAATCATTTACCGTCACCACGTGAACTTTTTCTCCGGCAAAAGCGTTCAGGCAGACCGGCAGAGTAGCAACGAGCGTTTTACCTTCGCCTGTCGCCATCTCCGCGATCCTGCCCTGATGCAGCACGATACCGCCGAGAAGCTGGACATCGAAATGTCTGAGGCCTATCGTCCTCTTCGCCGCTTCCCTGACCGCGGCAAAGACTTCCGGGATACTGTCGTCAAGTATCCGGTTTTTTGCTTCTTTCAGGCGTCTTTTATGCTTGTTCCTCTCCTGGTCCGAAGTAGACGAAGCTACGAGTTCGCGGATCTTCTCTTCCTCTGGTTTATTTTGTTTGCGCGCGAGGATAAGATTCTTCCTGACCTGGGCCGCCCTTTCCTTCAGCTCTTCATCCGAAAACGAAGAAAACTCCGCTTCAAGAGCGTTTATTTTCTGGACCAGCGGCGCAAGCTTGGCAAGCTCGCGCTCGTTCTGCGTCCCGAAAATATCCCTCAACAGTTTCGCCACAAGACCGAACATGCTTTTATGCTCCCGTTATTTTCTCGTCGCTGTTTTCTTCAAGTATGCCTCTACGAAATCATCCAGGTTCCCGTCCAGGACTTTTTCAGCGCTGGAGGTCTGTTCCCCGGTCCGATGATCCTTTACCATCTTGTAGGGATGCAGCACGTATGAACGTATCTGGCTGCCCCACTCTATCTTCTTTTTGTCGCCGTGGACCTTTTGGGTCTCTTCTTCCTGCTGACGTCTTTTTTCCTCGTACAAACGCGCCCTGAGGATCTTCATGGCCGTGGTCCTGTTCTTGTGCTGGGACCGCTCCTTCTGACACTGCACCATGATCCCGGTAGGCAGATGCGTTATCCGGACAGCGGAATCCGTAACGTTGACGTGCTGGCCTCCGGCGCCCGAAGAACGATACGTATCCACCCTGAGATCACTCTCATTGATATCGATCTTTATGCTCTTATCCACATCGGGGACAACATCAACTGACGCAAACGATGTGTGCCGTCTCTTGTTGGAATCAAACGGAGAAATGCGGACCAGCCGGTGAACGCCGGTCTCCGCCTTAAGGTAACCGAACGCGAAATCGCCCTTGACGATAAAGGTCGCGCTCTTTATTCCGGCTTCTTCGCCGGGGAGCTGATCGATGACCTCGGACGAATGGCCGTGGTTCTCCGCCCAGCGAAGATACATCCTCAGCAGCATGGACGCCCAATCACAGGATTCCGTGCCGCCGGCGCCGGCATTGATACTCACGATGGCATTGCACCTATCGGCCTCGTCACCCAGGATGCATTTAAACTCAAGTTTATCGATCTCATCCTGGACCTTTTTCATCTCTTCCATCAAGCTGCCGATGGAAGAGATATCTTCCGCTTCTACTATCTCGGAAAGCTCCTTAAACGCGTCGTACCGCTGTTTCAAGTCATCGTAAGGCCCGACTATTGATCTGAGCGCGCGGAGTTCCCGTGAAAGACTGTCGGCTTTTTCCGCTTTTTTCCATATCTCGGGACTAGCGAGCTGCTGTTCGAGTTCTTTTATCTTTTTGGTCTTCTCGGCCAGGTCAAAGATACCCCCTGAGTTCTTCGAACTTGATATCCAGGGCCTTTATTGATCTGCGCAGTTCGTCTATCATATATTTTTCCTCCGTAGCTGGCATTATAACATATAAGAACAATAAATAAAACCCCGCGGGATGCGGATCTCCGGCTCCGGAGCTACCCGTGAGCGCGAAAATATCTCGCGATCGCCTGTGCCGTCCTCCTATCAATACCGCATTTCCGTATTTCTTCCGCAGAAGCCCTGCGCACGTTATCCATGCTTCCGAATCTCCCAAGAAGCATCTTCTCTCTTTTTTGCCCGACCCCTTTTATCTTCCTCAATTCCGTATCGAACTTTTCCGTTCGTCTTAGCCGCCGGTGATAGGTTATGGCAAAACGGTGCGCCTCGTCCCTTATTCGCTGGATAAGCAATAACAATCTGGACCCCGGCGAAAGTCTTATGGGGTGCCTGCGTGAAACGGCGTAAAGGTGGTTATGTTCCTTGGCGATACTTGCCACTGCGATACTATTCAGCCCCAGTTCGCTGAGCTCGCCCCTGGCCGCAAAAAGATGACCCCTGCCGCCGTCGATCAGCACCAGGTCCGGCAAGGATTTTGCTTCACCGAGAAGGCGGGAGTACCTTCTGCGCACTACTTCACGGATCATGGAATAATCATCTATTCCGCTCACGCCCTTCACGCGGAACTTCCGGTATTCGGATCTGCGCGGCCTGCCGGCGGTAAATCTTACCATGGATCCGACGGATTGCTGCCCGCTGATATTGGATATGTCAAAACATTCTATCGTCATCGGCAAGGAAGGAAGGTCCAGTGTGTTCTTGAGCTCGTCAAGTTCGCCGTACACGGGGTACTGCGAGCGGTCGTGAAGTTGCTGCACGGCCGTGAGAGCTTCAATGCGTTTCTTTACGTGAAGGGCTTTCTCGTACTCGCGATCCCGGGAAAACCGGTCCATCTGTTTCTGCAGATCGCGGGTAAGATCATCCTTTCGGCCTTCCAGGAACTTTTTCAGCTGGCTCACTATGTTATTATATTCTTTGGCCGATATTTTTTTCTCGCACGGCCCGAGACACTGACCGATGTGATATTCAAGACAGACAGACTTATGAAGAGTGCGGCAACTCCTCAGCGGGAAGACTTTTTTCATAAAGGACAGCGCTTCCTTCAATAACTTTACATTGACGTATGGCCCGTAATAAAGAGCTCCGTCACCTGTCCTTCTGCGTGTCATAAAAAGTCTCGGGTATTTTTCATTCACGGTCAGCTTGAGAAAAGGATAAGATTTATCATCCTTAAGCTCGATATTGAACTTGGGGCTGTGGTCCTTTATAAGCCCGGCCTCATATATAAGCGCTTCCGCTTCGGAGGAAGCCCTGATGAACCTGATGTCGCGCACTTCATCCACCAGAAGTTCCATGCGGCTGTCCCTTGCGCGACCGGCCCGAAAGTAAGACGCTACCCGCTTTCGGAGGCGCCGAGCTTTGCCTACATATATGATCCGACTCCTGGAATCCAGAAATTTGTACACGCCGGGCGAATCCGGAAGAGCCTGTATCTTGGATGTTAATTTTTTGTATTTAGTGACCATTGTTCTTCCTTTTTCCGGTAAAGACCAGCATCCACAGCTTTCTTGTGCCTTCTACCCCGACCAGATGCGCCGTTATAAGATAGACGATGCCGCTGGCGAAGATCGTCGCTGTAAGCCTTGCGAGGGCGGCGATGGTCGAAAGACCGGCTTCCTGCAGGAAAAAACGCATGGCGGTAAATGTGACCACGCCCATTATCGCCGCTGCCGCGCATATGCGTGCGAGGGACGAAAGTATCCTGGCTGTCCCGATGTCCCCTATACGCTTCACCAGTATAACGTAAAGTATCGTAAAATTGGTCATGGCCGCTATGGAAGTAGCCAGGGCGAGCCCGCCGACCTTGAGCGGCCACATCAGTATCAGGTTAAGCACGACATTGACCACCAGCGAGATAGCGGCTGTTCTTACGGGCGTACGGGTATCTCCCATGGAATAATACGTGCTTACAAGGATCTTGATGCCGGCATACGCGAAAAGTCCGAAACTGTAGAAAAACAGCGCGCTCGCCGTTATCGCCGTGGAATATGCCGTGAATTCCCCTCTCTGAAAAAGTATCCTCACGATCTGTTCAGCCAGTATTATTAATCCCACTGCCGCGGGTATCATTATCGTAAACACGGCTCTCAAGGAAAAAGAAATGGTGTCCTTGAGCCTGCCCATGTCATTTGAAGCGGCCTCCCTGCTCATTTTCGGCAAAGCAGCTGTAGCAAGCGAGATGCCGAAAACAGCCAGAGGCAACTGCACGAGCCGGTTGGAATAATACAGCGCGGCCACTCCGCCGGCGCCCACTATCCAGGCCAGTGACGCCAGAACGGTATCAATAAGAACGCTCAGCTGATAAACCGCCGTGCCGAGTGCCCGGGGCAGAAGCAGCCGGCCTATCCTTTTGACGACGGGATGCATCAGCCGAAACCCTTTCTCGAATCTAAAGCCCCTCGCCCTCAGCGGCCGGACCTGCATCAACACTTCAAGGATACCTCCGAGCATGACACCGATAACCAGTCCTTTTATGCCTATAACAGGACACAGCGCCAGAAGCGCCAGTATCATAGTGGTGTTCAGCACCACCGGCGCAAATGCCGGTGTCGTGAAATAGTGGAACGAGTTAAGGACTCCCTTACTGTAAGCCACCATCCCGAGCAGGAGAATATACGGAAAGATCACGCGGGTAAGAAGCACGGTCGTAGCGAATTTCTCGGGAGAACGCAAAAACCCAGGCGCTATCAACCTTACCAGCGCCGGGGCAAAAACAGCCCCCGCTATGGACAATATTACAAGCACGGCCAGCAGCAGATTCAATATTATACGGGCTACTTCCCAGTATTCTTCCGGTGTGCGCGTGTGCCTGTACTCTGTAAGAATGGGTACGATAGCCGCGTCGGTAGCCCCTTCTCCGACCATGTCGCGGAGCATATTCGGCAGGCGAAACGCCACTACAAAGGCTTGGGCGAATATATCGGTGCCGAAGAGCCTCGCAAAAAGAACGTCGCGGATAAATCCCAGCACACGGCTGACGATCGTCGCGGAGCCTATGATCCCGGTCGATTTTATGAGTTTTTGGTTGGTCATGGCCTGCCTGTCGTTTTTAGCCCCAAAGTTAATATCATAATATCACAAGTTCCTGCTTATGTCATTTGATGTTATGTTCCTGATGCAGATAATGTACCTGGATGAACCATATCTTCACCGGAAAAAAGCAATTGACAAATACAAACGGCTATGTTAGATTAGGCACCTAAATCAACTGGTTTTCAATAGTTAAGGAGATGAGGAATGGCGAATAAAAAAGCTGCTTTCAAGAGTTTGAGGCAGAGCAAGAAAAGACACGTCCAGAATAAGGCAGTGATGTCCGAGCTTCGCACTCTCGCAAAAAAAGCCCGTATCCTGATGGACTCAAAAAACAGTAAAGAAGCGGATGCCGTACTTAAAATCCTGGAATCCAAGCTGTCCAGAGCCGTAAAACGCAATACGATCAGAAAAAATAACGCCTCACGGCGTATCTCCAGGCTAAGAGCACAATGGGCCAAAATCGGTAGCAAGGCCTAAACAATACCGTTTTTAAATTTATTCGTAAAGTTGTACCGGATCTTGTTTTGAGGTCATCCTGAGGGTTCCGGGATGCGATGTTACATCCATTTTTTCCGCTTAAAGTAAAACACCATCAGTAAAGCCACCAGAAGCATTATGCCGAGCGCAAAGAAATATCCAAACTTCCAATTAAGCTCGGGCATGTTCCATGCCGAAATTCCGGGATTAAAATTCATCCCGTAAATACCGGCAACAAATGTCAGCGGAATAAATATGGCCGCAAAAATAGTCAAGACTTTCATGACCTCGTTCATCTTATTGCTCACGCTCGAAAGATATATGTCGAGCATCCCGGAAACCATATCCCTCGTGGCTTCTATGGTGTCGATGACCTGGATAGTATGATCGTAAATATCCCTGAAATACACAAGATTGGAACTTTCGACCAGTCTTGATTCCCCTCTCTGCAGAGTGTTCACTATCTCGCGTAATGGCCATACGGATTTTCGCAGAAAAATAGTATCCCTTTTCAATTTATGTATTACATGCAGTGTCTCCGAAGTAGGATTAGCCGCCAGAATCTCCCCGATATCTTCTACTTCTTCGCCGAAACTCTCCAGTATCGCGAAATATCCGTCTATGACCGCGTCCAAAAGGGCATACGCTAAATAATCAGCCTTCATCGTTCTAACCCGGCCTTTAGCTTTCCGGATCCTTTCCCTTGTGGGATCGAACACGTCTCCCTCTTTTTCCTGAAAGGATATAACAAAATCCCTGCCGAGCAACATGCTGACCTGTTCGATATTTATGTCCTTGGAGTTTTCTCGATCCTGATAGAACATTTTCAGGACTAAAAAAATATATTCTCCCATATCCTCAATTTTGGGACGCTGTCCGGTATTGACTATATCCTCCAGAATAAGCGGATGTATATTGAACTCTTTTCCCAGTTTTTCGATCAAACCCACATCATGGACCCCGTCAATATTGACCCAGGTCACCGTAGGTGTTTTCTTTAAAGCGAAACACTCTTCAATATTGTCTATTGTTTTTTCCTGAAACTGTTTTTCGTCGTAATCAATAACCGTGATCCTGGGTTTCTCGGTCCTTTTTTCCCCTACATGGACAAGAGTACCCGGAGCAAGTCCAGCCGTCTGTGATAGTTTTTTTATGAGCTTCAGCATGCTGTACCCTTTCTTTTAAAAAACTGTTCGAGTTTAAGGATCCTTTTTGGTTTCAGATATAAGTTCGTCAAAGACGATGGGGAAAGAAAACCCGCCTTCTTCCCTCTTTGCTTTAAATGGTGGAGGTGCCGGGACTATCCATTTTCGTGCTCAAATCGGGCATTTCACCACGATTTCACCACGATTTTTATCTTATTTTCAATAAGGATTCAATCTCCAGGTTGTCTTTGCCTCAAATAGTCGTCAACTATCTTGAGCATACGGTATTTAAATTCCCCATAAGAAACATCTTTGTGAGTACTGCCCCAATTTATGTGTCCGTGTTCATTAAACATCCCGATTGCGGTGGTACCCATATTCGAAAATTCCATAGTTACACTAAAAACCGCCCAGGAGTTGGCTTTTTCAAAAAAATCAGCTCTATAGCGGTAATGAATACCTCCATCTCCTCTTTGCCCGGGCTCACATACATTGACAAAATATTCTCTATAGTAAAACCTATCAATTACTTTATCTTCTTCACCGACTTGAATATTTTCATTTTTCTCAAATCTATGCGGATTTGATTCCATATTTTCAATTGTTGAAATTGCGTGTTCCAATTCATCTAACAGTTCTGGTTCATGAACCTCTTTGGCTAAATTACCAGCTTCTTCTAATTCTTTTTTTGCCCGGCAGTAAAGCCCTAATTGATAGTAAAAAAGCCCCAACCTGTGATGAGCCCCCGCATGTTTATTATTTATATTTATCACTTTCTGATACGCCTCAATTATATCATCGTCATACATCGAGTTTTCCTCAATATC
>Ga0180431_10000093_pt1 | contig 115081 bp, 103 predicted proteins | sample SS_ome_11_FD_132459 | JGI IMG/M metagenome (GOLD analysis project Ga0180431, IMG submission 132459) | Hypersaline lake sediment archaeal communities from the Salton Sea, California, USA - SS_1_MS_1 metaG | ecosystem: Environmental > Aquatic > Non-marine Saline and Alkaline > Hypersaline >...
ATCCCTGACGGATGGATTGAGGGGGTTGGAGCCGGGCCGGCGGGTTATGGTCGTCTTTTGCTTTCACCGCTCCCAGGGCTTTGACCTGCTTCAGCACCCCCAGGGGGACAGAAGCCGCCCTCGACGCGGGGTCTTTGCCCTGCGCAGCCCGCGCCGCCCCAACTCTATCGGCGTCACCGTGGTGGACCTGGTGGCTATAGAGGGGAATGTGCTGCGCGTGCGGGGCCTGGATGCGATCGACGGTACGCCCGTGTTGGATCTCAAGCCGGCGTGATTGTATTCACCCGCTCCAGGACGCTGTCGGAGGGCGAGAGTTGTTTGGATAGGGAGGATGCCAATGTTTGCCAATGGGTTTGCAGCAGTGACATTGACTAGCTTTCTGGCCTGTGCGGTCACGACGATTGGCATAACCGTCATCAGCCAGTACGAGCGATGGGGCAGGGAGCATTCGGCCTACTTCATGAGTTTCGCGGCGGGCGTGCTGATCTCTGTCTCGTTCATGCACATCATCCCTAGATCCTTTGAGATGAACGATGCAGCTCCCGTGTTCCTGTTGATGGGGTTTCTGGGTATCTATCTGTCCAATCGCCTCGTGAGGCTATACGTCTGTCACGAGTATGAGTGTGCGGACTATGTTGTGGGCATCATACCGATGTTGGGGATTGGCATTCACTCCTTCATCGACGGGGTGATCTATTCGGTGACTTTCAACGTCAGCATCCTCACGGGCGTGCTGGCCGCTATCGGGATGGTGCTCCACGAATTTCCCGAGGGCATCGTCACGTTTGTGCTCCTGGAGCGGGGAGGCTTCAGCCGAGAAAAGTCGGCCTTGTACGCCTTTCTAGCGGCAGCTCTATCTACCCCGTTGGGCACGTTGGTGTCGTATCCCTTCATCAAGACGATCAAGCAACCCACACTGGGTATACTGCTGGCCATCTCTGCCGGCGCATTGGTCTACGTGGGGGCTTCCCATCTGCTCCCTGCGGTCGAAAGGGAGTCCAGAAGGTACAGCATCCTTGCTCTGGCTGTCGGGGTGCTGGTCGCCGTCTTGATTATCCTATCCAAGGGCTAAGAGGCTGGGAGGAGCGCCAGATGCCGACTGATGCGATAGAAGCTGTCAAGGCGATTGTTGATTCCACCGGCGTGATGCTGGTTGATAAACTGAGGTATTGACTCCCCTGGAAAGAGGGGATGGTAGAGTAGCGCGACGCTTCGCCGAGGGGAAGCAGTATAACTCACAAGTGAGGAAGCCTCTGCGGTCACCAAGCAGAGATCACCACTTGGTGCAAGGAAGCACGCTACGCGGCAAACCGCGTGTGAGTTATGCCCCATCCCTTTGCAGGGTTCCAGAAACCGAAGATCGCCAGGCCACCTCAAATGCACTGGCCTGACGATCTAGAGTAACGCTCAGGTAGCGGGGCCAGGATTCGAACCTGGGACCTCCGGGTTATGAGCCCGACGAGCTGCCTCTGCTCTACCCCGCAACGTGGCTAATATTATACTCTGGAATCCCGGTGTTGTCAAGGATGCGCGATTTGGCGATTCAGCAATCTAGCGGCTCGACGGCGCGAACACCAGCTCCCACAGATCAACCCAGAATGGTCGCGCCTTGGGTTGAGTCGCCGGCGTGGGCTGCACGTCCGCGGCCGCTTCCCCATCGGGCTCGTCGACCACGATGACGACTACCTCTCCCGGGTGGGCCATCTTTCGTTCGGCCCGGGCCCAGTGTTCCACGTACTCGTCGGACCTGACGTAGTCGAGCTGCGCGACCAGTTCGTCGTTGCGCGCCTTCTCGGTCGCTACCGCCTGCTCTAGCTGGAGTTGCTCCGCGCGTATCTGCCGGGCGAGTGCCAACTGCTGCGCGAATGCCCACATGAGGCCGGCGACAATTGCCAGGGCGACGATGATGATGACGCCAAAGGCAAGTTGCTTGCGATTCGGCTTGGGAAGCGACATACGGCACCTCCTGGGCGCGGGTTCGGGCCGCGGTCCGACGGCTACTGTTATCATACCCTGGTTTTTCCGCGGCGTCAAGCGTTCGGCCGGCTTTCTCGAGGCCGGGGAAGCAAAACGAGGCGGGTAATCCGCCTCGTTGAGAGAGTGAGATGGTGCCGAAGGTGGGAGTTGAACCCACATGGGCATGAAGCCCACTGCGCCCTGAACGCAGCGCGTCTGCCTGTTCCGCCACTTCGGCGTGTGTACCCTGTGCCAGGGTAGCTGCTATTTTACAACAAACGCCCGTGTTGTCAAGGACGACCGAGCTCTGACTCGCTTACGATGACGCGGCGCGGCACGATCCACCAATCGGATATGGTGCGAAAACGGTCGGATGGGTGCATCATGGGTCCGATTTGTAGGTCGTGGATGCGTTCATCTACGGCGTAGGTGTAGACGGGGATGTAGAGCGGCAAGGCGGGCACTTCTTCGGCGAAGATGTCCTGGAATTCGTGGTACAGTTGCTTGCGGCTCTCGCGGTTCACGATCACCCGTGCCTGTTCGGTGACCTCGCTGATGCGGCGGTGGACGAAGCCGGCGTAGTTCTGTCCGCCGTCCGCCTGCGTCTCGTGCCAGAAGGGATACGGGTCGGGGTCTCCCTGCGAGGCCAGATGGACCAGGATCGCCTCGAAGTCACGCGTCTCCAGCGCTTCACGCACCTCCAGCGGCGACGCGGTCTCGACCGTGACCGTGACCCCGACGGCCTGCCACTGGTCGGCCAGGCTATGGGCCACCGCCATACGTTGGGGTTCGCTTGAGGTGAGCAGCTTGAACCCCAGCCGCTCGCCCTGCTTGTGCCGCAGGCCGTCATCCGCTTCCACCCGTGCCCACCCCGCCTCGTTTAGCAGCGCGTCGGCCGTGTCGGGGTCGTGTTCGTAGCGCCGGATGTCATCTTTGTAGGCCCACGTGCCCGGGATCAAGGGGCTGTGCGCGACGACGGCCTGCCCCTTGAGCGCGCCATCGACGATCTGCTGCCGGTCAAGCGCGTACAGCAGAGCCTGGCGCACCTCCTGCTCCTGGAAGAACGACAGGTCTGGGCGGCTCAGGTTGAGGAACACGAGGCCGTATTCGGCGATGGGGGCGGAGTAGATACGATCTCGCGTGCGTGGCAGGTCATCTGGCGCTATCCCTGCGATTCCCTCTACCTCCCCTGCTTCGTAGGCGGCGAAGGCCGTCTGATAGCTGGGATAGAAGCGGAACTGGACGCGATCCAGGTAGGGGCGGGCGCGGTAGTAGTTGGGGAACTGCTCCAGCACCATGGCCGTGATGGCCTCGTCCTCAATCTTGAGTTCCTCGAGGCGGAAGGGGCCACTGCCGACGGGGTTGAGATTGAACTCCGCAGCCGGCAGCTCGGCCGCGCCAATCCCGGCCAGCAGATGCGCCGGCAGGATGCCAACCGTGGTATAGTCGAGAAAGGCGGCATAAGGCTCGGGCAACGTGAAGCGCACGGTGTGGCGATCCAGCTCGTCGACCGTCACCGTCTGCCACAGTGTGCTTCCCAGGTCGGGGGGGCCGGGGAAGTCGGGGTCCTGTAGCAGGCCGAGCGTGAAGACGACGTCGGTGGCAGTCAGTGCGACGCCGTCGTGCCACCGAGCGTTGGCGCGGAGCGAAAACACGTAGCTCAGGCCGTCGGGCGAGACTTCCCACCCGCGGGCCAGATCAGGCTCCAGCTCTCCGCGCCCGTTCATGCGTGTCAGGCCGCTGAACACCAGCGCGCAGAGGTCGCGGTCGACCTCGTTGTACGCGCTCAGCAGCGGGTTGACGTAGTGCGGAAACCCGGCGATGCTTTCCACGTAGGTTCCACCGTGGCCAGGGCGCAGCACGGTGGTGTAGTTGAGCGCCAGGTAGGTCAGCAGGATGCCCACCAACACAACGCCGGCGAGGATGAGGACGATTTGCCACCTGATGTGATGGGTCACGCTTCAGACGCTCCCCCGCACCTGCGCTTGTGTGGCAGGTTGGGCATGTTCTGTTGGGGCTGGGGCCAGTCGTTCACGTCTCACGGCTTGACACAGGCTCGCGCAGAACCGCACCGAGCGGGTGAAGCGCTCTGTGCTGATCCGGGTTTGGCTGTGTTCCATCGGCTCGGGCTCACCGCAGGCAGACGCCATTGCGACACGTCAAGGGTGTTTCGGGGGCGATGTGTCGCCCGAAACACCCTTCTCGCGCGAGTGCCGCGGAGTCAGCCTGTGATGATCACGTTGAGGATGGTGATCAGGAAGAACGTGATGGACAGGCCGACGGTAATGTTGAACAGCGTGCGTTCCACGCCTCGTCGTGTCTTGTAGACGGCACTATCTGTCCCGCCGAAGACTCCTCCCATGCCGCCGCTTCTGACCTGCAGGAGGATGACGATGACCAATGCAACACTGATAATAATCTGCGCGATGTTGAGGTAAACTCCCATAGTGTATTCCTCCAAACGATCTAGATTATAGCATGCTAAGGGCCTGTCCGCAAGGTTGAGACGCCAACGGAAGAACGCCCCCGGGCGATTCCTTGCCGATGCCACTGATTTGAAGTACAATACGATCCGTATATCGACGTGATTGTCCACGGTCGGAGTGGGGCGATGGAACCTGTGTTGCTCAACAATCGATATCGCTTGCTGGAGCTGGTCGGTTCTGGTGGGATGGCCGTGGTGTATCGGGGGGAGGATGAGCTGCTCCAGCGCCAGGTGGCGGTGAAGGTGCTGCGCGAGGGATTCGCCAGCGATCCGGCGTTTCTTGCCCGATTCCAGCGGGAGGCCCGCGCCGCGGCCAACCTCGATCATTCCAGCATCGTCACGGTGTATGATGTCGGCCAGGATGGTGACCGGCATTATATCGTGATGGAATACGTGGCCGGCCATGACCTGAAGACTGTGATCCGCCAGAAGGGCCGTCTGGGTGTGGACGAGGCTCTGGATATCGCGATCCAGGTCTGCGCCGGTGTCGGGCACGCACACAGGGCGGGTACTATTCACTGCGACATCAAGCCCCAGAACGTGCTGGTGACCCAGGAGGGGTGTGCGAAGGTGACTGACTTTGGCATCGCGCGGGCGCTCTCCGAGTCGGGGGTCACCGAATCGGAGACGGTGTGGGGCAGCCCGCTCTATTTCTCGCCCGAGCAGGCTGCCGGCAAGCCGCCGTCTCCGGCGTCTGACGTGTATAGCATCGGCGTCATGATGTACGAGATGTTGGCCGGGGTTCCGCCCTTTCGGGCGGAGAAGCACACCGCATTGGCGCTGATGCACATGCGCGAGGAGCCCCCGCCTCTGGCTGTCCGCACGCCCTACGTGCCCGCTCAATTGGAGCACATCATTCACAGGGTGTTATCCAAAGAGCCCGCAGCGCGCTATCCGTACGCTGACGAGTTGGCCGATGCCCTGGACGTGTACCGCCGGCAGAGTGAGCAGATGACCGGTTGGCAGCCCGCGGTTTCCACTCCTGTCGCGCCCGTCTTGCCTCCAACAGAAGCGGATCGTCCGGTCGAGCCCGTGTCAGAGTCCCCGCCGCGACCGGTTCCCGATATGCTGACCTGGGGAATGGGGCTGGTCGCGTTCGTCGCCGTGTTGGGGCTTGTTCCTCTGTGGCTGTCAGTTCGCCGTGCGTATTCCGCGCTTCCGACGGTGCCTGCCACCCCTACGCGCACGCCCCTGGTGACCGTGACGCCGGACGCACAGTTGATCGCGGTCCCTGGTCTGTTGGGCAGCTCCGTGGACGAGGCGCGGCGCGCGGTGGAGCGGGCGGGGTTGCGTTTTGTGCTGCTGGAGGAGCGCGATGAGCCGGGCGCGGATGACGGTGTTGTGCTGGAGCAGAGCCCGGCCCCGGGCGAGCGCGTGCCCCTTGATGCAGAGGTTGCTGTGGTTGTCAATCGCCCGAGGCGGGAGCTGACACTGCCCGGCGTGGTGGGCTACCCGGTGGAGATGGTGCAGAATGGCCTCGAGTCGGATGGCCTGCGCGTCGTGGTTGAGGAAGTGTGGAGCCCTCAACCGGAGGGGATGGTGGTGACCCAGGAACCTGGGCGTGGGGTGACGCTTCGAGCGGATGACACGGTCACGCTGACCGTGAGCGGCGGCGTGGACGTACCTATCCCCCTCGACGTCAACTTGGCTAATCTCATTGTGTTGGAGGCGGCGAGCCTACGCAAGGGGATCTTCCAGCCGGGCGACGTCATCGCCTTGACGTTGCGCTGGCACGCGGTGCGGTCCATCGACACGCACTACACGGTTTTCGTGCACGTGATGGGGTCCGATGGGAACCTGGTGGCTCAGCAGGATGCTGAGCCTATTTCGCCTACTACAGAATGGATGGCGAGCGTCGGGGTCATGACGCCCCACCAGGTCGTGATTCCGGCCGATTTGCCAGCTGGGCGGTATCAGTTGCGCGTTGGCATGTACCCTCAGGGCCAGCCTGGTGCCAGGTTGCCGGTCGTGGATGCCGGCCTCACGACAGCTGAGTTGGACAGCATCCTGATCGCTGAGTTTGAGGTACAGCGTTGAGGCCGGGGCCGGTGTGGCGGTCGTTTCTTTCTACTGTATCTCTAATGCACGTCATGTGCCGGTCTAACAAAACGTGGTATAATATAGGGTGCGAGAGCCACCGTACTGTGTTGGCTGTCGGCTTGTTTCGTGCTTGACGAGCACGTTGCTCCTAAACATGGAGTGCTGTGGCCGGGCTCTTCCTGACGAACGGGCAATTGGAGGTTTGTGGCCGTCGTGTGGCGTGTCACCCACGTGCGAGTGCCGCGCTTTGGAGAGCATCCGGTATTGAGATGGAGGAAATCGGTGGGTTCTAGGTCAAAGGGCAGTTCGTTAATTTACCTGATCATACTCGTGGCCGTTGTGTTTCTGGTGTACAGCTTCTATTCGCAGCGAGCTTCGGATGTCACGCGGACTCCGCTAACAGGGCTCGCAGCGCAGGTGCGGCGCGGGAACGTGGTCAGCATCCGCGTGGAGGGCGACGCGCTGTTCGCCGAACTGAAGGACGGCGAGGAGATCGTGTCGCATAAGGGGACTGAGACTACAATCACGGAGCAGTTGCGTGATCTGGGGGTGACTGCGGGGGAAATGGAGGCCGTCGATATCGAGGTGGTGAAGCCTCCTGACTGGATGACGTTGTTGAGTGCCGGTGGTTCAATCCTGCTGGTGATCGCCATGCTGGTGGGGGGGTACATGATGTTGCGCCAGTTCCAGGGCGCGAACAACCAGGCGCTTGCCTTTGGCAAGAGCCGTGCCCGGATGTACACCGGCGATCAGCCGTCGATCACGTTTGAGGACGTGGCGGGGGTGGACGAGGCGAAGGAGGAACTGTGCGAGGTGGTTGAGTTCCTCAAAGAGCCGGAGAAGTTCGTTCAATTGGGAGCGCGTATCCCCAAGGGCGTGCTGTTGATGGGAGCGCCCGGAACCGGCAAGACGTTGTTGGCCAAGGCAGTCAGTGGGGAAGCGGGTGTCCCCTTCTTCTCCATATCTGGCTCAGAGTTCGTGGAGATGTTTGTCGGCGTCGGGGCGTCCAGGGTACGCGACCTGTACGAGCAAGCGAAGCGACACAGCCCGTGTATCATCTTTCTTGACGAGATAGACGCGGTGGGACGCCACCGGGGGGCCGGTCTGGGGGGCTCGCACGACGAGCGGGAGCAGACGCTGAACCAGATCCTGGTCGAGATGGATGGTTTTGACACGGACACCAACGTGATCGTGATGGCGGCCACGAACCGCCCCGACATATTGGACCCCGCGCTGCTGCGGCCGGGCCGTTTTGACCGCCGGATCGTGCTCGACCGGCCGGACATTCGGGGCCGTGAGGCGATTCTGAAGATCCACATGCGGGGCAAGCCGCTGAGCGGCAACGTGGAGACCAGGACGCTGGCCAAAGCTACGCCGGGCTTCGTAGGGGCCGACATCGAGAATCTGGTCAACGAAGCGGCTATCCTGGCTGCTCGCCTCAACAAGAAGGTCATCGAGATGGCTGAGTTCGAAGAGGCGATTGAGCGCGTGATCGCCGGGCCGGAGCGCAAGAGCCGCTTGATGTCTGAGGAAGAGAAGCGCATCACGGCCTACCACGAAGGTGGGCACGCCGTGGTGGCCCACGTGCTGGAGGAATGTGACCCGGTGCACAAGGTCTCCATCGTAGCGCGCGGGATAGCGGCCGGTTATACCATCGCCTTGCCGGAGAACGATCGGCGGATGCAGACCAAGGCCAAGTTCAAGGCCGACCTGGCCTACGCACTGGGCGGACGTGCGGCCGAGGAGTTGGTCTTTGGTGACGTGACGACGGGCGCGGCGAATGACCTGGAGCAGGTGACGGAGAAGGCCCGCGCCATGGTGACGCGCTACGGGATGAGCGACAAGCTGGGGCCGATGACCTTTGGTCAGAAGGAAGAGCTGGTGTTCCTGGGCAAGGAGATCGGCGAGCAGCGCGATTACAGCGAGGCGGTGGCGCAGGAGATAGACGACGAGGTACGTAGCATCGTGCGCGAGGCCTACGACCGGGCCATTGATACCTTGACGCAGTATCGCGGGCACCTGGATCGAGTCGCACAGCGCTTGATGGAAGTCGAGACGCTGAATGCGGATGAGTTCGTCGCTTTGTTTGAGGGTGAGGAGCCTCCGGGTGCCCCGGAGAGCTCACCGCCCGTGTCCGGCGCTGGGCAGCACGTAGTGCAGCCAACCGCCGAGCGGCGCAAGCCCACGTTGGATATGCCGCCTGCGCCGGCTCCGGCGTGAGGCAGATACCAAGAGACGCGAGGCGGAGCCAGCCGGCTCCGCCTCTTTGTGTGTCTGGGGAGGCCGGGATTAGGGCTGCTGTCCGGCCAGCTTTTTCTTCTCCTCTTCGAGCAGCACGCGCCGCAGCACCTTGCCGACCATCGTCATCGGTAGCTCGCTGCGGAACTCGACGAACTTGGGTACCTTGTAGCGCGTCAGGTTGTCGCGGCAGAACTCGATGATCTCCTCCTCCGTGGCAGTCTCTCCCTCCTTGAGGACGACGAAGGCCTTGACCCGCTCCCCCTTCCCAGGAACCGGCACGCCCACCGCGGCGCACTCCTTGACCTTGGGGTGCTGGTACAGCACTTCTTCGACCTCGCGCGGGTATATGTTGAAACCGCCTGCGCCCAGGATCATGTCCTTCTTGCGGTCCACGATCTGGAAGTAGCCGTCGCTGTCCATGCGGGCCACGTCGCCGGTGTGGAGCCAGCCCTCGCGCAGGACGTTGGCGGTCTCGGTGGGCATCTGCCAGTAGCCCTTCATCACCTGCGGGCCGCGCACGGCCAACTCGCCGACCTCGTTGGGCGGCAAGTCGCGGGTGCCGGTCTCGGTGTCCACAATCTTGGCCTGCGTGCTGGGGAAGGGCAGGCCGATGGTTCCGATACGGTTATCGCCGTGGATCGGGTTGGCGTGGGTGACCGGGGTGGCCTCGCTGAGGCCGTATCCCTCCACCAATCGCCCGCCAGTGAGTTGCTGGAATTTCTGCTGCACCTCGACCGGCAGCGGGGCCGCCCCGCTGATGCAGGCCTTGATGGAGCTGACGTCGAACTTGTCGATATCGGGATAGTTGTTGATGGCGACGTACATGGCCGGCACGGCTGGGTAGACGGTGGGATGGTGCTTGTCGATGGACTTGAGGATGTGAATCAGCACACGGGGATTGGCGATCAGGATCATGCTGGCTCCCAGCAGGGTGCCCAGGTTCAGGCAGGTGCTCATGCCATAGCTGTGAAACAGGGGTAGCGAGGTCAGGATCACCTCGCGGCCCTTGACCAGGCGGGGGAACCAGGCCCGAATCTGTATGGCGTTGGCGTGGACGTTCCGGTGGGTCAACTGAGCGCCCTTGGAGACGCCGGTGGTGCCGCCGGTGTACATCAACACGGCGGTGTCTTGCGTATCTATCTCCACGGGGGTTGGCTTGGCCGGCCCACCGGCGAGCACGTCCTGGAACCAATAGGTATCGGCGTCGCCGGAGATGTCCTGATAATGCCCCTCCTTCTTCTCCATAGCCACGGTGAAGAGGAACTTGAGCAGGCCGGGGAAGTATTCCTTGACGTTGGTGACGATGACGCTCTTGAGCTGGGTCTCGGCTCGGATCTGCTTGACCACGGGATACGTCAGGCTGAGCGTGATGATGGTCTCAGCGCCGGAGTCGTTGAGTTGATGCCGCAGCTCACGGGCCACGTACTGGGGGTTGCAGGGCACGACGATCCCGCCGATCATCAAGGTGGCGTAGTAGGCGATGACGAACTGGGGGCAGTTGGGGAGGTGGATAGCCACCCGATCGCCCCTCTTGACCCCCATTCGCTGGAGCGCGCCTGCGAAGCGGTACGTGAGGTCGAGCAGGGTGCGGTAATCCATCGTCGCGTCCATCAGCGCGTCGCCGAGGGGTGCGACGACGTTGCCGTATATCAGGGCGGTGCGGTCGGGGTACTGCTTCGCACTCTCGATGAGGTTCTGCGTGACCGGATAGTCCGGGGTTTCCACCTCCTCTGGAACGCCTTCTTCGTAGTGAGACAGCCAGGGCCTTTCCATCGTGGTACCTCCTTTGTTCGCGAGCGGGCGGGGCCTCTCCTCAGCAAGGGGGTTGCGGGAGCGTGCCCCAAGGGTCAAGAGCAGACGTCTAATGCTAGTATAGTGGAATTGCAGGGCGTTGTCAAGAACTTGGGGATGATTTGCCGCTCAGTCCATCGTAGTATCCTGCTGAACGTGTGTTGAGAGGACCCTGCGTCGCGTTCTCTTCCCACTTGTGGGGGGGGGAACGGCGTATTGCGTGTTCCGGGCGAGTGTGCTATACTGGACTTGGCTCTAGTCATGCAGAGTGATCCAAAGGAACGCTGTACACAGTCAAGTCCGTTCGAGGTTTGACGCCCATCGTGATTCTTTGGAAGATGATGAAGCCTCGTCGCTCAAGTCGAAGTGCCTCAGTTCCCGGTCACCGCTTTGTGCTTCTCGCTGCGGATGTGACCGTGAATACCCCTCGTTGTCCCCATGCGGAGAAGCCTGTCCCTCAGGCTGTGCCGTACTCTCTTGGATCGTCGGTCGAAACCCTATTGATTCCAATACAGTGAGGAGGTGAAAAGCATGCCTGTGGAAGGTCCGTTCATCCTTGTGAATCCCGATCGTTGCTTGGGTTGCCACACTTGCGAATTAGCCTGTGCCGCGGCTCATACCGATGCGGGAACGGTCATCGGCGCTGTCTTGGCCGGTGAGCGGTTGCAGCCTCGCAACCACGTGGTGCAGGTCGGAAGTGTCAAACTGTCCACCCAGTGCCGCCAGTGCGAGGATGCGCCCTGTGTGCGAGTCTGTCCCACGGGGGCGACCTATCGCACGGAGACCTACACGGCGGTGGATCAGCGGCTGTGCATCGGGTGCCGGTTATGCATGATGGTCTGCCCGTTTGGCGCGATCCACGTGTCCACTGCCACAGTCGCCGGCCGTGACAAGCGGGCTGCCTTCAAGTGCGATTTGTGCGTAGATCGGCCCGGTGGCCCTGCCTGTGTGGAGGCGTGTCCCACGAAGGCACTCAGTTTGCGCTATCCGCGCGAGGTCATGCAGCAGGCCACGGCGGCCACTGCCGAGCAGTTCTTGGAGGCGCTGGAAAGCCAGCAGAAGCTGGCCAGCAATCCGTAGCAAGAGGAGGTGATTTCCCATGGCTGAGAAGTCTTACAGCGACAAGGTTCTGAGCAGGAGCATTGACCCTGCAACACACGAGATGCTGGCCCGGGCCGAAGAACTGGGTTTGGAGACGGCCTGGGACCGTTATGAGGCCATGTTACCCCAATGTGGATTTGGCGAGTTGGGAGTCTGCTGTCGCAACTGTAACATGGGCCCCTGCCGTATCAGTCCCTTTGAAGAGGAGGGCCCCAAGGCGGGCGTCTGCGGGGCCACGGCCGACATCATCGTCGCGCGCAATTTGATCCGCATGATCGCAGGAGGCGCGGCCGCCCATTCCGATCACGGGCGAGACATTGCCCATACGTTGCTGCTGACCGCCGAAGGCAAGGGAGGCGGGTACGAGATCAAGGACGAGGCCAAGCTCCACGCGTTGGCGGCGGAGTACGGGATCGAGACAGAGGGCAGGGGCAAGGAGGAGATTGCCCTGGACCTGGCGCACGCGGCCTACGCGGAGTTCGGCAAGCAGGAAGGCCCGATCCAGTTCACCCGCCGCGCGCCGGAGAAGCGCGTTTCCTTGTGGCAGGGTTTGGGGATTGACCCACGTGGCATTGACCGTGAGATCGTGGAGATCATGCACCGCACCCACATCGGTGTGGACAACGATCCCGTCCACTTGATCCTGCAAGGGCTCAAGGCGTCCGTCGCGGATGGGTGGGGTGGCTCGATGATCGCCACTGAGCTCTCCGACGTCCTCTTTGGCACGCCGACGCCGGTTCGCTCAGTGGCTAACCTGGGCGTCCTGAAGACGGACGAAGTGAATATCGTGGCCCACGGCCACGAGCCGACGCTGTCGGAGATGATCGTCGCCGCGGCGCAGGATCCTGAGATGGTCGCTTTGGCACAGAAGTATGGGGCCAAGGGTATCAACGTGGTGGGCATGTGTTGCACCGGCAACGAGATACTCATGCGTCACGGTATCCCCCTTGCCGGCAACTTCCTGCAGCAAGAGCTGGCCGTTATCACCGGAGCGGTCGAGGCGATCATCGTGGACGTACAGTGCATCATGCCCGCGCTCGGCGCACTGACGGGCTGCTTCCACACCAAGTTCATCTCCACGTCGCCGAAAGCGAAGTTCCCCGGTGCGACGCACATCGAGTTCCACGAAGAGCGAGCCTTCGAGATTGCCAAAGAGATCGTGCGCGCCGCGGTCGAGAACTACCGCTTCCGCAGGGCCGACATGGTGCTTATCCCCGATGAGACGATGGAATGCGTGGTCGGCTTCAGCGTGGAAGCCATCGTGGGGGCATTGGGTGGCACGCTCGATCCGCTGCTGGACGCCATCAAGGGCGGCGCGATCAAAGGTATCGGCGCTGTGGTGGGATGCAACAACGTCAAGGTCCAGCACGACTACGGCCACGTGCGCCTGGTCGAGGAACTGATCAAGCAGGACGTGCTCGTGGTGACGACGGGCTGCAACGCCATCGCTACCGCCAAGGCCGGGCTGATGCTGCCGGAGGCAGCGGAGCGTGCAGGCGAGGGGCTCAAGGGGGTGTGCAAGGCGCTGGGCATACCGCCGGTGCTGCATATGGGCTCTTGCGTGGACATCAGCAGGATTCTGGTGGCCTGCGCAGCCATCGCCAACGCGTTGGGGGTTGACATCAGCGACCTGCCTGCAGCCGGCGCGGCCCCTGAGTGGATGAGCGAGAAAGCGGTAAGCATCGGCTCCTACGTGGTTTCCTCGGGTGTCTTCACCGTCCTGGGCACTGTGCCGCAGGTCTTGGGCAGTCCTGTCGTGACCGAGTTGCTCACCCAGGGGGCGGGCGACGTCGTCGGCGCGACCTTCGCAGTTGAACCAGATCCCTTCAAAGCCGCGCAGCTTATGTTTGATCATATCGAGGAGAAGCGAGTCGCGCTGGGGATTTAGGTTGGTAGACTGGTAGATTGGTAGACTGGTAGGTTGGTAGGTTGGTAGGGTAGTAGGGTGGTAGATTGGTAGGTCGGTTGCCTGGCGACTGGTCTGCCGATCTACCGTCTACTTGTTCACGCATCGCCGACCCAGTTGGGAGGTTATCATGCCACTCATTCCGCAATTGCCGCCCCCGCCCGGGGGCGCGCTACTGGCACGCCTGCATGCCATCAACGCCGAGCATGGCTACCTGCCCCAGGAAGCGCTGCGCCGTGCGGCTGATGACTTGGGCGTACCGTTGAGTCAGCTCTATGGTGCCGCCTCCTTCTATGCCTCCTTCAGTTTCGAGCCCCGAGGGCGACATACGATCCAGGTGTGCCAAGGAACGGCCTGCTATATCCGGGGCGGGGACAAGATCCTGGAGAAGATCGAGACGGTGTTGGATGTGCAGCCGGGCGAGACGACCGACGACCGGCTTTTCACCCTTGAGATCGTTTACTGCGTCGGCTCGTGCAGCATGTCGCCAGTCGTGCGGGTGGATGGAGATACGTATGGGCGGCTCAAGCCCGATCGCCTGCCCCGCATCCTCCAGAAATACCGACAGGCCGACGAGCCAGAGCCAGAGGGCGGGGAGAAACGGTCATGAAGATACAGACTCGGTCCGACCTGGATGCGCTCCGGGACAGGGGATTGTCTACACTCTATCCATCCGGCGTGCGGATCAACGTGGGTATGGCGACCTGTGGCCTGGCGACGGGAGCCGCCGACGTGTATCGCGCGGTGCGGGACGAGGCGGGTGCGCGTGGATTGGAGCTTACGCTGGTGGCCACCGGCTGCCTGGGCTACTGCCAGCAGGAGCCGCTCGTGGACGTGCGCCTGCCGGGCCGTGGGCGCGTGCTCTATGCCCGCATGACGCCCGAGCGTGCGCGCGATCTGGTCGCCGCTCTGGCAAGCGGTGAACTACCGGCGGAAAACGCACTGGCCATCATCCCAGCGGAAGAGAATCCCGATCCAGGTCAGGCGTCAGGGGCCTTGCCCGACGTACCGCTCATCGGGGAGTTGCCCTTCTATGCCCGCCAGCGCAAGATCATCCTGCGCAACAGCGGTATGATAGACCCCGAAAGCATTGAGGAGTACGTCGCGCGGGACGGGTATCTGGCGCTGGTTCACGTGTTGCTGGATTTGCCGCCCCAGACCGTGGTGGACGAGATCGTTCAGTCGGGGTTGCGTGGACGGGGCGGCGGCGGCTTCCCCACCGGGTGCAAGTGGCAGATCTGCCGGGACGCTCCGGGCGAGCCCAAGTACGTGATCTGCAACGGCGACGAGGGAGACCCGGGCGCGTACATGGATCGCACCGTGTTGGAGAGCGATCCATTCAGCGTCGTCGAGGGGATGACCATCGGTGGATACGCCATCGGCGCGAACGAGGGAACGATCTACGTGCGGGACGAGTACCCGCTGGCGGTCGAGCGCGTCTCTCACGCTGTAGCCCGGGCGGAGGAACTGGGGCTGTTGGGACAGGATATCCTGGGCTCCGGCTTTGACTTCACGCTCCAGGTTGTGCGCGGGGCAGGCGCTTTCGTGTGTGGGGAGGAGACCGCTCTGATTGCCTCCATCGAGGGCGGGATGGGCGAACCCCGTCCCAAGCCGCCGTATCCGGCGACCAGTGGACTGTGGGGGCAGCCCACCGTCATCAACAACGTGAAGACGTGGGCCTCCGTGGCTCCCATCCTGGCGCGGGGTGCAGACTGGTACGCTGGGATCGGTGTGGAGGGGAACGCGGGCACGGTCGTTTTCTCCCTGGTGGGCAAGGTGGCCAACACGGGGCTGGTGGAAGTGCCGATGGGGCTCACGCTGCGCGAGATGATCGAGGGGATCGGCGGCGGAGGATTGGACGGCAGAGCGGTGAAGGCTGTCCAGACGGGTGGGCCATCTGGTGGCTGCCTGCCCGCTCGTCTGTTTCACCTGCCGATTGACTACGAGACGCTGACGCAGGCTGGTTCCATCATGGGCTCCGGTGGTATGGTGGTGATGGATGAGGACACCTGCATGGTGGACGTGGCTCGCTACTTTCTCAAGTTCACCATGGCCGAGTCGTGTGGCAAGTGCACGCCCTGCCGGGAGGGTACCCGGCACATGTACGAGATTCTCACCCGAATCGTCGAGGGCGAAGGGACGGAGGCGGATCTGGAGTTGCTGGAGGAGGTTGCCACGTGGGTCAAGGCTGCTTCGTTGTGCGGCTTGGGTCAGACGGCGCCCAATCCTGTGCTCTCCACGCTGCGCTACTTCCGCGACGAGTACGATGCTCACGTTGTGGAGAAGCGCTGTCCGGCCGGCGTCTGTCGTGCCTTGATTGAGCTGGTCATCCAGCCTGAGTTATGCACAGGCTGTGGCCTCTGCGAACGCGAGTGTCCCGTGGGCGCGATCAGCGGGGAGAAGAAAGAACCACACATCATCGACCCGGAGCTGTGCACGCGCTGCCGGATATGCTACGACGTCTGCCCCGTGGGGGCGATCGAGATCGTGAGGTGAGGCGATGGTGAACCTAACCGTAAATGGACAGCAGGTGAGCGTGCCGGAAGGTTCCACTTTGTTGCAGGCGGTACGTGCTGCCGGGGTGGATCTTCCTACGCTTTGCCATCACGATGGGTTGGCTCCCTATGGCGCGTGTCGTCTGTGCATGGTGACCATCACCGCTCCCCGTCGAGCCCTGGTGGCTTCCTGCGCCTATCCGGTCGAGGAGGGGCTAGTCGTCGAGACCGATGACGCAGAGGCCGTCGCGGCCCGCCGGCTGGCCTTGGAGTCCTTGTTGAGCCGTTGCCCCCAGTCTGAGGCGATCCGAGAACTGGCCGCCGGGGAGGGCGTAACTGCCTCCCGCTTCGGGGAGCATCCGCCCGAGCGCGGGGAGGAGCTGTGCGTGTTGTGTGGCCTGTGCGTGCGCGTCTGTCGTGAGATCATCGGTGCGTCGGCCATCTCTTTCGTGGGGCGGGGAACCGAGCGCCGGGTGAGCACGCCGTTCGACGTGCAGGCCGAATCTTGCATCGGATGTGGTGCCTGTGCCGAGATCTGTCCCACCGGCGCGATCCAGATCGAGGACCGAGGCAACAAGCGCATTCTACATACGTGGAATACGACGGTGGAGCTGCATACCTGTCCCGAGTGCGGTCGCTTCTTCGCTCCCGAACCGCTGGCCTTCCTCAAAGAGATGTTCCCGGAGGCTGCGGATACGTGGGCCTTGTGTCCTGACTGCCGGCGCCGGCGTACGGCTCTTCAGTGGATTGAACAGGCCCCGGGTTAGTGCGGCGTTACCTGGGGAGGGTGGCCTGGTAGCGTTCCACCAGCGAGGTCATCGCGTTCGCGTCATAGCGTCCGACCAGAAGGTAGACCGGAACCTCCAGTTCTGCCGCTTGGGTGGTGAAATCCAGGTCGGCCAGTTGGCCGGTTGGGCGGCCAACAGCTTCACCGTGGGCATGGGCGGCCACGTGCCTCCGAGCAGGACGTCCAGCCCATCCGGCGCGCTAGGGCCCAGTTTGCCTGATATAGTCGAGCACATCCACGTTGTAGATCACCTCTTCGGCCTCGAACACCGCCCAGGGCGTGCCCTGGTCAAACCAGGTGATCCGGCCTTCTGCCGGGAGGGTGTAGCCATCGATCTCGGTCCAGTCCAGGCCCTCGCAAATCCACAGGGTCTTGGCCTCGTCCGTGGTCTCCCGGTAGCGCATCGCTTCCAGGAAATGCAGCATCCCGGTTTCCGGGTCGAAGCGCAGCAAGACGTGCTCCTCGTCGTCGCCAAAGGGCACCACGACGATCGCCGTCGCGTTATCCACCGGTTGCCACCGCACGCGCGGGTCGGTGACCCAGATGGCGGGCAGCCAGATCGATTCGGCCCACAGGCCCAAGTTGGCCCCCTGATCGACCTTCGGCCCCTCGCTCACGCCGATGGGACCCAGGTCCATGTGGCCCTTGCCGTCCAAGAAGTGCTCGTTGGCCTTGATCAACGGAAGGCCAAACATCGTGATCTCGATGTAGTGCCGGTAATCCTGCCCGGCGATGTGCGTGAAGCGAAAGCGCGATGGAAAGGCCGGGAAGCTCGTCACCGGGCGCAAGGTGGCGCGCCCGCTGAACACGGCCGATTCGATCACCGGCACGCTGTCGCCGTATACCTGGCAGTAGAAGCGCTCCACGGGCGCGGGCAAGCCCTCGGGCAGCGGAACGGTCTCGGTGGGGCCGGGCTCCTGGGGGAAAGCGGGGAACGGGGCGGGTTTGATGCGCAGCCCTAACCAGCTCAACAAGACCAGGGCCACCAGTACGGCAGCAAGAATGAGTATGATCTTCATCGGTTGTTCACCTCGCACTGATTCTGATTGTTCGACCGGCGCTGCAAGGCGCTGGCCGTCTTACTTGCGGATGGCGGCAATGGGCCGCCGTCCCGTCGCGGCGATGGCGGGCAATCTGGTTTCGATTGCCCGGCCCGAATTGCCTATTATATCCAGGTATGTCAAAGGCAAAATGGTTCTTGGGACGCCTCGTTCATTGTCGCTGAGAAGCGTGCTCATCGCTTTGAGTCGGCCCTGACAAATGGCGGTTCTACGGCGAGCGATCCCAAGACTTCATAGCTGCGCGGCTTTCGGTATGCGTTCCCCCACGCCTCGTGCTCTCGCCATGCCCGAACCTTCGCCATGTCGAATCCGGCTATGTATACTCCTTCCTCCTCCCCAGCCTCGATAATACACATATCCCGGGATCCTGCGTCATCGAAGGCTATGCAATCAAAGGCCACGGAATGCCCGTTTTCCTGGGGAGCCGCGTAGTTGGCCATTGCCACGCCCACCATGTTCTCATACGCACGTACTCTAAACTGCCCAATCCGGTTGTCCTCTAGCTCGCAGGCGTTGGGCGTAAGGATCAGCTCCGCCCCTTTCAGCATCAGGATTCTGGCACTCTCGGGGAACTCGCGGTCAAAGCAGATCATCGCCCCGACGTTTATCTCCCCCTGCCGCGTGTCCAACGGACTCACGTAGAAATCCTCTCCGGGTGTCAAGGAAGCTTCGTCATCAAAGTCGCATGTGTGAACCTTGGCATAGGTCATCAGCAGGTTGCCATGCCGATCGATGAGCGACACGGAGTTCCGGGGAGCGCCCGGCCACTGCTCCAGATAGGTCAAGGCGATCGCCATATCGAGTTCCTGGGCCAAGGCCTGGAAATGAGTCACAAAACCGTGCTGTTGGTCTATCGCCTGGGCTAGCCACGTCTTATGCTCATCTGAGCGTGACCTATCGGGAAACGTGTGCCCTATGTTCCACATCTCCGGAAAGAGCGCGATATCGGCGTCCTTTTCCCTGGCCTGCCGGCAGAACTCCTCACCTTTCGCCAGATTGGCTTCCTGGTCATAGCCGAAGGCCGTCATTTGAAGCAGGGCTACCTTGACTTGGCTCATATGCGAGTCTCCTGTGATAGTGGCGCGGTGAGAACTCCGACCCCATCTGCTGCGCCTTGGCGGTGCATCCCCTTGTTCCAGAAAGCTTACCCCAATGCGTGTACAGCCTACGACCTAACGTTTCGCCCCTGGCCTTTCTCTTGCATCTTTGAGAATCTCATCTACAACCTGAACCAGCGTCGGCGCCGGAGACACTTCCACGCTTGCTCGCGTGTGCTTGTGCTCTGCCTGCGGCAGCGGCGGCGATGGGCTGCGTTGCCATGGCGGAACGGGCATATTCAGGTAAGTTGGAAGTGGGCATGCTCCAACTCCCCGAGTTCAGCTTCCAGACCGTCCAGCAGCTCGGCTTCCCCGGCCCATTCCACATACTCCAGATCGCCTCCCTCTAGATCCTCGGGTGCTATCTTCTGCAGGAAATGGGCAGTGTCCAACTGTCGACCTTTGCCCGAGAATGAGCCACCGCTTCTGAGACCGGGCAATTGACGTTTGTGTATGCCAAGATCAGCGGCGCGACGAGTCACTTAGCCAGCGATAACGAAGGTTTCGGCCTGCTTCAGACCCAGGGTCTCACTGATGGGGTGGCCAACAAACGCCGATCGCGCACTGTCCCGGTTCTGGCCAGGATGGTCCACTCACAGAGATGGCGCACGGCCAACTCCCCGAAATGAAACCGCCGGTGCTGCCTGCGCGAAGCGCAGGTGGTCGCCGATGGCACTGTCGCCTGCAGCGAGTGCTAGAACCCATTACATGATCCTCAGTCATCGAATGCCATCGTTTCGCTGTCCGGAAGGAAATCATGAACCTCTTTCTCTCCTAGTTTCAGCTCTGACTCGCTCTCATTCCGTGTTCTCTCGGCAAGAGCATCTACGTGATCGGACACGTAATCGCGTAGAAACACGAACTCATCGACAGGCATTCCCCCCAGTGCAATGTACTCCACGTTTAGGAAATGCAAGGTGTTACGGGTTTCATTCAGTTTCCGTAGCACACTCAACAGTTTCTGGTCGTCTGGTGCTCGATCATTTAGGTAGATTGCCCGATACCTAGGTTTTCCGAGAAGCATGCTCATTGTGACTGTTCGGTTGGTGAGTGTTCGAAGAGGCTTGACATTGTAGCCCTCGCGTCTCTCGGCTCGCTTGACCTCGGCTATCGAAATCGGAGTCGTATTCTGCAGCAATCTCTTCCTCGTCCTGCCCGTCACAAACTGTGGATGATGTTCCTGACAAGCACTCACATCCATTTGGTGAATCACGTAGCCCGCCATCAGCAACCTGGCTTTGAAGTAGTTCTCAAAGCACGTAACGATCCTGACCGCATCTAGCACCGGACTCTCCATCCGTTGAAACAGCTCAAGCAGTTCCGTGAACGCCGCAGGTTCACACTGGTCGAACAACTGGTCAGACAAGGACTTCGCCTGATCCAGCCTCTTGATCACTTCACAGCCCCAGAACAGCTTGGAGGAGTAGCATAGCATTGACCAGGCAACGTACAATGTAGTCACGTCATTGACGTAACATGCCCCCTCTTCAATTCGAGTCAGACGAAGCATCTCGGATTTGCCCTGACGCTCAGCGTTCAAGTGGGTCTAGCTATCGAACTGAGCCGCATGGCACCTTGCGCACTCCATAACACTTGTTCTAGCCCGGAGCCAAGAATCGTGCCCCGATGCTGCCCGTGGCTAGAAGCCGCGCCGGCTCTAGTGAGTTGCTACCCACCATAGTCAATTGAAGTCGGCGCTACGCCCCATCCCCGATTATTGATCGTAGATGCTTGACGTGAATCGCAAGAGCTTGCGGCAGCATGAACTTGATCTCCTCCAGAAGCTGGTTCTTGTCGTCTAGCACTGTCTCGATCTGAGCGGGTAACAGATGATAGGCCTTGTTGGCTGTTACGATTCCCCAGACCTGAAGGCTTTCATTGGAAACAACCGGAGATCCGCTCGCTCCTCGCAAAGCGGGGAACGATAGCACCAGCATTTGCTCACCCGCTTCGCCATATTGGTCTGTGAGATCATCAAAGCGAGTTATGTTGCCTAGCCGACAAGAACTCGAAAGGGCAATTCCGTGTTCCCCGGGTTTCTCGAAGAATCGTGAGCCACTGTACTCGTAGCAATTGACGAGTTGATTCAGCAGGAGGTCGCTATTCCGACTGATCCTGAAAGGCTCATCCGGGCGATATTCAGGAACACGCAGCAGGGCAAGATCTACCTCTGGATGCTGCGCTACTAGTTCAGCTTCACGAATGGTGAAGTCTGGAAGCTCTAGTATGCCGATCCCCCATTCCCAGCCTTGGACTATGTGATTGACGGTTACCAAGAGCGGGTTTGATCTGCTGACAATGAAGAAGCCAGTACCCAAGAAAACCAATGTGTCGGTTCTGGATGACTGGTAGCCAATCAACGGGACTACGACCTTATGAGGATCTACTTTCAGCATATCAAGTCAATCTCTTGAGTGGATGGTCGGCCCGCTGGTCGCTGGCTGACTCGCTATCGTCCCGAATACAGTTGACGTTTCTCTACGTCACTCATATGATGGCTCTTGAATTGCCCAGAAACTGACGCAGCAGCAATCGCTTCCTCACCCATATGATGAGGATTCATGTGTCGCGTAGCCGACACATAGTGGCGTCTATGCGAAAGGCTTTGCTGGATCCAGCCGTCTTCTGCAATTGTACTCCTGTTTGGACTTCGAGGCAAGATCCTTCCTGGAAAGGCTCACTCATGGTTGAGACATCGAGGAAGATTCTACTCCCTCATGGCCACAGGCAGGTACACCGCATATCCGTTCACCACGATGGTGGCTGTTCGAGTCAGGAGCCCCGCCGCCCCGGCGTCCACGGTGACTGTGTTGCTGATCAGGCGGGGGGCGGTCTCCACGACGGTCACGGCGTAGGTCAGGGTGACGGCCGGCGTGTGGTTCATCGCGCCGGACCAGCGCAGGGTGGGTGGGTCGCCGTCGTCGGGAGTGCCCAGTGTGGCGGTCAGGCTGCCGCTGACGTAGCCCAGGCCGGCGGGCACGGTGTCGGTCAGGCAGACGGTGCCGGTCAGGGGCGCGTCCGTGTTGCGCAGCAGGAGGGTGAAGGTGACGCGCTCGCCGAAGCGGGGCGCCGCCCGGTTGGCCCGCTTGGTCGAGGCGCTCAGGTCGGGGAACTGGGCCCGGGGACCGTACACGGGCAGGGGAGCGCCGTATTCGAACGCGCCCACGTCGGGTGCGCCGGTGAGCGTGAAGGCGTCGTTGAGGTTGGGCAGATCGGTCCCGGCGTCGATCTCGGGCGCGCCGGCCACCAGGCGCAGGTCGCGGCTGCCCGGCTGGGCCGCCACGTCCCAGTCGTCGGGCAGGCTGGCGTCTGCCAGGTGCTCGAAGGCTGCCTCGATGCCGTGGTCCTCCACGCCGGTGGGCAGGTCGGTTATTCGGTCGTAGCGTACGTTGTCCCACTTGAAGTGGGGTGCCCCGGAACCGCCGATGGCGCGCATCGTCCCCCAGGCGTCGTAGTCGAAGTCCCGAAAGCCCTCATCGGCGACGGTGGTGAACTCGAAGGCGTACTGCGTGCCCAGGAACAGGTTGTTGCGGAAGACGGCGTTGCGCCACATAGCGCCGTTGTCTCCGTGGCCGTTGCCGTGCTTGGCCCCCGTGTTGTGCGCCACGTAGAAGCCGGTGGTGTAGTTGTGCATCTTGATAGGCACGCTCTCCAGGTTGAAGAGCTCGTTGCGGAAGATGTAGGCCGGGCCGCCGCGGATGGGCTGTACGCTCACGCCCATGCGGGCGTTCATCACCCGGTTGCGCCACACGCGGGCGTTGGCCTGGTTGTAGTCGATCTCGATGCCGTCGTCCACGCAGTAGGCGACGTCGTTCCCGTAGACGTCGTTGCCGTACGAGGGGCCGGTGAAGGGCTGGAGCGAGATGCAGTCGGCGAAGTAGCGCACGGTGTTGTGGCAGACGACGTTGCCGAAGCCGCGCAGGTCCACGCCCCGCTCGGCAGGGATCCCGCTCCCGGGCCAGGCCGTGCGTCCCTCAATGACGTTGTCGCAGACGGTCTGGTTGTATTCCTGGCCGTCGCCGCGCCGGTTGTAGACGCCGAAGTCCACGTCTTGAATGACGTTGTGGCGGAGAACGATGTCGTGGGTGTGTTGGGCGTCCACGCCCCAGCCGCCGTTCTGGATGGTCAGCCCTTTGACGATGACGTGGCCAAGCGTGCGATCGTAGTTGCCCAGCGTGACGACGCCCCGGCCGGTGCCGCCCCCGTCCACCACGGCTGATCCATCGCCTGGACCGAGAAAGGCGATGGGATGGCCCTCGGTCCCGCCGGTCAGAAGCTGGAACGGATCGTAGGTGCCGGCGGCGACGTGGAAGGTGTCCCCGGGTTGGGCCGCGTCGCTGGCCGCCTGCAGGCCCTGAAACGGGTTGCCCGCACTGCCGTCCCCGCCTCCGTTGCCGGGGACGACGTACAGTTGCCGGCCGTCAGGGTCTGGTTCCTGTTCAACGCGTGTCGTGGCGGTGATCGTGCGCGTCTCGTCGCCGCCATCGGGGTCGCTCAAGGTCAGGCGCAGTTCGTAGGTCTGGCCGGGCTGAAGGAACAGCGCGCTGGCGGCCCAGTAGTTCAGGCCCAGCGGCCCGTCGTCGACGTAGATGTCGGGGTAGGCCCGCGTGGCGGGCGCACCGGGCTGCCACGCGCTCTCCCCCTGCTGGCGAAACTCCAGGCTCATCGTGCTGTCCAGGTCGTCGTCGCCGTCGATCCACCACAGCACGCCGATGTGCTGGTACGTGGCGTCGGCGCGGACTACGCCGGGGACGACGGCGTCGCTGGGCGCGGCACAGCACAGGCCGCCGGCCAGTGCCAGCAGCGAAATGACCAGGACGAGAATGACGCACATCTTGCGCATAGTTCTCCTCTCCGCGGAGTGCTTGACTCCTACCCGGCGCTGCGAGGGGCATGCCGGCAGGATGCCGGCGGTCCGGTGGCGGTGAAACGGGACGCTGATTGACGCGGATGCTAGGCGCTGATTCTCTGATTCTGTCCCCGTGCGATCTACGGAAATCTGCGTAGACCCGCGTCCCAGGAGATGTGTCAGTCAATCAACTACGCGATCCGCTGAGAACCCGATGCCTCTTCTCCTAATCGTATTGGTCGGGTTCCGACGACGACGTGGACGCAGCCCCAGGGGCCGTATTCCTCGCGCGACACGCTCAGTCCCCGGGCCGTCATCAACGGGACCTCGTCGCGCATGTAGTCGCCCAGCGCGGTCCAGGCGTTGGCCAGCAGGTGGGCCATCGAGTTGCCGTCCGCCGCCTCTCCGGCGTCCACGATGATCACCCGGCCACCGGGTTTGGTCACGCGGACCATCTCGTCCAGCGTGGCCTCGGCATCGGGGAAGGCGCTGAAGGCGAAGGTAGAGATGACGGCGTCGAACTGGCGATCGTGCCAGGGGAGGGCGTGCACGTCGGCGGTGACCAGGTGCGAGCCGAGCCCGCGCGCGGCCAGGCGGCGGCGGGTCAGGCGGGCCATCCCGGGGGCCAGGTCCACCCCGGCCATGCGGTGCCACCGGGCCATCTCCACGTGCAGTCTCCCGCTGCCGTGACCGATCTCCAGGACGCGGCTGCCCGCGGGCGGCAGGTGGCGCAGCGCCGGCCGCCGCAGGCGATGGGTCGTGCCGCCGGTGAACCAGTCGACCGCGTCGTACAGGTTGGCCAGCCGGTCGTAGACCGGATCCCAGAATCGGCGTTGGATGGCCTGGCGGTCGGTGCGGCCGCGGGCGCGATGCAAGACCCAGGCAAGCAGTGCCGCGATGCCGAGGCCGGCTACGATCCATTTCAACGTGGTGTGTCTGCGATTGCTCACGAGGGTCCTCTTTCCATCGAAATCGCGGCTAGGATTGTGCCTCTGCGACTGTGTGTTATGCAGTGGTGGTTATAGTACCGATGGGTGGGTTTGTCAAACCGATTGTCTCGGCGTATCTGCTCAGAAAACCCGGGGTAGGGGCAGGTCTTGTACCTGCCCAAGAGGGCGACCACGAGGGTTCGCCCCTACATATTGAGACGATGCGTCTGCTTCGAAAACAAACCGGACAGAGGCGCGATTGGGAAATCGCGGCTACATTTTCGTTCTTGGTGGTGTGTAAACACTCATGACAACTTCTCAGAAAACCCGGGGTAGGGGCAGGTCTTGTACCTGCCCAAGAGGGCGACCACGAGGGTTCGCCCCTACATATTGAGACGATACGTCTCGACTATGATTTGTCCGACTTGGCGGCTTGTGCTAGAATGCGCCGTGGGGAGGTCGGCATCACTTCCCGCCTCAACGCATGGCCAAGGCGGTGGGAACCGCCGCTGTAGCAGACATCGTGGCCATGGCTCCGTCCGCTGTCCCTCCAGGAGTGGGTGTTTGTCGTTCAAAGGAGGGATCGAGTGAAGATGCGAAAGCTGACGTTTCTGTTTCTGTCCGTGGTTTTTCTGGCCTTCGACGTGAGCGGCTGCGCGCCGGGATCATCTACCACGACGACTCCAGAGACGCCTGTCGCGCCGTCTCCGCTGCCGGAGAAAGGAGATCAAGCGATGTCTTTTGAACTCACGAGCACTGCCTTTGCCCACGGGGAGAAGATCCCCGCCAGGTTCACGTGCGACGGCGACGACGTCTCGCCAGCGCTACAGTGGACCGATCCCCCACAGGGCACGCAGAGCTTCGCGCTTATATGTGATGACCCCGACGCGCCGATGGGCACCTGGGTCCACTGGGTGCTCTACAACCTGCCGGGCGACGCCCGTGCCCTGGCCGAGGCTTTCCCGTCGGACGCGGATCTGCCCGATGGGAGCCGCCACGGCCAGAACAGTTGGAAGCGGCCCGGATATGGGGGCCCCTGTCCGCCCAGCGGTACCCATCGTTACTTCTTCAAGCTCTATGCCCTGGACACCGTGCTCGACCTGATGGCCGGCGCCAGCAAGCAGCAGTTGCTGGACGCGATGGAGGGGCACGTCCTGGCCCAGGCCGAGCTGATGGGGGTGTACGCCAGGCGCTAGTTGCCTGAAGTTTCCCTCTCTGCTCTCCAGAAACGGGTTTCTGCATCCGTGCCCGCCGTCTACGACCGTTGCCGCGAGCTTCGGCTGGCCTGGCGTGTGGTTCTCCGCCAGGCGGCGGCGACGGGCGTTCCTTCGTCTCCCTGTGCTGCGGAGTCTCGGCCTTGCGCCGTGGCTGCGGTGATCCGTGCGGGCGCGGAAACCGCGCCCCTACAGTTCCGTCCGATGCGATGGGGCGGTGTGATGGCTGGGCGCGGAGACCGTACCCTACGGTTCCGTCCGATGCGATGGGGCGGCGTGATGGCTGGGCGCGGAGACCGTACCCTACGGTTCCGTCCGATGCGGTGGCGCGGCGTGATGGCTGGGCGCGGAAACCGCGCCCCTACGGTTCCGTCCGATGTTGTGCGCCGCACCATGGGTGAGAGAACAAATTTTCTAATTTCATGCCATTTTAAGACATAAATATGACATGGTCTGACACGTATCGATGGTATACTTGTGACGTGGATGACGGACGCACGGAGCACAGATTGTCTTCTCCGCTCAGGCGTTCTACTATCTGCCGAATCCTTCCGACTGAGTCTAGACACACTTCATAGCAGCACGGAAACCGGGTCTGCTGGCACTGTCTTGCAGGGAAACGCATCGTGAGCGTCGCGAGATGTGCTCAATCATCGGCTTGATAGCGAAAGACCTGGTTTACCGTTCCGATTGGTTGCTCGTGAGGGTTAACACACAGCATGCGCTATACTACGCACCATAACGAGATCCACAGCGACATTGTCATCCGTGGGGCCAAGGAGCACAACCTCAAGAACGTCGACGTGACGTTGCCGCGCTACAAATTGGTTGTGATCACGGGAGTCTCCGGCAGCGGCAAGTCGTCGCTGGCATTCGATACGCTCTACGCCGAGGGACAGCGCCGCTACGTCGAGTCGCTCTCTGCCTACGCCCGGCAGTTCATCGGCCAGATGGAGAAGCCGAAGGTGGACTTCATCGGCGGTCTCAGCCCGGCGATCGCGATCGAGCAGAAGGCGGTGAGCAGAAACCCGCGCTCGACGGTGGGCACCGTGACCGAGATATACGACTACCTGCGGGTGCTCTTCGCCCGCGTCGGCACGCCCCACTGCCCGCAGTGCGGGCGCGAGGTGCGCGCGCAGTCGGCGCAGGAGATCGTGGAGCAGGTGGCTGCACTGCCGCCCGGCGCGCGCTTCCAGATCCTCGCCCCGCTGGCCCGCAACCGCAAGGGCACCTTCCAGGATGCGTTCGCCCGGGCTAGCGCCGATGGCTTCTCCCGGGTGCGGGTGGATGGCACTGTGCGGGGCCTGGATGAGCAGATCACGCTGGACAAGAACAAGAAGCACGACATCGAGCTGGTGGTGGATCGGCTCGTCGTCCCGGCGGAGGATGGCCAGGTGCGGGCGGAGTTCGTCACTCGCCTCACCGACTCGGTCGAGACGGCGCTGCGCGCGGGCGATGGGCTGGTCATCGTTGACCGGGGGGATGGTGCGGACATTGATCCCGACCGTCTGCGGTCGGCTGCGTCCGCGGACAAGGGAGGCGGGCAGGATGCCCGCGGTCCGGTTGGTCGTGCGTCCGCGGACAAGGGAGGCGGGCAGGATGCCCGCGGTCCGGTTGGTCGTGCGTCCGCGGACAGGGGAGGCGGGCAGGATGCCCGCGGTCCGGTTGATCGTGCGTCCGCGGATTGGCTTCTCTCGGAGCGGAACGCCTGCCCGGTGTGTGGCCTGAGTTTCCCCGAGCTGACGCCCGCCATGTTCAGTTTCAACTCGCCGGTCGGGATGTGCCCGGAGTGCAACGGCCTGGGCACCAAGATCGAGTTCGACCGCGAGCGTTTCGTCGATCCGGATAGGAGCCTGCACGAGGGTGGCGTGCGCACCCACGGAGAGCTGCGGAAGAAGAAGTCCAGCGGAACGTACCAGGTTCTGAAGCAGATCGTGGAGAAGTTCGACCAGGACATGGACACACCCTGGCGCGAGCTTCCGGAAGCGTGTCGCAACGCCATCCTCTACGGTGGAGTCACGGTGACCTGGGAGTCGGAGAGCGAGCGCGGGGAGTGGCGGGGCGAGTGGGAATACGAGGGGACTATCAACTCGACCCGCCGCCGCTACATGCAGACTAAGTCGGACCACATGCGTCGCTGGTACAGGAACTTCATGAGCGAGCAGACGTGTCCCGTTTGCCACGGCCAGCGGCTGCGCCCCGAAAGCGCAGCCGTCACCGTCGGAGCCAAGACGATCAACCAGGTCACTGCGCTGAGTATCGGGGAGGCGCTGGCGTGGGTCGAGGGGCTATGGCCGCACATGTCACCGGAGCAGATGGAGATCGGTGAAGAGGTGCTGAAGGAGATGCACGAGCGACTTCAGTTCCTGATGAACGTGGGGTTGCACTATCTGACGCTCGACCGCTCCGCGCCGACGCTCTCCGGTGGTGAGGGCCAGCGCATCCGGCTGGCCAGCCAGATCGGGTGCGGACTGGTGGGCGTGCTCTACGTCCTGGACGAGCCCAGCATTGGCCTCCACGCGCGGGACAACCGCCGGCTGCTGGACACGCTGGAGCGGCTGCGTGACATGGGCAACACGGTCATCGTGGTCGAGCACGACGCTGAGACGATGCGCACTGCCGATTGGATCGTGGACCTGGGTCCGGGGGCGGGCGTCAAGGGTGGGTGGATCGTGGCCTCGGGCCCGCCGCAGGCGATCATCGCGCATCCCGATTCGCTGACCGGGCGCTACTTGCGCGGCGATCTGGAGGTTAGTTCGCCCAATGGGCAGCGGCGGCCGGTTAACGGCAAGTGGCTCACGCTCGTCGGCGCGCGGCAGAACAACCTCAAGGACCTGACCGTGCCTTTCCCCCTGGGGCTGTTCACCTGCGTCACGGGTGTGTCGGGCAGCGGCAAGTCCTCGTTGGTGGCCCAGACGCTCCACCCCGCGCTGGCGCAGATGTTGCACAATGCGACTCGGAAAGCGGGCGAGCACGAGCGCGTCGAGGGACTGGAGCACGTGAGCAAGGTGATCAACATCACGCAGGATCCCATCGGGCGCACGCCCCGCTCCAACCCGGCTACCTACGTCCAGGTGATGTCTCTCATCCGCGAGTTGTTCGCCATGACGCCGGAGGCCAAGACGCGCGGCTACAAACCGGGCCGCTTCAGCTTTAACGTCAAGGGGGGGCGGTGTGAGGCATGCAAGGGCCACGGGAAGAAGAAAGTCGAGATGCATTTCCTGCCCGACGTGTGGGTGACGTGCAACGTGTGTAAGGGGATGCGCTTCAACCAGGAGACGCTGCAGATTCGCTACAAGGACAAGAACATCGCCGAGGTGCTGGACATGGACGTGGAGGAGGCGCTGGCCTTCTTCGCCAACATACCCAAGGTCAGGCGCATCCTGCAGACGCTGGCCGACGTGGGGCTGGGGTACGTCAAGTTGGGTCAGAGCGCGACCACGCTCTCGGGCGGTGAGGCGCAGCGGGTCAAGCTGGCCAAGGAGTTGGCCCGCGTGTCCACCGGCGACACGGTCTATATCCTCGACGAGCCCACCACCGGCCTGCACTTCGCGGACATCCAGAAGCTGCTGGACGTGCTCCATCGCCTGACCGACGCGGGCAACACGGTGATCGTCATCGAGCACAACATGGACGTGATCAAGACGGCAGACTGGATCGTCGACCTGGGGCCGGAGGGGGGCGACGAGGGCGGGCAGATCGTCGCCCAGGGCACGCCCGAGGAGGTGGCGCACGTGGCGGCGAGTTACACGGGGCAGTTCTTGAGCAAAGTGCTTCAGCAGTGCAGACATAGGAGGTCATAAGGCGGATGGAGTATCGCAGACTGGGGAGGACGGGCCTGGATGTCAGCGCCATCGGATTGGGCACCGAGCATCTCGTTCAGACGCGGGAGACGATGGAGGAGGTGATGGGCGTCGCCGTCGAGGCAGGCATCAACTACATCGATGTGCTGTACAGCAATCCCGAGGCTGACGCTGCATTCTGGGACAGCATCGGTCCCGAGCTGAGACGCTATCGGGACAGGCTCGTCCTGACGGCCCATTGGGGGCCCTCCGATATGTATCCCGACCCTGCCGTGTGCCAGCGGTGTCTTGAGGGCCTGCTGGAACGCGTGGGCAACGACTACTTCGAGGTCGTGATGCTCACGGTGGTGGACTCGCAGGAAGCGTGGGACGGTTGGTCGCGCGAGTCGATGGCGCGGCTGGCGTCCTTCAAGGAACAGGGCCGCGTCGGCACCATCGGGTTGAGCGGACACGTAGCGCCGATAGCCACCCAAGCCGTGCAGAGCGGCCTGATCGACGTCCTGATGTATCCGATCAACCTGCTGGGACACGATGACGCGGCGGTTCAGACCCTGTATCAAGCCTGTGAAGAGCAGGACGTAGGCCTGGTGGGCATGAAACCCTACCACGGCGGGACGCTGCTCTACCCCAACGGCGAGGCGTCGGGGATCACGCCTGCGCAGTGCCTGCACTACGTGCTCTCACAGCCGGTGTCCACGACGGTGCCAGGCGCGAAGAACGCCGAGGAGCTGCGGGCGACGTTGCATTACCTGGAGGCGACGGACGAGGAAAAGGACTACGGCGCGATTCCGGCCCACATCCACGACCTTCTGGAGGGACAGTGCGTCTACTGCCAACACTGCCTGCCGTGTCCTCAGGATATAGAGATCGGCTGGATCATCTGGCACGTGGACGGGGCGCGCACGGGTGACATCGAAGGGCTGAGGAAATCGTACGCGGGTTTTCCGGTCAAGGCCTCGGCGTGCATCGAGTGCGGCGAGTGTCTGGCGCGCTGTCCGTTTGAGGTGGACATCATGGCCAAGATGCACGAGGCGGTGGCGTTGTTCGAGTAGGGGGGAGGGGCGATGAATACTTTGGAGGCTATTGCTGGGAGGAGAAGCATCCGGCGGTTCAAGGACGTCCCTGTTACGGACGAGATCATCGTCAAGCTCCTGGATGCGGCGAGGCTGGCACCGTCCGGCAAGAACAGGCAACCCTGGCGCTTTGTGGTCGTCAGGCAGGACCGCAGGGCCGAGATGGTGCGTATCATGCGGGAGGGGATCGCCAGGCTGGAGGGGCTGGGCATAGACATCGGCAGCGCCAGATGGACCGCCGATGTCATGGAGCAAGCGCCCGTGACGGTCTTCGTGTTCAATACGTACGCGGAGCACTTGCCCAACACGCCTCCTTCAGAAGATGTGGTGGACGTTGTTGACATCCAGTCCATTGGGGCGGCGATCCAGAACATGCTCCTGGCGGCGCAGGACCTGGGCATCGGAACGCTTTGGATATGCGACGTCTATTACGCGCGCGATGAGTTGTGCGCCTGGCTGGGCCAGACGAATCAGATGGTGGCGGCGGTGTCACTGGGGTATGCGGGTGAGAGGCCCAGAGCCCGGCGAACCAAACCGTTGGGCGAACTAGTCACGTGGCTGTAGGCCCTCGGTGCGTGGGGTACCGGTCTGGAGCAGTCGCGCGAGTTCACGAAGGGAGTGAGTAGTGGACATCACTTTTCAGACATCGCTTCTGTTCGTCCGGGACGTTGAGGCTTCCCGGCGTTTCTACGAGGGCTTGCTGGGCCAGGAGGTCACGTTCGACTTCGGCGAGAACGTGTCGTTCGCAGGCGGATTCGCGATCCAGAAGGCCGACCACATCGGGCCGATCATCTTTGGCCGCCCGCTCGCTGGCGCGGGGCCGCTGGGACGCGAGAACTTCGAGCTGTACTTCGAGTCGGATGATCTCGACGCCGTTCTAGAACGTCTCACCGAGGCCGGGACGCCCGTCATCCATCCTCTGCGCGAGCAGCCGTGGGGCCAGCGTGTGTTCCGTGTGTATGACCCGGACGGGCACATCGTCGAGATAGGTGAGCCTATGTCCGCCGTGGTGGCGCGGTTCTTGCGGCAGGGCGTGTCCGAGGAAGAGGCAGCGCAGCGGTCCTCAATGCCGCTGGAGTTCGTGCGGCAGATCGCGCAGAATATGGATTAGACGTACCAAGGAGGGAGTGGAAATGAGCAAGATCATCGCTTACTGTGGCCTGGTCTGTAGTGATTGTCCGGCCTACGTCGCCACGCAAACAGACGACTGGCATGCGCTGGAGCAACTGGCGGCCAAGGCGCGGGAGGAGTTCAACGTGCCGGACGCCACCGCCGAGTCGGCGAGGTGCGATGGCTGCCTCGGAGACGATGGGCACAAGTGTGGCTATTGTTTCGAGTGCGCGATCCGCGCCTGCGGCGTGGAGCGGGGTGTCGTCAACTGCGCCCACTGCGACGAGTACGCCTGCGACAAGCTGGAGGGTTTCTTCAGCGCCGCGCCGGACGCGCGGGGGACGCTGGACGAGGTCCGGCGGTCGCTGTAGGGGGAGAGCGAGCCATGAATGCTGGTTTCGAGATTGTCATAGTGGACGCGAGCAACGTCGATCAGCTTGGCTTCTTCTGCTACAAGAGCAAGCCCAAGACGGAGGGATACCGCCGGAAGCGGGATTGGCTGGAGCAGCGCTTCTCCGAGGGGATGAAAATCAAGATTCTCTACGAGGGTAAGCGATCCGTGGGATTCATCGAGTACATCCCCGGCCAGTTCGCGTGGCGCGCGGTCGAGGCCCAGGGCTACCTGGTCGTCCATTGCTTGTGGGTCGTCGGCAGCGGCAAGAAGAAAGGCTACGGGTCGCGTTTGTTGGACGAGTGCGTGCGAGACGCCCGAGACATGGGGATGCACGGCGTCGCCATGGTGACCAGCAGCGGTCACTGGTTGGCTGGGAAGAAACTGCTTGTGCGCAACGGGTTTGAGTCCGTGGGGCAGTCGCCGCCCTCATTTGATCTCCTGGTCAAGAGGTTCGACGATGCGCCAGCGCCCGCTTTTCCTGGGGACTGGGAGGAGCGGCTCGGCCGCTACGGTCCTGGACTGACGGTCGTCCGGACTGACCAATGCCCCTACATCGACAACGGTGTCCAGAAGATCGTGGACGTCGCCGCTGAGAGGGGGATTCAGGCCCGCGTAGTTGAACTGCGCAGTTGCCAGGAGGTACGGGAGTCTGCGCCGTCGGCCTATGGGGTCTACGGCGTGGTGTACAATGGGGAGCTGTTGGCGTATCATTACCTCACCGACAAACAGTTCAGGGAGCTGTTGGACCAACGTGTAGGCTAGCAAGCACTATCCTGGGCGTCGTGATCGCCACGATCTATGGGACTGGCGAGTGAGATACCCTTGGCAGTGCGGTGACGGATGGGGGTGAGAGGTGGAGGAGCGCGAGTGCTATGAGAGTTTTCCCGCGTGGATAGTCGTCCTGAGCTATCTGATGACAGTGGCTATCTACGCAGCCGGAGCGTATGCCCTGGCTGGGTTGGGGATCGTGGTCTCCGTGGTTTACCTGCTCTATTGTCTGGCGATTGAGATCAGGCTTCTTAAAGTAGGCTGTGTGGATTGCTACTACTACGGCAAGCGGTGCGGGCCGGGCAGGGGCAAGCTGTGTTCTCTTCTGTTCAAGCGGGGCGATCCCGAGAGGTTCGCCGCCAAGCAGGCCACCTGGCTTGATATGCTGCCGGATTTCCTGGTGCTGATCTTTCCGCTCGCTGGTGGAATCGTGTCGCTGGTACTGGATTTCTCCTGGCTGCGCCTGGCGGCGCTGGTCGTTCTGGTCGCGCTGTACCTCGGCGGCAATGCGGTGATTCGGGGGGCGTTCGCCTGCAGGTATTGCAGACAGGGAGCGATCGGCTGCCCGGCCCTGGCGCTGTTTGGAGGAGAAGATGAAAGTGACTGATGTGACGCCGTGGTTGCTGGAATTGGGCGAACCGTGGACCCGCTACCGCACGCTGGTGGACCTGCTCGACCGGCCCGAGGACGACGCCGAGGTGCAGGCTGCACGCGCGGAGATGCTGGCCCATCCACAGGTGGAGGGGTTGACGGACCAAGCCGCCACCTGGCCCGGTTTTGCCCTCGCGCGCCATAACGACGCCAAGCACCCCATCTATGCCTTGAGCACGCTGGCTGACTTTGGCCTGCTGGCGAGTGATCCCGGCATATCCCCGGCCATTGAGGCAGTGATGGCCCATCAATCGGAAGAGGGCGCGTTCCAGACCAAGCTGCGTCTCTACAAACGCTTCGGCGGCGTCGACGGCGAGCGGTGGACGTGGATGGCGTGCGATGCGCCGACCTTGCTCTATGCACTGTTGTCCTTCGGGTTGACGGGTGACGGGCGCGTGCAGCGCGCTGTTGATCATCTGGTGGGCCTGGTTGAGGACAACGGCTGGCGCTGCAGAGGTGCAGCGGAACTGGGTGAGTTCAAGGGGCCGGGCAAGCGCGAGGACCCCTGTCCTATCGCCAACGTCTACGCGCTGAAGGCGCTCTCCCAGGTGCCCGAGCTGATCGACAGCCCCGCTACGCGTGCCGGGGCCGAGATGCTCCTCTGGCATTGGGGCCCCGAGTGCGAGCGAAAGGTTTTCCTGTTTGGCATTGGCACTACCTTTCGCAGACTCAAGTACCCATTCGTATGGTACGACATCCTGCACGTGGTGGACGTCCTGAGCCGCTATCCCTTTGTCCACGGGGACCCCCGCTTCCAGGAGATGGTCGGGACGGTCACGACCCAGGCGGACGAGGCAGGGCGCTACACCGCCGGCTCGATGTTCCGCGCCTGGAAGGACTGGTCCTTTGCCGACAAGAAGAACCCCTCGCCGTGGCTCACGTTCCTCGTGTGGCGCGTGCTCAAGCGCATCGGCGAATCGGCATAGATAGGAGGCTCGTATGGGCAAAGATGGGAGGGTTGATGGACCACCGCAAGCTGGGTAGAACCGGCCTCGACGCCAGCGTGATTGGCCTGGGGACGGAGTACTTGAAGGGGCAGCCGCGCGAGACGGTGGTCTCGGTGATCCGTGAGGCCGTCGAACGAGGCGTGAACTACTTCGACGTCCTTTTCGCGTTCCCTGAGTACCTGGACAACCTGGGTGTGGCCTTCGAGGGGCGCAGGGAGCGCGTCATCTTGACCGGTCACCTGGGCTCCACGGTGAAGGACGGGCAGTACTGCAAGTCGCGAAGCGTGAGGAGGAGCGAGGAGTTCTTCCTCGACGTGCTCACGAGGCTGGGCACGGACCGCGTGGACATTGCATTCTTGCACAACTTCAACACGGTCACGGACTATGAGCGCGCGATGAAGCCCAAGGGATTGCTGGGACTGGCGCACCGCCTCCAGCAGGAGGGTAGGGCGCAGTTCATCGGCATCAGCGTGCACAATGTCGAGGTGGCGGCTATGGCGGTGGAAAGCGGGCAGATCGACGTGGTGATGTTCCCGGTCAACCTGGCCGCGAACGCGATGCCTGGCCGGAATGACATGCTGAGCTTGTGTGCGCGGCAGGGAATTGGTGTGGTCGCGATGAAGCCGTTTGCCGGCGGAAAGCTGCTGCGTGGGAGTGGCACGGTTCGGATGGCCAAGTACCAGACCGGCGGCGAGAGCTTCAAGACCCGGATCGCGTCGCCGATCACGCCGGTGCAGTGCCTCAGCTACGTGCTGGCTCAGACCGGCGTCTCCGTCGCGCTCCCGGGGGTCAAGAATGCGGCCGAGTTGGATGCGGCGCTTCACACGCTGGGGGCGAGCGTGGAGGAGCGGGACTTCGGCGGTGCCCTCGCAGACTTCGGCAGGTACGTGGAAGGGGAGTGTGTGTATTGCAACCACTGTCTGCCCTGTCCGGTCGCCATAGACGTCGCTCGTGTCAACCGACTGGTTGACACGGCGGGGCAGGGCGACCTGGGGCAGTTGCGGATCGCGTACGACGCGCTTTCTGTGAAGGCCTCGGCCTGCACAGAATGCGGCGCGTGTGCGGAGCGCTGTCCCTTTGGTGTGGACGTGGTTTCGAGGATGCGGCGAGCCGTTGAGTTATTTGAGGACTATGCCTAAGGAGGACTCTGATGGAGAGGATTGTTGCCTACTGTGGACTGGTGTGCAGTGACTGCCCGGCGTACATCGCTACGCAGGCGGACGACGCGGCCGCGCTGGAACAAGTCGCGGCCCAGTGGCGGGAGGAGTACAACGCCCCCAATATCACGGTTGATCACGTGATCTGCGACGGCTGCCTGACCGACCAGGGGCGCAAGTGCGGCCATTGCGCGGACTGCGACATCCGTGCCTGTGGCATGGAGCGGGGCGTCGTCAACTGTGCGCACTGTGGCGAATACCCCTGTGAGAGGAACGAGCGTTTCTTCGGCTTCGTACCGGATGCGCGCACTGTGTTGGATGAGATCAGGCGCGGGCTGGTGTAACCCTGTGAACGACTTGCATGCACAGAGCCTGGGGGACTCCCCCAGGCTCTGTCTTTCAGTCACATCATCACGGCTGAATGTGAAGCCCTCTGCGAAGCTTCCTCTGTAGCATGTCAACCAAGAGCGAGATCTCCTGCAATCCTTCCTCGTCAGTCACCCTTCAAACAGGAGATCCTTCAACCACGTCATCTCGCGTGGATTCGGCATACTGCTGCAAGGCGCCTCTCGCGGCCTCTTGTACGCGTTGTATCAACTCCGGCGGCTCGAGGACCCGGGCCGCCGAGCCGTGGCCCAATACCCAGGCGCTCGCCCAGTCCAGGGTGGCCGTCTCGAAGCGTGCCGTGATCGAACCGTCGGGGTGATCGGTGATCTCCATCCAGTGATCGTGGCGCTCGTGCACCTGGCGGGCTACGCCGACCTCCAGGTGGACGGCCACTCTGTACTTGGGTTCGAAGCGCATCGTGCGCGCCAGATACTCGCGCACGGAGAAGCCTCGGGGTATGGTGAACGGATCCTTGAGGGGGGTGACCTCTTGGATGCGATCCACGCGAAACGTGCGCATGTCCTCGCGGAGACGGCAGTAGCCAATCATGTACCACAAGCCCCATTGGAATGTCAGCGCATAGGGCTCTACCACGCGCTCTGTGGCCTCCTGGCGCGTCCGACCCCGGTACACCAGCTGCACGCAGCAGCGGTTGCCGATGCATTGCCGTAGCGCGTGGATCGTCGGCTCCCATGGGCGGTAGTCCCTTCGGGCCAGGCCTTCGACGACCAGACTTTGGCGGGCGCGGGCCACCTCCTGGCGCAGATCGTCGGGCAGGACGTTATCGAGCTTGGCGGTGACGGCGGTGACCGCCTCCTCGTACGTCTGTCCCCATATCCCTCGGATCAGGGTGGCGCCCATGTAGAGCACCGTCGCCTCCTCAGCAGTGAAGATCAGCGGCGGTAGCTTGTAGCCCCGCACCAGCGAGAAGCCCCCGTAAGGCCCCCGTTCCGAATAGATCGGGATGCCCATCTCCTCGAGCATCTCCATGTAGCGGTGTATGGTTCGCTCGGAGACATTTAGCTCGGCCGAAAGCTCCCCGGCCTTCCAGGTGGACCTTGTCTGCAGTAGCAGAATGAGTGATAGCAGGCGTGTGGCCACGTTGCCCATGGGATTCCCCTTCCAACGCTCCGGATCGTCGCTCGTGCTTCTTTCCCGCCGCGAACGGCGACGGGATAGCCGTATTATATCACATGATTATGACATGTACTGTCAAGATTGCGTCTCATTGGACTGCCGTGGGATGCCCTCGCCCTGTCTGGTCGGGCCTTCGCTTGACGGGGTGGGGGGTATCTGGCGGCGGGTGAGCCGACCGCCTCCGACCGTTTGCCCCCGAGCGTTGCGGTCGGCATCAGCACCGATGACGTCCGTTCCCGGACTGCAGAGCGGAAGTGCTGGAAAAGGTGCCGAATTGCTTGACAAGTACGCGTTTGTCCGCTACGATGAAAAAGGTTGCAACGTTGTGACGTTATTGGGTTGCACTGTTGATCTGGAGGTATTTGCCAAGCCGTTCGACTGGCAGACCACGGAGACCTCGTGGGAGCGTTTGGTCGGACGCGCCCGCTTCATCCTGAGCAAGGGGCACGCGGCGCCGATCTTCTACACGGTGCTGGCCCACGCCGGGTACTTCGACCGTGACGAGTTGTGCGGTCTGCGCAGGGTCAACTGCCGGGCGGAGGGACACCCGGTGCAGGACAGGCTGCCCGGCATCGAAACGACCTCCGGTTCCCTGGGCAAGGGCATCTCGGTGGGCCTGGGCCACGTTCTGAGGGGACGCCTGAACGGGACGGACTACCGTGTTTACGTGCTCTTCGGCGGGAGGTGTTCTTGGCGATCGGTCTCGAAGTCGTGCGGCCCGTTGCAGCGGGCCAGGTCGTGACGTGGGACGACGTGCGTTTGGATGAGGATAGCGCGGTGGTGACACTGCGCCGCCAGCAGGATGCGCTATGACTGGCGAATAGCAGACGGTGGGGGGGGACATGGCACATCTGTATGATCGAGACTGGACCCAGCGGGAGCTCTTGCGATACGTGGGACGTATGGAGCAGGTCGCGGGAATCAGGCCGGTGGAGGCTGGGGATGGGATGGCGCGCGGGGGTCGGGCCCTGGAAGTATGGACGGGGACCGGCTTGATCTTCCACGTGCTGGCGGATAGGGGCCTGGATATCTCCACCTGCCGCTACCAGGGCATCTCCATGGCCTGGAATTCCTCTGTGGGAGAGGTACACCCGTCTTACTATGAGCCGGCGGGCCTGGGCTGGTTGCGCTCGTTCCAAGGGGGCTTGTTCGTGACCGGCGGTCTGGATCAGTATGGTTCACCGTCGGAGGACGCGGGCGAGGCGCTGGGCCTGCATGGGCGCGCGAGCAACCTGCCCGCTCGCTGCGTGAACTGCCGCACGTCCTGGGCCGGTGACGAGTACGTCCTTGAAGTCTCGGGGGAGGTTCGGCAGACGCGGGTCCACGGCGAGAACCTGGTGCTGCGGCGCTGCATATCCACCCGTTTGGGATCGAATAGGATAGAGATCGAGGATGAGGTGAGCAACGAGGGCTTTGCGCCCCATCCGCACATGATGCTCTATCACTTCAACCTGGGCTTTCCGCTGCTCAGCGAGAAGTCTGAGCTGCACCTGGAGTCGGAGCAGACGGTGGCCCGCGACGCGCATGCCGAGACCGGCATAGCTGCCTGGAAGAACCTGCAGCCACCGACCGCTGGATACAGTGAGCAGGTGTTCCGGCACGTGCCGCAGGCCGACAGCGACGGCAAGGTGCGGGTTGAGCTGAGGAATCCCTCTCTGAGAACCTCCTCATCTCCGCCTCAGGGGGATCGGGGCGCGCTGGGACTGCGCTTGACGTATGACCGGAGCGATCTGCCTTACCTCTTCCAGTGGAAGATGATGGGCCAGGGCACGTATGTGCTGGGTATCGAGCCTGGTACCTGTGGCACGATAGAGGGCCGGGCTCAGGCGCGGGAGGACGGGGGTCTGATCCTTCTGGCCCCGGGTGAGAGCCGTTCCTACCGGTTGGAAGTCGAGGTGGTCGTGTATAGGGAGGGTGAGATATGAAGAGGGGTTGGCCAAGGCCGTGGCGGTGCTCAATCAAGCTCTTATGAGCGAGCCGCCCGGTGAGATGTTCTGGGCGTAGCGTGTTTCACAGTGGGGGATACCGTGCGGACGTGGACATCTGGCGTGTGTTGCGTGGGGCATAGCGCTGCGCGTGGATGCATGGAGGTGGGGAGGTCAGATATCGGCTGTCACGCATCGCGCTAGCACATGCAAGGGCGCTTGGGCGCTCAAGAGAGGGAAGGGAGACAGTGGACGAGGGGGGAAAGCGACTTACCCGTAGGGATTTTCTGCGTGGGGCGACACTAGCTGCTGCAGGGGCGCTCGTTGCGGCGTGTGCTCCCGAGCCAGAAGTCGTCACGCAGGTCGTCAAGGAGACGGTCGTCGTCGAGGTTGAGGCCGACGAGATCGTCAAGGAGGTTGAGGTCCAGAAAGTCGTGACGGCCACGCCTCCGCCCGAGGAAGCGATCACGCTCGTAGTCGTGCATTGGGCCGAGGCCGAGTACGTAGACGCCCACCTGGTGCCTATGTGGGAGGCGAGGTTTCCCAACAGGATGCTCGACATCCGCTACACGCCTCTCGAGGGGTACCTGCCCAAGCTAACTATGGCCCTTGCCAGTGGCGACCCACCTGATGTCTATTTCTTCACCAGTTCCACGGGCCTCGCGTTGGCGCACGTGGGCGCGGTCCGGCCGCTGAATTCCTACATGGACGCGATGGGCTGGGACTGGGGCAAGTACTGGCCTATGTGCGAGAAGACCACCGATATCCATCTGAACGGTATGACCTTTGGCATCCCTCGTGAGATTCTGACGACGTACGTCTACTACAACATGGACCTGTTTGACGAATACGGCGTCGAGTATCCCACCAATGAGTGGACGTTCCAGGATATGTTGGAGGCGGCTAAGGCGCTCACGCTGGATACGAACGGGGATGGTGAGACAGACATCTTTGGCTGGCACTGCAACTACGGAAGCTACAAGATGACCAACGGCATGCGCAACTGGGGCTCGGAGTACCGGGAGATCGTCGCCGAGGATGGCAAGACGTTCAACCTGAACACGCCGGAGACCCAGGAGATGATCGCGTTCTTCGCGGATCTGATCCTCGAATCAAACGTCTGTCCCAATCCGGAACTGGGCCAGGGGGCGAACTTCAGCGACCAGACCGCGGCGATGTACGATACGGGCCAGTGGCACACCGGCGGCCTGCGGCAGCTTCCGGCGGGTGAGAAGTTTCGTTGGGGCGCGGTGATCGCATGCGCAGGGCCGGAGGGCGTCCGATCGAGCTATGCCGACACCAAGAACTGGGGCATCCCCATGGCATCGCGTTACCCGGATGAGGCATGGGATTGGGTGGTCATGGCCACCAGCCCGGAGGGCATTGAGCCAATGATCACGGCGGGCAACTTCCTGCCGCCCTTCAAGCCTGATACTTGCGAGGGCTTCCAGTTCGGCGAGGGGATGCCCGAGGATCACACGCCCTACTGCGAAGGCCTGAACTACGCCTTCAACTGGCCGCGACCGGGCGAGGTCGGGTCGCGCAATGCCTGGGACACCTACATGGGCATGTGCCGCGTGGGCCAGATCACGCCCGCCGAGTGCCTCCAGAAGTGGGCGGAGGACTCACAGAAGGCGATTGACGACTGGTGGGCGCAGAAGACCGCTGTGGCATAATCGCATTGCCTATCTATCGCCGTCACACGATCTACGTGGGCGAGCCCAGCGAGCGCACGCTGTGCGTCCTCGGCGATCTGGACAACGACGGCGTGCCCGAGATCGTGATCGGCGCGCGCCGTCCCAAGACGGAGCTGTATATTGGCTGGGCCGTACTGAGAGTGGCGCGTGGCGACGATACACGATGGACGAAGGCTGCGGGCCGCTGGAGGCCGGCGGCTTCCTCGCCGACATCACCGGCAATGGCTGTCTCGATTTCGTGGGCGCCCACGATGCCAGCGGCGACCGGGTCTTGTGGTGGGAGCAGCCAGCCGACCCCACACGGCCCTGGATACGGCGGGAGATGTTCCAGATGCCGGCTAACAAGTCCCACGATCAGCTCGTGGCCGATATCGACGGCGACGGGCGGCTGGAGGTGGACGACTTCATTCGATAATGATAAAATACGTCAAGCCGCATAACCAGGAGCCGCCCGGTGAGGAGGCCCGTCAGTAAACGCAGTCACGTATCGCGTCGTGCATGCTTCACTGCCCCGGTCAAGCGCGCCGGGGCAGTGCTTGTGTTGCGAGAGGCATGGGGAGTGTCAAACGTCGCGGCCGTGGACGTCCGGCGTCAAACGTCAGATGCCAGACGGTTGGGGAACGCGGATGCAGACATCCGTGTCTAGAGAGCTGAGCGGATGCAGACATCCGTGTCTAGAGAGCTGAGCGGATGCAGACATCTGCGTCTAGATAGTTGAGCGGATGCAGACATCCGTGTCTGGAGAAGAGTTGGGTAGGCGCGCTGTACCTGGATATGGATGACCTGGACTATGCGGACTCTGTGGAGGTTGCTCTTGGGATGACTGAATCGGTGGAAAACACGGCGCGCCGGGCAACGTCGTCGTCGCCGTCGCTGCGGGGCGAGGGCATCGTGCTCCGCGGGCTCTATTTCCTGTTCTACGGCAGCGGTGCGTCCTGGTATCCGTTTTTCAACGTGTATCTGCAGCAGGTAGGGCTTTCGGGCGTGCAGATCGGCACGCTTTCGGCCATCCGCCCGGCGGTGATGGTCCTCACCCAGCCGCTCTGGGGTGTGGTCGCGGACCTGTGGGGACGCTGGCGCACTCTGTTCTTGACCATGTTGCTCGCGGCCGTGTCGGTGCTCGGCTTCGCGTGGGGCGCGGGTTTCTGGTTTTTGCTCTTGTGGACCGTGCTGCAGGCCTTTCTGTCCAATCCGGTCGGGCCACTGGTGGACAGCCTGGTGCTCGACTATCTGGAGAGCGAAAGTGGTCTGTCCTACGGTCGCCTTCGCCTATGGGGGGCCGTTGGCTGGGCGCTTCTGTCGTATGTCGCGGGCCGGGTGATCACAGGCCGGGACATGCGTCTCATATTCGTGTGTGGCGCTGTGTTGATGTTGTCCGGATGGGGTCTGGCGCTGTGCACACCACGCAAGACGGGGGCGACCACCCACACCCCGGGCAGCGACTGGCGGGGCATCGGCCCACTTCTGCGTAACCGGCGGCTCGTGACCTTCCTGATACTGGTGGCACTCCTGTACGTGGGCGCATCGCCCGCATTCAGCTTCTTCTCGGTCTATATGAATGAGCTAGGGGCCTCCCGCCAGATGATCGGCCTCGCCCTCGGCATACAAGGGTTGAGCGAGTTGCCTGTGTACCTAGTCGCCAACGCCGTGATCAAGCGCCTGGGGCTGACGAAGACGCTCGTGGTGACGTTCGTCGTGATGTCGGCGCGGGCGCTTCTCTACTCCTGGATATCGGAGCCGACGCTTGCGGTCATGCTGCAACTTGCCCACGGCTCGTTTTCTCTGTTCCTGGTTGCCTCGGTCGAGTACGTCAACCGCACGGTGCCAAGTGTGTGGCGTGCCACGGGGCAGTCTCTGTTCTGGGCGGCGCACATGGGTCTCGGGGCGATCCTGGGGAACTTGCTGGCGGGCGTTCTCTACGACCGGGTGGGGGCGCAGGGGCTATTTCGTTGGAGTGGCTTCATCATCCTGGCCGTGGCCCTTGTGGCGGCGGTCGCTTTGCGGGAAAGACCTGTGCGGCAGGAGACGTGAGGTGCAGGAGGCAGGATGCAGGATGCAGGATGCAGGATGCAAGGGGCAATGGGCAAGTTCGTGGGTGAGCGTGGACATTTATGTCTTGCACGACATGCGCCACGAGGAGATCGGGGCCTTCCTGCATGCGCTGGCCGCCGAGGACTGCCGCGGATAGGAGAGACACACGATAGTAGGATACAGATACATACATACATAAGGAGATAACGTGCCTCAACTTGTACTGCTTCGCCACGGCGAGAGTGTGTGGAACAAGGAGAATCGCTTCACGGGTTGGACGGATGTCGATCTGTCTGAGCAGGGAATCGTCGAAGCCCGCCAAGGCGGGAAGCTGCTCGTCGCAGAGGGCTTCGAATTCGATGTCGCGTTTACTTCAGTGCTCAAGCGCGCCATCCGGACCCTGTGGATCGTGCTGGAAGAGATGGACCTGATGTGGCTGCCTGTGGAACGCAGTTGGCGACTGAACGAGCGACACTATGGCGCGCTGCAAGGCCTGAACAAGGCAGAGACGGCGAAGAAAGAAGGCGCCGAGCAAGTATATCGCTGGAGGCGCAGCTTCGCCGTGCGTCCTCCGGCGCTGAGTATTGACGATCCCAGACACCCGGGGTTCGAGCGACAGTACGCTCGATTGGAACCGGCGCAACTGCCCGCCGCCGAGTCACTGAAAGACACGCTGGAGCGGGTCATGCCTTATTGGTATACGTCCATTGTGCCCTGCCTCCAGGCCGGAGACAGGGTCTTGATCTCGGCGCACGGCAACAGCCTGCGGGCGCTAGTCAAGCACCTGGACCACATATCAGACGATGAGATCCCCGAGCTCAACATACCTACCGGAATTCCGCTCGTCTACCGATTGGATGAGAACCTGGATGTGATTGATCGCCATTACCTCGGCGATGCGCGGGCTGCTAGAGCGGCAGCCGAGGCCGTGGCACGGCAGGCGCAGGCGGGACCTGGCGCTGCCTGACCGTCTGCGTTGGGCATCGGCAACCGCTCACTCGCCCACTGAATGCTGTATCGAGACCTGGCCAATCGCCTGGCTCACTTCCAAATCCACGCGATGGTCGGCACTCTCATAGTCTGGCGATACGTAGGCATCTCCCTGCTGCCGGTAGCCCTCCGGCAGGTCCGCGCTGCCCAGCGCTGTGTCGGTCTGGATGCGCGCCGCCATCTCCCTGGGGATGACGACCACGGTCTTGCCGATTGCGCCCTCGATCCTGGCTTGGAAACTGCCCGCCTCAGGCAGAACAACAGTCACCTGGCCGATCCCTATGCTCACTTGTAGGTCGGTCACTGTTAGGTCGGTCAGGTCCACCTCGCATTCCCCCATACCAAAGCTGACCTCCAGATCCAGGGGCACATCGGGCGTGAGTTCTATGTCCCAGCCCCGATGGCTATCCCAACCACCCAGCGCCGGGGCGAATACGCCCGCGCTCCGCAGCGCGAGTTTCGCCGTCTCGTCCGCAACCGTGAAGTCATGGCTCACTTGCTCGCCTCTTGTTGGCCGGACCACGCCTTCCAGCAGGTTCCCGGACTCCGTGAGCGATTCCACGTGTACCCGGCCGACTGCGGGGGCGAGGACGACCTCGGCCCGCGTGGCCCCGTTGAGCGCCTGCGATATCTCCTCCGCCGGTACGGCTGGCACGACGCCTGTGTTGAACAGCCACAGCGCGCCTGCGACCGCGGCAGCGAGAATGGCCAGCGCCAACAGAGAACCCCACACCGAACGCCGTCCGAGGAGGAGATCCAGGCCCGCGGCGATGAGCAGGACAGGCCATAGGCCGAGGATCACGTCCCACACGCTCCAGGACAACACGCCCAGGTTATTCAGCAGGAAGACGATCCCCAGGCCGATCAGAATCACAGGGCCAACCAGGCTGCCCCTACGTTTTGGCTCTTCCATGTATTCTCCTTTCACGCTGGGCGCGGCCACCGCGCCCCTACGTAGTCTGGACCGCGGCCATCCTGGCCGCACTATCCGCGCCCCTACGCACAATTGGCGTCTGATAGTCCTTGGGAGTGAAAGGGCGCTGATTGCACCCTTATGCGACCTGGACCGCGGCCATCCTGGCCGCACTGTCGCCGCCCCCACCCAAGACCGATGTTTGATGCCTCGCGTTTGTCGCCTGACGTCTGTTGCCCAACCGTGCCTCACCAGCTCCTCTTGGAGCTGAGGGTGCGGAAAATAAGATACACCCCGGCCAGGACCAGGACGACAGGCCAGACGTATCTGAAGGCCTCAGTGGCGGCGGCTGTGATCACCACACCCAGCACGAACATCACGGCGGCAGGGATGAGCGCCCATTTCATCCTTCCTCCCGGGGTCTGCAGGAAGGAGAGCAGGCCGAAGGTAAGCGCCAGTCCCAGGAAGAAGACCCCGCCCATCTCGGCACCCTCGAAGACCGACGAGAGGCCGGCCACCAGCGCGAGCGTGATCAGCACACCGCCGGGGATGACGGCCCACCAGTGCTCCCGGTTGACGAAGTAGATCACCCAGAAGCTGGCTCCGATTCCAAGCAGGAAGACCATGCCCGCCCAGTCGCCGCCGCCCTCAGGAATGAGCTCGTTCAGCGCGATCGTCCCTGCCAGTCCCAGCAGCGCGAACCCCGGGATGACTGCCCACCATTGCTCGCGGTCGGTCAGGAACACGTACAGGAACATCGCGCCACCAGCACCGAAGAGCAGTGCCCAGAGCAGGCTCAGAGCACCCACCACTATCCCGACGTTCTGGAGCAGGAACAGGACCCCGACTGCGATCAGCAGGATCGCTCCCACAACCCGTATCTCAAACCGTTTCATGCCATACCTCCCTAGCGGATGCTGACCGAGCCGACGCCGACGTCGATGTCGATGTCCACCTTGTTGGTCGCCGTGTCGTAGTCCGGGGACTGATACACCCCGCCGGTTTTCGGGAAGCGGTCCCGATCCACCTGGATTGAGGCCAATCCACCGCTGGTCCGGATGCGGGCTGCAACGCCTGAGGGCACGTGGACGGTGACCGAGGCCGCCCCGGTCTTGATGACGGCTTGGGTGTGCCCAGCGTTGGCCGGTAGTTTCAGATCCGTCGAGCTGGCCCCGCTCTGCAGCCGAAGATCGGTCACGCGCAGGCCGGTCAGATCCAGCCGGGCGTCGTTGGCCCCGATCTCGAAGTCCAGCGAGAGTGGAATCTGGCTGTTCAGGCCGAACGACCAGTCGAGCGTGCGTCCTGGCCCCCACATCCAGGGCACGGCGAAGGGCGGAAAGGAGCGCGGCATGCGCATGAGTACGTCGAGCGTGTCTCCCTCCCGGCTCACGCGGTAGTCCAGTCCACCACCGAACGTCCCGGTCGCCAGTTCGCCCGGGCCGGCGCTGGAGTCCAGGCGCAGCCGTCCGGCCCCGTGGTGGATACGGACCCGGGCCTGACCGGCGCCCTCAAGCGGGATCGTTGCCTCCTCGGCCTCAATCGAGCCTCGTCCAGCGAGGACGCCCCACAGGATCCACAGGCCCAGAGCAATCAGGACGAGTGGCCAGATCAGGTCGCCCACATCGATGGCCAGAACGTTGTCCAGCAGGAGCAGAACGCCGATGAGGATCAGGATGCTTCCCCAGAACACAGTGCTTCTTCTCATGTGGTTTCCCTCCTATGTGCCAGTCTTGTCCAACTATGTAGTATTACGCCGGAATCCGCCGGAAGTTGCGGCATAGCCGCCCCCGGTCACGGAGGGCAGGTATTCAGTTGAGCGGATCGGTGTCTCGTGCCGCCCGACGGGCTACCGGCGACGGAGCCAGGGTCGAACGAGGATCAGCAGGCCCAGCACGATCAGCAGCACCGGCCAGTACGACCCCACCAACCCCAGCGCGCCGAAGAACGAGCCGAAGGCGGCGAAGAGCACCAGGCTGATCAGAATCAGCCATCCCCCTCCTCGCACCGCCTGGCGGCGCTCTCCACCAAACAGGCCTGAGAGGATGATGCCCACGCCGACGAAGCCAGGGATCAGGGTCCAGGCGTAGGCCCAGCTTTCCCAGTTGCCGGTGGCGTTCTGCCAGTACAGCAGCCCGCCGATACCGCCGACGACGCAGGCTGGCACGGCCATGCCAGGCTCTCCGGTCAGCAGCCCGATCACCAGTAAGAACACGGCGACGCCAACGATGATCAGGGGCCATGAAATCATGAGCTGAAGCTCTGGCACGAACTGAACGAGTAGGAACAGGGCGCCGAGCAGGATCAACACCAACCCGGCGGCCAAACCCGATCTGCGTTTGTGGTCCATAGCAGTCTCCTCATGTGTCATGAGTGGGGTGGGGCATTCCGTTGAGAGACCTCACCCATCGTTCTATGCGTGTGTCAACAGGTGGTGGAGCACAGGCAGTGCCGCATCGATGGCGCGGGCGCGGTGGCTGATGCGGTTCTTCTGCTCCTGTGGCAGTTGCGCCATCGTGCAGCCGTGGGCGGGCAGATAGAAGACCGGATCGTATCCGAAGCCTCCGCTTCCCGCTGGCTCAGTGGCGATGAGCCCTTCGCATACCCCTTCGGTCGTGTGGCATTCGTCGGCGGGCGTGGCGATGACGACAACGCAGCGAAAGCGGGCGGTACGCTGCTCTTTGGGCAGGCCACGCAGTTGCGCGAGCAGCGCTGCTACCCGGTCGGGGTCCTCTCCCGGCGCGTAGCGGGCGGAGCGAATGCCTGGGGCACCGTCGAGGGCATCGACCTCGAGCCCCGAATCGTCGGCTAGCGTGAGCAGGCCAGACGCGCGTGCGTACGGCAGGGCCTTTTGACGGGCGTTCTCGGTGTACGTCGAGCCATCTTCTGGAACCTCTACGCGCAGGCCCAGTTCAGATGGGAAGCGCAGAGTTGCCTTCAGAGGCGCGAGCAGAGACTCGAACTCGCGCATTTTCCCGGGGTTCTGGGTGGCCACCAGAAGCTCCATAGTGCCATCTCCCTCCACCGCTACATTAACACAGAACGGCGATTTCGGCAACTGGTGGCGCACAGTTGTCGCTGTTCTGACCCGTTCCAGACCAGTTTATGTATACATGAGGCCAAAAATCTTGACTATTGGGGATGATTGTGTTATAATACACACAACTTATGAGCCGTTGATAGCCTCGCCAGGTCGAGTGCAGGGGCGGGGCGCTATTCTGGTGGCGCCTCTGTAGGGATGGCGGGCGACTAAGAGTCTATCTGTAGAATCGTGTGGTTCTCGGGTAGGTGCTAATAGATGGCTTTGGGGAGCCTCTCAAGCCTACTATGATTCGCTTCGACGTTTCTTCTCTATTAAAGGCTCGGCTCGGTGCATCGCTCACCCTGAGTATTGACACAGGGTCCCAGAGACTGGTTGATCTTCAGGTCAGTCTCTTGCGTGGAACGGTCCAGGCCATCCGTGTGCAAGGTGGTGTACTTGTTCGCGGCAGCGTGGAATCGCAAATGGGACTAGAGTGCGTCCGCTGTTTGGAACCCTTCGATCTTCCTATCACCCTGGAGCTAGAAGAGACATTTCGACTGCCAGGGGTAGGCCCCAAGCCAGACATGACCTATGCGGTCAACGCCGATGGCTGGCTTGATTTGGCCCCCTTGCTACGTGAGCAGGCGTGGCTGGCCATCCCCATGAAACCCCTATGCAGCCCCGACTGTAGGGGATTGTGTCCGCACTGTGGCGCGAACCTCAATCACGAGTCATGTACGTGTGAGGAAGAGCAGATTGACCCGCGCCTGGCATTGTTGAAAGACCTTTTGTAGCCGAGAGTACGGCCTTAGGAGCAATACCTTTCGAGTGGCGCTCAGACTCCCGAAATCTCGACCGGGATTCTCGAAGACCCGTTTGAAGGGTATCACACTTAGGAGACCTATGGACGCAGTTGGGGAACTGTTGGACAGGGCGGAGGTCCGGGGGTATCTCTGCACGGGGGATATTCTGGACGTGTTGCCGGAAGCTGAGGAGGCCCTGGATCAGTTGGAGGAGATCTTCATCGTACTGCACGAGGCAGGTATCGAGGTATGTGACGGCAGGACCGGAGACGAGCCGGAGAGTGGGCAGAAGGTGAACGGTGTGGATGGCAAGAACGGGACGGGTATGGATGGAAGTCAAGACCTGAGCGGAATCTCCAGCGATGATACGGTGGGCCTGTATCTGAGAGAAATGTCCCGTGTGCCTCTCTTGACAAACGAAGAGGAAGTTCGTCTGGCTAAGACCCTCGAGGCGGGGCGCGCGGCGCAGGAGACCCTGCGCAACAACGGATCTGATCCCAAGGAGCGGAGCAGGCTCAAGCACCAGATCATCCAGGGTGTGGCCGCTCGTGAGCATCTCATCAAGGCCAACACCCGACTGGTGGTCAGCATCGCCAAGAAGTACATGGGGCGCGGGGTTCCGTTCTTGGATCTGATCCAGGAGGGCAACCTGGGCCTGATGAAGGCAGTGGAGAAGTTCGACTACAGTCGTGGGTACCGCTTCAGCACGTATGCGACGTGGTGGATTCGTCAGACGATCACGCGAGCCATCGCTGATCAGGGCCGCACCATCCGTGTGCCGGTCCACATGTCTGATCGGATTCGGCGGCTGTACAACACCGCCCGAGCGCTTGAGCAGCAGCACGGTCGCCGCGCGACGCCAGAGGAGATCGCGGCCGAGCTGGGTATAGAACCGCGCAAGGTGCGATGGATGCTCAGGGTCTCGTGGCGGCCCCTCAGCCTGGAGAAACCCGTTGGTGAGGACGAGGAAAGCGAGCTAGGGAGCTTCATTGAGGACGAAGCAAGTCCCACCCCGACCCAGAGTGCTTACCAGAACTTGTTGGGGGAGAAGGTGGAGGAGATGCTGTCTACCTTGACTCCCCGTGAGGCACGTATCGTGCGGCTGCGCTTCGGGCTCCTAAACGGGCGCAGCTATACGCTTGAGGAAGTCGGTCGCAAGTTTGGTCTCACGCGGGAGCGCATCCGGCAGATTGAGGGCAAGGCATTGCGCCGTCTGCGCCATCCTTCACGGAGTCGTGGGCTGCGAAGCTACTTGCGCTAGTGGATTATGAGCCTGATGAAGATGTCGATCTCTCGTTTCCGCACGAATATGATGATGTGCAGCCTGCCGTGGCAGGCGGGGGAGGCTCCCGTCCTGCGCTAGGCCGTCGCGCGCATCCGGCCTCACGGCAAGAAACCGCCAGCCTCGCTGGCGGTTTTCATTTAGTGTACCCTGTGCTAAAATGCTTTCACGTACTGACGAGGAGGGGAAATACCGATGTCCAAGCACATACTCGTGTCCATCGCCTGGCCGTATGCCAGCGCCAAGATCCACGCCGGTAACGTCACCGGTTCGCATCTCCCCGGTGATATCTGTGCCCGCTACCACCGCCTGGCCGGTGATCACGTCCTGATGGTCTCTGGATCCGACTCGCATGGTACGCCCATTACCGTGGTGGCTGAGCACGAGGGTGAATCCCCTCGGAAGGTCTTCGAGCGTTTCCACCGTGGCTTCCTGGAGTTGTTCAAGCGCCTGGGTATCAGCTACGATCTGTTCACCCATACGGATACGGAGAACCACCATCGCGTCTCTCAGGATTTCTTCCTGGCGTTGCTGGAGGGTGCATACCTGTACAGGCAGGTGCAGGAGCAGATGTACTCGGAGACGCAGAAACGCTTCTTGCCCGATCGCTACGTGGAGGGCACCTGCCCGAAGTGCGGGTACGAAGGCGCGCGGGGTGACCAGTGCGACAATTGCAACAGTCTGCTAGATCCGAAGGATCTGATCGACCCGCGCAGCAAGATCGACGGCAGCACGCCGGTGCTCCGCAGGACCGAGCACTTCTTCCTCGATCTGCCCAAGCTGGCGCGGGGCGGGCTGGCCGATTGGCTCGACCAGGGCAAGGATCACTGGCGACCCAACGTGATCAATTTCGCGCGCCAGTACGTCGGCGAGGGGTTGCAGGGCCGTCCCATCACCCGCGACTTGGCGTGGGGCATCCGGGTGCCCCTGCCGGAGTGGGAAGACAAGTGTCTCTACGTCTGGTTCGAGGCCGTCATCGGCTATTTCTCCGCCAGCGTGGAGTGGGCTCACAACCGTGACCAGCCGGAGGCGTGGAAGGAGTGGTGGTACGATCCGGCCGCCAAGACGCTGTATTTCATCGGCAAGGACAACATCCCGTTCCACGCCGTCATCTGGCCGGCGGAGCTGATGGGGGTGGAGCGGCTCTACGAGGACGATGGATCCCGGAACCTCAACCTGCCCTACGATGTGCCGGCTAACGAGTTCATGAACCTGGAGGGGCGGAAGATCTCCGGCAGCCGGAACTGGGCGGTATGGATGGACGAGGCGCTGGACCGGTACGACCCGGACTCGTTGCGCTATTACTTGACGGTGGCCATGCCGGAGACGCGGGACACAGACTGGCTGTGGAATGACTTCGTGCGACGCAACAACGACGAGCTGGTGGCCACGTGGGGCAACCTGGTCAACCGGACGCTCACGTTCGCCTACAAGCGTTTCGATGGACAAGTGCCCACGCCAGGCCCGCTGGCGGACGTGGACGTCCAACTCCTGGCCGACGTCGAGGCCGGCTTTGAACCCATCGGCGAGTTGCTGGATGGCTGCAAGTTTCGCGCCGCGTTGGGTGAGGTGATGGTCCTGGCACGAGAGGCCAATCGCTACCTGGAGGAGAAAGGCCCCTGGTTCCAGATCAAGGAGGATCGCCAGGCCGCCGGCACGTCCATATACGTGGCTCTCAAGGCCATTGATTCGTTGAAGGTTCTCTTCTCCCCCTTCTTGCCCTTCACGTGCGAGCAGCTGCACCAGTACCTGGGCTACGAAGGGGCATTGTTCGGGCGCTCGTACACGGATACGTTCGAGGAGGAGGGAGGGCGAATCCATGAGGCACTGTGCTACGATGAGAGTGGCGCGACGGGTGAGTGGAAACCCAGCCAACTGCCGCCAGGCCAACCGCTGCGTCCGCCTAAACCGCTGTTCAAGAAGTTGGACGAAAGCGTGGTCGAGGAAGAGCGCGCCCGCATTGGCAAGTGAGGCCTCGCTGGCGTCTTGTCAATAATCAGGAAATGCGTGGACGGTGTCGGTAGACTGGTAGGTTGGTAGGTTGGTAGACTGGTAAGTTGGTAGGTTGGTAGATTGGTTGTGCGTCCGACGTCGTAGCCGCGATTTCGCAATCGCGCAGCAGTTCGCGGTTGAGGAGCCGCGCCTACCAGCATCAAGTGAGGAAGGGAGCATATGGCACGCTTGCATGAGTATCAAGGTAAAGCGCTTCTGGCTCAGAAGAGGATCCCTATCCCCAAGGGCCAGGCAGCCGGCACGCCCGATGCGGTGCGCGAGATCGCTGCCGAGATCGGCGGGCCGGTCGTCGTCAAGATCCAGGCGTGGGTGACCGGGCGGGCGAGCCTGGGCGGTATACGCTTCGCCGACACGCCCGATGAGGCGGCGCAAGCCGCCGCCGACATGCTGGGTATGCAGGTGGGCGGATTCACCGTCGAGAAGGTGATGGTGGAGGAGGAACTCCCCATTGAGCGGGAGTTCTACGCAGGCGTGATCGTCAGCGACCGGGAGCGGGCGCCGGTGCTCATGTTCTCCAGCGTGGGAGGCACCGGCATCGAGGAGATCGCGCGGCAGCATCCGGATGCCGTCGCCAGCGCCGTGGTGGATATCGAGCACGGGCTGCAGGATTACCAGGCTCGCAATCTGGTGCGGCGGACGGGTATCCAGGGTCGGCTCCAGAGGGACCTGGCCGGGCTGCTGGTGAAGCTGTACGGCGTGGCCCGCACGTGGGAGGCCCGCACGGCCGAGATCAACCCGCTGGTCCTGACTTCGGATGGCAAACTGATGGCGGCCGACTGCCGCGTCACGGTGGACGACTACGCCGTCTTTCGCCACAAGGACCTGGGCATCGCCTTCGCCCGCGAGTTGGACCGTCCACCGACGGAACTGGAGCGCATCGCATACGCCGTCGAGGAGGGCGATTACCGGGGCACCTTCTACTTCATCCAGATGACCGAGGATTTCCACAAGGGCGATGGCGTCGTCGGCTTCCACGGCGCGGGCGGTGGCGGGTCGATGATGAGCATGGATGCCGTCATCAATGAGGGTTTCCGCATCGCCAACTTTGTGGACACGTCGGGCAATCCCCCGGCGAGCAAGGTCTATCGAGCCGCTCGCATCATTCTCAGCCAGGGACCGATTGATGGCTACTTCGGCTCCGGCTCCGGGGTGGCCAGCCAGGAGCAGTTCCACTCCGCGCGAGGGCTGGCAAAGGCGTTCTTGGAAGAGCCGCTCACTGTGCCGGCCGTTGTCCGGCTGGGCGGTAACGCCGAGGACAGGGCCGTCGAGATCCTGGAGCGAGTCAACGGCCATGTTCCCGCGCCGGTGGAGGGATACAAGAAGGACGACTCACCCCAGTTCTGCGCGCAGCGGCTAAAGGCGCTGGTGGAGAGCGCTGCTCCTGCGGTGGAGAAGCTCGAGGGGCGAACGAAGCCTGTCGCCGAGCGTCCCTACAGCTTCGAGACGGTGACCGGTGGCGTGGTGACCTACGACCACGCGGTGTGCGCCACCTGTGAGAGCAAGGCGTGCGTGAGGGAGTGCGTGCCGCAGATCCTCACGCTCAACGAGGAGGGCTGCCCGGTGCTCAACGTCACGTTGGACGAGGCGAAGAAAGGGCGCTGCATCGAATGCCTGGCCTGCGACGTGGCGTGCTATTTCGAGGGGGCGGGCGGCGGGTACGTGGATCTGCCGGTACCTGGACTGGACGACTACCGGAAGGGCAAGTAGCGTAGCGTAGGACGGAGAATAACACCATGGCGATTCTGATTGACGAAAGCAAGCACGTCATCGTGCAGGGTATCACCGGGCGCGAGGGGCGCGCGCGGGCCAAACTGATGAAGGAATATGGCACCCAGATCGTCGGCGGTGTGACGCCGGGGCGGGGCGGCCAGGAGGTCGAGGGGTTGCCCGTGTTCGACACCGTCGAGGAGGCGTGGGAAAACTTGGGACCGGTTGACGTCAGCGTCCTATTCATTCCGGCCCCGCTGGTGCGCAGCGCGGCAATGGAGGCAATCGAGGCGGGTGTCAAGCTGCTGGTGATCGTGCCTGACCGCGTGCCGATCTACGATGTGCTGGAGATTGCCAAGGCAGCGGATAGCGCCGGGGCGCAGTTCGTCGGCCCCAACACGCTGGGGGTACTCAGCCCCGGCAAGGGCGTGTTGGGGATGATTGGCGGGCGAGCGGTGTCGGCCCGGTCTTGGTTCTTCCCCGGGCCGGTGGGTGTCTGCTCGCGCTCCGGCGGGATCACGTCCTCCATGGCCTACTATCTGGCGCGGGAGGGCATCGGCGCGACGACGCTGGTGCACGTGGGGGGGGATGCCATCGTGGGACTGCCGCTGCCCAGGGTGGTACGCCTGTTCCAGGCTGACCCGGCGACGAAGGCCGTCGTCATGTTCGGCGAGATCGGCACCAGTCAGGAGGAGCAGGTGGCCGACCTGATCGAGCAGGGAGAGTTGACCAAGCCGCTGATTGCCTACATCGGTGGGAAAGGTGCCAAGAGTGGCACCCGCTTCTCTCACGCTGGGGCGATCATCGAGGGTGGGCGGGGCACGCGTGAAGGGAAGGTGGCCCGCCTCCGCGAGGTCGGCGCCCACGTAGTCGAGAACTTCGGGGACATCCCCTTGGTCGCAAAGGACGTGCTCCAGGGGATAGGGGTTGACATACGCGATGAACGGGAGTTGGCACAATGAGTGATCTGCACTGGACGAGCGCGATCACCTCCGTCCAGCCCAACGAGATACGGCTGCGGGGGTATAGGTTGGATGAACTGATGGGCCGCGTGACGTTCGGACAGGCGGTCTACCTGGCGCTGAAGGGGGAACTCCCCTCGCCGGAGGTCGGGCGGCTGATGGACGTCATGCTGGTGTCCTCGATTGACCACGGCGCAACGCCCCCCTCGGTGCTGGCGGCCCGCACGGCCGCCTCCACCGGCGCGACGCTGAGTGCCAGCGTCGCGGCTGGGGTGCTGGCAATCAACCGCTACCACGGCGGCGCGATCGAGGGCTGCATGCGGCTGCTGTACGACGCCATTGGCCGGCTGGACGGCGGCCGAGCGCCCGCGGAGGTGGCAGCCGACATGGTGGGGGAGCTGAGGGCGCAGAAGAAGCGTGCCCCCGGCTTTGGCCACCGCATCCACTCCGATGATCCGCGCACCAGGCGGCTGTTGGCGCTGGCGGGCGAGCTGGGCGTCAGTGGCGATGGCGTGGCTATGGCCCAGGCCTTTGAGGCGGCATTGGAGGAGAGCCTGGGGCGGCGGCTGCCACTCAACGTGGATGGGGCACTGGCCGCGCTTCTGGTGGATCTGGACTTCCCGCCTGAGTTGGGCAACGCGTTCTTCGTCGTCGCCCGTGTCACCGGGCTGGCGGCCCATGCCCACGAGGAGATGACCGGTCAGCGGCCGATGCGGCGCATTCACCCCACCGACCACGCGTACGATGGCCCGCCGCTACGGGACCTGACGTAGGTCGGGAATCCTGCATCTGTTGAGGACGCCCTCGGGATTCTGCGGGGCCTTGTAGGGCGGGCGTGTCGCTCGCCATCGGAAAGCACGTGTGGCCGGGCCTGTTGGCTCGGCGAATCAGGAAGGAGGAACCAATGGGTAAGGAGTTAATTCAGACGATCTTCGCGCGACGCAGTATCCGCAGGTACACGGATGAACCTGTCGGTGAAGCCGATGTCCAGACGCTGCTGGAGGCCGCCATGGCGGCCCCTTCTGCCTCGAACCGCAAGCCGTGGTACTTCGTCGTCGTGACTGAGCGCGCGACGCTGGATCGCCTGGCGGAGGTCCATCCCCACGGCAAGATGCTCTTCGACGCACCGTTGTGCATCGCCGTGTGCGGTGGCCCGACGGCATCGGAGCGCTTCTGGGTGCAGGATTGCTCCGCCGCGACGGAGAACCTGCTCCTGGCGGCTGCGGGCCTGGGCCTCGGTGCGGTCTGGCTGGGCGTCTACCCCCGGCAGGATCGGGTTGCCGCTGTACAGGACGTGCTGGGCATTCCCGAGGCCATCGCTCCGCTGAACCTCATCTCCATCGGGCATCCGGCGGAGGAGAAGGAGCCACGCACGCAATACGACGCGTCCCGGGTGCATCGCGGGCAGTGGTAGGATAGGCGGGGGTTGGGGAGCATATGAATGTACGAAGCTTCATCTCGTGGGCGCGGGATACGGGCAAGCTGGTTGACGTGCCGCACGCGGTGGACCCGCGCCTGGAGCTGGCGCGCGTCGTGTACGCGCTCGACGGTCGGCCGGTGTTGTTCCATGGGCTCACCGGCTTCCCCGACTGGCGCGCGGTCTCCGGGGTTTGTGCGCAGCGTGAGCACTTCGCGGCGGCGTTAGGGTGCAGGGTGCCTGGTCTGATCGGCCGGATGGCTGACGCGCTGGCCAATCCCGTCTCGCCCCCGGTGCTCGACCTGGGGCCCTGCCAGGAGGTGTGTGAGACGCAGGTGGATCTGACCCGCCTGCCGATCCCGCGTTACCATCCGGACGATGGCGGGCGCTACGTCACGTCGGGTGTGGCGGTCATCAAGGACCGGGACTTCGGGCGCAATATCTCGTTCCACAGGCTGATGTTGCTGGATGGACGCCGCCTCGTCGCCCGCGTCGTCGAGGGGCGGGGGATGCACACCGCGCTGGGTAAGGTGCCAGGCGGTGACTCGGTTGAGGACACCGGTCGAAGCCTACCCGTCGCTGTCGCTATCGGCTGCCCGATCCAGGTGCTGTTGGCGGCGGCGATGAGCCCTCCCAAGGGGGTGGACGAGCTGAGCATCGCCCACGCGCTGGTCCCGACGCCGCTGGTGCGCTGCCAGACTGTAGATCTGGAGGTGCCGGCCGAGGCAGAGCTGGTTCTGGAGGGCCGCGTCACCGCCGCGCTCACCGATGAGGGGCCGTTCCCCGACCTGACGGAGACGATGGATATCGTGCGGCGCCAGCCGGTGATTGAGATCGACCACGTGACCTATCGCCGGAGCCCCGTCTTCCACGTGCTTCTGCCCGGCGGCATGGAGCACAAGAACCTGATGGGCATGCCACGCGAGCCGACCATATTCTCTGCCGTGAACGAGGTGTGCCGCTGCCGGGGTGTCTACATCACGCCGGGCGGCACATCCTGGCTGCACGCGGTGGTGCAGATCGAGAAACAAGACCAGGAAGACGGGCGCCGGGCGATCGGGGCCGCCTTCCGGGGCCACACGTCGCTGAAGCACGTGGTGGTTGTGGACGCGGATGTGGATATCTATGACAGCACTGAAGTGGAGTGGGCCATAGCCACCCGTTTCCAGGCCGACCGGGATCTGGTGGTGCTCAGCGATCAGCCGGGGAGCAGTCTGGATCCCTCGGCTCTGCAGAGGCCGGGGCGCAAATCGCGCACGGCCAAGATGGGCCTGGATGCGACCGCCCCCCTCGGGGAGGCAAGGCGGGGCTACGAGAAGGCGCGATACGCGTCAGTGGATTTGGCACAGCACGGCGTGAAGGGTGGATTTTAGGATGTAGAGACGGCTTGCACTATCGCACGTTTTGGTGTATTATTGATACTGAACCGCGCCGATATACCCGGCCAGGCCAGGGTAGGTTTTCAGGGCTTCTATGCCAAGGAAGCGCAAGGAGGGATACAATGGACCTCATCAAGGTTGCGGCGACGTCTCGCTCGACTGCGGTGGCTGGCGCTATCGCAGGTGTCATGCGGGAGCAGGGGCAGGTGCACGTGCAGGCCATCGGTGCCGGAGCGGTCAACCAGGCAATCAAGGCGGTCACGATTGCCCGAGGGTACCTGGAGCTGGACGGGATTGACATCATATGTGTTCCGTCCTTCGTCGAGGTCTTGATTGACGATCAGGAAAGGACCGCGGTTCGGATCACCGTGCAGAGACGGGAGACCGCCACCTCACCCGAATGGACGGACACCGAAACCACGTAGATCTGCACCTCCATAGCACGGCCTCCGATGGTGTGTTCACGCCGTCGGAGGTTGTTCGTCTATCCCTGGAGCGCGAATTGGCTGTCATTGCGCTCACAGACCACGACACACTGAGCGGCGTGGCGGAGGCGCAGCGGGCGGCGCGCGCCACCGGGCTGGAGGTCGTCCCCGGGGTGGAGGTCAATGCCGAGGGCGAGTGGGGTGACGTGCATTTCCTGGGCTATTTCGTGGACCCCGATCGCGGCCCGCTATGCGCGATGCTGCGGGACATACGCGAGGCGCGGGTGGCGCGCGCCCGCGCCATGGTTGAGCGGCTGCGCGAGATGGGGATGGCGCTGGACTGGGCAGAGGTGCAGACGTTGGCCACCGGTGACAGCGTCGGGCGGCCCCACGTGGCGCGGGCGTTGGCCCGTCGAGGTTACGTGCACACAGTCCCGGAGGCGTTTGACCGGTTCATCGGCAACGACGGCCCGGCCTACGTCCCCCGCCCGAGATTGACCCCGCCCGAGGTGATCCAGGCGATCCTGGATTCGGGCGGCGTGCCGGTGATCGCCCACCCGGCGCACACCGGCCCGGCGGTGGTGGCCCGCATACCGGAGTTCGCGGGCTATGGGCTGCAGGGCGTGGAGGTCTACTACCCGCTCCATCCCCCCGAGACGGTCGAGCGGCTCCTGGGACTCTGCCGGGAGCACGGTCTGCTGGCCACCGGGGGTTCCGATTTTCACGGATTGGGCATCAAGGAGGGCACGCAGCTTGGCTCGGTCTACGTGCCTTGCGAGTGCGTGGAGCGGCTGCGGGAAGCGGCCGCCGCGCAACGCCGTGTAGTGCAGCGCGACGGTGGGGCTATGTGAACGGAGGTGAGCGGCGCATGACCTCGGACGAGGTTCAACTTCACCTGACGATCACCGAAGCGGGGGCGGACGCGGAGCGGCTCGACGAGCTGACGGGGTACCTGATGCGTGACCTGCGCGACCTGGGTGCCGAGTCGGTCGAGCGTGCCGCGGGCCAGCCTGCGCCGGAAGGTGCGAAGGGTGATTCCTTCACCTGGGGCGCGTTGACGCTCGTCGCCGTGCCCTCATTTCTCTCTCAACTGGTCGGGTTCCTGCAGGCCTGGTCGCTGCGCGGCGAGAGCTGTAGGGTCAAGATCAAGACTCCCGCCGGGCTGGAGGTCGAGTTCACGCCGGAGAGCAGGCTGACGCAGGACGAACTGCTGGCGCTGGTGGAGGAGCTGACCGCGGGCGGGCGGGCGCCCTCAGTGCCGGGGGTATCGCCGCCGGGTGACCTCAGCTGGCTGCGACGGATCCTGTCCACCCATTTCGACGAGGAGGAACTGCGCACGCTCTGTTTCGACCTGGGCGTGAGATACGACGACTTGCCGGGCCAGGGAGCCGCGGGCAAGGCCCGGGAATTGATTGCTTTCCTGGAACGCCACGGTCGTGTCAATCATCTGCTGGAGGTGGGCCGGCTCCAGCGCACGGATGTCCGCTGGGAGTAAACGCGCCATGCCCGATCGCCTGGCCCTGATCATCGCCAACAGCGCGTTCGACGACCCGAAGCTGGCCCAGAGGTGGTCGACACTACACCGGTGGGCCGTTACTTAGCGCTAGGGGGATAGCCCCCACGGTTGCGCGGATATGCTGGGCAACGTGTGGGAGTGGACGCAGAGCCTGTACAAGGGCTACCCTTACGATCCGGCGGATGGACGGGAGAATTCAGAGGCTGCGGGCCGCCGGGTGGTGCGCGGCGGCGCCTTCTACGACGCTCGGGGGAGGGTCCGCTGCGCGTTCCGCCATGGGAGCTCTTCCGACTTCCTTGGCAGGTATCAAGGGTTCCGTCCGGTGGCGGTCCCCGTCGACTCTGAACTCTGAACCCTCTGGACGCTGGGACTCTGGATCGTTGGGCTCTGTTGGGGGAGTCCAGAGGGGGACACCCCCTCTGGACGCGCGCAGCGCGGTTTTGACGCCCTATGTATGGTTTGAAAGAGTACGCCCAGCAGTTCGACCTCAGCAAGACCCGCACCTGGGAGCTGTGTGGTGCATTCACTGTCGCCGAACCGGAAGCGGAGTACGTCGTTGGCTCAGATGAGACTGGGTCTCCCACCACCAACTACGCCGAACACGTGGACGATGTCTTGTATATGGGGGCCTAATGGCGAGAGTCAACGCGGAGACGCAGAGACAAGCTGAAAGCTCTTGCGTCTCTGCACCTTCGCGTCTCTTGCTGTAACACCACAGAAGCCCGGTTCTTGTCTAGAACCGGGCTTCTTGGTAGACGGTTTCGTGAATCCGTGCTGGGCTTGCTGGCTCGCCCCGGCCTGAAAGAGCCGGTGCTGGGGTGATTTCCTGCTGATCATATGCACCCAACACCGCCTGTTTACGGCGGTGCGGTCGCCGAAATCGCGGAACGATTCTATGCATCGCTGTACTTTGCCGATCCCATCTGCGCTAATCCGTGTGAATCCGCGTCCCCTACCCCCGGGGCAGGTCGAGCATCAGCACCTCGAGCGTGAGGCGCGCGTTGGCGTTGCGGCCCAGCCGCTCGGTCGCGTCGCGCAGCGCCCCCACCACCTCTCTGCTCCGCGCCACGCCGAAGCGACGGGCGTGGTCGCGCAATGTGTGCTCGCGGTCCACGTTCGTCAGCCGGGCATCCGCGCCGGTTGCCAGCAGCAGCGCGTCCCGCCACCAACCCGTCCACAGATCCAGCATCTCCTGCGTCGCGACCGGGTCACGGGCCAGTTTCTCGGCGTAGCGGAAGCGCTCCACGGTCGACGTGCCCAACAGGCGCTCCAGGTCATCCAGGCGCTGCACCCGTCGCCGGAGCGCAGCCTTATCGCCGAGCGCGCGCACCGCCCAGCCCAGCCGCCCGCCTGAGAGGTGGGCCAGTAGCTCGGCCTGCTCCGTCTCCGCGCCCCAGCGCTCGACGAGCGCGCGCTGCACCACGGGTACCGGCAGGGGGCGCAGCGGCACCTGCTGGCAGCGGGAGACGATGGTGGGCAGAAGCTGGTCGCCGTCGCTCGCCAGGACCGCCAGCACGACGTAGGACGGGGGCTCCTCCAGCGTCTTGAGCAGCGCGTTGGCGGCCGAGGTCGTGGCTTCCTCGAAGCGCCGCAGGATGACCATGCGCCAGCGCCCCTCGACCGGCGTCAAGGCCAATTGGCGTTGCAGATCGCGCACCTGCTCGATCTTCAGGCTCGCGCCGGCGTGTTCCGATTCGAGGACGTGCAGGTCTGGGTGATTGCCGCTGGTGACCAGGTGGCAGGCCCGGCAGACACCGCAGGGTGGAGCGCTCTCGTCCTGGCACAGCAGGGCCGCAGCCAGCGCCCGCGCCAACGTCGTCTTGCCCCCGCCCGGTGGCCCCGTGAAGAGATAGGCGTGGGAGACGGTGCCGGAGGCGACGGCGCGCCGCAGAAACCTCACCGCCCACTCGTGTCCGATAATGCCCCAGTTGTCGTCTGTGTTCATTTCCGCGTGGCCCTCGTGGCTCGTCGGGGAGTGTAGCACAGAAGGCTCAGGCACACAAGTGGCAGCCTGCTTCCAACCCTGAATGGCGCTTCCCTCTTCGGCCATAATGTGCTAGAATTGTGTTGAGGAAAAGTCAGAATGCCGAACGACTTGGTAAAGCATATCCAGCAGATTGAGCTGTTTGCCGAGCTCAGACGGGACGACCTGAAGGCGGTCGCCAACCTGGTCCGGCGCGAGAAGTACGAGGCCGGGGAGCTCGTCTGCCGCCAGGGGGAGAACGGCCACTCGGTTTACATCGTCGAGAGCGGCGAACTGCGCGTCCTGCACATTGACGCCCAGGGCATCGAGCACGAAGTGGACACACTGGAGCCCGGCGAGCACTTCGGAGAGACCTCGCTCCTGCTGGGCGAGCCGCGCGATGCTACTGTCGAGGCCATTGAGGACACTGTCTTGCTCCGGCTGCATCGGGATGAGTTCGATCCGTTGCAGGACGAACGGCCATGGATGCGCAATCGTCTGCAAATGCGTCCCGACGTGGCGCAGAAACACCGTGTCCGGCGACTCCGGTTCAAGTGGCAGGACCCGGACGAGGTTGTCGTCGTCAGCGAGCACAGACACAATGCGCTACTGGTCCGCACGCTCTTGGTCCCCGGACTCTTGGTCGTAGCAATCGTGGTGGGCTGCGGCTATTGGTACTCGCAGTCTGCCTCGATCAGGTCCCTGATCTGCGCCTTCGATCTGTGCCTGATCCCGCTGGGGCTCAGTCTGTACTTGGCCGTGGACCACTTGGACGACATCTATATAGTGACGAACAAGCGGGTGGTGCGGAGGGAGCAGACACCCTTTGGGCGGGAGTCCCGCGTCGAGGCACCGCTGCGCACGATCCAAGATATCCAGGAATCGCGCATAGGACCGTGGGCCAGGGCCTTCGACTTCGGCAATTTGATCATCGAGACCGCCGGGGAGCGGGGACACGTCGCCTTCAGTGAAGTGTCCAATCCGGGCAGCATACGGGAGATCATTTTCGAGCAAAGGGAACGCATGGCGGCCGGGGTCAAGGTCGCGGAACGGGCGGCCATCCGCGATGACATGCGACGCTACTTCGACCGCCAATACCGGCGGGGGGAAGCCCCCGCGCCAACTCCCGCTGCCGACGACAAGCGGCGCAGGGCGAGGACCCTTGAGGCGCTTCGCGTGCCCTTGCACGTCTTTCGCTACTTCCTGCCCGCGCTGCGCTACGAGGAAGGCAACACGATCACCTGGCGCAAGCACTGGATCGCGCTTATCAAACCTGTCGCGCTTCCCACGTTGCTCATACTCGTTGCCAGCGTCGCCGCCGTTCTGGTGCTCACGCTGGGACCTTGGAGGACGCTTCCTGTCGCGATCGGATACGGCATAGTCATCGCCATCCTATTCCCCTGGTGGCTGTGGCGATTCGATGACTGGCAGAATGACATCTACCAGGTGACCTTCACGCGCATCATTGACGTCGAGCGGCTGCCTCTGTTCCAGCGCGAGGAACGCCGCGAGGCCAGTCTGGGCATGATCCAGAACATCAGCCTTGAAGTCCCCAGTTTTCTGGGGAGAGTGCTCAACTATGGGTCGGTGACTATTGAGACGGCCGGCGCGGGCGCTTTCACGTTTGACCTGGTCAAGGACCCCAGCGGGGTACAAGCCGAGATCTTCCGCCGCATGGAGGCGTTTCAGAAGCGCCAGGATCAGCAAGCCGCGGAGCGCCGGCGCTACGAGATGCTCGATTGGTTTGCCGTTTACGACCGGATGCGCCGTTCATCGTCTTCCGCCGCCCGGCCACCGATCCCACGCCAACAGGAGACTTGAGTGTATGTCCATACGCCAGATTGTGTTTTCCGATGACCCGTTGCTGCGCAAGAAGTCGCGCCATCTGCGCCGTGTGACCCCTACCGTGCACCAACTTATCGACGACATGGTCGAGACGATGGAGGCGGCCGATGGCATCGGCCTGGCTGCGATCCAGGTTGGGGTACCGGAGCGCGTCATCGTGGTTCAGTTGCCCGATGACGGGGAGGATCCGAAGAGCGGCGAACTCTATGCGCTCATCAACCCCGAACTGGCGCGCACATCCCGTGAGATAGAAGACGGGATCGAGGGCTGCCTCTCCATTCCCGGTTTCGTGGGGGAGGTGCCGCGCCACCACGCCGTCACTGTCAAGGGGCTCGACCGGCACGGGCGGCGCGTGCGCGTCAAGGCGCAGGGGCTGCTTGCCCGTGTCTTTCAGCACGAGATTGACCACTGCGACGGAGTCCTCTTCATTGACCGGGTCGAGGACCCCGAGAAGATCTGGCCGGTGCCTGAAGGGGAAGAGGAGGCGGCGGAGGCCGCACAGGAAGTGCCCGACGAGGTGAGAGAAAGCGGGGCACACAGCATATAGCAGGGGGTAGCTTGTCTCAAGAGCACGCCGCCGTTTCTCCCTTGATCGTCGAGGGGCTCACATTTCGCTATCGGTCTCGGCCCGATCCGGCACTGGATGACGTGTCGCTGACGTTGGAGCGTGGCGAGCTTCTGCTCGTCGCCGGCGCCAGCGGTTGTGGCAAGACGACGCTCATCCGTTGTATCAATGGTCTGATCCCTCGCAGCTACAAGGGCGAACTGAGCGGCCGGATCACCCTACAAGGCCAGGACACGGCAGGGCTCTCCCTGGCGCGCATCTCTCAGATCGTCGGCACGGTGCTGCAGGATCCAGAGCGGCAGATACTGGGCGCCCACGTCCACACGGAGGTGGCTTTTGGCCTGGAGAACCTGGGCCTGCCCCGCGAGGAGATCAGGCAGCGAGTGGATGAGGCGCTCGCATACCTTGGCATCTCTGACCTGCGCGACCGGGAGACGTTCTACCTGTCCGGTGGGGAGAAGCAGAAGGTCGCCCTTGCCGGCGTGCTGGCGATGCGCCCCAGCATTCTCCTGCTGGATGAGCCACTGGCCAGCCTCGATCCCTCCAGTGCGCAGGAGGCCCTGGCCCTTTTCCGCCGCCTGGCCGACGAGGGCATCAGCATTTTTCTGGTCGAGCATCGTGTCGAGGACGCGCTGAACATCCGCCCCGACCGGGTGCTCTTTATGCAGGAGGGTAGGATCACCTACCACGGCTCCCTGGATGGTCTGATGGACGTGGCGGACTACCGGCAGGTGAAACTGCCCGCACCTGTCGTGATCCAGCGCGCCGCCGGCGCTCCGCCTTCGGCATTCGAGGCGGCTATCCAGCCGGATGGTCGCGAGCCGCTGATCACCTTTGAGGACGTGTCCTTCGCCTACGGGGATGGGCCGATGGTCATCCAGGACGTCAACCTGACGGTCCGCCGGGGCGACATCGTCGCCGTCCTCGGCCCCAACGGTGTGGGCAAGACCACGCTCATCAAGCACGCCATCGGCCTGTTGAAGCCGAAACAGGGCCGGGTGCTGGTCGAGGGGCAAGACACCAGGGAGATGAGCGTCGCCCAGATCGCGCACACGCTGGGCTACGTTTTCCAGAGCCCCAGCCACATGCTTTTCGCGCCCACCGTGCGGGAGGAACTCGCCTTCGGTCCCAATAACCTGGGCTACGATGAGGAGACCGTTGCACAAGGGGTGGATCGAGCGGTGGAGATCGTCAACCTACCCGGCCTGGAGGACTATCCACCGCTGGCCCTCTCATTCGGACAGCAGAAGCGGGTCAGTATCGCGGCCATCCTGGCCATGCGCTCCCGCATCCTGGTGATGGACGAGCCCACTGCTGGCCAGGACTACTGGAACTACATGGCCTTCATGAATTCCATCCTTCAGATGCCCGGCTTTGAGGCCGTTCTCTTCATCACCCACGATCTGGACCTGGCGATCTGCTACGCCAATCGGGTCGTGCTGATGCACGACGGACAAGTCGCGGGAGACGGTGCGCCGGCTCAGGTGTTGACCGACTCCAGACTGCTGCAGCGGTGCCGTCTGGTGCCGACCTCTCTGCTGCAGGCAAATTTGGAACACTTGCCGAGCACGGGGCGCTTCATGTCGGCCGAGGCGTTGGCCCACGTCATCGCGGATGCTCCCTCTTCCACGTACACCGAATCGGGTGTATCGGTGTTGTAGGAGTCGTAGGAGAGGGGCCCGATCGGGTGGTTATCAGGGGGCATGCCAGAGGGGGACCAGGACAGTGGAAAGCGAGGTGATGTGCAGGAATAGCCAACTAAGCAGATACCAATGTTTCATCCGGTTCGGATACTAACAGACATAGGTATTCTCACGTATGCTTATCAGTTAAGGAGGGGAAAATGACCACTCAAGGATTCACTAAGAACAAGGCTGTCGTTTGGCTTATCGTGCTGGTCGTGATCGTTGTGTTCCTGGCGCTGGCCAGCCTGTTGACCAGCGGCGACAAGATCCAGGGACTGGCGCCCATCGGCGTCACGGCCATCGGTTTGATCGGCGTATTTGTCGTCTATCTCGTCACGGCGCAGAGCGATGCCTGGGCAGTGGGCACACGCCAGGTCGTCTACATGGCCATCGGCGCGGCGCTGTACGGCGTCTTCAACTACATCTTCAACACCATCCCGATGCCGTCCGTCAGCCAGGTGGCGCTGCGTCCGTCCATCTGCATCCCCGTCTTCTTTGGCTACGTCTTCGGGCCGGTGGTTGGCTTCTTCACCGGGGTCGTAGGCAACATCCTGGGTGACTTCATGACCGGCTGGGGCGTGTACCCGGCCTGGGACATCGGGAACGGCCTGATCGGAATGGTGCCGGGGTTGGTGATGCTCTTTGCAGACAAGAAGCGTAGCCTCAACTTCCTGACAGGGTTGGTCGCTGTGCTCGTTGCTCTCGTGGCCGTTCTGATCCTCGTCAACCCGCAGGTTCCAGGGCCGTGGACAGGCGAGATTGAGGACTTCTCCTTCTGGGCCTGGGCCTTCATCATCGGGGGCGTCGTGGTGATCGTCGGGCGTTTCGTGCTGCAGGGGGTGAGCGTGGATCTGGCGGCCATCAACCTGTGGGGGACGTTGGGCATCATCGTCGGCATCGGCTTCGCTGCCCTCTCCGACATCTGGATCAACGGCTACAGCTTCGCCACGGCCATCATCGGGGAGTTTGCTCCGGCCGCCGGACCCAACATCCTCAACTCGATGATCCTCGCTCCCATCCTGCTGGCCGCCTACCAGGCGATCCAGTCTCGTACCGGTCGCTAGCCGAGGGCCGGCAGGAGACCCGATAGGACAGGAGGATGATGAATTGCTGATCGCTTGGCGTTATCGTGAACGGGATACCATCGTCCAGCGCCTGGACCCACGCGCGCGCATCATCTACATGCTGGTCATGCTCTTCTCCGTCATCCAGTTCTGGGACCTGCGCATCCTGCTCGTTTTTCTGGGGCTGGCCTTCCTTCAGTTCGCGCTCGCCAAGCTCACCTGGCGGGAGACACGCCGGACGTGGATCCTCATCAGCTTCATCATCCTCTTCATGACGATTCTGACGTTCTTCACCGGGAGGGGTGGGGTGAACTACGCGTATCACGAGGAGCACCTCATCGCCCGCCTCGGCCCCGTCTCAATCCCCGTGGTCGGGTGGCAGCTTGCTTTGAACATCACCGCCGAGAAGACGGTCTTCGCTCTCAGCCAGCTCATCCGGATGTACGCCATCACCGTCATGGCGATCATCATCCCGTACACGGTGAATCCCAGTCTCTACGGCGTCACGTTCCGGGGCCTGGGCCTGCCCGATAAGTTCGCCTACGCCATGGACCTGGCGTTTCGCTTCGTGCCCACGCTGGGGCGTGACTTCAGCATCACGCTGGACTCACAGCGCGCCAGGGGGTACGAGGTGGAGAAGCTCTCGGGCGGCATCCTGGCCCAGATTCGCAAACTGGCACCGCTGCTCGTGCCGGTGACCATCAACGCCATCGTCGGTGCGGAGGACATCATTGACGCGATGGATCTGCGGGCCTTTGGGATTGGCCCGCGCACGTGGGTACACCAGCTCCACTATCGCCGCGCCGACAAGGTGCTCATCGCGGGCGGCGTGCTGATCTTCGTCGCCTCGACCATCCTGGCCTTCGTAGGCGTCGGCGACTTGTGGGTGCCCGAGGTGCTGCTGCGCCTGGCCGCGGGCTGAAACGCAAGAAACCAGGTTTCTGTTGTCCAAACAGCGGGCCGCCCCGTGACCACGAAGGCCACGGGGCGGCTCACTCCTCCTTTAGGTGAGGGCTATGCCTCGCCGCACAGGTGCAGCAGGCGCTCCCACCGCCGGTCAACTTCTCGCTGCATTTTCTCAATCATGTGCTCGTTCTCCGGTCGGAAGAGATGGCGGAACCGGCCCTGCCGCTTCAGCCACGTCACCACCGGCAGCTTCTCCTTCGGCTTGTAGGTCAGCCGCCACTCGCCATCCTCCACCTCGAACAGCGGCCAGTAGCAGGTGTCCAACGCCAACTGGGTGATCTCAATCGTCTCGTCCGTCCCGTGACGCCAGCCACGGTTGCAGGAGGAGAGCACGTTCATGAAAGCCGGCCCGCCGCAGTTCACCGCCTTGCGGGTCTTCTTCATCAGATCGCGCCACTGGCTGGGGGCAGCCTGCGCCACGTAGGGAATGTTATGGGCGGCAATAATGGCGGTCAGGTCCTTGCGGTACTGCTGCTTGCCGGGGATGACCTTGCCCGCCGGCGATGTCGTGGTGCTTGCGCCATACGGGGTCGCGCTGGAGCGCTGGATGCCGGTGTTCATGTACGCCCCGTTGTCGTAGCAGACGTAGAGGAACTGGTGCCCGCGCTCAACCGCGCCTGACAGGGCCTGGATGCCGATGTCGTAGGTGCCGCCATCGCCGCCGAAGGCGATGAACTTCACGTTCTGTTCAGGCATCTTCCCCTGGCGCACCAGGCTGCGATAGGCAGCCTCGACGCCGCTGATGGTCGAGGCGGCGTTCTCGAAGGCATTGTGAATCCACGGCACCCGCCATGCGGTGTAGGGGTAGATCGTCGTCCCTACCTCGAGGCAACCGGTCGCATTGGCGATGACCACCGGATCGTCAATCGCTGCCAGCATCTGTCGCACGATAATCGTAGCGCCGCAGCCTGCACACAACCGGTGTCCCGGTGCCAGCCGATCCGGGCGCTTGGATAGCTCCTTAGGTGTTAATTTTGTCGCCATAGTGCTCCTCCACCTACTCCCGCACACTCAAGAACGTCACCATCTGTTCTACCTGGCCCGTCTCGGCGGTCTTGAGCGCGTCCCGGAAGACCCGTTCGATCTCACCCGGCAGGATGTCCCGCCCGCCCAAGCCGTAGACGTAGTCGGCGACCGGCATCTGCACTCCGTGAACCGTCAGCGCGGCCACGATCTCCAGGAACAGGGGGCCGGTGTTCTCCATCGCGCCAAACGAGATAGAGCGGTCCATCACGGCCACCGCTTTGAGATGGCTCAGCACCTCCACCAATTCCTTCGCTGGGAAGGGGCGGAAGACGCGCGGCTTGAGCAGCCCCACCTTCAGCCCTTCGCTCCGCAGTTGATCCACCACGACCTTGACCGTCCCGGCCGTCGAGTTGGCAGCAATCACCGCCACCTCGGCATCCTCCAAGCGGTATGGCTCGAACAGGCCGTAATCGCGGTTGAACTTCTTGTTGAACTCCTCGGACACGTCCAGGATCACCTGCTGGGAGTTCTCCATCGCCTCGACCTGCTGCCGCTTGTGCTCGTAGTAATAGTCGTAGAAATCCAGCGGGCCGTAGGTCTTGGGCTTCTCCAGGTCCAGCAGCGACCACTCGGCGCGGTACTGGCCGACGAAGTCCCTCACGTCGGCGTCCTCGAAGATCTCTACTCGCTCCATCCCGTGACTGGTGATGAACCCATCCTGGCAAACCGCCACCGGGAGCAACACGTCGGAGTGCTCGCCGATGCGCACGGCCTGGATGAGATTGTCGTACGCTTCCTGCCCGTTTTCGGAGAAGAGAATGATCCACCCACTGTCCCGTATACCCATCACATCGGAGTGGTCGCAGTGGATGTTGATCGGGGCCGAGAGCGCCCGATTGACCAGGCTCATCGCAATGGGGCAGCGGTTGGAAGCGGCGATGTAGACGATCTCCCACATCAGCGCCAGGCCGTTGGCCGACGTGGCCGTCATCACCCGCGCCCCTGCCGCCGACGCGCCAACGCAGGCGCTCATCGCGCTGTGCTCACTCTCGACCGTCACGAACTCCGTATCCACCAGCCCATCGGAGACGAAGTCGGCGAATTTCTGCACGGTGGAGGTCTGAGGAGTGATCGGGTAGGCGGCAACCACGTCGGGGTTGATCTGGCGCATCGCCGTGGCGACCGCTTCGTTTCCTTGCAATGCTTCAAAATGGCTCATCGTCTCACTCCTTGAACTTCCCTTCCTCGACCATGCGGATACACAGGCGTGGGTCATCCCGCTCCAGTTCCTCCCCGGCCTGCTTGACCACCTTGGCGTTGACGGGGCAGATGGACGCGCAGATACCACAGCCTTTGCAGTAGTCCAGGTTAAAGCCGGCCATCTTCTCATTCTCAGCGTCCACCAGGATGCTGGAATCCGGGCAGAACAGCCAACACTGCATACAGTGAATGCAAGCGGCCTCCCCGCGCACCGGCCGGAAGGCCCGCCAGCCGCCCGTGAGGTACTCCATGGAGTTCCCTGCTTCCAGCACCATCCCGGCGATGGGAATATCTTTCCATCCTTTTTGTTCCATTGCGTGTCTCCTAGCCTTGCTGAACTTCTTCGGCTGCACGGCGCATCGCCCGCACGTTGGCGTCGATCATCTCTGCCGAGATCTTCTTGCCAAACCAGGCGCGCAACTGCTCGGCCAAGTCGTCCATCTTGAAAAGGCCCGTAGCGCGGGCGAATGCCCCCAGCATGGGGGTGTTTGTGATCTCCCGTCCCATCTCATCAATGGCGATGTGACTGGCGTTCACCGTGAATACCTTGCCGGTGCGGAAGCCAGTGATGTCGCGCACCTTGGTTGGGCTCATCGCGGTGTTGACGAGCAGGGTGCCGTCCTCCTTGAGCCCATCTGCCACCGCCACCACACCCAGCAACGTGGGGTCGAGCACCAGCACGACGTTGGGTTTCTCAATCTGAGAGTGGATGGTGATGGGCTTGGAGCTGAGACGGGTAAAGGCGCGGATCGGCGCGCCCATCCGCTCTGGCCCATAGTCGGGAAAGGCCTGGAAGTACTGGCCAGTGCCCATCGCGGTCTCGGCCAGCAACTTGCCCGCCGTGACCACGCCCTGGCCCCCTCGACCGTGCCACCGAATCTCGGTCAATTCTGCCATAGCTTCTCTCCTTAGCGATAGGGATCGTAGATACGTGAAACCGGAGCCCATTGGCTCCAAGAACTAATTCTCTCACAAAATCGCGATTTGCGCCAGTGAGGAAGGAGCTACCTTGCGCGTGACATCTGTCACGTGATCAAGACCTGACAGGTTTCTATTCAAGAATTGCTGATCAACGCAGGTGCTGAGTGACAAACGGGGCCTCAAGTCACGATGTTCGTGAGAACCTGTCAGGGCTCGTGCTGACCGGCCACTCGATAGGCTTGCGGGCGGCGATCCTCATACACAGTGAGGTATCGGCGCGCCTTGCGGACCTCATGCAGGTCGGCCTGGGCGATCAGAAGTCGCTCTTGCTCATCACCCTCCACCAGCACGTGCCCCCAGGGATCCACGACGCGCGAGCGGCCGGGGAAAGTGACCTGCCCATCGGTTCCCACCCGGTTGCAGGCGGCGACGATCAGCTCGTTCTCTACGGCGCGAGCTTGGGCCAGAAGCAGCCACGCGTCGACGCGCCGCACCGGCCACTGGGCGGGCACGAGGAAGAGCACGGCTCCCGCCAGCGCCATGGCGCGGAACAGCTCGGGGAAACGCAGGTCGTAGCATATCCCCAGCCCTACCGGGCCCCAGGGGGTGGGGCACAGCGTGGCGTGGTCGCCGGGGATCAGATAGCGGTGCTCCTGCATCAGCCGGAACAGGTGCACCTTGCGGTATGAGCCCAGCAGCGCGCCATCGGGTGCGTAGAGAACGGCAGTGTTGGAGACGCCCCTCTCGTGCTGCTCCAGGAGCGAGCCGGCCACGTACAGGCCGGACTCCCGGGCCAGCGCGGCCATGTGGGCAAAGCCTCCCTGGCCCAGCGGCGCGGCCCATTCCCCCGCCCGTTCCAGGTCGTAGCCGTGCAGCCAGAGCTCGGGCAGAAGCACCAGGTCAGCGCTGGCCTCCTGGGCCTGCGCGATGAGGTCTCGCGCCCGGGCCAGGTTGGCCTCCGGCTGGCCGGGGGGGACGTGCATTTGGGCGAGGGCGATGGTGAGCTTGTGATGAAGCGCTCTGTTCTGTGGATGAAGGCGACTGCTTGCAGGTTGGTCAGCACTCACAGATGGATCGCCACATCCGGGTACGTACCCTGCGTGTCGTAGACGTGGGGCGTCGCGTCCTGGCGTCCGAATATCAGGTTTGGGGTATGTCGAGCGTAAGGGGTGGTGCATCCTCTAGCGATAGACCTCGCTTCGATGTGCAATAAGCAAGACAGGGCTGGCATCCTCGTAGAAGCCCTGCGCGTCGCGGGTCAGAAACACATCATACATCGCGGCGGATGTCCTCGAAGCGAACCACGTGCCTCTGTTCTGCCTGCTCCACGGCCCTGTGAAAGGCTTCCTTGAAACCGGCTATGCTTAAGAGTTCCTCAGTGGCTTCCGAACGTTCTCGTTCCTCCAGATAGGCCAGGAAATCACTGGCTACCTGCAAACGCTCTGGAGAAAGTCTGCGCAGGCGATGCTCTGTCTCCTCAAGTAACGCCGATTTTGTCTGAGCCATCATCATCCTCCCTCTCGAAGAACAGGATTTGATCTGTTGCTGCAACTAGGGATCAGCTCTCCCGTCCATTCCTCTCGTGCTCTTTCACCTGGTCGGCCGCTCTGGTCCGCCAACGTGAATAGGTTGCAGTCACGTTCCCTGACTATTATACTCTACCCGTCCCCGGAATCAAAACGAGAGCACGGTCTCCTGTCGGCACACGTCAACAGGGTTCAGGAGGAGAGCACGGCCTGTCTGTGGTGCGTTCGTCGGCGCCGATCAAGTCGCTCTCCGTGCTGTCCTCGCCATCCTCGCTCCGTCTCACCGTTCCATCGCCGTCGGATGCCGGTACGTCATAGGCAGCCACCATTTTGTACTCCGGCATAATCTCCTGCATCTTGGCGCACACGCGCGCAGCATCCCCCTGTCTTGCCAGGATCTCCAGCGCTTGCAGGTGGCGAGACAGCGCCCCGCTGTCCCAGGTGCTGTTCCCGTCTGCGACGAGGATCTTCTCGTGCCGCGTGGGACGGGGCTCTTCTTCGTCGGCAAACAACTTCTCGCTCAACTTCTCCCCCGGTCGCAGGCCAGTGAAGACGATCTCGATATCGCGCCCGGACTCCAACCCAGAGAGATGAATCAGCTCCGTTGCCAGGTCCACGATACGCACTTGCTCACCCATATCCAGGACGAAAATCTCGCCGCCGTGCCCCAGGGCCGCGGCCTGGATGACGAGCTGCACCGCTTCGGGAATCGTCATGAAGTAGCGCTGCATGTCCGGATGAGTCACGGTGACCGGCCCCCCGGCGGCGATCTGGTGCTGGAACAGAGGAACCACGCTGCCCCGGCTGCCCAGCACGTTGCCAAAGCGCACGGCGACATAGGGCCGGCCGGTACGCAGGGCGACGTCCTGCACCAGCAGCTCGGACAGCCGTTTGGCGGCCCCCATAACGTTCACCGGCTCGACTGCCTTGTCCGTAGAGATGGAGACGAAACGGGGGACGTCGTAGACCTCAGCAGCCCACAGCAGGTCCCGCGTGCCGAAGACGTTGTTCATCACCGCCTCGGCTGCGTTTGCCTCCATCAATGGCACGTGCTTGTGAGCCGCGGCGTGGAAGATCACCTGAGGTCTATGGTGGGCAAAGACCGACGACAACCGCTCCTGGTCGCGCACGTCGGCAATGAGCGGCTGCACAGACAAATGGGGGAATCGCTCACGCAGCTCCAGCATGATGTGGTAGATGCTATTCTCGCCATGGCCAAGCAGGAGCAGTTGCCTGGGGCGATACGATGCGATCTGCCGGCACAATTCCGAGCCGATAGAACCACCGGCGCCGGTAACCAACACCACCGCGTCCGACAGATAGCGGCCCGCCTCGGTCCCGTCGATGCGCACCGGCTCGCGCCGCAGGAGATCCTCTATGCGCACCTCTCGTATCTGCTTGACGCTCACCTGACCGGAGATCAGCTCGTACATGCCCGGCATGGTCTTGTAGGCCATGCCAGCCTCCTGGCAGATGGTGACCACGTCGCGTATGGCCCGCCCCGGCGCGGTCGGCATGGCGATGATCACCTGATCTATCTTGTCCTCGCGGGCCAGGCGCGGGATGTCCTCCCGGGTGCCGCGCACAGCCACCCCGTGGATCGTCATGCCGACCTTGGCCCGGTTGTCGTCCAGCAGGCCGACCGGCACGAGGCCAAGGCCGGGGTTTGCCTGCATCTCGCGCACGATCATCGCCCCGGCATCGCCAGCCCCCATGACCAGCACGCGCTGTTTCGTTTCCTGGCCGTTTGTCAGGTGGTTCGTGGACCACAGCTTGAAGCGGTCTGCGGCCAGGCGCACGGCGAAGCGCGTCCCGCCGACCAGGGGGAAGCTGACCAGCCAGTCGATGAAAGGGATAGAGCGAGGCAGTGGGCGAAAGTCCCAGATCAGGGAGGCCAGTGAGTACACCAACAGTGTCACGATTGCCGTGGCCGTAAGCGTTGCCAGGGCGATGTTCATCAACTCGCTGGCACTGGCGTAGCGCCAGTAGCGGCGATACAGGCCGAACATGTAGAAGACCGCCGGCTTGACCAGCGCTGCCAACGCCGCAAAGATGATAAGCGTGTCCCTGTAAGGACCCAGACCGTCAACGTCCAGGCGCAGCAAGAAGCTGAGGCCCACCGCCAGGGGCATGAGTAGCACGTCCGCAATGAGGAAGTAGCGGTTACGGATCGGCGGCAGTCGCCTGAGTCCAGTGTCTTGGTGCATGATTGCAGTCGCTTGTCTCAAGTCGGCGCGGGTTGATTAGATGATGGCCTTCAACGCCTCGCAGACGTAGTCTAGCTGCTCTTCTGACATCACGCTGGAGAATGGCAACGCTAGACAGGTGTCTCCCGCTTTCTCCGTAACAGGGAAATCTCCCCGCTGGTAGCCAAACTCCTGTACGTAGAACGGCTGTAGATGAATCGGCGTGAAATAGGGACGTGAAGGGATTCCTCGTTCCTTCAGTTGGGCCATGACGCGGTTTCGCCCGATCTCGGACGCGATGCGGACGACGTACACAAACCAGCTCATGCGGGTCGTGGACGGCGCGATAAACGGGGTCTGTACACCCTCGACGTCCGCTAGCCGCTGATTGTACCAACCGGCTACCCGCTCCCGCTTCGCCAGCAGACTCTCGATGCGCTTGAACTGCGAGAGGCCCAAGGCTGCGCTCATCTCGTCCAGCCGGTAGTTATAGCCCAGTCGGGTGTGGTTCAGCCAGGCGTCGAACACGTCGCGGCCCTGGTTGCGCAGCGAGCGGAAGAGCGCGGCCCAGTCGTCCCGGTCGGTGACGATCATCCCGCCTTCCCCGGTGGTCATCTGCTTGTTGGGATAGAACGCGAAGACGGCCACGTCTCCCAGCGTGCCTGCCTTTCGACCTTTGTACTCGGCCCCGATGGCCTCGCAGGAATCCTCGATCACGGCCAGTTCATGCCGCTCGGCGACTGCACTGATCTGGTCGTAGTCCGCCGGCTGGCCAAAGGCATCGACGGGGAGCAGGGCCTTCAGGCTACGGGCCGTGCCTTGCGCGTGGCGTAGGGCAGGCGGCAGCCATCTCTTCGCCGCGTCGCCGCCCCGGACGAGGTCGTCGGCGGCCTGGGCCACCTGGGCCGAGTCGATGTTGAGGGTCTGCGGGTCGATGTCCACGAAGACCGGGATGGCCCGCTCGAAGAGAATGCAGTTGGCCGAGGAGATGAAAGAAAAGGGCGTGGTGATGACCAAATCACCCGCTTGCACATCTGCTGCAATAACCGCCAGGTGCAGGCCGCTGGTGCCGGAGTTGACGCCGATGGCATGGGCGGCGCCCACGTAGGATGCCGTGGCTTCCTCAAAAGCCTCGATTTGCGGGCCGATGCTGAGGTAGCGAGTTTGTAGGACCCGATTGACAGCGGCGATGTCAGCCTCGGTCAGGTCGGGCGAAGACATAGGAACGCGCACGAGTAGCCTCCTTAGGATCGCTTCAATGGTTTGGCAGGTACGCCTATGACCGTCAGGCCAGCAGGCACGGATTTGACCACGCAGGCACCTGCACCGATTACGACATCGTCACCGATGACGAGGGATGCGTCCCGTGTGCCGTTGATGATCACTGCACCGGTGCCGACGTACGCTCGCTGGCCCAAGTGAACATAACCCGAGATATGCACGCCAGGCGCCAGGGTAACATAGTCGCCCATGATCACGTCGTGACCGACTGTGCAGTCCAGGTTGATCTGCACGTGCTGGCCCAATACGATGTTGGTTGTCAGGATGTTCCCGGCGCAGATTACTGTGCCCGAGCCAATCTCGATCCACTGGGATCGCTCGACTCGGGGATGGACGATGGTGGCAAAGCCGAAGCCAGCTGCGGCGGATTTCTCCATCAAACGTTGGCGTGTCTTGGGAGAACCCACACCACCGACGACTTTCGCGTCTGGGAAGCGCGAATAGGCTTCCTCTAATCCCATGACCGGTACTCCGTTCAACATCGAGCCGTGAGTTGTCTCGTTGTCATCAATGAAACAGACTACTTCATAGGGATCTGCCTGAACCGCGCAGTCAGAAACTAGCCATGCAACTTCTCTGGCAAACCCTCCCGCTCCATAGATTGCGATTTGTACAGGCCGCATACGCGCCTCCTATGCTCCTCCGTTCATCGTGGGCAACGATCTGGTGTGCGAGATATCCCCGCCCATGAATTCCTCCATTGTCGCTTGCCCAGGCTGGCTGATCCCTTCTCTCTTGAGAACCTTCCACGCGGTCAAGCCGATAATCCTCAGGTCCAACCACAGTGACCAGTTATCCACGTACCACACGTCCATTGCAAACTTCTGCTCCCAGGTGATAGCATTGCGCCCGTTCACCTGCGCCCAGCCGGTGATGCCGGGTTGCACTTCGTGGCGGCGCATCTGCTCCGGCGTGTAGCGGTCCAGGTAGCGCATCAGTAGGGGCCGAGGCCCTGCCAGGCTCATGTCGCCCTTCAGCACATTGAGCAGTTCCGGCAATTCGTCCAGGCTGGTGCTGCGCAGGAACCGGCCGAAGGGCGTCAAGCGCTGCTCGTCGGGCAGCAGATCACCCTGGGCATCCCGCGCATCGGTCATCGTGCGGAATTTGTAGATCGTGAACGCCCTGGCGCGCAGACCGGGACGCTGCTGGCGGAACAGGATCGGAGGGCCGATCAAGGTCCGCACCGCCAGGGCAATCAGGCCCAGCAGCGGCGATAGCACGATCAGCGCCGGGATCGTCAGCACCAGATCAAGGGCACGTTTCAGCCCCTGATTGCCCATTGCATCACCGTCACCGTGGGCGGTAGTGAAACCCCAGCACGATCTTGGCCACGGTGGTCGAGACGTGCTGTTCCACATACTCGGCGGGTGGCAGCCAGTCGCACGTCGAGTTGAGCGCCACGTCCACCGCGCGCAGGACCGCCTCCGGGTCGCTGCCGGTCAGGATGTTGCTGCCACATTCCACAGTCTCCGCTCGTTCTGTTACGTCCCGAATGGTCACGTTGGGTACCTTGAAGATGCAGCATTCTTCTTGCACCGTGCCGCTATCGCTGAGCACGCAGCGAGCACTGCGCTCCAGTTTGACGAAATCAAAGAAGCCCAGCGGTGTGAGCAGCCGTACCTGATCTGACTGAGGGTCCAGGCCGAATTTGTGCATCTTGTCGGCCGTACGAGGATGGAGACTGACGATCATCGGCTGCCGGTACGTGTCGGCCACCTGTGCCAGGCCCCGCAGCAGTCGCTCAAGCCGGTCGGGGATGTCCACGTTCTCCGCCCGGTGCATCGTGACCAGGAAATACTCGCCGGGCTCTACACCCAAACCGTTCAGCGCGTCGCTGGCCTCGATTTGAGCCTCGTACGTATTCAGTACCTCGTATATCGGGTTGCCGATGACGAAGATGCGATCGCGCGCGATCCCCTCGCGCCGTAGGTTCTCCTTGCTGCGTCGCGTGTAGGGCATAAGCACGGTGCTGCAGTGGTCGATGATGCGCCGGTTGACCTCCTCCGGCACCCGATCGTCGTAGCAGCGGTTGCCGGCCTCCATATGATAGACCGGGATCCCCATCCGGGCGGCCACGACGGCTGCCAGGCCGCTGTTCGTGTCGCCCAGGATCAAGAGGCCGTCCGGCCTCTCGCGCGCCAGGACCTCGCCAGACCGCGCCAATATCTGCCCGGCCTGGTCGGCGAAGCCGATTGCCTGCACGCCCAGGTGAACGTCTGGCTGGCGCAAGTCGAGTTCCTCGAAGAAGATGTCGCTCAGGCTCGGGTCGTAGTTCTGGCCGGTGTGGACCAACACCTGGTCACAGAACCGATCCAACTGCTTGATCACCTGGCTCAAGCGGATAATCTCAGGACGCGTACCGAACAGGGTCATTACTTTCAAGCGCCTACCTCCAGCTACTAATCCTCAAGATAGGGGGCCAACAGCTCTCGCAGCCCGTCGTGATCCAGTGTCACGTGGGCTGAGGAATACTCGCCCGTCAGTGCCGGTTGATCGAAAGGCGCTTGGCGCAGTTCCGGGAGGATCGGACAGATGATGTAGTAGCCGTCCCGCTGTATGGTGCGGTGGCACTCCTCCTCAGAGACCATGATCTCGTGCACCTTTTCGCCGGGGCGGATGCCGGTGTAGACGATGGGGATGTCCCGCCCGTTGATCAACACGCGAGCCACGTCCACGATGCGTGCCGCCGGGACGTGCGGTACATACGTCTCTCCGGCCAGCCCGGTGCGCACGGCCGCGAAAACCGTGTCAACTGCCCGATCGAGGCTGAGGAGAAAGCGCGTCATCTCTTTGAGCGTGACCGTCACCGGGCCGCCCTGTCGAATCTGGTCCAGGAACAGCGGGATGACCGACCCGCGTGAGGCAATCACGTTCCCGTAGCGCACGCACAGGAAACGGGTGTCTGGGCGCAGTTTGTTGGCTTCGATGAGAATGCGCTCCTGAAGCGCCTTGGTCATGCCCATCACGTTGACCGGCTTGCAGGCCTTGTCCGTGGAGATACCGACCACCAGTTCGACCGAGTTGGCATTTTCCTGAATGGCGCGCACGACGTTGTGGGGTCCGACGACGTTGGTCAGCACGGCTTCGAAGGGGAAGTACTCACAGGTGGGCACTTGTTTGAGCGCGGCCGCGTGGAAGACAACGTCCGCCTCTCGCACGGCGCGCAATACCGCGGGGTAGTCCCGCACGTTGCCGATGCGGAAATCCAGCAGTTCCTGCGAGTTGCGGTAGATGACCTCGTCCGTGGCGGCGCGGCGCTGGAGGTAATCCAGGCGCATGTAGTGCTGCTTGGCCTCGTCACGGGAGAAGACGATCACCTTAGACGGGCGTCCCATCTCTCCCGTCAGTAGTCTGCGTACCAATACCTGGCCCAGTGAACCGGTGCCGCCGGTCACCAGGACCCGTTTACCCTCAAGCGGTTGCATATCGTTCTCTCCATTGTCGCACGGCTTCGTCGTACGGCGTATCGTCCTGTGCCAGTTCCGCAATCATCTCGTCCCAACTGGGAATGCGGTAGCCGGTCTCTGCCCGGAAGCGAGAGGAATCCAGGCTGCGGTCACAGTGGAAACTCTCGTCAGGCTCGATGTCTATGCCTAACTCCATGGCGTCGCGGATCTTGACCAGGAGCTCGTACTTGCTGATCGGTGCACTGGAGACCTGGTACAATCCCGATAGGTCCGGATAGTCCGCGATCAAGTCTCCCATAATCCTGGCCAACACCGGTGTGGGGAAGCCGGTGTAGATCGCGTTCACATAACCGCGCACCTGCCCGCCGCGGTTGCTGAGGAACCACTCCAGCAGCGCGCTCTGCTTGGCGAAGTCGCGCCCGAAGATCGAGGTGCGGATAGTCAGGCATCCCTCGCGGTTCACCTCGCCCAACAGCTTCGTGCGCCCGTACAGATCTTCGGCGTCGGGGATGTCGTCCTCGGTGTAGTTACCCTTACGCCCGCTGAACACGCAGTCCGTGCTCATGTGGAACATACGTGTCCCCGTGGCGGCGCATAGCTCTGCCAGGCGGTGCGGGAAGAGCGAGTTCAGGTTGATGCTGACCACCGGGTCCTTGGCCTCTTTCAGTTGCTTGACGATGCCGATGCAATTGATGGCGACGGCAGGTTTCACCTGTGCGAAGGCCCGCACCACCGTATCGAAGTCCATTACATTCACACCGCCGATGGTGCGGCCGCGCTCCAGGCCTTCGTACACCGGATAGCGTGTCCACAGGCCGTTGACGCTGCGGAAGGTGGCGAAGGTCTCAAAACGGTCGCTCAGCACCTGGAACACCTTGTGTCCTAGCATGCCCTCACCACCCAAGATTAGAACGCGCATGATGTGCCCCCTATGGAATAGCCCTCTGTTACGACGTCACTCATTCACCATCTCCTCCTGTGCCCACGCCATGTACTCTGTCAGGCCCTCCTCCAGCTCCACGGCGGGCTCGTACCCCAGCTCGTCGTGGGCAGCCGATATGTCGGCCAGGCTGTGGCGCACGTCCCCCTTGCGCGGCGGGCCATGCCTCACGACCGGCGCGACGTCGCTGGCCGCGACCATCATTTCGACCAGGCGGTTGATCGTAATCCGCGTGCCGCTTGCGATGTTGAAGGCGCCGGAGACCCCGCGCGCCATAGCCGCCTTGTAGTTGGCCTGCGCCACGTCGCGCACGTTCACGAAATCGCGGGTCTGTTCTCCGTCGCCAAAGACGATGACCGGCATCGCATGCAGCATGCGATGGGCGAAGATCGGGATGACGTTGCCGTAGGCATCGTAGCGTTGGTTCACGCCGTAGACGTTGAAATACCGCAGGCAGACACATTCCAATGCCGGATAGAGCTTGGCATACGCCAGGCAGAGTTTCTCCGCCGCCAGCTTGCTGGCCCCATAGGGCGAGTCGGGCTCTACCGGGTGATCCTCCCGGATGGGCAGGGTCTTCAGCTCTCCGAAGATACCGGCTGACGACGAATAGACGACTTTGCGCACGCCCGCGTGCCGGGCTGCCTCCAGCACGCGCACCGTGCCGATGACGTTGATCTGCGAATCCTCGATGGGATGCTCGATTGAGCGCGTATTGCCCACGGAAGCCGCCAGGTGGAAAATCACCTCCGCGCCATCCATCGCCTGAGCCAGGGTCTCTGCGTCGCGCACGTCTCCCTTGATGAACTCGGCCTCAGGGAAGGGGTCGAGGTTGCAGCGATAGCCAGACAGCAGGTTGTCCAGCACCGTCACCCCATGGCCTTTCTCCACCAACAGCTTCACGATGTTGGAGCCGATGAAACCGGCGCCGCCGGTAACCAGAGCCTTCATGTATGATCTTCACTCCCGTTTTCGTTGCGCCAGCTCGCTGAATAGTGCTTCGTAGCGATCTAGCAGCACTTGGCGCGTGTAGTTTGCGAGGAATCCCGTCCGCCCGGCCTGCCCCATAGTCTCGCGCCTGACTTGGGGCATCGTGTACAGGGACCGCACCTCTTGAGCCAGGGCTGCGGGATCCTCCTGCGGGCAGATGATCCCCGCACCCGCCTCTCGGATCACGTCGGCGGGATCGCCGGACACCACGCCCAGGATAGGCCGCCCACAGGCCAGGTAGGCCGGCGTCTTGGACGGTATTGTGATCTCGAACAGCGGGTCGCGCTTGAGATGCACCAACAGCACGTCCGCCAGGGCGAACAAGCGCGGCATCTCCGTGGCCGGTTGACGCCCCACAAAGTGCACGTTGTCCAGTTCGCGTTCACTGGCCATTTGGCTGAGCGCATCCTTGTCCACGCCGTCGCCGATGAATACGAACTGGACCGCGGGCGTGTCGCGCAGCAGAGTCGCCGCCTCGACGACGTTATGCAACCCCTGGGCCGCCCCCATGTTGCCGCCAAACACGATATTGAATCTGCCTGCCAGGCCATGCCGTACTGCCAATGCCTCATCTCGCGGCACGGGGCGATAGACGTCCTCGTCCGCCCAATTGGGGATGACGTGGATCTTGTCCGGCGGCACACCTTTTTCGACCAGGTTGCGCTTGAATCCCGGTGAGATCACGGTGATCGCCGCCGCCTGTCGATAGACAAAGCGTGCCAATCGCGAAACCCACCCCGCCACTCGCTGGGAAGGCATCATCCCCGTCGCGGCCAGCGTCTCCGGCCACATGTCCTGCACTTCGTACACAAATGGTACCCGTCGTAGCAGCCCAATCCACCAGGCCGGGATACCCACCGTCAGCGGGGGATGATAGACCCACATCACATCGGCCGGGCCGGAGAGCGCCGGTCCCAGCAGCGACGCCGAGGTCGCAAAGCTCAAGTAGTTCAAGGATCGGCGCACCGTAGAACGGCTATGGTCTGGATAGAGTGGCACGCGGAGAACTTGCACACCGTCTATCTGTTCCCTTCGCCACAGGCGCTGACGGTACCCCGGATAAATGCGGCCCTGGGGGTAGTTGGGAAAACCAGTGATGGATGTGGCCTGGTGCCCACGGGCCACGAGTCCCCTGGCCAGCGGGTGTATCTTTGCCCCAGGTTCAGGGTCGTACCATTGAGAAAGCAACAGGATTCTCACTGCCCGGTTCCACCATCATGCGGATACAATCATACATGCTAAATCATCTGGGACTGCCAGCCCGTACAATAGGCCTCGCAGCAAAGAGTGGACGCTGCGCACTGGGATCTAGGGTTTTATGAAGAAATCCATCAAGTCAGGCATCTGTATGCGACGCGTTGACTGGACACGGCGGCGCTTGTGCAGAGTGGCAGGTAACATCCTTATCATATCCCACCAAGCCCACACTAACGCAATCAGGGTCCGTGGGGACTTCAGAAGATAGTAAGGCCAGAACAAAGCTTCGGCCAACAGAATGTACGGTGCTAGCCGGAATATCGCACCCAGCGGAATGTCCCCTATGATCGTCAGGTAACGATTGCGCAACCAGTTCCTTTGGTACCAGAGAGGCTTCTCTACAAGCTTCCGTTTTCCCCCAACAGAGCCTGAACCCACGTGCCAAGCTATGGCGGTTGACACGTGGCGGCATCGCCAACCGCGCAACTGCATTCGGAAATAGAGATCGATATCCTCGCCCCCTGTAACATAGCTCTCATCGAAGTACTCATCAGCGGATAGCTTTATGTCCTCAAGCATACTTCGGCGGAAGAAAGGACAGCACCCGGACGGACCAAAAACGTATTGAGCGCCCTGAGCATCCTGGGTTGGTCTGGCCGCGACGCCACGGATATGCCTACGTAGCAAATAGCCTGCTTCGGCATCGCCCAGGTTGGGGCAGCTATCGTCTTCCAGTTCAAACTGCTCACAAGCTAGCACTGTGCCACTAGCGGCTCCTATGGTGGAGTCTCGACTCATAGCTTCTGCAGCACTGCTCACGAAACGGGGATCTAGAAACGCATCCTGGTTCAAAGGCAGAATGTATTCACCTTTGGACGCAGCAATACCGATGTTCATACCTCGTGCAAAGCCTAGATTCGAGCCATTCTCGATCGTTACAAATTGGGGAAACTCCGCACGCAGAGCCTCCAGTGAACCATCACGGGACCCATTGTCTACGACTATCACCTCAATCCTTGAGTAGTCCTGCTGTGAAACACAGGACGCACAACGGACGATATCTGGAAGCCCATTCCAATTGAGAATGACTATGCTGACTAGTGCAGGATGCTCTTGATATCCTCGTGGCTCCACCGACTGTTTCCTCCTTAGCCTTGCTCCTCTTCTCGCGCACAGAACGATTCCTTGGCGGGTTCGCCCAGCACAGCTTGCTCTATGACCGCGCACTGGAACTCAGGGTGGTAGTAGCGGTCAATGACGCTGCAACATTGGCCGCGGATCTGTTCATCGGGGAGCACAGACTTGGTCCACTCATAGATCACCCGGGCTAGATCGGCAACATCACCTTGCTTGAAGAAAGCTCCATTCAGTCCTGGGGTAATGGCTTCCCATTCCGGCATTTGCTGGTCCGGATTGTCATGCGTGATCACAGGGGTGCCGTAGGCCAAGCTGTGCATTGCCGTCAGGCCAACCTTGCCAGGCGCAACGGTGACGTTAGCGGTCATTATCAGCTCGGCGAGCGTCTCTTCATCATAACACGCGCCGTAGAACCTAGCTGGCAATTCGTATCGTGAGGCCAGTCTTTCCAGAGTGGGGCGTTCAGGACCATCGCCTACCAGGAGTAGATTGACCTCGTGTTGTTGATCTCTCAAGACGTAGATCGCCTCCAGAAGCAAGTCTAGACGCCGTGCTTTGTGGAGTCGACTTGTGCATATGATCAGTGGGCGATGAGGCTCCTCGAACAACTCACGACGAACATAGCCGAGTCGCTCTGGAGTGATTTGTGCGCGCAGCGCCTTCTGGTGTTCGTAGTCAAGGCTGTTGTAGACGACGTAGAGATCCTCCGAGCGGAAGCCCTCTTTGATACCAATCGATCTGGCTCGGTGTCCATATAGCAGTAACCCGTGTGCCAGGTGATAGAATGCACAGCGAATCCATCTCTTGGGCCCGTGTTCCTGGCGTATCCAGCCATGGGTCCAGAAAAGAACGCGTTTGCCCGAAAGCCTGGCCAAGAGTGCAGAGATCCAGGTAGTGAGGAAGTGGGCGTCTCCGGAAAAGACGATCGCCTGGATGTCCCGGCGGATCGCAAGTCGCATCAAACGCCCCTGAACCAGGTATCGCCCGCTAAAGTAGTAACAAGGCGTTCGGACGAAACGGGTAGGATCTGTCACCTCCCACTCCTTTATCCCGGAGCCATTGCGGACTTGAGTATCCGCCGCCAACACGAAGTGGTGTTGTTGACTCTCTAGGAGCCTGCGCATAACAGCTCCCCGGTAGTGCGCAATGAATGGGGATACAACTGCCACAGTGCATTTACTTCGTTTGCCTCGCATCAACTGTCCAGACTGGTCCATAGGGTGTGCTTTCTCTTGGTCTCGTTGACTCCTGGTGTATGACCGAACCGCGTCAGATGCCGATACGCGGTGCTTTGTTGAACAGGTCTTCAGTTCCGTGAGGACCCACCATTTCTCTGACATCCTGAACGAGATACCAGTCCCAGGACGCTTATTATCGCCATGATGAAATAGAGATTACGGTCAAGAAGAGCGGGACCCTGGAACAGCAACGAAGGCACAAGAGCAAACAGACTCGCCGTGCATCCAATTGCCAATTCGTACAAGTCTCTGTTGCCCGAAGCTGAGCCCACATGCAGCGCCCGTCTTAACTGAATCCGTATGCCCGATCCAAACAGCCACAAGACCACAATACCCAGTATCCCCATCTCCAAGGGCAGGGTGATGAGCAGACAGTGGGCATCTGTCCAGATTGTCCCGACGACATCGCGAAGATCAGTGTAATGATAGTGAAACACAGCCTCGAAATGTCCAAACCCTATGCCCGTAAGCCAATTCAGATCCCGAACATATATGGATGCCGTCTTCAGGTACCTGGGGATTCGCGATGTCTCTACGTCGAACCTTGACCCGACCATAGGTAGCCACGCCAGGCGAGCAAGGCTAAGTTCACGGAATCTGGCTGGCACAAGTGACGCGAGTATAGTCAGAACCAGGACACTCAAGACCAGAATCGCTATCCATAGCCTTGGTCTTCTTGTCCCTAGTTTTCTGGGGTACCACATTGTGTAAAGGCACAACTGTACTGCAATGGACACAAAAGCTGACCTGGTAGCAGAAAGGATCATTCCAAACAGCAACACGCCGATTGCCAAGCTGAGTGCAAGCTTCCGAAGGATTCGTGTGCGGCCGGACACCAGCCACACCACCAGGAAGGGCATAAGTATCTGGTACCATTGTGTAATGCGTACACGCACATTGGGGCCTCCTCCCAGGGTGTCCAGAAAGTATACACCGCTCCTCCCCATGAGCATTACAGCACTTGCGTATAGCAGCCCACCTACCGAGATCCAGGTCATGACCTTGAGCAGTGTGATGACCTTGCGCTCAGTATTGACAAAATGGATCGCGGAGAAGTACAGTAAAACGGAAGATATGAGCAACTGGACGTAGCCTATCGGAGAAAACTTCAGTTGGGGCGAGCGGACCGCTGCCGGAAACTTGAGGTAGCCGATCAGAAAGGTTGAAACTGCGGCAAGAACGAGCAAGAGCATACCCTGCGCAATCCTGTTGCGCGCCACAAGAGACCGCAAACGTGTAAGGCTCTTGGGTTGAGACACGAGAGTCATGGCCCAGATCCCCACAGTGATTAAGCCAAAAACCCTCACTGGTGACAAGACCTGGCCCGCGACTGATGCAGAAAAATAGACCATAGAGGATGTAAAAGCCAAGTACACGCTCCAGACGGGCCGAGCTGCCAACGACGGCAGGACAATAATGCCAACGACAATCGCTCCTATCCATGCAAGGGACGCGGTGTTCTCAGCTAAGCCGGCTGCAAGTCCAATCACAGTTGCTGCCAGGAGCGTCCCCACGATTATGACTCTTGACGTGTTGTCGTTTCCACTGATTCCCACTTGCATTTCAATAACCTACTAATGCAGTAGACCACAGATGCCAAGTTCTCGGCGCAGTTTCTCGCTGTCTTCGTCAGATAGGCTTCCCAGTTCGGTCAGACTCAGATTCATTGACTCAAGCAATGTCACGAAATTGCTGCAAACGTCCCCGTCCTTCAGAGTGCTTGCAAGATAGAGGTACGGTGTGGACGAATTGGGGAGTATAGAGATCATGGCAACCGCGTTCTGTTGTAGTTCGGACACCAGGCCCAGTTCATGGTAAGCACGAAGCAAATATACCCATGAATAGCGCTGGTGAGGTGAGATGGAGAGCGAGGTATGCAGATTAGCCAAAGCCTTTTCATATTGGCGTTCTTGCAAGTAGATGTATCCGAGCCACCGGTAAGGTGCTTCATGACCTGGTTCGATGGTTGACGCCGCATCGAGGCTTTGGATGGCCTGATCTGTCTCACCCGAATCGTAGTATGTAAGCCCCAGATAGAAGTGAGACCACATGCCGACTCCGCCCAGTTCAATTGAACGCCTGAAAGACGTGGCTGCATCAGCTAGCCAGCCAAGCTCTTTGTAGGCTTTGCCACAAGCATAGTGTGCCTGTTCATTCTGAGGATCAAGACTAACTGCCGCCTCGCAGGCGTCAACCGCATTTGTCCAGTCACCCTCGTCAATGAAGGAGAATGCTAGCTCTTGATAGAGCTGTGCCAGTGAGTCGCTGGGTTCTACCTTTTGAGCGACTTGAGCCCAATGTAGGCTGCGGTACAATTGCTCCTGTTTCATGAACCGACGAGCAGTGTTAAGGAAATAGGCTGATGCCTCGGCTTGACGCCAGTGCCTGATAGCGTGTTGCTGCTGCCCGGCCTTGTGATAGACGCAACCCAATTGGAAACTTGCGATAGGATCATCGGCAGCAGGGTCTAGAACGGGTTGCCATCTCTCCAGAAACTGGGCTGCTGAATCACTACAAACCTCCAGAGCCAACAGACCACGTAATCCTGCCCGCTCTCGTACAGCCAAGTCTGCCAGCGATGCCTGCAAGGATGAGCACTGGGCGATCAACTGTGTATCTTCCTTAAGTCTAAGACCTACGACACGGAGGAACATACGATTCAACCTGGCGTCGAGGATCAGCTTGTCCACTCGCGAAAGGACAGCCAGAAGACAGAAGAGCGCAATCATTGGCGATAACTTGATTCTTCGACCATCCATCTTTTTGGCATGCACTCCTGGAGCTACCGGCACGGTGAGGACGACCACATATGCCTCGGTGTCGTCACACGGTTCGTGGTAGCCAAGTTACTCCTCACTCATCTCCATTGCACCGGCACATTTGAGAACTTGGCTTTCTCGAACCATCTGCTCCCATCGGCAACAATTCGCTACGGTCTATGCCCAATAGGGTGGCGAATTGCCTGAGCATCACCTCGAGGCCAAGGGCGTTTTCCAACGCTGCCTGACGAGCTTCTGCAATGCTGTTCCGCAGGGCAGTGTCTGTGACCAAGCGGCTCAGAGTTGTCAGGATGTCCGCGGTTTCCAGGGAATGACAGCATAGGCCCACTGGATAATCCTTGAAGAAAAGCGCTGGCGAAGAATCAGTTGGCCCGTGATAGAAGACGGGAATCCCAGCCGCGAGATAGGTCGATAGCTTGTTGGGGAAAGACGTCTTGACAATGTACGAACGCTTGGGATCGAACCAGTAGGGCAGATAGCCAAAATCCACATCAGACAGCATTTCTAGCGTCTCTGCTTGAGAATGCCGCCCTGTACGTTCTACGAACGGCTCCATTTGAGCAAAGGTCCGCGGAAAGCGTCCGATGAACTTGATCGTTACTCTATGCCCCCCAATCACGCCATTCGCAGACCTGAGCGCGGCCAATAGGGTGTTCCATTCCTTCTTGGCATATAGACTTCCCGCAAAACCGATCACTAGACGGTCTGGCGGCAAAATTCGTGGCAGACGGTCCTGCCATAGGCTATGATGCACCCCGTGTATCCAGGGTAAGCTATCTACGCCATACTTCTCAAGGAAGACATTGCGCATAGATTCGCAGCTGACGGAAAGCCGATGAGACCTGCGCAGGACCCTGGGGTAGCTTTCAAGCAGGATGCGCGTTGTCACCGGATCCAGATGGCGGTTCATCGCAAAATACTCTGGTGCATCCCACACCGTTGAAACGAATGGAATCTCAAGCGTCTGCATCAATTGATCTGTCAGGGCAATTATGAAACTGCTGTTCAAGACAGACCATATCAGATCAACTTGATTCGATGTGACAAGATGTCTGATCTCTTCTGCCAGCCTCTCTACATACAGAAGGCGAAAGCGCCAATACAACAATGACGATGCAATCGGAAAGATTGATGTCAGCGTTCGACGAGTGATGGCTGGGATGCCACACCAGATCCCATCCCCTTGATGGGCGTTGTGCGGAACCAGTGAGAAACGGAGCAACCGCCTATCTGGATAGTGTCGCACTACCTGTCGTAAGAAGATGTTGCCTATGCCTGAACTGCCAGGATTTCCTTGCACCAGTAGAAGCACTCTTGGAACGGCCATGTCGGGGTATTCAGGATGCACAAACCATAGGAAGCGGTTGGTTTGTAATGTCGTAGAAACGGTACAACTCAATCGTCTTCTTCTTCTCGTAGTCCGGGCAGACGCCTCGCATGTCCCTACTCAGTCCCCGGCCACATCACTGGAGGCATTGGTAACCTCTCGGATTCTTCCGACCTGATTTGCTTTGCCTGGCAAGACTGCATTTGACCGTTCGGCCTGTCGAATGGTGCGGTGAGTAAGATAGGGCAACGTCCAAGCTGTGAATAAGACTACCGATACGCATAGAGCGACGACTGCTCCAGTCTCTCCCCATCGCTTGACAAGCAATGGCGTGAGGAACACAACCAGCAGACTGCGTGCTGCGTAGAGCAGCGAGGGTAACCTGATCTGCTTCAGTCCCACCAGAACCATGTAATGTGAATACTCCCAGGTGTCTAGAACGAAGTAGATGCTTATAGTCGCCATTAGGGGTATGCTGGGTGCTATGCCAGGACCAAACCATACCGGCAGGATTGCCTGCCCTAAGGTGCTCAGTATTGCACCGACTGCAAGCGCATACAGCATGGTGTAGGACAACAACTTGCGGTACGCCTTTCGCGCCCACGGGATCTCACCGCGTGCCAGACTATCCGCAATCGCAGGCCACAAGGGCAGTGCACACATAGTGACTATGCCGAAAGCCAGGACAAACACGTTCATTACAGCGGCAAATGTAGCGGTGGACTGAACATCCAAGGCTCGCCCGATCAGAATGATGGGGAATTGGTGGTTCAGGTAGTTGCCCACAGTACCAGCGAGCACGAAAGTGATCCCAGTGCCCAACAGGGATCTGCATTCTTGCCACTCGAAGTCGCGTATTCCTGGCACAAGATAGGGTCGCCTACGCAAGAACCAGATAGTATTGATTCCTTGAGCCAAGATCAGGGGGCCATTCACGGCCAAGATCATACCGATCACGGAAGGCGCATAGCGCGAGACAGCGAAAACTGCTATGAGGCTGAAAAACCCACTAACTGCACCACGCAGGTTGACGAAGTAATTCTCCTGGTAGCCAGCCTGGGCTGCCTCAGCCACTGAGAAGACCGCTCTAAGCAGCACGAAAACGATCAGAATCGAGAGGCCAGCCTGGATCGTCATGGCATCATCGGCGTAGTTCTCGCCAAAGAGAGCAGGAACCGGTACGAGGTTAAGCAACACGAGAAGGGTTGTCCCCAGTGTCAACGCCAACGCGAGGACAGGGATCAAGGCTGAGGCAAATAGCCGTACCTCCCTGGCGCGATCATGGCTCGCGGCTGCAGTCGCAGTTCTAACCACGAGGCCTGGACCGATCCCGATATTGGCGACACCGAGCCACCCCATCGCGGCAGCCAGCATCGCGTAGAGTGCAAAACGTTCTGGAGTGAGCGATCGAATGGCGATGGGCATCGCAAGCAACTGTACGGACAGGGTCGCGACTTTGGATGCGATCGAGGTGATCACAGCGTATTTGATCCTCTGGACGCGAAACTGGGCTGCGCTTGTTGTGATGATGGTCTTCATGCTTTGAATCCGAAGGCAATCAGGGCTGATTTTCTTCTGCCTGCCCACTCGGTCGGGGTCAGGAGACTATGCAAGCTGGTTGCCCAGGCGAGCTGGCTGTGAAAACGCGTCACTTCGGCACCTCTCTCTGCCGGATTCCTGTCGCCACCATAACCATCGTATTTTGCCGCATTCCGACAGCTTTCGCCAGAAAGCGGAATCACGTGAGCTGGTCGCTCGAAGTGGCTGCAGGCTACCTGGCTGCGGGGTTCTCTACAGTTTGAGGAGGAGTGCTCTTGGAGTGCCTGATGGCTGTCAACCGTGGGAGCTACATCGCTCCGTTGTCATCAATCACCTGGTCGCGCTGGCATCCACCCCGTGCAACGCCGCAGCCTCGACTGCGGTGAGTACACGGTCGAAGACCGCGTGTTCACCAAAAGCATACCCGCCCCATGTCGAAGAACCCAGTGAGTACTTCCCCAATGTCCAGTCGGTCAAGACAGATGCGGAGTATGAGCCGCTGCCACTGCCCACTGATTCTCCGTCGATGTATAGCTTGTATGAATCCGCCGAATAATCAAGTGTTGCTACTATGTCAAGCCAATCACCAGCAGAGAATGTCTGCGGTGAAGACGAAACAACAGTAGCTGTGGATGGGCCAAAAACGTAGAATTTGTCATCTCCAGTGTTGTAAGCCAAGGTCAGGCGGCCTGTATCGCCATCCTGTCTCGCGTCAAGGATATGAGACACAGCTACGGGCCAGTTCTCATCATCTGAGCCGTGGGGCATTTGCACCACCACACGGAAGCTCAACGTGTCATTGCCACTGAGCAGATCGACGTACTCGTCAAGATTGATCTCGGTGGCTTCTCTTGTACTCGTACTGGCGTGCGCCTGGGCGGCCCAAGAATACCCTTTGCCGAGAGAGCCATCGACATACGATGTGGCATGGGACTTGGCCTCCAATTGCACCCCGTCGAACAAAAGCGCGAATCCAGAAACGTCCTCGGCGACGACAATTGCCACATCCAGCCTGGTATCAGAGGGGTCCGTCGTTTTCAAGACCAACATCCGCTGCCATTCGTCGGTGACTGTGAAGGATCCCGTTGTCTCACCTGAGGAATCGCCCTTCAAAGCCAGCAGCACAGATTTGCCACTACCTCCTGCCCCATCTTTGATATACGACGAAAACGCGTAGGTTGTCCCTGCGGTGACAGGAATACCTCCATACCGCGCACGAGAGAACGCGTAGTTTGTTGCTCCAACCAACTTCCCACAGGCGGAACCGAAGATCGCTTCAGACTCTGACTGACTGATTGTCGCATCTCCGTAAGGTGAGGCCCACCCTACGATCCCTGCTTCGAGTGATGGATTTGGGATCAGGTTGTTTGTTCCCTCCTCTACCACCAGGGCCTGAGGCCCTTCCCGTGGCCCGTCTACCAGATGCACGGCCCCTTCAATCCTGGCCCTTTGTCCCGTCCTCGCGACGGCGTAGGTCTCCTCTCCCTCCGTCACTACGTTGGAGAAGTCCAGGTCAAGCATCGCCTGCTGCATCACCTGCTGGGCGAGTTTCGGATAGGCCTGCTCCAGGTTAGCCTGGGCCTCACCGGCCCAGATAGCCTGCCCCTCGGGATCCAGCTGCTGAGCTTGTTGATAGGATCCGATCGCATGCTCGTAGTCCTGGAGCGCGAAGTAGCTGCCGCCCAGCGCGTAGTATACGTCCGCCAGTTCTTCCCCCGGCTGGCCGGCTCCCAGCTCGACAGCTGAGTTTAGGTGTTCGAGCGCTTGCTGGGGTTGGCCTAGGGCATAGAGCGAGACGCCCAGCGCGCGCTGCAGCGGGAAGTCCTCTGGGTTCTGATCTACCGCACGCGGGAGCCGTTCAGCGGCCTTGTCGTACTGGGCCATCCCGAAGTAGGCCAGGCCCAGGCGCGCGTCAAACTCGGGGGCTGTGGTTCCCAATTCCTCGGCCCGCTCGTACTCAGCCACTGCCTGCTCGATCTCGCCCAGATTGTAGCGGGCGTTGCCCAGCGCCAGGAATGCCTCCCCGTTGTCCGGCTCTGCCTGGGCCCACTTCTCGTACCAGTTGGCCGCCTCTCCCCAGTCCCCCTTGTCCTCGTATGCCTGGCCCAGGCCTCGCAGCGCCTGGACCTCGCCTGGCTTGGCCTCCCATATCGACTCGTAGGCGGCGATGGCGGCATTGAACTGCTCGTCCTGCGCCAGCTTCTCCGCGGCCTCCAGTTGCCCGTCGAGCGCCTCCTCGTTGTCTGGGGCGTTGTCCAGCACCAGGCTGAACTTGTCGGCCGCCTCGGCGTAATCGCCGTCGTCGAGCGCCGTTTGCGCGCTCCTCAGGTCCAACATGGCCTGGACGGTCTCCAGTGGATTGTCCATGTCCAACAGCAATACGCCAATCACCGCCCCCACGATCAGGACGGCGCCGATGGCCGCGGCCGTGATCCCAAGCACCAGGGGCCAGCGCCTGCGGCGGGCCGGCGCGGGCGGCTGGGCGGGCATCGGCGGCGGCGTGGGCGTCCAGGGCTCTGGCGTGGGTGTCCATGACGGCTGCGCCGGCTGCGTGACCGGTGCCGCTCCCGCCCCTGCGGGCGTCTCGCCCATCGGCACCGTGCGCTCGGGCATCACGCCCGGCGTCTCGCCTATGCGTGCTGTGCGCTCTGGTCCCGCGACGACTGTCTGTCCGCGCATCCCGGCCGGCCACACACCTGACACGGCCTGGGCCAGGTCACGGGCAAACTCGCCCGCGCTGCCATAGCGGTTCTGGCGCTCCTTGGCCAACAGCTTGTCGACCACGGCCTCCACCGCGGGCGGCAGAGCGAGGCCCGCCACGTCGCGCAGCGGCGGCGGCGGGTTGTTGACCTGGGCATAGAGCACCGCGTGGGTGGTCGTGCCATCGAAGGGCACTTTTCCGGCCAGCATCTCGTAGCACACGATGCCCAGCGCGTAGAGATCGGCGCGGTGGTCCAGCGGCTCATCACGAATCTGCTCCGGGCTCATGTACTCGGGCGTGCCGAACACGGTGCCCGCGCGAGTGAGTGCAGACGTCACCCCGCTGCCGCTGAGGGCCTTGACGATGCCGAAGTCGGTCAGCACGGCTCGGCCCGATGCCTCGATCAGGATGTTGGCGGGCTTGATGTCGCGGTGGATGAAGCCCCGTTGATGGGCGTAGTCCAGCGCCGCGCCAATCTGAGAGAGGATGTCCACCACTTGCTCGGGCGTGAACCTCTGGCCAGCACGGATACGCTGCTCGAGCGAGGCCCCCTCGATGAATTCCATGGCGATGTAGTGATAGCCACTCTCGCTGCCCACGTCGTGGATGATGACGATGTTGCTCTGTTTGAGATTGGCCGCCGATACGGCCTCCTGGTGGAAGCGCTGGACGAACTCGGCGTCGCCCGCAAGATGGGGGGCCAGCACTTTGAGCGCCACGTAGCGGCGCAGCGAGGGCTGCCAGGCCTTGTAGACGCTGGCCATGCCGCCCTCGCCGATCAGTTCGACGATTTGATATTGTCCGAGGGTGGTGCCTAGCAGATCGGTCATTGTTAGGTCTCCTGCGGCATTCCTTTCAGAAACGCTCCAACTGCCTGAAGGACAGTCTCAATATCTTGCACCGGCTCCCCTGTTAGGGATGAGCTATGGACACGTCCCTCAACATCGTGATGATGATGAGGAAAGGTCTCCAGATGGGGGAACTCCTCTTTGTTGTCCCAGCGTAGAAGCGGCGCATCGAAGAAGAGTTGATAGGCGTAGTCCACGTGCCCTCGATTGTAGTATATGCGCACCTGGAGCCAATGCTCATCTTCAAGCAGCGCCCGGATCTTGAAGAAGAACTGGTTGGGCGAGAATGCCTTGGTTTCCATCACGTTCACTTCTCGGCATATTGGGTCTGCCTGAAGAACAGCTACCAGTCTGCCGAGCAGGGTAGGGAGCGATGTCAACCGACGACCTCCTGACGGATTCCCAACCAGCTTTCCAGCATCTCTCGGGCGGCTTTCCAATCCAGCCAATCATCTTCTTCCTGCATCACGGCCCGACCCAGCACTTGCCGTTGTTCAGGTGGAAGGTCGGCTTGGTCCAGCAAGACTGACCGCTCATGTAGATACTGAGCAAACTGTTCGAAGCGCATGCCGTACTTGTGCTCAAAAGCGGTCAGTTCCTGCTGCAGGATGCTGATCTGCTGTAGAATGAACTCCCGCACCAGGGATCGAATAGCCTCCTCTTCCGTGGGAAAGATCTTCCTCTGGACCAGAGGCTTCACCATCGTGCTCACAGCAGTACTCATTTCAGACCTCCACACCTGTGGCTACCACAAGCGCGCCTTATGAATGGCAGGCTACGCGACGTATCACAGCCCAGACCAGGCAAGCCGAGTCTTCTTTCGACGATATCTCGGGTTGCAGGATAGCACACCCGGTCAGGTCAGGCATCGGCAAGTTGAGAAGCAGGAGGCCGGCGGGCACGGTAGCCGTCACGTTAACGCTATCCCTTCCTCCATGGCTCGTTGCACAAAATGGTTGTCTTCAGCCAGCATGCGATCAATTTCGTCCCGGGTGTAGGGAAACACATCCACTCCCAGCGGCAATCCCACCGGAAGGTAGCAGGGGATGCGCTCCATGAATGGCCGGCTGGCCGAGGACAGGATCACCAGCAAGTCCGCATCACTCCCGGGCACGGCCTGTCCTCGTGCCAGAGAACCGAACAACAGCACCGCTTCAATCTCCGGATGCCGCGCTTTCATCTGGCGCGCGGCGATTCTGAGTTGCTCCGTCACCGCCTGCGAGTCCAACCAGAATACCCTCACAGAATTGGACGATGGCTTGAGCATGTTCAATGCTCCTCTCCGCTTCGGCGCGGGTGTAGTAATCCATCGGCGCGCCTTGCTCAAACCCGTTGGGATAGCGGGTGGGGATGTAATGCTTGTCTAGCGCCTTGGCGCGCTCTATCAACGTTTCCGACAGATGACAGGTCTCGGGCAGGTTCGTCAACAACATCGTCACCGAGTGTCCCCATGCGACGGCTCCCAGCCGTTGGTAGACGGCTTTGACCGCCTTCTCAGCTCCCTGCTGGGCGGCAAAGCAACTCCATTCGTAGTCTCCATCCTCCGCGGCGCGACGGGCGTGTGCCAGGTCTCGTTTGGCCTGTCGCAGCCAATCGGCGTGTCGTTCCGGCATTCTGGATGCCTCCTGCAGGTTTATCTTGAACGTGTGACGAAAGCTGGATCCCCAGTCCCAGGCGCGATTGCGAAATCGCGGCTACGGGTTCTGTCCCCCTGTCCCCTGGTCCCCCACGACCGTCTGCGGTCGGCGTCCCCTTGTCTCTCCATCCTCCCTATCCGTCTTCCACCATTCAAGTGCGAAAGCGCCGAACACGCCCACCATCAGGCCGAGCGCGCCGGCCACGGCGGTGTTGAGCATCTTGCGCGGGCTCACCGGTTGTTGGGGCACGGCGGCCCGGCTGGCGAGCTGTACCTCGCCGCTGGTGTCGTCCGCCGCGATGCGCACCTCCTCGACCTTGCGGGCCATGGTCAGGTAGGTCTCCTGCGCCACGTCTCGGGCACGGTCCAGGCGATCCTCTTCCGTCTGGCTTTCCTGGAGTTGCCGCTGCAGGTCCAGGATTTGGGGCTCCAATGCTGCGGCCTGTGCCGCGACCTCCTCCTGCCTGGCTTCCAGCATCGTCACCAGGTCGTCCAGGAAGGCCGCCAACTCGCCGGCTGTCTGTTCTGACGACAGCAGGGTCTCGTCGGAGATCTGGAGCCAGACCGAGGAGCCCGCCTCTAGCTGCGCATCGGAAGATGCTGTCTGCCCGGCGAAGGCGCGCATCTGCAGGAGCAACGCGGTCAGGCCGTCCCCCGGATTCACGGGCTTGTCCGCCGGCTGGCCTGCGACGCTCTCCCGCAATGCCCGAGCGTTACGCACGGCCCGCTCGATCTCCCGTTGCTCGACGAGGTAGTCCTGGAGATCCTGCTTGGCCGATGCCAGTTGTGCTTCCAAGACCTCTCCCTGGTTGCGGGCCTGAAAAGCCACGAGCGCCTGTTCGGCGTCCCCGAGTTCCGCCTGCGCCCGCTCCAACTGGTCCTCGAAGAACCCGACCTGGTCCTCGCTATGAGCGCCGTAGATCTCGTTGGCCCCAGTCACAAATAGGTCCGCCCAAACGTTGGCAATGCGCGCCGCTTCCGCCGGGTCCTGGGACGTGATCGCCAGCCGCACCATGCTGGGGTCCGCGCCCAATTGGGCATCCACTATCCCGCGCAGATCCTGCAGGCTCTCGACGTGCTCAGGAAGCGGATCGAGGGCATCCAGAAGAGCCTGGAGCAGATCGTCACTGGTGGCCAGCTCGGGGTACGCCTTGTAGGCCGGCTGGATGCCGTTCACCGTCTCGAAGCGCGTGTCGAAACGCATGATGTAGCGCGGTTCGGTGACCGCCACCAGTGCCATGGCCTCGTAGGCAGGGGGAATGACAAAGAAGCTCACCACCAGTGCGACGGCCGCCGCTGCCAGTGCCAGCCCTGCGATCCACTTGCAGTGACGAAACAGCACTTCGACGTATTGACGCAGGTCGATCTCTTCTTCCAAGGCATCCTCCCAATCTGTGAAGCTGGGGAGCTCTGCTCACGCCAACTCCCGCAGCGTGTTCAGCGTGTTAACCCAATATGTAGGGGCGAATCCTTGTGGTCGCCCGCTTGGGCAGGTACAAGACCTGCCCCTACGCCGATTCATTGAGAAGGCACATCGCGCACGCTGTGCCGCGTAAAGCGCCCGGCGCGATTGCGAAACTGCACGGTATCGACCCAACGCGTAGGGGCGCACCCTTGTGGGCGCCCGCTTGGGCAGGTACAAGACCTGCCCCTACCCCGATTCATCGAGATGACGCATCGCGCCCGTTGTGCCACGTCAAGCGCCCGGCGCGATTGCGAAACTGCACGGTATCGACCCAACGCGTAGGGGCGCACCCTTGTGGGCGCCCGCCTGTGGTCGCCCGCTTGGGCAGGTACAAGACCTGCCCCTACCCCGATTCATCGAGATGACGCATCGCGCCCGTTGTGCCACGTCAAGCGCCCGGCGCGATGGCGAAACTTCACGGTATCGACCCAACGTGTAGGGACGCACCCTTGCGGTCGCCCGCTTGGGCAGGTACAAGACCTGCCCCTACGCCGGTTCATCGAGAACACGCACCGCGCACGCTGTGCCGCGTAAAGCGCCCGGCGCGATGGCGAAACTGCACGGTATCGACCCAACGTGTAGGGACGCACCCTTGCGGTCGCCCGCTTGGGCAGGTACAAGACCTGCCCCTACGCCGGTTCATCGAGAACACGCACCGCGCACGCTGTGCCGCGTATGGCTGGCGCGATGGCGAAATTGCACGGTACCGACCCAACGTGTAGGGGCGCACCCTTGTGGTCGCCCGCTTGGGCAGGTACAAGACCTGCCCCTACGCCGATTCATTGAGAAGGCACATCGCGCACGCTGTGCCGCGTAAAGCGCCCGGCGCGATGGCGAAACTGCACGGTATCGACCCAACGCGTAGGGGCGCACCCTTGTGGTCGCCCGCCTGGGCAGGTACAAGACCTGCCCCTACGCCGGTTCATCGAGAACACGCACCGCGCACGTTGTGCCGCACACAGCCCGGCGCGATTGCGAAATCGCGGCTACTAGTCTTGGATTGGTGAGGAACTGACACACAGGAAGGGGGCACAGCGCGGTAGAATGCACACGTCACGCCTTATCCTCCGCCCCCCACTTCGCTTCCCGCCCCATACCCCCTGATCAGGTGGCTGCGGTATTATAAGGCCACAGACTTGCCCTGTCAAGCGCACGTTTTCCCCACAGTGTATGGCCGACTGGGCGTATGCAAGACCTGGGGGAGTACGGGCTCAAGACTTTGGAAGTCTGTCCTTCCCCAACTTTCGGATGCGCCCTGGCCGACTCCGGAGCGGGCTATCGGCCCGACGGCCTGCAACGGGCATCGAAGGAGTTGATATCGCTCCTCGGTGCGCTGGCCTGAGTCGCCGTTTAGTCCTCGGTATGCGGCCCAGCCTCGGCCAGGCGCTGCTTGAGGAAGGCGATGGCCCCAACCGGCGTCGGGTCTGCCTCGTTGAGCATAGCCAGGTAGTAGCTCACGTAGTCGCCGAAGTGAACCAGGGAGAGCAGGTGAGCCAGGCGGCTCTCACCCCGCCCCTCCACCACTTCGTGCGCCACTCCCTCGCGCTGCAGCACTTCGCCGGTCACATCCCAACGCACCTGCACGCGCGGCTTGTCCAGGCTCGACCGGAGCATGAGCACGATGCATCGATCGCGCACGGCCTGGGGAATGCCGAGGCCCACGACGGCGTTGTGGTTGAGTTCCGGCAGGGTCTCGAAGAAGGCCCAGTGCTTGCTGTTCTCGTTGAACTGCGTCTTCCAGCGGTTGGCGACGGCGGCCAGAAACCCGGCCCCGTACGTGACCGGCAGGCGATCCACGAGCTTCCCGGCCAGTAGCTTGGCTGCGTTGTGCGCTGTGGGCACCTCAGGGCCGATCTCGCTCTGCCACCTGTCCATCGCACGAACGGCCTCCTCCAGGTCGGCGGTGTGATCGCGCACTAGCCCTAGTTGGCAGAAAAGCCCGAGCAGCAGGGTGAACGAGAAGCCCAGCGCAGCCCGCGGCTGGGATGCATAATCGAAGCGGAGCAGGGGTGCCCCTGCGTCCTGGGCCAGGGCAGCCAGCTTTCCCCCCGTGGCGACCGCTGCCGGCAAGACCCCCCGGTCCAGCGCCTGCCGAAAAGCAGACAGTGTCTCCTCGGTGTTGCCCGAATAGCTGCAACCCAGGACCAGATAGTCGGGGCCACGGACGAAACGGGGAAGCGCATAGCCGCGCACGATGGTCACGGGGACGTCGCACTCCTCGGCCACCAGTCCTTGCAGCAGCGCTCCTCCGATGGCGGAGCCTCCCATGCCAAGGACGACGACGTGTCGAACCTCTTGGTAGACAGATGGCCAATCGAGTTGTTGGGTCAGTTCCCAGGCCGCCACACATTGGCGCGGTAACCGGCTGACGTGATCCAACATGCCGCCGGGGTCGAGTTCGCCAAAACGCGTGTGTTGATCCAGATTCATCAGGTTCTCCTCCCGTTCTTGGGTGTCAATCATCACGGCGGTGATGATACCAGCAGCAAGCTTGGTTGTCAACCTTGCGCGAACGGGTACTAGGCGTTATAATGAGACCCTGCGCGGGGAAGTGTCGGAATGGGCAGACGAGCGTGACTTAGGATCACGTGGGGCAACCCGTGCGGGTTCGAGTCCCGCCTTCCCCACCTGTGGAGGACTTGGGAGGCAGAAGATCACTGCGGGCGTCGCGGACATCATGCCGGCAAGATGCCGGCGGTCCGGTCACCGATAACAGGAGGCACTTTCGCTTGAAGATCACTACTGAACCTTTGGAAAATTGCCAACTTCGCTTATCCATCGAACTGGATGAGGAACGGACACAGCAGGCCATGCGGCGAGCAGCGCGGCAAATCGCCAGGCAGGTGAATATCCCCGGCTTTCGCAAGGGGAAGGCACCTTATAGCCTCATTGTGCAGCGTTTCGGGGAGGATACCATCCGTCAGGAGGCGGCTGAGTTGATGGCCGAGGAGGCATACGGCGAAGCCCTGGAGCAGGAGGAGATCGTCCCCTATGCTCCGGCAGCGCTGGAGGATGTCGAACTGGAGCCAATCGGTTACAAGTTCACCGTGTCTCTGCCGCCGACGGTGGAACTCGGCGACTATCGCGCCTTCCGCCTCAAGCCCAAGAAGGTCAGAGTGTACAAGAAAGACGTACAACAGGCACTCGAAGGGATTCGGGAGGAGAACGCGATTCTCGAACCTGTCGAGCGTCCGGCCGCTCTGGGCGACGGCGTGTCGTTTGGCCTCGTGGGGCTGACAGCCGAAGGTGAGGAGGTTTTCAAGGGGGATGACGTCCACATAATGCTCGAGGCCGAGAGCACGAATCCGGCCCCGGGATTCGCCGAGGCCGTCGTGGGGATGGAAGCGGGCGAGGAGCGCAGCTTCACGCTGGCGCTAGGGGACGACTTCCCGCGCCAGGAGTTTCGAGGACAGGCGGTGGATTTCACGGTCAAGTTGGTGGATGTCTATCAGAGCATCCTGCCAGCACTGGACGACGATCTGGCGCGCACCGTCGGCAAATTCGATTCCCTCAAGGAGTTGGAGGAGCACATTCGAGAGCAGTTGCGGCAGGCCGCGCAGAGGCAAAGCGACGCGGAGTACGAGGCGCAGGTGATGGAGACCATCCTCGAGCAGGCTGAGGTTGAGTACCCGCCCGTGATGCTGGAAGAGGAGCTGGGTAGCGTGGTCGGCGAGGTTGAGCAGGCGATCAAGCGCGATTTCAAGCTATCTTTGGAGGACTACCTGCACGTTCGCAGTATGAGTATGGAAGAACTCCGAGAGGAGCTGGAGCCTCGCGCTGTCGCCCACCTCAAGCGGGCTCTGGTCCTGGGCGAGGTTGTGAGGCAGGAAGGCCTTGACGTAGATGGAGAAGAAATCGGCGCCCACATCGAGAAGATGAGTGCGCCCTGGGGGGCCCGGGCCGAAGAAGTGCGCTCGTCCCTCAGTTCCGATCGCGGCCAGCGGGCCGTGCGTAGCCGTCTGCTGGCTGATAAGGCGGTGCAGCGGCTGCTCGCCATCGCCAGGGGAGAGGCCCCAGAACCCACATCCGCCGACGAGGTGGAAGGGCAAGCGGGTGAGGAAGCAGGGAGCGAGGAGCAATGATGAGTGTTCCGCCTCAGGCGTTGATTCCAAGGATAGTCGAGACAACAGGGCGCGGTGAGTACGTCTACGACATATACTCGCTGTTGTTCAAAGAGCGCATCATATTCGTGGGCATGCCTATTGACGATCAGGTCGCTAACCTGGTGGTGGCGCAACTGCTCTATTTGACGAGCGAGGACCCCGAGAGACCGATTTCAATGTACATCAACTGCCCTGGTGGCATCATCTACCACGGCCTGGCGATCTACGATACTATGCAGATGGTACAGGCCCCGGTCGCAACGTACGCCGTGGGGGTGACGGCCAGCATGGGCACGGTGCTGTTGGCGGCGGGCACCAAGGGCTATCGTTATGCGCTGCCCCACGCGACCATCCACATGCACCCGGCCGGTGGCAGTGCGCAGGGGTACGCTCCTGACGTCGAAATCCAATATAAGGAGCTGAAGCGCGTCGAGGACTTGCTACATAACCTGCTGGCGTCCCACACCGGCCAGCCGGTGGAACAGATCGCGGCCGATTTCGACCGTGACCGGTTCATGAGCGCTGAAGAGGCGGTCAAGTATGGGCTGGTGGACGAGGTGCTAAGCGGGACGGAGAAGGAGAAGGCGCAGTAGCCAGCGCAGTCTGCGCGCTCAACCTTCAATTGCAGGCGGTGCGTCCTCGCGCTCAATCGTCAGTTTCAGGCGGCGCGTCTTCGCGCTCAATCGTCAGTTTCAGGCGGCGCGTCTTCGCGCTCAATCGTCAGTTTCGGGCGGCGCGTCCTCGCGCGTCACCCGCGCCAGAGTCGTGCCCTTGCTGGTGTGGAGTTGATAGACGGCTCCAAGGGGCACGACAGCGAGTTCTCCTGGATGGAGGTGGAGCATGCTCTGGGCCGTGCGCAAAGTTGCCGTGCCATCCAGGACAAAGAACATCACATCGTGGGAGGCTGGAATCTCGACCTGCCACGTCCCCTCTCCCCGCGCTACCTGCACCACAGAATCCTCGATCCTGGTGGCGGTCTGGAACTTGAGCGGCACAGGGAGTGTCCGCGCCACATCGCGGAGGCTGATGCGCTCCAGGCTTTGGTCACCGGCGGTGGTGTAGAGCCGCCGGTGACCGTTCTTGCGCTCGGGAATGGAACCACAGCGCAGAAGCAATACGCTGGCGCGCATGTCTGCGGTTGACCGGTGACCGATTCCCTTTGGCACGACGGACAACTCACCCGGACGCAGCCGCACCGAGCCCCAATCGCTTTCCAACAGGATGGAGCCTTCGCAGACCCAGAACATCTCGTCGTTGTCCAGGTGCCTGTGCCACTGCAGCATGCCCTGGCAGATGTAGACACTGGCGACGATATCGCTGACGTGGGCGACACGCATCACCATGAAGGGTTGATCCAGCTTCTTGGCTGCCTGGGAGACGTTCACTTTTTTCAGCTTGGTCATCTGCGCTATTATACTTCCTCACGGGTGCGGGGGCAAGCAACGTTGCTCCGGGCGCGATCGGGGAATCGGCTACGAAGCGGTGACGTTGATCTGAGCGGCTACTCCACCACCTCGATAATCACGCGGTTCCCCGCGATCTCGTTGCCCTCGAAGTCCTCTCCGAGGCTCGCAATCGCGTGGGTTCCGGCCTCCATCGGCCACATGGCCTGATAGGGTGGCTGCGTCAGCGTCACCAGCGGGCGACCGTCCAGCAGCAGCGTCACCTGGCGCAGTGAGATGCCATCGGCGGGGCGGGCGGCTATGAGGATCTGCTGCACCGACTCCGGCACGTCTGAGGAGAGGCGGTAGCGTGCCCCATGATCGGGATTGGTCAAAGTCAAGGCATAGGGCGCGCGTGAGGAGTCGGAAGCGGGCTTTTCGCCCGCAGATTGGCCACCGTCCGCGGTTTGCGTGCCGGGGCACAGGGGCGAGTATGTATCGGGTGGCTGAGGAATGCCTTGCTCGCGGGCCCAATCCTGCGCCTCGGCCAGGTAGAGGGTGTAGAGCCTGCGCCTGGTGAATTCGGCCGGGCAATCGGGGCCGGCGAGCAGACCATTGCGCGTATCTAGAGTGAACAGCCAATGCCAGTCATCGGCGCGCGTAGGTTCGGTGCCCTCGATGAAGAGCTCGGTGATGGTGTGGGGGCAGCGCGCCGGTTGTCGTGCCGCTATGTACTCCGGCGTGCCTTTCGCCTGGGGGGCGTCGGCCGCTGACGCCTGGCCGTTGATGAGCGCCGGCCTTTGTCCACTATCGGCGCAGACCTCCGCGTGCACCATTCCCGGCGGCTCCACGAACTGGCGCGCCGGTCGGCCTTTGAGCAATGTCTCCATCACGTCGTGCCAGATGGGAGCTGCACCGGTCACGCCGCTCACGTGGTGCATCGGCTCGTTGTCCGCATTGCCGGTCCACACACCCACGACCAGATCTGGGGTGTAGCCCACCGTCCAATTGTCGCGCCAGTCGGTGGTGGTACCGGTCTTGGCAGCGGCCGGGCGTGAGAGCCGCAGCGCGCTTCCCTCACCAAAGGTAGACACGCGAGCAAGGTCGTCGCTCAGGATGTCCGTGATCAGGTAAGCCACCCGCTCGTCCATCACGCGCGGGCTACGTGTGGTGTCCCAGGCTCGTAGGACGCGCCCGTGGCTGTCCTCCACACGGGTGATGGTCACTGGTTCTAGCTTGTAGCCACCGCTGGCGAAAGCGCCGTACGCAGCCGTCAATTCGAGCAGACGCACTTCTCCCCCACCCAGTGTCAGCGCCAGGCCGAAGCGATCCACGTCGTCGAAGGTAGTGATACCCATCGAGCGAGCCAGCGCTGCCATCTCCTCTACGCCTACTTCCTCCAGGACTTTGACGGCGATCAGGTTGTAGCTGGACGCCAATGCCTGCCTCAGCAGCACCGGCCCCCGCCAGCGCCGGTCGTAGTTCTGCGGGACGTACGGGTCCCCTTCACGGGTGACGAAGGCGGTGCGTACGTCCATCATCACCGTGGCTGCGGTCAGAGGGTTGGGGCGGTCGGGATCGAAGGCGGCGGCATAGGTGATGGGCTTGATGGATGAGCCTGGCTGGCGCGTGGCAACGGCATTGTTGACAGCGCCGTCAATGCTGGGGTCGAAATAGTCGGGACTGCCGACCAGGGCCAGCACTTCACCGCTGTGAGGCTCCATGACCACGGCAGCGGCGTTGTGCACGTTGCGCGGTGGGGAACCCTCACGCGGGGCGGCCAGTTGTTCTAGGCGGTAGCGAACGATGCGCTGCACGGCATCCTGCACATCCAGATCCAGCGTGGTGTAGACCTGCAGCCCCTGCGTATGCATCGCCTCCGGCCCGAATTCCTGTTCCAACTGACCCCGCACAAGCATCACGAAATGCGGGGCCTCGATGGGAAAGGGAACCGAGGCGAATCCGAGTTCCTCTGCCGCTGCCTGGGCGGCCTCTCTCTTGGGGATCAGGCCGTGTTTGACCATGAGGCTCAGCACCACCTCTTGCCGTGCACGGGCAGCACCGGGATTCTCCAGGGGGTTGTATTGGGCCGGAGACTGCGGCAGCCCGGCCAACAGCGCGCACTCCGCCAGGTCGAGTTCAGCAGCGCTCTTGGCGAAGTAGGTGCGGGCAGCCGCCTCAATGCCGTAAGCTAGATTACCGTAGTAGGTTTCGTTCAGGTAGAGCGCCAGTATCTCGTCTTTGCTGAAGGTGCGCGCGAGCCGCCAGGCCAGGATGGCCTCGCGCAGCTTGCGTCTCAGGCTGATCTCTGTGCGTTCCTCTGGGGAAAGCAGCAGGTTGCGGGCAAGTTGCTGCGTGATCGTACTGCCGCCGGATAGGACTTCGCCGCCGCGCAGGTTGACCCACAGCGCGCGCACGATGGCCCAGGCATCCACGCCGGGGTTGTTGTAGAAGTGGGCGTCTTCGGTCGCGATCGTGGCCTCGGTGCAAGCCGGTGGCACGTCGGCCAGTGGTACAGGAACGTGTGCGCCGCCGTGCGGGTCGAGAATCTCGTAGAGGAGATGCCCGTGGCGGTCATAGATGCGCGTAGAAGGGGCAGCAGCGTGCTCGTACAGGCGGTCGGGAGAGGGAAGATCAACGGTCAGCCAGCGGACGACGCCCACGAGCGCTGCCATCAGCACGACGGCGATGGCCAGCGGCCAATACATTCTCCAGTTGCGCATAGCGTACCGCTCAAGGCGTGTAGTCCCGCAGGATGGAGCCGCCGACGAACTCGCGTAGGATGGAATTGTCCGGGATCAGGTCGGGACCGCAGGGCTCGAACCACTTCAGGAAAGCCAGCAAGCGCTTGGCCTCCACGTGCCGGGGGCTGGTATGCTCGACTTGGAGCAGCAGGGGTTCGGCGAAGGACTTGAGCACTGCCAACTCGTAGACCAGTGCCGAATTGAACATCACGTCGGCATGCTCTTGATAGGGAAAGATGTGGCGCTTCTCGCCACGCCGTACGCTCTCCCAGCGGTTCAGTGTCTGCTCGGCGGTGTAGCCTCGGTAGGTGGCGTCTCGCACGATGCGGCGAACCAGGCGGGTGTCCGTCGTGGGCACCCGATTGTGGCGGTCTGTGTTAAGTTGGGTTAGGGCCGAGATGAACACGCGGATGGTGCGCTGACGCGGTACAGAGGGCACCAGACGGGGGTTCAGGCCGTGGATGCCCTCGACGAGGACGACGTGGTCGGGGCCGAGTTGGATAGTCTTGCCCTTCTCGCGCTGACCTGTCTTGAAGTTGAAGTGGGGAAGCTGCACCGTCTCTCCGCGCATCAGGGCCACAAGGTGCTGGTTAAACAGCGCAATGTCAAGCGCCTCGATGGACTCGAAGTCGTAATTGCCCTGCTCGTCCCGGGGCGTCTTTTCCCGTTCCACGAAGTAGTTGTCCAGTTCCAGCGGGAAGGGCCGGATGCCGTGGGCCAGCAACTGGATGGAGAGACGCTTGGAGAACGTAGTCTTGCCGGCAGCGGACGGGCCGGCGATCAGCACCAGGCGCACCTCGTCCCGGCAGCGGGCGATCAAGTCCGCGATCTGCGCGATGCGCTGTTCGTGCAACGCCTCTGAGACGAGGATGATCTCGCGAATACGGCCATTGGCGACCGCCTCGTTCAGTACGCCCACCGAATCAACGCCGAGCAAGCGCAGCCACTCCCCATACTCGCGGAAAATGGCTGTCAGTTGGGGGTAGTCGGCCACCGGCAGGAGTTCGGTTGGACGGTGACGGCGTGGGTACTGAAGCACAAACCCCGAGGGCCAGGGGTGTACGGCGAAGTGGCGCAAATAGCCGGTCGAGGGCACCATGTAGCCGTGGAAGTAGTCGCGCTGTCCGCGCAGGTGGTAGAGCGAAAGGTAGTCCTTCTTGCGTCGTTCCAGCAGTTTAACCTTCTCCAACTCCCCGCGCTCACGGAACAAGTCGACAACCTCGTCAAGCGGCACCGGCTTGCGCGCAATCGGGACGTCCGCAGTGATGATCTCATGCATCCGTGCCTCGATCTGAGCTAACTCCTCCGTGCTGAAAGGCTCCCGTCCCTCAAGGCGGCAGAAGAAGGCACCGAAGGGGAGCGTGTGATCCACGAAGACCGAGGCGTCGGGGAACAGCTCGCGCACAGCGGTAACCAGCAGGAACGCCAGCGAACGGCGGTAGATACGCACCCCGTCAGAGTCGGACAGGAACACGGGGTCTACCCGGGCGTCAGACCACACCTGGTAGGTCAGTTCACGCAGTTCGCCGTTCACCAACGCCGCGATGACAGGTACCGGGCTGTCGTTCAGCGCCGCTTGGGTATACTGTTCCAGAGGTGTCCCTACGGCCGCCTCGAAGGTTTGACCGTCAGGGAGGCGTACTTGAGCCGTGTCGCGGGGCTTCGTGCTCCTCACGCGTAAGCGCTGTTGGCTACCCATCGCAAGCCGTCTAGAATGGGAGACCCACCCGCCCAGCCATCACCAGCGCCATGCAGCCGCACAGCGCCACGTCCAGGAAGAGCAAGATGGCCAATACCAGTCGTTGCCAAGGCTCGAAGCCCAGGCTCTCGAGCATGCGGGTCAGGGGGCCCTGCTCCTCGGCGCCGAGTTCCTCGTCCGCCGTGATTATGTGGGCCCGCAGGTCGTCCACCATATCTGTCTGTGTCATGGGCTCGCCTGTATTCTCAGCCGGATCCTGTTGCTGCTCGTCGAGTAGGTCGGCAATCCAGGCAGGTTCCTGTTGGTCTTCCACCATAGTGCAGCCTCCTCCCTTCGATCTGCAATCCATTACGGGGTAAGACTGAGACTCGGATCCGGTAGTAAGATACCGCCAAACGGGCCAAAAGTCAAACGGCACTGAGGCAAGAACTGGGGACAGAAAAGCCCCGGGGCTTCGCACCACCGGGGCTGGAGAGGCACATTGAAAACTGATGCTAGAAGCTTGCTTCTGCGGGCTCACCCTCCGCTGTGTCAAGGCCAACGACATCCACGGCCTGAGGTCCCTTGTCGGAGTCTTCTAGCGTGAACTCCACCCGCTGGCCCTCATTCAGGTTGCGGTAGCCCTCACCGTTGATGGCAGAGTAGTGAACAAAGACGTCTTCTTCCTGCCCGTCGGGGCGGATGAATCCATATCCCTTTACACGGCTGAACCATTGAACTGTTCCAAAGGTACGAGCATTGTCATCCATTGTCCGTTTTCATTCCTCCTACTAGCTAGCTTACTTCGCTGACGTTTTGGCGGTTTCAATCAGGTCGCCCGTTGCCCTCTCCATACATCAGGGACTGCCCTGGTGACCACCCAGCGAACGGAGGACAACATACCACACTTTCGGCAACTTGTCAAGAATGCCAACGTGCACATCCCGTTGCACGTGCAGGGCCGTTCTATGGGTGGCCCGGTCGAGCACGAAGACATTCGGAAGAGCCCCAGACGTCGGGATGCGGAGTGGGGAGAGGCGGCGTGTCTGCGGCATCTGAGACTTGCGTGCCCCGGAACCCATGGTATAATAGCGCCACTTAAGCGGGTGTAGTTCAGCCGGTAGAACACCTCCTTGCCAAGGAGAAGGTCACGGGTTCGAATCCCGTCGCCCGCTCTTTTCGACCGTCGTGACCAGGGGGCAAAGCATCTTCGAGTCCCCTGGTTTTTTGTTGCTCGGGATCCGGACGTACCCGCTCACGCACGGCGGATGGCGAGTCGCCGCACCTCCACGTCCTGACCGCCGAGCTGGTACTTGTAACGCTCGTCTCCCTGCATGAAGTCAACCACGTCGCGGCCCTGTTCGATGGCGTGGCGGATGCAGTAGGCGGCGAGCACAATGCCGGCACTGAGCTTAGGGAACGTCCGCCAGTCGAGGCCTGAATTGTAGACCAACACGCGGTCGTTGTAGACGAAGTTGAAGTACGCCGCCGCCTTGTGCCCCCCGACTTCCAGGAATGCCAGTTGAAGCCAGCCTGCATCGTAGGCTATGCGCGCCAGTTGGCGAAAGAAGTCGCGCATGCGCGGGGTGAGGAAGGTTGCCTTGTCGGGCGTGCTGGCAGCCATCAGGCGCAGAAACTCCTCGACCTCGGTTTCCAGGTTATGCTCGGGACCGACGACGTACCACCCGAGGGCTGTCTGGGCATCGGCTCGGCGAAGTTTGCGCCGCAGTTCGCGCCGCTGTTTGCTGTCCAGCATGTGCAAATAGGCCTCCCACGTGTCGGGCAACGGGATGATTGGACAGACATCATCTCTCCCCGTCGAGACGGTCCAACCGCGCGCCTCGGCTATGGCAGGCAGGAGGTCGAGCGTGGGTGAATCTTCGTGCGTGTTGCACAGGTCGAGTATATCCCACGCGGGTGCGTGGGGGGCGGCCAAGTAGTCCAGCATTGCACCGTAAACCGCCTCTTCGCAGCCCCTCGCCACGATCAGATCGAGGTAGTCGGAGACTTCGACACAGCCGACGGTGGATAGTACCCTTTCTCCCTTCGGGCTTTCGGTCGCAAAGAGCGGCGCTATGCCGACCAGTTTCCCCTCTACCTCACCTTCTCGCACGGCCAGAATGAGCAATTCGCCTTCGCCCAGGTGATGCCACCAGGTCCGCTGATACTCGAGCGTCAGGAAAATGGCATCGCTGGCAGAACGGTGGAGCAGGGCATCCCATTCCGCTGACAGTGCCTCGAAGCCAGTGGTGTCATGGTAGGAGCTTACAGACAGAGCCATGTGGGAACCTCCGGGTGAACAGCATAACGTCGGAAGAAAAACGTCGGGAGAGGGACCAGACAGTCCCTCTCCCGGTGGTAAGCAAGCTAGTCGTCCAGGAGCCAAGCACTTGGCACGGGAAATCCTGAGCTACTTGGGATCCACGTAGTAGTAGTCAAACTGGCCGATGGATGGCTTGTATTCGTTGGCCGAGGTGTAGACCCCGAAGTAGGGTTCGTTGACATATTGGCTATCGCTTATGGAGCCAAATAGGCCGCCGTCGTAGTAGATGTCAATCCCGTCGGCCTTGACCTCGAACTTCCAGGTATGCCAGCCAATTGAGTCTCCCTCGACGTATCGGTACCCGATGATCTCCGTGCCCTGGCCTTTGCCTTTCTCCGATTCGTGCCGGTCAATGCGTTTGAAGCCAGCCTTTAGCCTGCCGTCCCAGATGACCTCGAGGCGATAGTAGTGGTAGAAGCAACCACTGTCCCGATAGGCTGGACACGGCGAGCCGTCGTTGGCACCGAAGATGATGCCATAGGCTACCAGGTTGGCCTCGTCGCGGACCCTCACCCGCGTCTGGATGGTGTAGGGCGGTGCCGGGGCCTCCTCCATTGGACTGGCGATGGCGAAATCGAATTTGTCGTTCATGACGGCGAACAGATTGCCCTCTTGCTCCTCCGTCCAGGTCCCGCCCCAGACATCGCCCTCGTAGAGCGAGGTGCGACGGATTGGCCAGGGATCGTGGATGATCGTTGGGCTGCTGAAGTCATAGTGGTAGGTGTATGAGCGGACCGTGGTTGACTTGACGTTGCTCCATTCACCCGGCCCGTACGCGTTGACGCCTCGGACCCGGTAGTAGTACGTTCCGGCATCTTTGTCGGTGAACTGCTTCTGTGTACCGGAGACAGTGTACTCGGTCGGGTTTGTGAAGTCAGTGTCGGTCGCCTCCTGCACCGTGTAGGAAGTTGGATCGGGGACATCTGGGTCGTTGTCGTCATAGGACCAGGTGACGGTATAGGTATCCCTCTGGGCAGCATTGTCTATGTCACTTAAGACAGGCTCATAGGGGATGGGGGGCCAACGATAGAACACGTAGGGGAAGTAACGGTTGTATTGCTTGTTATCCACCGTGACGGTAACGGTGTCCGGCGTGCCCCAGGTGCCGTCTTCACCGCTTGCGCGGGTGCTGATGGTGTGCTGGGTCTCGTGCTCTTCGGGCAGCGACCAGACGTAGGACCAATCCCATCCGCTCCAGCCCGTCGCCGCCGTCGTCGTGGCATTCTGCCAGTCGCCGTCATCAATGCGCACCTGCACCGTGAGGGCGCTGTTGGTGGCTATACCCGCGGACAGCCCTGATCCCAGAGATGGGCCGGAGGTGACCGTCCACGGTACGTTGACTTCCTCCACGTTGCTCCAACGGCTGGGCTGCTTATCGAGGCAGGATGCCTGGACCCGGTAGTAGTAGACGCCGTCGTCGCTGGTGCTCTTGCTGATGAGCTGGCTGGTAGTGGGCGCGGCCACCACAGTGGATTCGTAGGTGCTGAAGTCAGGCTGCTGGGCTTCCTGGAGGGTGTAGTTCTGCGCCGAGACCACGTCGGTCCAGCTTACGTAGTAACTTCTGTCGCCCTGCCTCTGAACGGTCAGCACCGGATCATCCACCAGATACGGCGGGTCCGTGCCCTCACTCCACGCTATGCCCGAGATGGTGAGGTTACCTTTCTGCGTGATCACCTCATCCTTATTCGGCGAGCGAGTCTGTGAGTTGGGGGGTTGGCCGGTCAGCATGGTCGTCACTACCGAATCCGTGATCAGTTCGCCCGTGCCGGTTACTCGTACTGTGTTCTCAATCTCGCTGGCTGTGGTTCCAGCGAGGATCTCGGCACTGAACCATACTCTTGCAGTCTGCTCGACTCCAACCGAATTGTTCCAGGTGATCACCCCGCCCGCTATGATCGGAGTCCCGTAGTTGCTGTCGAGGCTGCCGGGTACGCATAGCAGGTCTGAGGATAGCTCATCAGTGATCCAGACGCTCGCTGACGCGTCACCACTGTTGCGGACGGTTATGGTGTAGAGCACGGTGTCGCCTGGTGCCGCGAAGCCCTTGCTCACGTACTTATTCACCTCCAGACTTGCGTCTGCGGCGTCCAATACTGGCTGAGCCAGAACTGGCGAGTGAGAGAGTAGCAATGACAGGCCTATCACGAGCAGCAGAGCTGAGCTTGCTGCCAGCAATGCCCATGTTAAGCGATGTACCGACTTTCCACTGGTATTCACACCGAGGCTCCTTTCGCTGGGTCACGACGCGTCAAGCGCGATGGCTGACCCGTCCAGAGAAGATATGCTCCAGGCCATGCGGTAGTAGTGGCCGGAACAATTTGATTCTACTATGGGGGATAGCTTTTGTCAATCCTATGCTCATTGCACGAGCATCTCGTGCAGCAACAGGCGGTTGCCGATGGGAGCGCCTGTGTCGTCAACGGCTTGCAGCCGATCCATCGTCTGGGGATCGTACAGGCCGACCTCAAGCCAGTAGCGACCGGGTGGGGCATCCGCAGAGACGGATAGGGTGTGAAGCTGCACGATGACGTCGCCCGGATACCAGCCTTCCACGGGCACCTCCAGGCCGTCATACTGTCCCCAAATCTGGCTGTGGTCGTCCAGCAGATGGACGAATACCTTGAGTGAGCGATCAGGTTGCTTCAGGGCGCGCCAGTAGGTCAACAGGGCCATCTCCTGGCCTGGGACAGGGGGCGGAGAGAGGTACTCGTAGCCCAGAAGAGCGACGTCTCCGCCAAACGAGGCGGGAAGAGAGACGGGCAGGCGAACGTCGGGCGCATCGCCCGGTGCGAACTCGATCTCGGGACTTTGCATGACCGGGGCGGCGGCAACAGCCGTCAGTCGGTCGTTGACAGTGGTGGCATCCGGGCAGGGCCACAGGGAGATTCCTGCCTCCTCAGCCAGCGGCTTCACGTTGCCGAAGAAGCGCGCTGCCAGCGGTTCGGCCAGGCGATGGCGCTCGTCAAGCGCGTAGCAGGCAGATGGCCCGTGGGGCATCAGGATCAGGCTTGTAGACGGCTCAAACCAGCGGAGGCGCAGGTCGTTCGTGGCCAGGTGCGCGTCCAGTGTGGATGCGGGGATCTGGTCCATGCGGATAGCGCCCAGGGCCAGGTTGGCCGGTGGACCGGTTGGCGGTACCTCGTAGACGAAGATGGAATAGCCGATCTGGGCGATGGGTTGCTGAGCCTGGAATACGGCAAACGTGTCCGGGTCGTCCAGCAGCACGCCCTGCAGATTGGTGGCGCTGATCGCGTACACGCCTGGCAGCGGGCGCTGTGGATGGTAGACGCGAAGCGCCGGATCCTCGAAGGGCGGCCAGCCAGGCAGGTAACGGTAGCGTACACCATAGTGTTCTGGCGGCGCGATGCCAAACCAGCTCAAGTACACCTGCTCGGCGCCGTGCTCATCCATCCAGAGACGCAAGCTAGGGAGGTCCTGCCCCCAGTCCAGGTTCGAATCCACGAGCACCTTGTAACCGTTGCGTGGGCCGACGAGTTCGTTGAAGTAGGCCAGGTAGTGGGGATACACGCGTGCCGTGCCCAGCACCAGCCAGACGATAAGGGCGAGTGTCAGCAGGCGGGGAGCACGGCGGCGCGAAGCGGGAGCGTGCCACGGACGGGAGAAATCCTCGATGGCGGGGCCGAGGCGGGCGATGTGGACGGCCAAGAAGGGCAGAATGGGCAGGATGAGCCTGTAGCCGGTGTTCAGGCTGCTGACTACGCCGGAGGCGAAATACGCCGCGGCGGGGAGAAGGAACGGCGCGTCGCGGAGCAGCCAACGATTTATACGCTTCTGCAGGGAGGAGGAACGGCGTATCGTGTGGACGGTCGCCCAGGCGATCAGGGCCAGCGTGGGAAGTGGCGTCTTGACGCCGAGAACGACGAAGAAGTAGGGCCACCATCCGCCCCCATAGATGCGTCCCATCAGGAATGCGGGGTCGATGCGGTCCAGGCGATGGATCAGGGAAAGGAGCTCGCCCCAATGGTCGGGGGCCGGCAGCGAGGGCTCTGTCCCATCGACCGGTCCCCAGGTGAAGCCGTACACAGCCCAGATGGTCAACAGGCTGATCGCAGCGATTGCCGAGAGAATCCCGGCCGCCTGGGCCAATCTGCGCCACCACGGATCCTTGTCCGCGGTAGATCGGTGCGTCCGCAACGACGTGCCATCGCGACGACTTGCATCGCGGCGACTTGCGTCGCAGGGAGAACGTGGCTTGTCTCTTCGGAGAGCTACCAGCAGGGCCTCCAGGCCGAAGATGGGGAAGAGCGCCAGGGCCGTGAAGCGCGTGGTCTGCGCCAGCCCGCAAGCCACCCCGGCCAACAGCAGTCGCCACCAACACGGGCGTCGCATGTATTCCCAGAACGCATACGCGGCGATGAATATGAAGGCCGTCGCGCCGATGTCGGTATTGGCCAACCGGCCATGAGCGATGATGTTGGGATCGAAGGCGAACACCGCCAGGGCCAGCAAAGCGCCGGTGCGGCCAAACAGCGCCCGTGCCCAGCGATAGACGAATGCGGCCAAGACGAGCGTCAGGAGCATCATGGACCAGCGAGAGAGATAGACGATTTGATCGGCCCACTCGCGGTTGGTAGCCCACACGAACTGGCCGGAGAATTCGTGGAATTCGGCATTGATCCAGGAGCCATGGTCGGTGGGGAGCTCGAGATCGGGGAGGAGCAGCAGGGGCGCGGCGCTGATCAGGTTGGTCAGCAGCGGGTGCCGCAGCCGCAGGCGCATGTCGCCGGTCTTCAGGACGGCGTAGCCGCGGGCGTAGTAGGTCTGCTCGTCGTAGGTGGCCGACTTGAGCCGCACGCTGCCCATCATCTGGCCGTACAGCGCCAAGAGGAGGAGAATGACAAGGGATAGATGGAGCGCCATCGGAATGGCGCCTTTCCAGGAGTGATGGAGGATGGTGGATGGTAGATTGGTAGACTGGTAGACTGGTAGACTGGTGGGTTGGGGAGTTGGGCGGCTCATGGGGCGTCTCCCACGCGGATGGGCTCGAGGAGTATGCGGTCGGCGATGGGTGTCCTGTCCGCCAGTACCGGCAGGCGCTGCATGGTGTCGGGGTCGTAGACGCCAGTCTGCAGCCAGTACTGGCCGGGGGGCAGGTCCGCCGGGAGGTCAAACGAGGCCACCTGGAGGATGGTGTTCCCCTCCCGCCAGCCCTCGACCGGGACGTCCAGCCCGTCCCATTGCGCTGCGACCTGCCCATCGGGCGCGAGCAGGTGCACGAAGATGGCGCGTTGGCCGTCGGGCGGGGCGCTCACGCGCCACGCGGTCAGGAACGCCGCGGACCGGTCCGAGTAGGGAGAAACCAGGTTGCTGGGGGCGTAGCCCAGGAATTGCATTGATGGTAGATTGGTAGATTGGTAGCTGGTCGCGGGTGCGCCCAGGTTGACCGGGAGACTGAGGGGGGAGGTGTCGGAGACGGAGGGTACCGGTGTGTCGCTGTGCCAGACGTCGCAGGTGGCCTGCAGATCCTGCACCCACGCCATGGCGGCGGTGTGAGATGGCGGGTCGGGCGGATAGAGGGCACACGCCGTCCGGGTGCTCGTGTTGCACGGCTGAGAGGCGGGCCACGCCCGTGCTCTTAGGTCCTCCAGTGTAGCCCAGGCGGGTTGCGCCGGTTCTGCGGTACCGGCATGGGCCTCGTCGCTGGCGATGACGGTCCAGCCGGGCTGGGAGGGGATGACGAGGCTGGTACGGGCGTCGAACCAGCGGAGGCGCACGTCGTTGCTGCCGAAGGCGGCGAAGGTGTCTGGGGTGAGTTCATCTATCTGCACGCCGGACAGGGCGACGTCGACGGGCGGCCCGGTGGGTTCGACCCGGTAGAGGAAGATGGAGTAGCCAGCCTTGGCGAAGGGGTCCTTGTCGCGGAACCAGGCATAGGTGTCCCATTGGTCGGGGTCCAGGACCACGCCCTGCAAGTGCGTGGCGCTGATGGCGTAGACGCC
>Ga0180431_10000095_pt1 | contig 112840 bp, 114 predicted proteins | sample SS_ome_11_FD_132459 | JGI IMG/M metagenome (GOLD analysis project Ga0180431, IMG submission 132459) | Hypersaline lake sediment archaeal communities from the Salton Sea, California, USA - SS_1_MS_1 metaG | ecosystem: Environmental > Aquatic > Non-marine Saline and Alkaline > Hypersaline >...
ACGTAATAGTGCACACCGCCTCCAAGCAGCGCGAGAACCATCACGAGCGTCGTCGCGTACCGGAGCCGGCTCCGTCGCTTCTTCGTACGAGCGGTCCCCGTTGCAGAGGTCCGGCGGACAATCCGCGACGCCACAAGCAACTGCTCCACATCCCACGAAAGGTACCCTCCGAAGATCGCTCCAGAGACCAGCGAAAGCCCAGCCATCACCAGCACAAAGCTCGCCGAGACGCCCGAGAAGTAGATCGCCTGAAACACAAACACGTTTGATGCAGATGCAACGGCACCAGTAAGCATCGTTAGCGCAAGCGACCGACGTTTGAGGATTCCCATCCCAAAATCAACCAGGAGACCCTCGGCAAGAGAGATCATCAGAACCACGACTCCGTGGGTTCCTCCGGAGAAGAACTCCACCGCACCTTTGAGGACCCCGGTCAGTGTCCCGGAGCCGAACCGTCCGATGAGCAATCGTGCCAGCAGCGCCCACACGACATGAAGCCCGGCAATCAGCTGCCCCGCGCCAAACGGAACACCGAACAGCCGATTGATCAGGTTCCCAAGATATCCGATGTACGTCGAGAGGACGCCGCCCGCAGCGGCAAGAAGGGCGATAAGGACAAGGTCTCGAACGCTTAGCCAATGCCTTGATGCCTCATCGCCCATATACACTTAAACCTACTGGTCGAGTACGACTTGCGAGAGGAATTTCACCGATTTCAGCTTCGTTCCCTCGGGCAGTTCCACCGAATCGTCATAGACGAAGCGCATGTACCCGTTCGCCTCCGGATCGAGGAAGACGCCATCCTTCTTGAACGCCACGATGAAGCGATCGTCCCGAGCGACGAGGTCCGAGGTGGTGGTTTGCGTGTATCCATCCGACGCAATCAATGAGATCCCATAGCTCGTTTCGGCCAGGGCATCGTTGAAGTCCTCTTCGTTGTAGTGGATCCCGTCCTCCGGCTCCGGGAAAAGGTCATCGTCCACGTAGGCAATCAATCGCCACAAGGGCAGGCCAGCGTACGTATGCGTCTCGCCCTTGCTCGTCACCGTGACCGTCGAGGTATGGCACGGACAGCCAATCCCTGCCTCGAGTTCCCCTCGAGCAAACAGCCGCTCTACTGTACCTGTCAGCAGAAGCGTGTACTCCTCGTAGGCACCAAGCACCTCGATCGTTTGTACCATCTTCGCTGAAAGAGAGCTATCGAAGTGGGGATTCCCATCGCCAATCTGGACAACACGGAACGGGCCCGGATCGTCGGCCATGTACTCCCCGTTCTCCATGAATGCGAGAACCCAAGTTCCCTCAGTACGGTCAAACAGCATCCCGGCTTGGTAGTTCATCGAGTAGCCGTCCGACGCCGTTACACGGATCGTCGTGTCTGCCGAGACGTTCCCCACAAGTGTCGTGATCGGGATCCCCGTGTAGGTCGCCGCGTAGACGGTCCCCGTGCTCTTGGTGAATGTCCCCTGGGCCGTCATGACATCCAATCCCTCGAGATCGATTGTCGTGTACGTGTGTGTCTCCTCGCCTCGAATGACCGTGAGGACCGGATGCTGTGTATCCTCTGCCCAGCCGGAGACCGCCGATAGCCCGACACAGATGAGCACCGGGATCCACCACAAACTCCGCTTTCGCATCGAAAACTCTCCTTCCTGTTTCTGTTGCCTGCGTTTCCTTCCGCTGGAAGAACAGGCTGCCCTCCTGTTGGCTACCACTCCAGATCCGACACCGTCGGCAGCCTTTCTCCGTCGTAGTCGATGATCAGAAATGCGATTCCCTTGACCATTAAGCCCGTCGTTGATGGGGTCTCCCCGAAGTAGTGCGCGTACTCCGTTCCTAACGCTTGAAGCATGTCCTGATTGCTGAAGCTCTCGTCTTCGGGGAGGAAGACAAGCATCGGCGCGTCGCCCCACGCTCCGAGTTGCGCATTGTCTACCGAAAGCGCGAGAATCGGTGCTCCTGCGACATTTGCCCCATCAAGCACGTCGTACGGCAGCGTTTTGTGCCATCCATCGAGCGCGACCAGTGTTATCGTCTTGGCCGTGCGGTCGCGCGCGATCGTTTCGTCGATCACCGCCTGAAGGCGAACCCCACGGTAGCTGTGTTCCGCCTTCCAATTCCCTTGTCCCTCAACCATTGCCGGTCCTTCGTAGGCAACCCGGCCTTCGACCATCGGGAAGTCAGTGAGCTCAATGTTGTACGTCCAAGCTTTGTCGATCATCCGAACCGGGAATTGACTATCGTCGCCCCACGTATTGCCTTCCTGCTCTGTCTCAGGCATGCAAACGAGAAGGATCATAGCAGCCGCAGCCACAAGCGCTATCGCCAATAGGCTCCATCCAAGACGCCGGCGGTTCATTCGGCCTCCTCAACCGACGATGTGCGAATCGCCGTGGTTGGGATGAGCGCAACAACAGGATCCCCGACCGCAAGGGCCATGGAGTCAATAACAGATCGCATGTGCAAAGCGTTGATCTCCATCCCTTCGCCCTCCAGCACGAGGTTTGAGACCTGCCCGATGTGTCGAAGCTTCTTCACTCGTACAGGAAGGACGTTCCCAGCAGAGCAAACGCCTCGGCCCGGATGTTCCCGAAAGACGAGGACCGCCTCGGGAGGAATGGCAATGATCAGATCACGCGCACGGCTGAAGTCAAATACCGTAACCTCCGCATCTCCAAGGAGCACCGTGCACAGGGCTCCGTCCCGCCTCACAACCCGGGCATGTCGTGTGTTCTTCTCGAACAGAACGGACCACTCGGGAAGCCACGAGACCGGCGGATCGATCGATCCGTTGGTCTGAAGTTTCTCAGACCAAACCAAGTGCTCCACCACATCCCGGGATGTCCCCGTGGAAACGAGAAGATCCGACATGTCGACGTCGAGAGAGTCGGCAAGCAAACGGATCTCTGCCAACCCGGGAGCCGGTCTGGTTCCGTGTTCGATTCGGGACAAGCGGCTGTAGTGCAGCCCCGTCCGCTCCGCCAGATTGCGAAGGCTTAGTCCTTTCTTCCGACGCGCTGCCTGTAAGAGATCGCCAAACCGCGACTTGCTCATGAGCGGAAGTCTATGACGGCTGTTGACAAATGTCAACAGCCGTCAAGCATCTTTCCCTGTCGGACAGCAGTCCCAGTAGGCTACAATGTGCTCATGCTCCTAGGACGACGCCAATCGAAGCCTCCATCCCTGACAGACGGCCCAATCACAAGCTCACTGCTCCGATTGGCCTGGCCGGTGATGCTCGCCAACCTGTTCCAAACGCTGTACAACTTCGTCGATCGATTCTGGCTTGCTCGGCTCGGCAGGATCCCCATCGCAGCTCTGGCTCTGTCCTGGCCTCTTGTCTTCCTCGTTCTTTCTCTTGGGAGCGGCATCACTATCGCCGGAACCGCGCTTGTCGCACAGTACACTGGCGCCCGGCGACATGAAGAGGCAAACCTTGCCGCTGGCCAAGTCATCAGCTTCACAGGAACCCTCGCAGTACTCCTTGGCGCAGCCGGCTTCTTCTCCGCCCGGCCCATCTTGCTGCTAATGGGAGCGGAGAGCAGCCTGATCCAGGCGGCCACAAGCTATCTGCAGATCATCTATGCGGGCATTCCCTTGATGTTTGGAACGTTCGTCGTGACAGCGCTTCTCAATGGCGTGGGAGACACTGTCACGCCGATGATCCTGATGGGCATATCGGTCGCTCTGAATCTCGTCCTTGATCCGTTCTTCATCTTTGGCTGGGGACCGTTCCCGGAGTGGGGTGTGGCCGGCGCAGCGGTAGCGACCGTCCTGTCGCGTGGACTGCTCGCTCTACTTGGCCTGCTGTGGCTGTTTTCAGGTCATCTCGGCTTGCACCTGCGTCCGCATCACTTGAGACCTCGCTGGGGGCTGATTCGTAAGATCATCTCGATTGGCGGGCTGTCCTCGATTGGTCAGACAGGGACTGCGTTGGGATTTAGCATCATGAACGGCGCGCTCGCACGAATAGGAACTGTCGTCCTGAGTGCATTTGGGATCGGCAATGCATTCATCTCGATCGTCCTAATGCCCGCGATGGGGCTCGGCCAGGCAACGGCAACAATGGTCGGCCAGAACCTGGGCGCGGAGAAGCCGGAGCGAGCGAGGCGGTCGGTATGGTCGGGGATGGCCATCTCAAGTGCGATTCTCGTCTCTGCAGCCATCGCCGTCCTGATCTTTCGAAACCATCTGATTGGCTTCTTCCTGTCCGATCCGGAAGTCCTCGCAGTGGGAAGCGAGATGCTGTTCCTCGTTGCGCTTGCCTTTCCGTTCATGGGGATCATCCAGGTCATCATGGGAACCTACCAAGGCTCCGGCCATACCCTCTACTCGATGTTCTTCGACCTATTCCGTCTTTGGGCACTCCGCGTCCCTCTGGTCTTCCTGTTGGCGTTCGGTTTCCATCTCGGTGCCAGCGGCGTGTGGTGGGCGATGTTCGCATCGAACTCCGCGACCGCTGCCGTCTGTCTCGCGTTCTTCCTGTCGGGTAACTGGATGCAACGTGTCATCCGAGAGAGCCCCCAGCTGGACTGACCGCTTGGCTTTCCACAGCCCAGTGACCTTGCGGGGGAAACGTCCAGCTCCTACCCTCTCTCAAACAACCTGTTCAGGAGAGGAGGCAAGGATGCCGACCGTACAAGTTACCGATGCGTCAAAGCACATAGGCGAAGTTGTTACCATCAAGGGGTGGCTCTACAATCGGCGATCGAGTGGGAAGATCGCGTTCCTTCAGATCCGTGACGGCACCGGTGTTCTCCAGGCCGTACTCTCCGAGACAGACAACGCAGAGCTGTTCGCTGTGGCGAGTCGCCTTCCGCGTGAGACCTCGCTGATCGTTACGGGAGCATTGAAAGAGGATCATCGTGCGCCGATCGGCTGTGAGATGCTGCTCGAGAGCGTCGAGATCGTGCATCAGTCAAGCGCCGATTTTCCCATCGAACTCAAGGAGCAAACTCCGGGGTTCTTAATGGATCATCGCCACCTCTGGATCCGTACTGGTCGTCAAGTTCCCCTCCTTCGCATCCGTGATGCCGTCTTTCGAGCTTTTCGGGAGTTCTTCTATCAGCGCGGGTTCACCGCAACGGAGACGCCGATCCTGACGGGGACGTCGGTTGAAGGGACAACGACGCTGTTCGAGCTTGACTACTTCGACGACAAGGCGTACCTCAGCCAGAGTGGTCAGCTGTATCTGGAAGCTACCGCCATGGCTCTCGGGAAGGTGTATTGGATCGGCCCCGCATTTCGCGCTGAGAAGTCGAAAACCCGAAAGCATGTCACCGAGTTCTGGATTGCAGAGGCAGAGGCAGCGTTTGTCGATCATGAGGCAAACCTCGCGATCCAGGAAGATTTGGTTCGATTCATCGTGGAATCGGTCATCAGTGAACGCCGGCAGGAACTCGATCAGCTCGGACGTGATGTCGATCTGCTCCTCGGTGAGATTCGTGAGCCGTTTGCACGGATCGACTACGGCGATGCCATCAAGCTGCTTCAGGACAAGGGCTATGACGTGTCTTTCGGAAGCGACTTCGGCGCCCCCGAGGAGGCTGAGCTCGGCGAGCACTTCGGACGGCCGCTGTTCATCGAGAGATTCCCAATGAAGATGAAGCCATTCTACATGAAGCGTGATCCGCTGGATCCTGAACGGGTTCTTGCAGCAGATCTCATCGCTCCAGAAGGCTACGGCGAGATCATCGGCGGCAGCCAGCGTGTTGACACGGAAGAGGAACTCGTTTCCCAGCTCGCGGAGTATGGTCTCCCAACCGAGCCATACCAATGGTACATCGACCTGCGGCGCTATGGCTCGGTTCCTCACTCCGGCTTTGGGATGGGCCTGGCCCGCGTGATTGCCTGGATTTCGGGTGTTGCGCACATCCGCGAGGTCATCCCGTTCGCACGCCAGATCAACCGGCTCTATCCCTAGCGTCCTCGAAGGCTGCCGCACAGCCTTCGAGGACGGGCCAGAACGGTGCAACGCACCGTTCTGGCGTATGGTTGGATGCCAAGTTGGCTTCTAGGCGAACTGCTCCCCGGAGGTCCCAGTGGCGCGTGCTGTTGGGACGAATCGATTCTACTCCTCGCTCAGGCGGATGAGGATATCGACAGCCCTTGCCCCGTGCTCGTCGGCAATGACCGGGTTCAGATCGATCTCTGCAATCTCTGGGAAGTCAATTCCCATTTGTCCCATGGCACAAGCCATGTGCACCAGCGGCGACAGCGAAACTGCCGGTTGTCCTCGGAACGCCTCGAGCAGTGGGAAGGCGCGAATCGATCGGATCATCCGCTCGGCTTGAATCTCGGAGATGGGTGACAGACCGAATGCTACATCCTTGAGCACCTCAACGAGCGTCCCTCCAATCCCAAACATTACCGCGGGGCCGAACGAGCGATCCTGCTCGAGCCCAAAGATCAGTTCACGTCCTGAAATCATCTTCTGCGCGAGGAGACGCCCATCCTCCAACTCAAGAGAGGAAATCACGGCCTGAAGCTGCTTGATCGCTTCACCGAGTGCTTCCTCTGTCTCGATTCCGGTGATCACAGCGCTTTGCTCGAAGCGATGCGCCAACTCGGGTGCATCGACCTTCAGGACCAGCGGAGGATCAACCTCGGCCAGGAACCGTTTTCCCTCACGTTCGCCCGCAATGTATGTGTAGGGACAGACTGAGATGCCATAGGCTGAGAGAAACCGAGCTCCCTCATCGAAAAACAACCCGGTTCGCCGCGCTTGGCGAATCTCCCCAACAACTGCAGCGGCCTCATCGCGCTTGTAGCATCCTTTCGCAAACGATGAATCGCCTTGCATTCGCAGATCCGCAACGCGGCGAAGCATCGCATGAGCAGCGACAGTCGTTTCCGGCATAGCGTACGTCGGAATTGCCGCAGTTCGTAGCGGCTCGATCAACGGCCTCACCGTCTCACTGTGACTTAATGTGCAAGCGAGAATCGGCTTGTCAGGCCTCTTTGCGGCAACTCGGAGAATCCCCGCACTCACCGCCTCGACAGGCTCATGGAAGACGAGGGGCGGGCGGAAGATCACAATCGCCGCATCTGTCTCGTCGAGCATCAGATCTAACCCTTTCTCGTAGTGCTCGCTTCCCGCCGTGGCAATCATGTCTACAGGGTTCCCGAATCCTGCCTCGGGAGGGAGAAACTCAGCGAGCTTCTCGCGTAGGTGGCTTGAGAGCGATGGGACTTGGAGCCCATGACCGATACATGCATCGGCCGCGATAATCCCTGCGCCACCGGCGTTGGTCAAGATTGCCACTCGATTCCCCTCTGGCAGAACCCCCCGCTCAAGCGCGTGCAGTGCAGTCAATGTCTCTTCAATCGTAGTCACGCGCAGCACGCCACACTGTCGGAGAAACGCATCGACAATCGCATCCGAGCTCACCAACGATCCGGTATGTGAGGCCACGGCAGCTGCTCCTACTTCGGTCCGCCCCGCCTTGAGCACGACAACCGGCTTCGTCTTCACAATGCCCGTGACCAACCGGCGAAACTCCTGCGGATCGGCAAAGCTCTCAAGGTAGAGGAAGATCGCTCGGCACTCGCCATCCCTTGCCAGGTAGGGAAGGAAGTCGTTCTCGGTCAGCCCGGCCCGATTGCCAAGATTGATGAATCTCGAAACCCCAAGTCCTGCGTCCTCGAAACACTCAAGAAGCGTCTCGCCGATCGATCCGCTTTGCGATATGAACGCGATCTCTCCTCCCGGCGGAAACCAACGTGAGAACGATGCATTCAGCCTCATGCTCTGGGAGCTGTTGATGATCCCCATGCAGTTGGGTCCTACCACGTTCAGATCGTATCGCTCGACGTGCGCTCGAAGCCGTTCCTCAAGAGCGGCTCCCTCTTCACCGCTCTCCTTGAAACCAGCCGTGATGATGACCAGATTGGCGATCCCGTTCCGTCCACATTCCTCGACAGCTTCGAGCACGATGTTCCGGTTGATCGCGAGGACAGCCAGATCGACATCAGCCGGAAGATCGCCTACTGTGGCAACGCAAGGAAAGCCGAGCACTTCGTCGTACCTCGGATTGACTGCATACAGCCCCCCGAGATAGCCGCAATCCCGGAGGTTCTTGAGGATTGTGCCCGCAACGGACCGCTCCTTGGGACTTGCTCCAATAACCGCGACGGATCGCGGCTCAAGCAGCTTCTCCAGCCCTTCATTCATTCGCCACCATCCCCCTCACGAGTAGCCAAACAAGCCCCACAGCAATCAGTACATCACCAATGCTAAGCGCCGTCGAAAAGGGGATCCAGCTCGGCAGGTAAAGCCAATCTCCTAGGGCATTTACCCTCGTCAGAGCGGACATGAGCGTCACATTGGCAACGACGTCTCCTTCCAAGAGGCGTTCAGCGATATGCGCCAGGCCTGCTTGCTGAAGCGCGGTCGCCGAAGCGGGCATGTAGCCTCCATTGGAGACAATAACCACGAAGTTGCAGATGGCGCCAAGAGATAGGATGCTCATCGGCGGAGTCCGCACATTCATCACCAGCCACAGCATGAGGAGTGCGTACGAGGCTAGATGCAGCGGCTCCGTGGCATACGGAAGAAGGGGAGATCCGGAGAACAGCGGGAAGATAAGCAGCTGGATTACCAAGGCAAGTGGAACGAGCCAGAGCCAACGAAGCTTTAGCTGGGCAAGATAGCGGAGCCGCCCGCCCCGAAGGAATCCGATACCGAGTCCAGCGATCATGGCCACGAGGTAGAGCATCGCGTGCCGTCAGCCTTCCGAGACCGCCGCGGGGATCTCATCCGCGGTCGATGTCTCGGCAACCGAAACGTGAAGGACCCGAAGAAGGGCATCGGCAACGGCGGGATCAAGGTCCGTCCCGCGCATCTCCCCAATCATCTCGATTGTCCGCTCGGTGCTGAACGCTTTGCGGTACGGTCGATCGGTGGTCAGGGCATTGTGGATATCCGCTGCCGCGATGATCCGCGCCATCAGCGGGATCTCTTCCCCCTTCAGGCCATCTGGATATCCGCTCCCATCCCACCGTTCATGTTCGTAGCGCACCGCATCGACAACTGAGCTGTAAATCTCCAGGCCTTCGATCAGCTCGGCGCTGACGACCGGATGGCGCTTCATGATCGTCCACTCATCGTCAGTCAGCGGCCCAGGTTTGAGGAGGATCGAGTCGGGAACGGCAACCTTGCCGATATCGTGCACCCGTGCTCCAATGTCGACATTCTCGATCTCTCGCTGCGACAAGCCTATTTCCTCTGCAATTTGCACAGCCAGTTCCGCAACCTGTTGGGAGTGGATTGCCGTGTAGTGATCGCGCTCGTCCAACAGGCGAGAGATTTGCTCGAACGTCGTACGCGTTTCCGTCTGAAGCTTGACATAGCCACTGAATGAGACGTGCACCAACGTCAGCGGGAAAAGGGCAAGAAAGACATGCCACACGGACAGCGACCTTAGCACAGTAAGTAGAAGCGCTGATACACAGAGAACGAGGTACTGAATGAAGAACTGCCGGGTACTATCCCATAGCAAGTGGAAGAATGATTTCCGTTCAGTGAGTGACAGTACGACGGCAACCAATGCGATGTTGAGAAGCATGTAGATCAGGAAGCACGCAATCGCCAAAACATAGTCCATGGGCTCCGAGAGTGGTAGGTGAGGTCGATGGAAGAGATACAATAGGAGACCAGCGGCGGAGACCGTTACGATCAATTGCCCAACGTTGAACGCAATCGGGATGAAGCTCGTCCTGCGTACCTTTGGCTCAGCGTTCCACCGGAGGAATAGCTCCGACAGGAGAGCGGAGACCGCAACAAGAATGACTGCCAGATACGGGCCTAGGATGAATAGCCCGGCAAGGTAGATAGCTACGGAACTCGATATTTCCCATTCATATGCCGGCACACGGGTTGCATAGATCTCGGCTAGTAGTGCAAGAATGACGAAGATCAGAAACAGAATGATCTCATCGATGCCAGTGAATGAACCTCGTGTGATTGAAAAAGCCAGGGAAGCAAGTGAGAAGAACACCACTACGAAAACGTATAGCGCTGCACGAAAAGGTAGCTTCATAATCGTGTCCCCGTAGAACAAAGGATACGGGATTTGCGCGGGTTCGGCCAATACACGCATTGATCACTGTGAGCCCCGCATCACGGAGGATGAACCACGAAACCGCGACGAAGCTCACCGTCTTCGTCGCGGTCCAGCAGTTCGATCGCCTTGAGTAGCCTGCTTGGCTGGCCTACCTACGGAAGCTTGCCACCCGGAGACCACTTGATGCTCTCCGCAAGGAGCAGTGCCAACGCCGCAATCGCCATCAGGTAATACGCCGCCTTCCCACTGAAGAACTTCTTCATTCGCTCTTCCCCTTTCCTGTTGTATCCGCCCCATTTCATTGTGATCTCCTCCTGTCTGCTCTTCCTACGGGAGTTTGCCACCCGGAGACCATTTGATGCTTTCCGCAAGTAACAGTGCCAACGCCGCAATCGCCATCAGGTAATACGCTGCCTTCCCACTGAAGAACTTCTTCATTCGCTCTTCCCCTTTCCTGTTGTATCCGCCCCATTTCATTGTGATTTCCTCCTGTCTGCTCTTTCTACGGAAGCTTGCCGCCTGGCGACCACTTGATGCTTTCCGCAAGTAGCAACGCCAGTGCCGTAATCGCCATCAGATAGTACGTCGCCTTTCCGCTGAACAGCTTCTTGAACACCTTGCCCATCCTTTCTTCGCCCTTTCGGTTGTATCCGCCCCACTTCATCGTTCTGCCCTCCTTGAGGGAACAGCGGACCGCCTCGATTTGACGGTTCACGCCTCTTCTCATTGTGTGTGTCTGAATGGTGCGATGATTAGGTACAATCGGGGTAACGGTCAAGTATTTTGCATGCGAATTGCAGCTCTTTTGGAGATTACATCCGAAAGTGTCCGTTTCCATTATCTGCCCCCGTTCGACGAATGCGCTCTTCAATCCTTCTCGGGGACAGCTCTTCCTGGCACGCGTCCCGTGCGTACCTTTCCGCAGGCCGACGTGGCTCACTCAGTCAAGGTCAGGTAGGAGGCTGCAGGTTCACCTGAAAGCAAGACGCCAACGCGGTTGACTTCCCTTCCGCCCGGCGATACAGTTACGCGCAGATCGAGTACGAGGTGCTACTGTTGAGAGAATACGAGATTGTCTATGTCATTCGGCCGGATCTGTCAGAAGATGAACGTTCGACAAAGGTCGAGCGGATTCACTCATTGATCACAGAGAACGATGGAGAACTCGGGAAGGTCGAGGAGTGGGGAAAACGCGTACTGGCCTACGAGATTCGGCACAACACCGAGGGATACTACGGTTTGGCGGAGTTTCGTCTTCCGCCCAGCGCCGTAAAGACCGTGGAGGATCGTCTCAATATCGACGAGGAGATCCTTCGCTATCAGATCATCTCCCGTTCATAGGGGAGGTTCCGTGGCAGCGAGCCTGAACAAAGTCATTCTGATCGGAAACCTAACAGCCGATCCCGAGCTTCGGTACACACCGAACGGCACAGCGCGGACTCGCTTCTCGGTGGCTGTCAATCGTCAATACAAGGATTCCTCCGGCAAGCTACAGGAGGACGTCACATTCGTTCCGATCGTGACGTGGGGTTCCCAAGCGGAGAACTGCGCCAACTATCTGAGCAAAGGCAGATCCGTTGCCGTCGACGGCCGACTCCGCATTGATTCATTTGAGAATGCTGAAGGGGAGAGGAAGAAAGTCGTGGAGGTTGTTGCATCAAGTGTCCAGTTCCTTGGCGGGCCTTCACGCCAATCCGAGGGCACCACATCGAGTTCTCCCTCGCCGGCTGCTCCAGCTGGTTCCGAGCCCGATACCAAGCCTGATCAGGAGGTTCCTTTCTAGGTCATGTTCACCAAGCGAAGACGGAAGTGCCGTGTATGTGAGAGAAAGATGGTCCTGGACTACAAGAAGCCCCAGGAGCTGAAGCAGTTCATGAACCGCCTTGGGAAGATTCTTCCCAGAAGAGCCACGCGCCTCTGCGCGAAACACCAACGCCAGGTCGCACTCGAAATCAATCGAGCTCGCAAGCTCGCCCTTCTCCCCTATGTGGGAGAGAGGGAGCCAATGAAGATGCGCCGGTAGCACATGCTTTCAGCCATCTAGGACTCGCCAGAGCCCCAGGATGGTTCACCATCAAGTTCGTCAGGTTGGCAAGCCCTTCTCGGAGGGCTTGATGCTATGGGTTTCGCGGATGTACGTTGCGTGTTCAATAGAGCGACATCGAAGCATTCTCCGCCCGCATGATCATTCCACGCCCTTGCGCTCGCAGCACGATCAGAGATCATCTCCCGCTGCAGTGGTCGAGTCGGGCCGCTGTTCAAGCAGGGGAGCAACCCGCATACTTGCAGCTGCATCCTATCAGACGATTGACAAGGAGATCTCCGCATGAAGCGGACCGCCGCGATTTTTCATGCCCCGATGGGGACGACGGCTTCAGAGCAGTTCGTCGCAGCAGGCAGACTAGCTTCGACCAGCGATCTTATCCATGCGCTCCGTCCGTTCGTCGACGAGATTCTTATAGTAGCGAGCGATGACGATGCAGAATCATTCCTCTCTCTCGATGTGCTCCGTGTCCGAACATCGCCTGCCGCCCCGTTCCACTTCGGCAGGACACTCCAGCAGCTGATTCGCACTCACCACATCGAAGACCTTCTCTACTTCGGGAGCGGAAGCGGAGGGCTGCTATCGCAGAGATGTCTCGAAACCTTGGTCGAGTTCACCGAACAGCACAGTCGTGGTGCCCTATTCAACAACTTCTACTCGTGCGACTTCGCTGTGTTCTCGTCCGCATCATCACTCCTAGGAGCCCAGCTTCCCGCCAACGACAATGGACTCGGCTTCGCTCTCTCCGATGCGGGGATCACTTGCTTCTCCCTCCCTCGCACGATCGAGACGATGTTCGATATCGACACGCCAACGGACCTGAATCTGCTTCGTATCTCTGATCGCGGCGGCCCAAGCTTGCGAGCGTTTCTGGAGGCATCCGCTCCATTCAATCATCCAACCCTCACAGCGGTTTGCGAGCTTCTGGTCGATCGCACCGCGCTCGTCCATCTCTTCGGGCGGCTGAATCCGGCTACGTGGGCACACTTCGAGCAGCAGGTTGCTTGCCGAACGTCCGGCGCGATTGAAGGCCGCGGCATGCGCGCAACCGAAACTCCCGACACATTCCTTCATCAACGGATCCTTCGTGAGATCGGGCCGACCGCTTTCTTCGATCGACTGGCATCAACCGCCGACGCGGCAATCCTCGATACACGCCCGCTCCTCGTGGAAGGTGGGCATCTACCATTGCCGTCGGATCGGTTCGCCAGCGATCTGTTCCTCGACACCAAGATCGACAACCTACACTGGGAAGCGTTCACACAGGCCGCCGCAAACGCACCGATTCCGGTCCTATTGGGAGGGCATTCGCTCGTCAGCGGCGGGCTGTACCTCCTCGCAGAGGCCGCCTGGAAAGGACACCAACTTGATCGTAGACTTCATCCAGAACCATTTACAGGAAGGAACGATCGAACATGAGCACATCCCACGCACAACGATTGGTCGATGTCGACCCACAGACGGCCGCTCTTATCGCTGCCGAGGAGTCCCGTCAGCGAGAGAAGATCATCATGATTCCGTCCGAAAGCCTAACCCCGCCGCCCGTGCGTGAAGCTCTTGGATCGGTTTTTTCGAGCATCTACGCTGAGGGATACCCACGGAAGGCGATGCTGGGCACATCTGCCGACCGCCTCGCCGATCTCGATGAGCACCTTGCAAGCTATCGACGGTACGCCGATCGCCGTTTCTACAAGGGCACCGAGTTTGCCGATCTCGTGGAGTCGCTCGCCGGGCGCCGTGCTGCAGAAGCGTTTGCCACGAAAGCGTATCCGGCCGATCGGATCTATGCCAACGTTCAACCGCTTTCCGGAGCTGTGGCCAATCTCTCCATCTATGACACCTTCGTCCGACCTGGAGAAACGGTCATGGGAATGGCCCTCACAGAGGGCGGACATCTGACCCACGGTTCCGAATTCAATGTCACCGGCAAGCGATACGACATCGTGTCGTACTCCGTAAATCGAAAGACCGGCAAGCTTGACTACGATCAGATCAGGCAGCTCGCCGAGACGCATCGCCCCAAGCTAATCATCGGGGGATTCACATCGTACCCGTGGCAGCCGGACTGGCGTGCCTTTCGCGAGATTGCCGACAGCGTCGGCGCGTTCTTCCTCGCCGATGTCGCCCATACTGCGGGCCTGATCGTCGGTGGCGCCTATCCGAATCCCATTGGAGTCGCCGATGCCGTGACATTCACAACACACAAAACGCTGTGCGGGCCTCGTGGGGCCGCGATCCTATCGACCGATCCGGAGATCGCGGAACAGATCGATGCTGCCGTCTTCCCGGGGCTCCAGGGAGGACCACACGTCAACAAGTTCGCTGCGCTTGCGGTTGCGTTGAAAGCTACGCAACGTCCGGAATTCCGCGAGCTTCAGCACCAGATCGTCGAGAACGCAGCCCATCTTGCGGACGCGCTGCAGAGCCATGGGCTCACGCTGGCCTATGGTGGAACCAACACCCACCTTCTGTTGATCGATCTGCGCGAGATTGAAACGGACACGGGGTTTGTGATGCTTGGAGAGATTGCATCCCGGATCCTTGACCTTGTCGGCATTGTGTGCAACAAGAACACGCTACCTGGAGACACGAGCGCCGCCGATGCCCATGGCGTGCGCCTGGGAACACCATGGCCGACGCAACGCGGAATGGGCAAGGCAGAGATGGAGATCCTCGCGGAGATCATCGCCCGTGTTCTCAAGAGCATCCGGCCATTCGAGTACATCGGTCTCACCGGCGAGCTCTCCAGAGGGAAGACACGCCTATCAGTCCTCGAATCCGCCAAGCGCGACGTTCGCTCGCTTGTCGCGCGCGTCGATCCATCGGTCGTCGTGAAAGACACTCCGGATACGGGCGACTCACCGCATGCAGTCTTCCGCATTCACAGCGGACGCGTCCGCGCACTGCTCAACGAGCTAACACCTGCCGACTTGCTGTCGTTGAAGCCGGGGGAGCCTTGTTCGACATTCCTGTTTGACGAAGAAGGGATCCTTCTCTCAGAGGTCATCGTCGGGCAGATCGGTGAGGAGGAGTACCTCGTTCTCGCACCGAAGTCGAACCGATTATCTGTCCTCACTTGGCTTTCGGGGATCGCCGACGGGTACGTCCTGTTTGACATGGACGATGTCTTCCGGAAGGTTCAGGGCCCGGCCGTTGTCGAGGAGATCCCGGAGACGGCGATTCCCGAGGAAGCGCGACGCTGGCTGACGATCTCCATCGCCTCAGAGGGAAATGGAACGACCATCGGTGATGCGTTCGCGCAATCGCCAGAGCGATTCGCGATCCAGAAGCCGTACTTCGTCGGGCAGCAGCACCTTGATCTGTCCGAGCCCGATCCAGATCGGGTTGTGTTTTCTTGGACCGAGCCTGAGTCAGGCAAACTCCGAAAGACGCCATTGCACGGGACACACGCCAAATTGGGCGCTAGACTCGTGCCCTTCGCGGGGTGGGAGATGCCGGTGTGGTACACGTCGGCACTCGACGAGCATCGTGCCGTCCGTGAAACAGCCGGTTTGTTCGATCTCGGACACATGGGCGTCTTCCAGGTCAGTGGTACCTATGCCACCGAATTCCTGAATGCGGTGACGTCGAACTATGCTGCGTGGCTTGAGAACGGCCAATCGCACTATGCGTATCTGCTCGATGTCGACGGGCAGATGATCGACGACGTCTTCATCTACCGGCGAGCGTTCGATCGGTACTTGCTGGTCGTGAACGCAGTCAATGAGATGAAGGACTGGGAATGGCTTACCGGCGTCAACGAGGGCCGCTATCTTGTTGATCGAGACCATCCGACACGTCGTCCGTCTCCGTCCGTCGAGATCAAGGATCTGAAGCGCGAGCGGGCCGTAATCGATATCGCCCTTCAGGGTCCGCTCAGCCGTGATATCCTGGACCAGATCCTCGACCCAGCAGGACGTCTAGCCGTCGCCGCACTCGAGAGAACCGAGTTCTGTGAGTTGACCATCGATACTCACCAGCTAATCGTTGCCAGAACCGGGTATACCGGTGAGCCACTAGGATACGAGATCTACATCGGTGGCTCTTCCTCTCAATGGTTGTGGGATCGCCTCATCGAGGTCGGCACGCCACTTGGACTTCTCCCTTGTGGGCTGGCCGCGCGCGATTCGACAAGGACCGAAGCCGGCTTCCCGTTGTATGGACACGAATTCGCCGGAGCCCGAGATGTCAACGCATTCGAGGCCGCCTATGGCTCGTACATCAAGCTCCACAAGCCATTCTTTGTTGGTCGAGGCTCATCTGTCGCAGCATATCGGGCTCTGAAGCGGTCCATCGTTCGCTTCCGAGCCGAGCCAGGGGCACGCCGCGTTCAGCTGGGCGCCTCCGTTCTCGATCGGAATGGCGCCGTGGTCGGACAGGTCACAAGCTGCGTGAGCCTAGGCGATGTGCAGGTCGGCTTGGCGCTCCTTGAACGCACGGGCGTGGAGCCCGGCACGTCGATCTCACTGCTCAATCCGCCAGGCGGAAAGACAACAGAGAAACCGATCTCACAGCTGGCCGTCGGAGATCGTGTTCCCCCGCTGGCAAGAGCAGTCGTACTTCCGCGGCTACTGAGCCAGGAACGCCTCGAGGTGGGAAAGGGCTAGGCAGGCCAGAAGACGCTGCACATGTGTTGTGGATGTTGCTAGTTTAGCCGGCGATCTTCAGGGACTACCGGAGAGGTTTGAATCAACCACTTCAGTTCGGTTGGCAGAACCGACTCGAGTGATTGCGCGTACTCGCGCCACCTATCGCGCTCTTGGCAGAGTTCGCGGATGACCTCCCTGAGAACTTCCATCTCGACATCTGGCTGGATCACAATGCGCAGCTTGGTGAGCACGCCGTCATCGACAAGCTCATCCCTCAATCGATCAGCCGCTTGCTGGATTGGAAGTCCTTCCTGTTGGTGAAGCTCCTCAAGTCGTCGGAGGATGGCCACTGCCTCGCCCTTGAAAATCAGGCGGTTTCTCGCACCTCTTGTAAGATACCCGTCCAGGGTCTCCCCGAGGGCGTTCACTCGTAGCCGGACCGCACGTTTGGATAGTCCGAGAAACCGCGCAATGTCGTCCAACGTGACCATGGGCGCATTATACGACAATCGATCGGTCGTTTCGTGTGATGCGCAAAACGTACAGGGAGCGGCGCAATTGGCTACCTGGAAGTCCCTGTACAAGCAGCTTCACTTCTCCCGTCCCACGTCCTATGATGATTCCTGGAGCTATTGAAAGGAGGGAACCATGCGAAAGGAGTTCCGGGATTTCGTCCTGAAGGGAAATCTTCTCCAGCTGGCTGTCGCATTCATCGTCGGCGCAGCATTCGGAACAGTCGTCAAGTCATTCATCGATGACCTCATCATGCCAATCCTTGGCAAACTCATCGGGAATGTCGATTTCGCCAACTTGTACATCAACCTCTCAGGTCAGGTCTATGAGTCGGCAACCGCAGCACGGGAAGCTGGCGCTGCGGCGATCTACTATGGGGCGTTCATCAATACCCTTGTCACATTCCTGATCATCGCATTGGTCATGTTCCTGCTCGTCCGTGCCGCAATGAAGATGCAGAAGCCGGCCGAGGAGGTTGCTCCGACAACGAAAGAATGCCCACACTGCAAGACGACGATTCCGATTGGGGCATCGAGGTGCCCAAACTGCACTTCGGAAATCGGTCCGCCATAGCGAAGCGCTTTGCCGTGTAGATCGCCTCGTTGAAGGGGCATACGTGCCGTCCTGCACGCCGCAGGGCGGTATCTTGGTTCGCGCATGGAGGTGCAATGTCCCTCGAATCCGATGCAAAGAGACGCCTACAGGTCATTGCAGAGAACGACTACCGCCCGCCGGAAGACGAAGCGGCCGCTGTGTTTGCGACGGACATCCTTCCATATCTCGGATCAACCGACGGAGAGCTGCGCGAGCAATACGTCTACGGAACGCTTCATCGGTGGATCGTCCGCGGGACTCTGTCCCCAATCGAGATCACAGCCCTCATGTCCACATTAATCGACGCGGATCATCTGTTCCTGGGAATCGACTCTCCAGGAGACAATACCGTCTTCATGCGAGCGTTTTCGGCCCTTCTCCTTGTGCCGATTGTCTATGCGCACCGACAAGATCCGTTCTTATCGGCGCCACATCTCGGCTCCATCCTGACCCAAATCATCGAGTACATGGATCGTGAACAGGATCTTCGCGGATACATCTCACCTCAGATGTGGTGGGCGCATGGCATCGCCCACGCGGCCGATGTGCTCGGGCAACTTGGGCAGTGCGAGGATGTTCAGGCGGAAGATCTGATGGCAATGCTCGGCGCAATCGCGCGGAAGGCAAAGGCTGACTCTTCTGTGTTCATCTTCGAAGAGGATGAGCGGATGGCAGCGGCCGCAATCGAGATTCTGAAGCGACGCGAACTCGATTCGGAGCGGATGACAGGCTGGTTCTCACAGCTTGTCCCCAAAGCACGTTGGACGGGAGAGCTTCCGCAAGTCCATCATCGTTTCTTGAATGCGCGGAACGTGCTTCGGTGCCTCAGTTTCCAGGCCAGAGAGGTCGACCTACCTTCAGCTCTCCTCGATGGAATCGAAGCTGCCCTTGCCGCGCTCCCGAAGCGCTAGGAGACGCTCTCGAACAACGCTACCGTTGCTCTCCGACATGACGTTGAGTATCGTCACCGCATGAGCTTGGAGCACCTGCTTGACGATCTCGCCACTGTTCTTCCTGCGCATCGCCTCGTTCGCCTTCCCGCGGATCGGCCGGTCGTGTTCGTTGGAGATACACACGGTGATCGCGTGGCCACCGAACGCGTACTGGAACGGTTCGACGAAAGAACACATTCGATTGTCTTCATGGGCGATGCTGTCGATCGCGGCCCCGACTCGCGCGGCAATCTCGAACTCATTTTGTCGCAGATGCTGGCGTATCCTCATGCCGTTCACCTACTGATGGGAAACCACGAAGCGTGGAGGCTCACGCCATTCTCTCCGGCCGATTTCTGGGACAGCCTGAGCGCCGAAGAGATAGATCGACTCGCCAACCTGCTGTCTCGCCTCCCGCTTGCCGCATGGCACCCCAGCGGCGTTGTGGCCGTTCATGGTGCATTGCCCGACCTGCCGTCGCTCGATGCGATGGATTCCATCGAGCTTGGATCGAAGGCATGGCGTGATGTGACATGGGGAGATTGGGACAGTCCGGAAGAAGGAAGCGTCCCCATTCCCAGCCCGATGCGCCCATCGCTTGATCGGATGGAGTTCACCCGCCGCATGGCACAGCTTGGCGCTCGGATTCTCGTTCGCTCACATCAGCCGTCCTCGCCGATGTTCCTCTTCGGCAATCGTTGCATGACCCTGTTCACGTCGTGCGCATACGCAGATGGCAAGCGCCATGTTGCCGTCCTTCAAGCCGACAACCCGATCAACACAGCACAGGACCTTGACCTCGTCGAGCTGTAGGCAACCACCTTGCCATAGGTGTACTGAACCGATACCCTGCTCCCAGACACAGATAGGTAGCGGTATCGTGTCAAACCGTAATCTCTAGCCAAGGGAGACCATCCATGCCCGATCCGCGAGTCGAGAAACTAGCACAGGTTCTGGTCCAGTATTCCATCGGTGTCAAGCCGGGAGACAAGGTCGTTGTGCAGGGCGGCGCTGTAGCGGCTCCGTTGCTGAAGGCCGTCGTTGCCGAAGTGCTCAAAGCCGGCGGCCATCCGTTGTCTCTTGTTCAAGTGGACGGCGTCGGCGAGACGCTGTTCCGGTACGGCTCCGACGAGCAAATCAAGCACATTCCCCCGCCGATGAAGCTGGCCTTCGAGACATATGACGCCATCATCTCATTGATGAGTTCGCTTAACACCAAGGCCATGACCAATGTGCCTCCGGAGAAGATTGCCTTGCAGCAAAAAGCTCATTCGGAGTTGTTTGGAACTCTCATGCAGCGATCGGCCGCCGGTGACTTCCGCTGGGTCGGAACCTTGTATCCGACGCAAGCCTACGCCCAGGACGCCGAGATGAGCTTGGATGAGTATGCAGACTTCGTGTATGCCGCCTGTCTTCCCGATCCGGATGATCCAGTCGGCTATTGGCGAGGCGTCGAGGCGATGCAGCAGAAGATTGTTGACTGGCTCAACCCGAAGAATGCGTTGCGGGTCGAAGGTCCGGACGTCGATCTGCGCATGTCAATCGCGGGAAGAACGTTCGTCAACTGCTGCGGTGAGCGGAACATGCCTGACGGAGAAGTATTCACCGGACCGGTCGAGGACTCCGTCGAGGGGCATGTCCGGTTCTCCTATCCGACCACATACATGGGCCGGAAGCTTGAGGGCGTACACCTTTGGTTTGAGAAAGGGAAGGTCGTCAAGGCAACCGCCGACAAGGGCGAAGACTTCCTTCTCAAGACAATTGATACGGACGGGGGCGCTCGTTTCGTTGGGGAGTTTGCCATCGGGACGAACAAGGGCATCACCCGTGCCACCGGCAACACGTTGTTCGACGAGAAGATCAACGGCAGCTTCCACATGGCCCTGGGGCGAGGCATGCCGGAGACCGGAAGCGCAAACCAGTCTGGAATCCACTGGGACATGATCTGCGATATGACAGACGGCGGCAGGATCTGGGCCGACGACGAGCTGTTCTACGAGAACGGGAAGTTCAGTCAGGAGTTCTAGCCGGCTATGCCGCGCGGATGATCGATGTCCGCGTGGCGCCGCTTGTGGGCGAGTCCTTGCGCCCTGTATCCTCAAGCTCCTATGGACAAGGCGAGTCTGCGCCCGTTGGTTCTTGATGCTCTGAGGAAGACACCTCAAACGCATCTGCATGCGATCGAAACCGAGATCCGGCGGAAGACCGACGAGTACGAACGTCATGATGTGTTGGCGGTACAGGAAATCCTTTGGGAGCTACTTGTGCAGGGTGTCCTCGCGCCTGGGAAGAACTCCCTCAATCTGAATCTTCCGTTTGTCCACGTCACCGAGTTTGGAGCCGGCTGCCTCGAGGACGGTGCGATCATCATTCACGATCCGGAGGAGTACATCGCCAGGATCGAATCGATCTTCAGAGATCACGCCGATCCTGATTTGATCGAGACAACTCGCGAAGCGCTTCTTGCCTTTCTCGCGGGTCGGTACATCTCCTCCGCTGTCATGCTCAGTCGCTCCATTGAACACCTTCTTGATCGTCTCGCCTCAGCGTCGATACATCACGGTCGGCATACCGGCCACGGCGTGCAGCGTCTCGAGAAGGCACGATCCTGTTTCCCTCGACTTGTCCCCGTCCTCTGTCGAGCCCTTGGCTCTTGGGGTCTACCATCGGAACTCGCCGGCGACATGGATGGGACGCTAAGTGCCCTTGGGACAGTCTACGACAGATCTCACACGACTGGCGGGCGATCGCGTCTTCCCCGGATCGATCGAGAGACCGCTTTTGCCTATCTCCTTCTCTTTCCGGCGCAGTGTCGATTCGTTTATGATCTGATCGCGCATCTAGAAGGCACGTCGTCCAAGTAGGCCGAAGCGCTGGCAGTTCAAGCAAAAGGAGATCGCATGTCCATCGCATTGTCAGCTGCCCTCGCCGCCATCGCTGGCGGGTTGGCAATCGGTTTCCAATCGTTCTCCGCCGGGATACTCGGTCATCGGGTCGGAGTCATGGAGTCTGTGTTCATCATTCATCTGGGTGGTCTTGTGTTATCCGCGTTGATCCTGGTATTCATGCGTGGTGGGAACATCGGAGTCTGGAAGTCCGTGCCTTGGTATGTCCTCACAAGCGGCTTCTACGGTGTGATCATTCTCGCAGCGTACTCGTTCGCCATCCCCCGTGTCGGGATGGCCGCAACGATCACTCTGGCAATCACTGCGCAGCTGCTTCTGGGAGCAATTCTCGACCACTACGGGCTTCTCGGTTCAGTTCAGCATCCACTTGACCTTCGTCGGATTCTTGGGATAGTCGTCCTGTTTGGCGGAACCTGGCTGATTGTGCGCTAGCGCTAGAGGATGAGCAGATGACTCAACACTCTGTGGTTCCCGGAATCGAGCGGATCGATCATGTCTCGATCCTTGTCGCGGATTGGGAGCGTTCGCTCCGATTCTACGGTGATTTTCTCGGGATGGCATGCACGCTGAGAGCCTGTCTTCCAAACGGGGAAAAGATCGCTCGCTTCTCCGACGAGGTTGGCTACGAAATCGAGCTTATCTCCCACAGCGGAGGGCAAGCGCCGCTTTGCAGCCCGATCGCTCATCTTGCGTTGGCTGTCCGTGACGTGGAAGAGGCCATTCGTGCGGCCGAAACCGGGGGGTATGTCGTGACACGCCGCCCGACGAAGATCGATGTCGAGGGTTTTCACGCGACCGTCGCGTTCTTCACTGGCCCCAACGGCGAGTCCCTTGAGCTAATCCGCACGCGTGCCGTGCCGGACGGCTCCTGAGCAGCGACAATGGACGGGAAAAAGCCCCACATCGGCACGCTGAATGAGAAACCGCTCCACGCCTCGCTGAAGCTGTGGGCCGCCGAGGAAGGAGACCAGTTCGAGGTTCCGGTCGGACGGTTCATCGCCGACATTGTCCGCGGCGATCAGATCATCGAGATCCAAACCAGTTCAACGTCCGTCCTCAAGCCGAAACTCACCGCGCTTCTTGCGCGACACCCCGTACGTCTTCTCCTCCCTATCGCTGCCATCAGAACATTGACAGCCGTCGATGACAACGGGTTGACCGTCTCCTCGCGGCGCTCTCCGAAGCGCCGCTCCCTTCTCGATGCATTTGACGAGCTAATGAACCTCCGTGCGTTCCTTGGCGATCCCAACTTCTCCATCAGTATCTTGCTGGTTCACGAGGAGGAAGTCCGGCGCCCGAGAAGCCGTCCGAGACGCCGTCGGTACCAGAAACAGTGGGAGATTCAGGAGCGGAGGCTAATTGCGGTCATGGATTCGGTTTCACTACACCATCCAGCCGACTACTTGGCATTCGTTCCCCCTTCTCTCGTCGAGCCGTTCACTACCACTGATTTCGCCGTCGCCGTCGGAAAACCAAGATCGATGGCTACAAAGGTTGCATACGTTCTACGGAAGATCGGCGTCCTTAACGCAGTTGGGAAGCACGGTAACTCGATCCTCTACAAACGGAACTACGGCAGCGAGTCCGGGTCTTCGCCATAGAGAGCTGCTCCATCGCCCATCGTGGAGTACCATCGGAGCGATGAGTGAGCCGAGGATACGCCGACATCAGCCACCGAAGTTCTCTCTCGGTGAAGAGATCGCCAACAGCATTACGCATGGCGTTGGCGCTCTCCTGAGTCTCCTTGGTGCTGCAATGCTCCTGTATCGGGCCGTATCGGGCGGTGGAACGTGGCTTCACATCACGAGCTTCGCGATCTACGGCTCCAGCCTTTTTCTCCTCCACCTGTCATCTACGCTCTACCATGCGTTGCACCATCCCGGGGCCAAGAAGGTCTTCTGGGTGTTCGATCACTGCTCGATCTACTTGCTGATCGCGGGGACATACACGCCGTTCCTCGTGTTGTCGCTTTGGGGGCGTTGGGGCGCAACGCTACTCGTGACGATTTGGGTGCTCACGATCCTTGGAATCATCTTCAAGAGCCTCTTCATCGGCCAACTACGAAAGACCTCCGTGGCACTGTATGTCATCATGGGCTGGCTCATCGTCGTCGCTGCACGTGAGCTATGGCTCAAGGTGCCTCACGTAGCACTGGTCTACGTCGCAGCGGGAGGTCTGTCTTATACCATTGGCGTTGTGTTCTATGCCTGGAAGCGGCTGCCGTACGGCCACATGATCTGGCACCTGTTCGTGCTTGGAGGTAGTGTCTGCCACTACTTGGCCATTCTGCTCTACCTCGCGCCGTCGGCGTAGCCATCGCCGAATTGTCCATCGATTCACCGCACAACGTCAGCAGCACAACATGGGCTGCCTTGTGTCCCTGGAACCAAGCGGTAGGGCACCAGTCTGTGTCTCGTGGATGACCCGGGGAAGATATCCGAGACCCTCCCGCAGACGCTGGATTCGTGCTATCATTCCCGCAAGGAGGTGGTCAGAGTGAAGGAGTTCTCTTTCTTGATGGGAAACTGCCCGGGCGCTGTCGCGGAAATCGCGGAGGTTCTCGGGAATGAGCACGTGAACATCGAGGGAATTGCTGGCCTTACGGTCCTGGATGAAGGTGTCGTGAGCCTGGTCACAGACAACCCCGGGACGACGCGGAAGAAGCTACAAGGCCTAAACATCGATTTCGACGAACGTGAAGCCATTGTGCTCGATCTTCCAAGCCACCCTGGCGAGCTAGCCACACTCCTCGGGCGACTGAAGGAAGAGCACATCAACGTGCTATCGATCTACGCCGTTGCAGACAAGAGCAAGCTTGCGTTCACCGTCGACAATCTAGATCGTACCAAGGAAATCCTCCGGATCGCGTAATACGTTCAAGCTGAGTGGCCCTTTCTCGCCGCTCTCCAAGTCGCGTGCAGCAAGCTTCGGCATGCCGATACGTGGCGTTTCGCTCGTCAAGAACGTGCGATCCGTTGATAAAAGGTGATGAGATGACCGAAAGCATGGTTGCTGCCTGTGGACTTGTCTGCAGTGATTGCCCTGCGTATATCGCCTGCCAGACGGATGATGCGGAGCTCAGCAAGAGGACCGCGGCAGCGTGGGGATCGGACGATTCCCCCGTCTTGGCCGATGACGTCAATTGCGACGGGTGCACTACCGCACACGGCGTTCGCTGGGCATGGTGCGAGCAGTGTGCTGTTCGTACGTGTGCTTCCAACCGCGGCGTGAAGAACTGTGCTGTTTGCCCAGACTACGGATGCAGTATCCTTGAAGCGTTCCTTGAGATGGCCGGCGAGGAGGCAAGGAAGCGTCTTGCGACGCTTCGGCCCACGTCACTCAACAAACACTCATCCTAGGAGTATCTCATTCCCGGGAGGCTGTATTCAGCGGCCTTCCGGGATCAATCCGCTCTTCCATCCGTATCGCCTCGCACTCCCTGTTGCCGGTCGAGACTTCCGCGCTAGAGCTCGCTGTCCACAATCAACGGCTTCACACCCAGCGCATCACACGCGAACGCCCATCGATCTGCAATCTCGTCGAGAAGCTTCGTCTTCGGCTTGCCCAATCCATGTCCAGCCCGCACGTCAACACGAAGCAGGATTGGCGAATCACCAGCCTGCGCCGCTTGGAGCGCTGCGGCAAACTTGTAGCTGTGCGCCGGGAAGACGCGGTCGTCGTGATCGGCGGTCGTGACCATCGTCGACGGATACGCCGTCCCGTTGGTCACGTTGTGCAGCGGCGAGTAGCTGAGAAGAACAGGGAACATCTCCGGATCATCCGGCGAACCGTAATCAGAGACCCAGTACGACCCGACAGTGAACCTGTGGAACCGCAGCATGTCGAGGACACCGACCGCGGGGAAGCAGGCGCCGAATAGATCCGGCCGTTGCGTCATACATGCACCGACAAGCAGCCCACCGTTACTTCGTCCGTAGATCGCCAGCCGTTTCTCCGAGGTGCGACCGGTTTCGATCAACCACTCCGCCGCCGCGATGAAGTCGGTGAACACATTCGTCCGGTTCTGCTGTGCTCCCGCTTGATGCCATGCTCTGCCAAACTCGCCACCGCCCCGAAGGCAAGCAACTGCCAGCTGTCCGCCGAGAGCCATCCATGAGATGAAGTCCGGCCGGTAGTGGGGAGAGATCGGGATATTGAATCCGCCGTAGCCATACAGGCAGGTCGGCGTCTCAGGACCGGCTTCGATGTCCCGCCGGCGCGCGAGGAAGACTGGAATTCCGGTGCCATCGCCGCTCACGGCTTCGACTCGCTCCATGACGTATGCAGATGGATCGAACGGCAAGTCAACGTGACGAAACGGTTCGGTCCGACCGGTTTCGACGTCATGCACCAGCACAGTGTCTGGATGAAGGAAATCCGTGTACGGGAACCGCACCACCGTGCCGTTTTCCCCGCCCTCCATCAATCCGACCGCACCGTCTCCGGGCAGATTCACGTCATGGAGATACTTCCCATGTCGATCGTACACCGAGATCCGTGCCACGGCGTCCCGTAGTGACGAAACGACAAACCGCCCGCCAACGTATTTCGCCGTCAGGAGAACATGATTGGATTCCGGAATCAGTTCCGTCCATTCGGATGGCTTCGGTCGGTCGAGGCAGATAGCGACGATGCGTCCCTGTGGTGCATCGCGAGTCGTCAGAAAGAAGAACGTTCGTTCGTCGTTTCCAAGGAACTGATATGCAGCATCGAACTCGGAGAGAAGGTCGACGATCTCCGCCTTGCGAGACTCGAAGTCGATGTAGGAAATGCGGGTCTCGTCGAATGTACCGCGACGAATCGGTATCACAAGGTAGCGCCCGTCAATTGTCATCTTCCCGGAGAAGAGCCAGATCGGCTCATCCGGTCGTTCGAACAGAACCGCATCCTCGTCCTGGTGCTCCCCAAGTCGATGGAACCGAAGGCTGCGTCTGGTCACCGGCGCCTTGAACGTCTCATCGGGCGGAGGTGGCTCCATCGCACTGTAGAAGAAGCCCGACTCGTCCGGTCGCCAGCTTGGAAGCGGGAATTTAACCCAAGACAGCTCATCCGGAAGCTGCTCGCCAGACTCAACATCCAGGACGCGCAGCGTTTGCCAGTCAGAGCCGGCTTCAGCCAGACCATACGTCACATACCGTCCTGACGGACTGGGCTCAAACCCTTCGACCGCGATCGTCGCATCGTTCGTAAGCGCTTCCGGATCGACGAGGAGCTGGATCCTATCGCTTCCGAGATCGCTCCAGCAGAGCGATGGCTGCCGCGCCGCGGCGCTTTGCCACATGAAGAACAGCCGTCCGCCAGCCTCTTTCGGTGTCCCGAAGCTCTCGTAGTCCGACAGTGCATCAAGGCGCTTCCTGATCGCTCCGCGAAAGCCGATCGTCTCCAGCACAGATTCGGCCAACGCTTGCTGCGCGCCAGTCCATACCGCCGTCTCGCTGGAATCGACATCCTCCAGCCAACGATACGGATCGGGAATCGCCACGCCATGTAACTTGTTCACCGTGTCCGCTCGGCGTGCACTGGGATAGTCCGCCTTGGCTACTCGCTTCATGAATCCTCCTTGGCTCGTCGCGCGAGCGAGCGTACCCGCTTGAATCGAATCTCTCCAGCGTGCTTCTCGGCATTGCGGTCGCACAGGGAGAGCTGGCCACGAGGTGCCGAATGCCAATAGGAGAACTGCAGAATCAGGACACGACATCGCCGGACGCGAGCGCCCTATGTCGGCGGATCTAGCTCCCAAACAAGTCGCCGCATGACCGCAATGAGGTTCAACGCGACACCAACATCGATCGACGGCGATCCATTGGCAAACAGAATCGCACCCGACTGTTCGGCCGGAACGTAGAAGGCCACAGCGAACACGCCCGGATCCCCGCCGGTGTGCCCCGGCATGCCACCGTTCTCGCATCGCTCCGGATCGATCCACCCGGTAAGGCATGTGTTCCAACCAAGTCCTTGACTCGACGACAGCTCGGGGATCTGCGGCGTGATCATCTCGGCCACCGTGTCCGCCTCGAGGATCCGCGTTCCATTGGCACCGATTCCGCCGTTCATCATTGCCTGCAAGAATATGGCGTATTCGACGATGCTCGTCCGCAATGCGCCGTCGGAGATCGACGCGTAACTGTAGTGCGGCATGGCTACGTACTCGCCGTGGTCGTCGTCGTGCGGATGCGCCAGTTGTCCTTCGTCCACTTCGGCGATCAGCCAGGCGGTCCTCTCCATCCCGAGCGGAGCAAAGATTCGTTCGCGGCAGTAGTCGGTGAACGTCTGTCCTGACGCTGCCTCAACCAACGCCCCGAGCAACGCGAAGCCCATGTTGGCGTACTCATGTTCCGTTCCCGGAGGGCCGTCGAGGAAATTCTCCTCGTCGTCGTACCACAGACCCTTGGGATCGAAGTACTCCTCGACGACATCGGCCAGCGCCAGCTTCGGATCTCCGCCGCCGTCATCGAGCGTGTATTGCATTGCGTACGCTTCCCAGTTATCACAGACACTACCGGTATTCGTCAGCAGCATCCGTGCCGTGATCGGAACATCCGGATGCTCGGGATGGCGCACGGCATACGCCAGGAGGTCATCGACCGGCGCATCCAGATGGATCTTCCCGTCTTCCGCTAGCTGCATCACCGCAACGGCCGTGATCGTCTTCGACACGCTGGCGACATGGAACAGCGTCTCCTTCGTCACCGGCTGACCCGTGCGCACGTCCATCGTGCCGAATCCCTCGGCCCAGGCAATCTCACCGTTTCGCAGAACGGCAACCGCCATTCCCGGGAGGCGGCAGCCCTGCATCCGGTCCGCGAAGAACAAGTGCGTGTCAATGGGGTAGACCGGGTTGACCTTCTGTGAGATTTGAACGATCGCGCCGGCCACGGCAAGGCCAAGAATCGCGAGCAAGACGGGCAGCGTCTTCATCGTCGCTCCTTCGGAAGACCACTCAGATTGCATCGCTTGTACCAGACGCATTCCATCACGTCAAGTCGCATGTACGTCAGCATCCGGCTTGACCGTACGGTCTGCCCGCAGTACGTTGACGTACACCTACAGTCAACGCGGAGGATCATGAGAAAGACCATCGGTATCGCTCTCGTTTTCGCCATCATCACCGCGGTTTGCGCGGCAGGAGTCGCCCAATCCGTCCTCTCCGTCTGTGATTACACACCGCCGGAGAGTCGCTTGGAGAGCCTGACCCTCCAGGGCATGTTCCAGTGGTATGACGGTCCATTCGCCGACGATCGCATGGGAAGCGTTCTGATGACCGCGGGAGCCGAGTACGGCAACCTTTTCTCCTCTCCTGGGTCTGGACACCGTCTTGATACCGTGGCCGAGCTTCGGGGAACCCTCGAAGCATGGACGTTCGCCATTCGTGGCGACGGCGATCTCAAGGCCTTCTTCGATGGCGATCTGTTTGCTCTTGGCGCCTTCGGCATCGAGGGATCGAATGACGGTTTGGAAGTTGATCTAACTGCCGGTCTGGGCTCCGGCCGTTTCCGCGACGCCACCCCGCTTGCCAAGGCCATTCGAATCCAGAATGCACTGCTAGACCTCGGACTCCTCCTCGCACCCCTGGAGAGCGATCCACTCCTCGCGATCGCCCAGACACTCGGCAGCGTCGGACCAACCGACGAAGAGCAAGCGATCGCCGTATCTGATCAACTGATCGCCACGGGGCTACTGCGGGATGACGAATTGGACATTCTCGGACTGCTTGCCGTGGAGGAGATCATTACCTCCGCGGACGGCGGACGTCTTTGTGGCGGCGATGTGCAAGCGAGGATCGGTGTCGCCGCAATGGTGCTGCCCGAGATGTCGATCGCAACCACCGCGGCGTTGCTGTACAACGCCGCGTTCGTTCCGGATCCGGTCTCGCAGCTCATACTGAACGCATCTCTCAAGCTCCGGTTGGCATATCTCGGACAGATGAGTGGTGCGCTGGATGCATCGTACTCGCGGCATCTCCCGAGCGGATGGACCGCACGGGCTGACTATCGGTGCACGATCGATCGCGGCTGGAGCCGCCCCGATCGAACGCTGATCGATCATGATCTCACGGCAAGTCTGACCACGCAGCTGTTCGGGTCAGTCGGTCTCAGCCTTGCCGGCGAACTGCGCTATGGAAACAACGATGAGGAGCTGACCACGTCGCTGACCGTCCATCTCGCGTACGATCTATTCTGATGACGAGCGAAACCGTTGTTCGCGCTATCGGATTGAGGAAACGCTTCGGGAATCGGATCGCCCTCGACGGGCTCGATCTGTCCATCGCCCAGGGGAGCTTGTACGGGCTTGCCGGACCGAACGGCGCCGGGAAGACGACGCTCATCCGAACGCTGTGTGGGATCCTTCGGCCGGACGAAGGCGAGGCTCATCTCCTCGGCTGGCAGATGCCGAGCGCGCGTGTCCGCTCGCAACTTGGATACATGCCGCAAGATTTCGCCGTCTACAACGATCTATCCGTGCTCCAGAACCTAGAATTCTTCGGCGGGCTGTATGAGCTACGCCGTGCCCAAGTCCGCGAACGGGCGAATGAACTGCTTGAGCTGGTCGAGCTGGCCGATCGGAAGAGTCAGCGCGTCGGTACCCTCTCGGGAGGGATGCGGCGACGCGTCTCCCTGGCGATCAGTCTTCTCCACAAGCCCCGTCTCGCGTTCCTCGATGAACCGACCGCTGGCGTCGACCCGAAGCTCCGCCGGACACTATGGGATGACTTCAATCGCTTGGCCGATCAGGACGTCACGCTTCTCGTCACCACCCATCTCGTGGAGGAGGCACTCCGCTGCCACATGGTCGGCTTCCTACACGCTGGAAGGCTGCTGACCCAAGGAACGTCCGACGAAATCCTCGCCGAGACCGGTGCAACGAATCTCGATGACGCATTCATCGTTCTCCAGGAGCGCGGGCAAGCGCGAGAGGAGATCCGATCATGAAGAGTCTTTCCGTGGCGCGAAACGTCCTCCGCCGGATCGTCAACGACCCCCGAACCCTCGTGCTGATCGTCATCCTTCCGCTGTTCTTCGTTCTCCTGTATGGGAACTCGTTCTCCGGATCGTACAAGGATCTCACCATCTTGATCGTCAACGAAGACAATGGCCTCGCCTCGGTTCGGACGGCAGAGGTAGGGCGAGTGACCCTCGATGTCGACCTCGCCCAGGCGTTCGTCGACGCGCTTGACCGAAAGATGTTCGATGTCGTCATCCGCGACGATGCCGATGTTGCGGAGACCCAAGTGGCCCGGTCCGGCATCTGGGCCGCGCTGGTGTTCCCGAAATCGTTCTCGAACGCGGTGGTGAATGAGGCCGTTCGTGCAAGCGGCGAGCGGCGGGTCGAGATCGACGGCGATACGGTCACACTCTTGCCGAGCGACCCGATCGACGGACCGAAGACGAGACTCGTGATCGACGACGCCAATCCGTTGATTGCCGGTGCGATCCGGACTGCGTTCGATGCTGCGTTCGCACAGGTACTCGCATCGCAGCAGTCCTCGCTGACCGTCGAGGGGTTGCTCGAGGTTCACGCGCTGCACGACGGAGCTGTCCGGATGCTCGACTTCACCGCGCCGGGGATCATCGGGTTCGCCATGACGCTGATCACGGTCATGCTCACCGCAATGTCGGTCGTCCGCGAGCGGACGAGCGGAACCCTGACGCGGATCCTGATCGCGCCAATCAGCGCCTGGCAAGTGGCGTCCGGCTATACCCTCGCGTTTTCGTTCGTCGGCGTCTTTCAGGCAGCCGAGCTGTTCCTCGCATCGATCCTGCTATTCGGCATCCGGTTCGTAGGCAACCCCGGTGTCGTCGCGCTGGTCATTGTGTTGTTCACGATCGGCCTACAGGGAATCGCGACGTTGATCTCCACCATCGCCAAGAACGAGGCCCAAGCCATGCAATTCGTGCTGTTCCTGCTGATCCCGTCGATCATGGTCTCCGGCGTCTTCTGGCCGCTTGAAACGATGCCGGCGACGATCCGTCCGTTGTCCTACGTCAGCCCACTGACCTACGCCAACGCCGGATTGCGGAAGGTCATGCTTGCCGGCGGAGGCTTCGGCGAGATCCGTTTCGAGCTTGCGGTCCTCGGTGCCTTCGCCGTGGTCATGCTTCTGCTGAGCGTCCTCTCGATGCGTCGCCAGGCGTACACCGCGTAGTGGGTCTTCTTGTCGAGATCTCTACGGTTATCGCTCGGAAATCGCCATCCACATCCAACGGGACCGCGCTGTGGCTGCTGATGAGAAGACAGATGCTCCGATCCCCGTCATGCGACGACGCATCGAGTGCTGTCTCAGCAAGCCGGATTGCTCGGATCCATTGACTCAGGGACTCAAGTACTCCTCCAGTTCAGGCACAGCACCACATCCCGGACACCGCTCCGACAGGGCTCGCGCAGCGGCATGCTGGACCGCATGACGCGAGTCGTTGAGTGCATGCTGTAGCGTTGTCTGGATCCGCGGATCCTTGAGATGCACGTAGGCGGCGAGTGCACTCACAGCTTCGCGGCGGATGCGCCAATTGGGATCCTCTCCAAGAATCCCAAGAACCGGCCCGATGCTGTTCGGCACCGAGTGCGCTGGTTGAGCGAGCCCCCACCCGAAAGGCGTCCCGGACCTCCAATCGGGGTGAACTCCTATCGCGTACCGCCGAAGTGCATCCATCCGCGTTCGGACCCGCTCGCTTCGCAGACGCAGGAGCAGATCCGCAAGCGTCGGCGCAGCACAGGCTTCTACCTCATCCTTCAGCGCTTTCCAGCTTCTGAACCCGTAGTCACGGGCCACGGCGTGCTGCGCTTCCTGGAGGGAGACAGCGGCCGCTCGCATTTCGTCATCGGGAATCTCACTCAGTCGGGCGATGCAGCGCAGAGTTTCGTTGGCCCGGAGGTCTCCGGCGCGATGCGCCTTCAATAGCGCCTTCGCCTCATTGCAGAGGTGTTCGAGATCAGGGCAACCGGGGAGTTTCTTGGACACAGCTACCTCCTATCTTCGTGCCCGGGGTCTGCAAACTCAGGCGATAGGCGGTCTGTCTTCGTGTTCCAGTGGAGGTAGGCTGGGCCCTTCCCGCAGACCAGGCGGCGCCCTCCGCGCCTCCTCTATCCTCGCGAAAGCTGGTGGCCGAGTCAAGGATGGGTGATCTGTGACGCAAAGCGATCCTCGCAAGGGACAGTTCGGCTATGCTCTGATCATGCGCAGGACGAGAGTGCAAGGACTTCCTCGGATCGCCCTTGTCTTCTGCACGATGATGGCGCTGCTCATCGTCCCTGTTCTTGCACAGCAGGTTCCCAGGAAGACATCGACCGACGCTTCCCCTCTCTCGAGCCGAGATGAACACCAACTCTCTGTTGCGGAACGCCTGGCCGCTGCGGTCAAGGGGATTCCATCGATCTCGGCGGAATCGCGCCTGCGTCGGAGTCTGTCACATGCGACGTTCTGCCTTCCTCAGAACGTGCTCGGAATTCTCTACTATGGCTTCGCTCAGGTCATCGGAAGCGTTCTACATACAAGCGAGATGAACGAAGTAACGGTGGTCGTGACGAAGCTTCCATTTGGGGTATCGCTCGGGCGGTACATCTTCATTCCTGACGCCCTGGTGAGCGAGCGAACGGTGCGCCACGAGTATGGGCACACGATGCAGGGCTACCGACACGGCCCGTTCTATCTTCTCCTCGAAGGGTTGACCTCGTTTGTCCGCGCCGCCGCAGCCCTTGTCTCCCCAACGATTGCCGGCGGCTATTATGATCACTGGCCGGAGAACGAAGCCGACAAGCTTGGTGGTGTGAACTAGTGAGTGAGTGCCGCCCGCCGCAGGCCCTAGCTCGCTTTCAAGAACTCAAGCAGCTCGCCGAGATTCTCCTTCGCGACACCGTCGATCGGGTGCTTCACCTGATGTCTCACGCCAGGGTTGCGCAGGACGTTCGCCGCGAACCAGATCATCGCCTTGTGCAGGCCATTCATCTCAGCAAACCGAAACCGCCCCGCCAGCGGGAAGATGCGAATCGTTGACCGGAGTGTCTCGGGCAACGCCTTCTCAACCCACTCCCGAACAGGTTCCTTGGCGGGATCGGCACCGGAAGTGGTGAACAGCACGACGTGCTTGTCCTTCATCCGAGCCCAGTTCTTCTCGATCCATCCGGCCAGGATTGGCTTGTTGGCGATGATCGGACAGCCGATTACGACGGTGTCCGCTTCCTCCCACGGAATCGCCTTGTCTCGGCTGTCATACACCGGGAATCCGGTTCCCTCGCCGATCCATTCAGCGTACTGCTTGGTGCTTCCGTAGCTGCTTCGATAGATGATGACTCCACTCATCGGCGCCTCCTAGCGTGCCATAAGACTGTAGATGAGACTGATCGTCGACACAGACCACTTCGTCAATATCACCACGGCGAGGGCGATGAAGCCCGCCCGGTAATCGGCCAGCAGCAACATCGGCTTGTCCATCAGAGCCATCGCAAACGCAATCAGCACGAGGATGCCGAGCGCTATCCCGACGAACGTCCCGGGGCTGAGCCACCCGGTCGAGTGGAGGATCGTCTGGATTCCGAACGCGCACATGACCATCCCGACCACGGCCAGCACAACAAACGCTGTCCGATCGTCGGTTACGAACGGGACGCTCCGCCCGCCAAGATGTGCAATCACTACGTAGAGCGCCACAACGCCAACCAACGTTCCAAGCACTGCCATTCCGATCGCCATTCCTCGCGTCCGCCTCCCTGCTGTCCCCTTTGCCTCCATGGACACCTCTCCTCGCTTTTCAGCCTGTCCCGAGAACCCGATACCGCTACACCTGATTCAGGAACTCCGAGATCCTCCGGTTGATCTCGTCGGCGACTTCCACATTGATCAGGTGTGCCGACTCAACGATGACCGTACGTACATTCTTCATCACGGAGGCGGCCTCCGCTGCCTTGTCGGGATTTCCTACAAGATTGTCATGGGTCCCCAGGAAGAGCAGGACAGGGATCTCGATGGTCGCGAGCTCCTCGGCAGGAATACCAACCGGCGGCACGACACAGGGAAACGACCCGCGCATGACCCAGACAAACCACTCGCCGTAGGGATCGAGAACGGTCCGCGAGCTCCCAAGGATCCAGCGGAGTGCCCCTTGCTCGACGACCTCCAAGTGAATGAACTGCGCCGCAAGCAGTCGCAGGCCCATCGGCCCGGGGAGGATAAGCTTAGACACACGCTCGGGGTACTGGATGGCGTAGCTCATCGAGACAAAGCCACCATTCGACGCCCCGACAACAATCGAGCGGTCGACCCCCAGTCGATCTGCAATCTCTGCGTAGAGACCGGCGATCTGCGCACGCGCCTTCGGAAACACATTGACATCGGCCAATCGGCTCTTGTTGACTTCCCCGATATGGTCGATCGCATAGGCCCGGTAGCCGGTGAATGCCTCGATGTTCGGTCCCCAGGATGTCGCCGACAGCTCCGACGCATGCAATAACAAGACCGGTTCACCGTCTTCCGGGCCGCTCGCAATCACATGCACCGTTCCGTACGACGTTTCGACATCGAGTTCTTCGAACGGAACGGGCCAATTGGTCATCCGTTCGTCGTAGATCTCCATCAGCCGCTCGCACGCTTCCGCCGACCGGAAGATCGTATTCTCCAGCGTCACGTTCTCCTCCCTTGGCCCGATCACGTCACCCATCGCACCAATGGCGAATAGACACGCAATGCCGACAAACACCCACTTGGATGGCATAGATACCCCTTCGTTCTGCATAGAATAGGAAGCGGGAAACGGCTTCGTCAAGACGGAATACCTTCCCAGCATATCACCCCTTGTCCGGCAAATCCGGAACGGATCAGTGAGTACAACGCTTCTGTGACGAACGCCGAGTATCATTCGATTATCCGTAGAACAGGGAGGACAGAGTGAACCCAACGATCCTTCGAACCAATGCTACCGGCGTCTATCGGTTTCTGTCTCAGATGTCCGCACGTCTCGACAGCGGACAGACGCTCGCCGGGAAGCGGATTCTCGATTGCGGCGCCGGCGGCCCGGTCCCGCCTCTGGCAATCTTCGCCGAGCAAGGTATGGAATGCGTCGGCATCGACATCTCCGATCGCCAATTGGAACGCGCTCGCAGCTTTGTCGAACAAGCCCGACTCCCGATTGCTCTTCAACAAGCTGACATGCGAGATTTGCCGTTCCCCGATTCATTGTTCGATGTCGTCTACGAGTACCACTCCATGTGCCATTTGAACACTGCCGACACGGTCCGGACAATCGCTGAGATGCGACGCGTGCTCAAACCGGATGGCTTGGCTTTCTTTGGCCTCATCTCCTCTGAGAGCTGGCCTCTGTCGGCGTACGGTGAGGAGCGCAGCCCTGGAGAGTACTGGATGGTGGAAGGCGGCGAAGAGATACACCACTCCATCTTCTCCGATGACGCGTCCGACGCGCTGGTCGTGAACTGGGAGCTTCTCACCAAGGAGAAGACTGTGCTGCATGTGGGGGGAGACTGCGTGTCGAAGGAGGCATGGGCGATGCTTCACGCAGAGGCCCCAACACCTTGCTCCTTGGAGGAGTGGAACGCTCTCTACGGACAGCATGGGAACCTCTTTCGTTATGTCCACACGTACTACATCGTCCAAAAGGGGGCCGTGTGAAGGAGGAGCAGATGAGTCAAACCAACCCCGTCATCGATTGCCTGATGAACCACCGTTCGATCCGCAAGTTCAAGGATGAGCCGATCCCGGAGGAGACGGTCGATACAATTCTGCGCGCAGGAACACGTGCTGCGACTGCGGGAGGGATCCAGCCGTACTCCTTCGTCGTCATTGACGAGCCCGAGCTGCTGAAGAAGGTCAGCTACATCCACGGTCCGCTGGCGATCGTCGCGACCGTCGACCAGTACCGTGTGAAGCGCTACTACGAGCAGAATGGCGCGCCATTCTACAACGACCACGCAATCAACCTGTTCATCTCGTTCTGGGATGCGACGATTGCGTTGCACAACTGCGTTATCGCCGCCGAATCGCTCGGCCTCGGCGGCGTCTACATCGGAATGATCCTGTCGCAGAGCCTCCAGGAGTCGCTCGGGGTGCCGGAGTACGTCGTACCGGCCGGCCTGGTGACGCTCGGTGTTCCGGACGAGAAGCCGGAGCTTCGTCCCCGACTGCCACTCGATGCGGTGGTGCACCGCAACGGGTATCAGATCCCGACCGAAGAGCAGATTGCCGCCTGGTACCGTGATGGGGACAACGCATGGCGGGATCGGTTCGAGACAGAGTGGGATGAAGAGCAACGGACGAAGTTCCTCGAACGAGGGATCGACAATCGCGCCAAGCATTGGACGATCGGCCATTACACTGAGGAGTTCACGAAGCGAGAAGCCAAGGGATTGCTCGGCAATCTGAAGCGGGCAGGTTTCCGTGTGATCGGAGAGGACAACTAGTCCACGCAGATCTTCTCGATCCGCAGGATTACGTTCCCGAGCGGATCGGGGCAGACCACCTCGTTTTCGGTCACCATCCAGTCCCCGGGCTCGAGTCGTCGTTGCATCGCCGGCAATAGCGGCAGCACTGCCTGCATCGCGTAGAGGCAGAACGGCTGCGGAAGGTACAGGCTGCTCCCGCGAACGAGCGCTGTTCGGCCGACACACATCCCCTCGAGACAGCGTCCCTCGATCCGTTCGACCGTGATCTCCAAGTCAGAACGTCGCTGAGGGGCCCACGGGGTATCTCTTCCGCAAGCTTCCTCGCTGGCGGGGGGGATGCAGGCCTTGGGAGTTGGGGGCAAAGGGACATCCGTCGACCCGAATTCACGCTGCTCGATCCGCCAGATCGTTCGGCCCTTGGGATCGGGGCATTGCACGTGATGCGTCTTCCCCATCCAGTCGCTCGTCGGATCGTCGTCGGTCAGCCGTTCCTTGACGGGGATCATCGGAAGAATGCTTTGCAGCGCGTGTAGACAGATCGGCCCACAGCTCGGGAAGATCAGGCTTCCGTTTCGCACCAGGAAACCGGTTCCTGGAACCATCGGCACCGGCCCCGAGCAGACGCCTTCGACCCGTTCGACTTCGATCCACAATTCGTACATCTACCCCTCCAATCCGAGCTCTTCTAGCTTGTCCGCGGTTGGCAGCCCGGTCGTTTCGTTCCAACCACGCGCAGCATAGTACTCGTCGAGCATCGGCTCCAACTCGACGATCGACCCAGCTGAAGGGGAATCGGGCGGTCCTGCAGGCTCCTCGATAAATCGGCGGGGAAGCGTGTCATCGGCTCGGTCGATGCCGAACCGGGCGTTGACCATCCGTTCGGCAGTCACGATCCGCTCCCCGGCACGGCGGATGTCTTCTCCGGAGAGTTCCGCGCCAAGCGCTGCGTTCATCGCCTCGGCAGTCTGATCCCAATCGAGGACCTCCATGTTGTTGTACACATTCTTACAAATGCCGAGCGCATCGCAGACAGCCGCCCGTTCCTCGTAGTCTTTCACCACGAGTCCCTTCCCTTTGAACGACAAGCGATCGGCGGTCTCGGCGATCCCGTACCGCCGAACACCGGCGTCGCGGTCGTTGGAGAGCTCGAACCACGGCTCGGAACGTAGATGGTCTGCTCCACGGCTGGATACGGCGTTGCCGAGGCCGTAGGCCTTCAGCGCACGAACGTCGGCCTGGAACAGCTCGAGTCCCTTGCTGTGCATCGCCAAATCCTGTCCGAGATCGAGCCGCTCCGCTGCGGCCCGTACACCATCGGCAAGAAGGTCGCCGAACCCCTCGCGCCGTCCGATCTGCTCAATGAGAATCAGGGCTGTTTCTCCGTTTCCGAACGACAGATCGAGGCCATCGGTTGCGCCGCGATCGAGCAGTCCTCGCTCGGAGCACTCCATCGCCCAAGCAATGACCTCGGAGGTCGAGATCGCGTCGATGCCAAGCCGATTGCATCGATCGACGGCATACAGCGCCAAGGGCAGATCGTCCACGCCGATCCGGGCGGTAAACCCCGCAAGCGGTTCATATTCCGGCCCCTCGAACTGAAGACCGGGATACCTCGGATCGTCAACCTCCAGGTACCTGCTGCATGGAATGGGGCACGATGCACAGGACATCGAACGAACCTTGTACTTCGCTGCAATCGTCTCTCCTGAGACTGCTTCCGCGTGCGCAAACGTTCCTGACTGGAAGTGCCGTGTCGGCAGTCCACCGATTCCCTGCAGCGCCATAACCAGCTGCGTTGTGCCAAGCCGCGCACGGGTCTCGTACTCCGGATGGTCGAGGATTCTCTCTCGCATACGAGAACAGATGTCACCGAACCGAGCGGGATCAGCAATTTGGGGCCGACCAGTGCCTCGAACCGCGATCGCCTTGAGCTTCTTTGACGCCATTAGGCGCCCCATCCCAGTCCGCGCGGCAGCCCTCGCTAGATCAGCAAAGATCCCGGAAAACGCGACACCATTTTCAGCCGCCGGACCGATAACTGCAACGCGGATTTGCAGGTCGCCCAGTTGCTCTTGGATCGCTTCGGTCGCCTCCACCGTATCGAGCCCCCAAATCCCGCGACCGTCGATCAGTTCGATGCGCTGATCATTGATCCAAAGCACGGTCGGACGCGTAGCTTGGCCCGTAATCACAACTTGATCGACCCCAGCGTAGCGAAGCTCCTGTCCGAAGCCTCCTCCGGCGTTCGAGTCGCCGAGAATCCCGGTTTGCGGCGATCGCCCGGAGACGTTGAACCGGGAGGCGCTGGGCAGCCCGGTCCCGACAAGCGGACCGACACCGAGAACAAGTGGAGCATCCGGATCCAGCGGATCGAGCCCTGGAAAGAGACGCTCATGGAGGATCGCGATATTCGCCCCTCGGCCTCCAAGGAACGATCGTGTGACCGTCTTGCAGGTCGCCTCTCGGCGGACTCGCGAGCTTGACAGGTTGACGTAATGGACATATCCCATGGACGAAGTGTATCCCCGCCGACGGCTCAACGTCACCTTTCCGCAAGCCCGCAGGAGACCGCACGCTTGATCGCGACAGACCGTCCTGGAATCCGTTCCCTCTTGCATCCATGTCGAGCAGATCCTTGGATGTCCATTGGTGCGCGAGGTATTCGCTCCCATGTGATGCATCACTGCACAGCCTGATGTCGTATGCAACCGATCGAGGACCTTGCGGTTTTCTCCAAGCTCCACTACGGTGTAGCGCTCCAAGGAGGGGATGATGACGGATTTCATTGAGCGTTTGCTGGAGCCCAAGCCGCCGAGAGACGGCGAAGAGCGTGCGGGAAGGCCCGGGTGGAGTCGATCGCTTCCGGGTTCGATTGGTTGGATCGCCATCGCAATTATCATTGCAATCTACCTTGCCACCGGCATCTATACCATTGGCCCTTCGGAAGTTGGCCTCGTCAAGCGGTTCGGGCGGCATGTTGCAACCGTTGATCCAGGAATGCACTATCACCTGCCTTCACCCATCGAAAGCGTCATCTCGGTCAATGTGCTTGAGGTCCGGAAGGAAGAAATCGGATTCCGAACCGTCTCCTTGGCGCCAAATCCTCGCTATCAGATCATGGAAACCGAGGCGCTGATGCTTACCGGAGACGGCAACATCACGCACGTCGAGATGGTCGTCCAGTATCGCGTGAAGGAGCCCGAGCTGTTCGCGTTCAACCTGATCGAGCCGCGAACGATCGTCAAGCAAGCAGCCGAAGCGGTGCTGCGCGAGCAAGTCGCAACTCGAACGTTGGACGAGACATTGACCGAGGAACGCGACATCATCGGTACAGATACCCTGATCGAACTCCAAGCGCTTCTCGACACGTACGGGACAGGCATCGAAATCGACAACGTTCAGCTACAGGACGTCAAACCGCCGCCGGCCGTCGTGTCGGCATTCGATGATGTCAACAGCGCTCGCCAGGACAAGGAGAAACTGATCAACCAGGCCGAGGAGTACTCCCTCGATATCCTTCCGCGAGCGCGGGGACAGGCACAGGAAATCGGCAACCAGGCGGAGGCATACAAGCAGACGAGAATCAAGGGAGCCGAGGGTGACGTCGCCCGGTTCGTCGAGGTCCTCGCCAAGTACGAGCTCGGCGAGGAGGTCACGCGGACGCGACTGTACATCGAAGCAATGGAGGAGATCCTGCCGGGGATGGAGAAGACCATCCTTCCGTCCGATACCGAGGGCGTTCTGAAGCTGCTCAATCTGGATGGCAGAGGAGGTGATGACCGATGAGATCTCTTGCAACATTCGTCATCGTCGTCGCCGCCGTCCTGATCGTCTACAACCTGTTCACGTTCACGGTCGACGAGACGCGGAAGGCTGCGGTTCTACGGTTCGGAGAGATCGTGCGGATCGTGGAGAAGCCAGGTCTGTACTTCAAGGTACCGATTCTCCAGAAGGTCACTTATCTCGAAGATCGTGTCTTGAACTACGATATTCAGCCTCGCGATATCCTCACATCGGACCAGAAACGGCTTGTCGTCGACAACTACGCTATCTGGCGCGTTGGTGACCCACAAGCCTTCATCGAGTCGACGGGAGGCCGATTAAACAGTGCGCAGAGCAGAATCGATGACATCGTCTATTCCGACCTGCGTAACATTCTCGCCAAGAACACGCTCGATGAGATCGTTTCCGAGAAGCGTCTAGAGTATCTCCAGCAGGTGGCCGAACTGAGCCGAGCGAAGCTCCTGGAATTCGGCATTGTCCTAATCGACGTACGGATCAAGCGCGCAGACCTACCGACCGAGATTGAGCAGGCCGTCTTCTCTCGCATGAGATCAGAGCGAGAGCGTATCGCGGCCCAACTGAGGGCGGAAGGTGAGGAGCAGTCGAAACAGATCCGTTCCAACGCCGACAAGGACGCGGAGATCATCCTCGCCGACGCACGGAAAGCCGCCGAGAAGGTTCGTGGTGAAGGCGATGCAACGGCTCTGGAGATCTACGCCGATGCGTACAACCAGGATCCGGAGTTCTATCGCTTCTGGCGAACGCTCGAATCGTACAGGCTGGCACTCGCCGATGAGACCCACATCATCCTGTCGACCGACTCGGAGTACCTCGAGCTCCTGGAGGGGATGACCAACCGATAGGAAGCAAGACGCTCGCTGGGGGTCCGGCGCACGCTAGACCCCCAGGTCGAGTTCGGCCACATACTGCAAGAATTCGGCGGGCAACGATGGGTGGTCAAGAGGAATCTTCCCGCTAGCCGTCTCACCTCGAGCGATGCCCTCGAAATGAACGGTCGCTGTCCCGCAGAACCGAATCACACCGGGAGTATCTGAGGGCTCCAATGCGCCTTCGGCGGTTCCTGAGAACTCCCCGCTAAACAGACAGGTCTCGCCTTTCGATGCAATCACAGCGTGGTGTTGTCCAACGATGATTTCCCCCGCTTGAAGCGCGAGAAGGCTTTGCCAGCACGTGTGAAGCAGGCCGCGTATCTCGATGGGTTCGCCGTTTTCTGCGACACCGGAGGCCTCGTAGGCGATCCACCCTTCGCTGGTCAGCGTCAAGATGTCGCGCCGCGCAAAACCATCGAAGACTCCATCAGCCGAGAATGACACAACGTGCCCCCCGAGCAGGGCGTCTCCAATCCATTGGATATCTCCGGAGAGCGTCGCCTCGAAACCAAGGCCTGACAACCAGGCGGCCACGGTTCCCATTCCCACAGCTTCGCCCGTAAGTTCTTGCGCGATCGTAGCCTGCGCGAAGAAGAGAGCAAGCGAACAGATCACAAGGACAGCGACGGTCTGGATGCGATTCGAGCGGCCCATCTTGCACTGACCATACCGCAAAGCGATCGGACTGACCACCAACGGGCTGTGCGTTTCGAGGCTTGCTTGCATCTCGCGCGTGGAGCACTACGTGGAAGGGGGAACCTAGCAGCCGCTTCTGGACCCTTGCAACTCAGCTACGTTTGGGTATCGTACGCTTCTGGATCTGCAGCATCCGCTGAGCGATCCAAACCGAAATCGTCAGCAAGTAGGAGCATCATGCTTGAGTGGATCGGGCTGAGCGATGGAACCGTATGGTGGATCGTCATCGCCTCCGCCGTGATGCTGTTTGCCACAGTCGTTGCTGTCCCTTTCATGGTTGTACGGATTCCCACGGATTACTTCGTCCATCCGCAACGTTCAGGCGTCAAGTGGCCCCGGCGACATTCATCGCTACGTCTTGTGTGGATGATCGCGAAAAACATCCTCGGCTGTGCGTTCCTCATTCTGGGACTCCTGATGCTGGTACTTCCGGGACAGGGTCTCTTGACCTTGCTGATCGCCCTCGCGTTGCTCAACTTCCCCGGGAAGTTCCAGCTCCAGCGGTGGGTCGTCACACGCCGCGGTGTGCTCGATGCCATCACATGGATCCGCAAGAAGCGCGGACGGGAGCCGCTCCTCCTCAATCGATAGAGCGGAACCTAGGTCACCCTTCGCTTATTGCCACCCTTTGCTCGGATTGCTTGCGCTCAAGGAACACGGCTCGCGCAAGGCAGATCGCGAGGAGCAGCGCGAAATGGCATAGGATCGAGGGGAGCGCACCGCGAGTCGGTGGCACAAGCCACGAGACAGCAAATCCAGGCACAACGAACGCGAGGGTCCCGATCAACACCTGCCCCAGCTGTTTTCGAGAACGTTCATCGGCAGATGTCACAGCGCCGAAGCCTGCGGCAATGACCATGCCGAGAAGACCGATCCAGTAGAACCCTGCATAGATCCGGAATCGTGGCATCGCGTGTGTATACCTTGCATAGACAGCATTGCAGACCGACGCAGATGCGAAGGATCGATCCACTGCGATCCACACCACGATCCCCGCCGCGATGATCACCATGACGGTGGCCGCCGCGACCAGAAGGTTCGACCGCGGCTGGCGAAGCTGTGCAATCAGAACAAGGCCAAGCGGCGGCAGCCATGTCACGACAATGAACGCCAACCGGGGAAGGAATCCGGCGGCTGCCACGTCGGCACAGATCGCCACCTCCACAAGCTGGTAGCCTGCAAGCAAGACAAGGATAGCACTCATCGTCCGTAGCATGCGTGAGGAGCTACGTCCAGAGTGAATCGCAAGCGCCCAACCGGCAACAAAGATCTCAAATGCGGCCGTTGTGATGGCCAAAATCGGCGAGTAGGTCATGCAGCTCTCCTCCCCTCATGTGGACGCCGACCACTTCGTGGAGTCTGGTCATCCGAGGTTCCCGTTACGTGCTCTGGCGCAAGCCCGCATTCATTCCATCGTCGGAGAACCCCGATTCGGTACGGAAGCTTGTCAGGAGCTACGCCGACATGATCCGGTTCCGGATCGTTCTTGAACCGAATGGCTTGTATCGTTCGCCGTCCTTCGAGCAACGCCCTGCACACGCGATGCATCCCATCCATGACACGACCGCATTGCGACAGAATGATGGGGTGGGTCAAGTCCGTCTCCAGGATCAGCTTCGCGTGATCAGCGATCCGCCGGCATGTCGGGGTATCTCCTTCCGCATCGAACGAGAACGTCTCATCCAACTCTCGAATCTCCGACAGGGGGATGTCGATCGGCTCCAGGTCCTTCGACAGCTCGATCAATCGATCGATATCCCATGCCAGGAGTCCGTGTCTCGATCGACGGAAATGATACTGCTTCCTCAACCGTCTCTCCTCAGGCTTCTCCGTTGACGATGCCTCTCTCGCCGAGATTGCGTGGCAGTCCACCTCCAGTGGTTGAATCACGGCTTGCGCGCTGAGATCATGACATACCAATGTGTCAACCGATCTTCACCCTCTACCTTCTCTAGCCGCAGTTTCACTCGCTCCTCCGATGACAGGCCGCCAAGGATCGCGTGAATCTCAGCGACGCTCTCCGGCGCCACACGGTCGGTCAGCGATGTCACAGGGCGATGCCTCGTATACGGCTCGACCGCTTCAACCGAAAGCCCCGCGGCCTCCAGAAGCTCACTCCACCGGCTGGGCCGATACTGGCGAACGTGTGATGGATCGTGCAAACAGTCGAGACGATGCATCGTCTCGTCGATCCAGTCGTCTTCCGGAACGCTGCGATCGTCGATCAACATCAGTCCGTTTGGGCGAAGCGTGCGTACCATCTCGGCAAGCGCTCGATGGATATCACTGAAGTGGTGCGCTGCACGACGACAAGTGACCACGTTGAATGCCTCGTCGAGTTCGCGAGGTAGTCTGTGCACATCCGCTACCTCAAACGTCACATTGTTCACGTTCCGTTGCCTTGCCAGCTTTCTCGCCTCTTGTAGCATTTCCTCGGTCAGATCGAGTCCGACGACATCATGAACATGGGGCGCAAACGCCAGCGCCGTGTGCCCCGTCCCTGTTCCAATATCGAGAGCGCGCCAGTTGGGCTTCGGATCGGCGAGTGTTCGCATTCGATCGAGAACCTCTCGGTCAGTATGTGCCTTGCTGGTGGTGTACAGGTCAGCACGGGCACCGAAGATAGCCTTCACTCGGTCTTCATGGCTTGCCGATTCACACATGCGTTCTCCTCAGGCGAACTTGACACGCACGGCTCGAATGCGCGCGACAACCCGGCCCCAACTCAAGAAGACAGCTCAAATCCCTCCTCCTCCAACAGAGCCACGCATGTATCCACAATCCGGGCGTCGTATCGCACCCCTCGCCATTGCTGAATCTCCTCAATCACGGCAGGGATGCCCAATGCAGCGCGATATGGTCGATGGGAAGCCATGGCATCGACGGTGTCCGCCACGGCGATGATCCGCGAAGCATCACTGATCTCGTCACCTTTGAGCGCATTTGGATACCCGGATCCGTCCAGCCGTTCATGGTGCTGGAGGATCGCGTCTGCAATCGGCCATGGAAACTCAATCGGACGCAGGATATCGAAGGCTACCGTGGGATGACTTTGGATGATCGACAGCTCAATCTCATTGACCGCTGTTGGTTTGTTGAGGATCTCCGCTGGCAGCGCAATCTTGCCGATATCGTGAAGTAGCGAGGCTACCCTAATCGCTTCGATCTCCTCGGGAGGAAATCCCATACGTCGGCTGATGGCACAGGCCAGCTTAGCAACCCGTTGTTGATGACCGCTGGTGTATGGATCACGAGATTCTGTCACGCTGGCAAGCGCTTTGATCATTCCATCGAGTGCGGTCGTCATCTGTGCAGCTTCGCGTTCCACTTCCTCAAGCAGACGGCCGTTCTCGATGTCGATTGCAGCGATATTCGCCAACCCAGCCAGGAGATTGAGATCCTCGTCTGTGTAGGCGGCCGGCCGGTGACTCTGGACCTGTAGAACCCCGATCGTTTCCCCGCGAACCTTCATCGGGGCGAGCAGAGCTGAGCGTGGAACGTCGGTCTCTTCCTCCTGAGGCTCCCGATCCTGAACCTCTCCTTCATCACTGATCAAGAAGTGTGTTGTCACGTTCTTCAGTGCTTCTAGGTAGTCGGGGATGTAGATCGGTCGTCCCTCTCGGACCACTCGGCTCACGATACCTTTGCCTTCCGGCTCAAGCGGGACAACGGGGAGGATCGTGACATCGAGAACCGAACCTTCCACAATGCCGTACGCAAAATGGAACGTTTCAGTCTCGGCGCGATACAGCTGGATCATGAACGCCGTCGCATCCATCAGTTGAACCACATGCTCATAGAGCACGCGACATAGGTCGTCCAGTTGCGTAACGTCCCCAAGCGCCAGTGACAGCTCATTCATCGCCACCTGTTCGGAGAGGAACCGTGCCGATTGCTGTTGTGCTTCTTTCCTGAGCGTGACATCGAGGACGAGCCCTTCACAGCGTTTCACATCGCCGGAGACCGTGCGATCGAAGTACGTGATATCCTTGACCCAACGAACCTCTCCCGATTTTGTGAGAATCCGGTACGGCTCATGGATTACGCGGTTCTCCCTCTTCGAAGCGATGACCTGATCCGTCTCAGCGATGACACGATCCAGATCGACAGGATGAATCAGATCGTCGTACAGAATCCCGTCGCTTGTGAGCTCTTTCGCTGTGTATCCGAACAGCTCCACCGCGTTCTCAGACACGAACTCGGCTGGCGAACCCGGCGCGCGACGCCAGACAAACGACACCGCCGGACTCCGATCAATGATCGATGATGCCCGCTCAAGTGCCTTGCGTGTCCGAGACTGGCGGTAGATGTATGCGGTGAGAAGCACTGTCCCGAGAACCCATACGAGCAACAGCCCCAGCCGTGCATGCCCAACGCTCTTGGGAGACCAGACAAACAGGAATCGCATGAACGAGATCGGTCCCTCACGCAACAGCGGTTCGGTAGGAGGGAGGAAGCAGTACTCAAGTGTTCTGTCCGCCAGCCAGAAGACGACACCGGCAATCAGTCCCGCTCCCAGAAGCTTCGCGATCCAAGAGGCGGAGTCTTGAGCCACGAGACTACGTCGTCTCGATGCACTCGTCACCTAACTCAGCACCTCCCACGGCAATTGGCCTAGACGCCTGGGGCTACTCCAGCCTACAGGAGATCGCGCCGCCGCCGAATCCTCACTGGAAGAGCTCCTCCAGTGACACGCCCTTCGCTTCGCATTCTGCACGATTGTTGCCACCTATGACAACAACCACCAAACGCTAGTACACGGAATGGCCGCACAACCCAGCAGCATGTTCATGCTGACCAACTCACGCGCAATCACCGTCGAGCCATTCATCGATCATTCCTCGGGCAATGGATTTTCGGCTGGGAAGCACGAGAGTTCCCATGTAGACCTCGCGCAGAATTTGCTCACGCGTGTACCAATTCGCCGCTTCGAGTTCTCCAGGGTCAATGCGAATCGTTTCTCCTCGTGCATTGGCCTCAAACGCGATCATCAAGCCCGCCGGGAACGGCCATGGCTGTGACCCGAGATAGACGATGCGTTCCAGTTCGATGCCGACTTCCTCCTTGACCTCCCGACGAACCGCCCTCTCGAGGGTCTCGCCTGCCTCGACGAACCCTGCAATGACCGATCTCACGCCGTGAGGGAATTCCCCCTTGCGTGCCAGCAGGCACATGTCTCCGGAGATGACACGAACGATAACGGCCGGTTCGGTCCGCGGGTAAAGGATGCGCCTGCAGGTCGAGTCCGAGCAAGTTCTATACGTGCCCCCATCTCTCGCCTCCGTCGGAGCGCCGCAAGTTGGGCAAAGCACAGTCTCTCGATTCCAGGTAAGCAGAATGCGGGCACGCGATAGCAGTTCCCAGACGTCCGCGCCTATCGGCTCTCGGATGAGGTGAAGGTCGCGGAATGCGCCATACGCTTCGAGCTCGGTGATGCTCTTGCTGTCAACGTCTTCAAGATCGAGCACCCACTGGGATCCACCCTCATCGGCTCCGATCATGACAGCTTGGCGAGTGTCAACTCCCAAGTCGACGAGTTCCTGCGCAGAGAGTAGTCTTGGCCGGATGGAAGCGGTCTGCGCCAGCAGGATACAGCCCCCCCGAAACAAGACAAACCGTGCATCTTTGAGCTGGCTTGACCCGTCGGCTCGACTGTCTTCCGAAGATGTCTCCACCAATGACGATCGCCCCTCCATGGGACTTTCCGCCTGTCTTGATTCCACATCTCCAGACCGTGTCCCACCTTGAATCGCTCTTCCTTCCTGCTATACTGCATAACCACATGCAGATGAGCAAGCTCAACATGCTCCATCTGCGACACCAGATCGGGGTCAAAGGAGGTTGCAATGAACTACAGCTCAATTGAGACCAATGCGCCTTCGTCTGCCACACGATCGTCTGCAACCCATCGCTCGACCTAGCCGGATCTCGCAGCTCTGCCGCAATCCAAACGACAAGACGAGAGAGCGAAGCACACTGGAGCGGGTACGCACGTCCTGTCTCCGTCGCCCACCGAAGCATGACCGAACCAAGGAGAGCCCAATGTTAGGCGAGCTAAGTGACCTAAGGCCCGCATACACTGCACGTCCGGCCTGGCTAAATGACGTAGATACAGCCTGCGCCTTGCGCAATGACTGGTCGATGAAGATGAAGGGCGTCGCCATCTACGATGCCGAGGAAATGCTTTCCGATTGGCAGATCCCCGGATTCAACCTGGAGACCGACACGGTGCTCGTCCACGAAGACGGGTCACTTGTGGGCCTCGCATTTGTGTGGGATACGGATCAGCCACATGTCCGCGTTCACGGATCGTTCTACATCCACCCGGATCACAGCAACCCGGACCTGGAAAGCGCACTGCTCCAGTGGATCGAAGCACGAGCAAGAAAAGCGATCGACCTGGCCCCCCACGAAGCTCGTGTGATTGCCACACATGATGCGTTCTCTGTGGACGAGAATCGAAAGACGCTTCTCGTTCAGCACGGATATCAGCTCGTTCGTCATTTCGTCCGCCTACGAATCGAGATGGACGAACCGCCGACCCCGCCACGAATCCCAGCCGGCATTGTCATTCGGCCGTTCAATCCGCAGTCCGATCTTCGCGCAACAGCTATTGCCACACGTGATGCATTCCGCGATCACTGGGGGTTCGTTGAGAACGACCTCGAAGAGGAGATCGAGCAGTGGCGCCATTGGGTCTACGAGGATCCGACCGTCGACCCATCGCTATGGTACGTCGCTTGCAATGGGGAGGAGATCGTTGGACTCTGCAACGGCGCCGCTGAACGTCCGGAGGCGGACGACCTCGCGTACATCCACATCGTCGCCGTACGCAAGCCGTGGCGCGGACGAGGAATCGCCCGCGCATTGCTGCAACACGCGTTTGCAGGGTACTACGGGCGCGGGAAGACCGTCGTCGATCTCGATGCGGATGCGGCGAATCTAGCCGGCGCTATGCGACTGTACGAAGGTGTCGGCATGAAGCAAGTCTGGCGAAGCGATGCCTATGAGAAGGAGATTCGCCCGGGAGTCGATCTCATGAAGCGTGGCTAGCAACGAGAAGAGTACAGACGCTTCCTATGCGATGACATGCCAGTCCGGGAAGCTCCCAAGGGCTTCTCGGGCTCTAGGTTGGGGGAGTTTCTCTTGCTGACTCGATGATTCTCCTGTGCATCTCCCACGCGGGCTCCCAAGCCCCTTCCGCCATGTTCGATAGGATGATCAGATTGATGTCGTCATCCGGGAAGTAGCGCATCACCGCGCTGACCCCCGCGTTGTACCCTTCCTTCTGACAGCAGACAACATGCCCGTCCGGCTCGACGTAGAACCACATGCCGAGACCGTAGCGCATCTCCCATCCATCGCGATCCTGGTAGTGAACCTGCGGCGTGAAGAATAGCTCGGTCGACTCCTGGGATAGCAGCATCCCGCTCCGGAGCGCACGTAGGAATCGATCAAGATCGGCGGCCGTCACATGCGCTCCGGAGTCTGGAGATCCGATCGGCGGAAACGAGTAGATGTTCCTCTTCCACGCCTTCACGTGTCCTCGGTCACCGCGAATCGGGTCGCACCCCTCAGCAAGATCCGGAACACAGCGCTCCAAATTGAAGAAATCGGACTGCTCCATGGCCACACGCGAGAAGATCCGCTCGCGAACATAGTCTCGGTAGGTCGTTCCTGTCGCCTTCTCGACCATCAGACCAAGCAAGACGAAACCACAGTTGCAGTAGCGACAACCGGTTCCCGGTGCGAAGTTAGCCTGCTTATGCACAAACTGGGGAAGGAAATCCTTCGCTTCCGCTATCGAGTAGTTCGGCGTCTCCTTCCACAAATCGGCGTAGTCTTCGCCGGCCTCTTCCTCCGCGTCGTCGCCAATCCCCGACGAGTGTGTGAGCAGGTGAAAGACGTTGACCTCCGAGGATATCGAAGTGCCTGTCAGCCCGAGATAGGGAGTGACCGGTGTGTCGAGTTTGAACGCCCCAGCATCGATTTGCTGTAGCGCGGCAACAGCCGTGAACAGTTTCGTCAGCGACGCGGTATCAAACCGCGTCGACAGCCTGACCGGGATCCCCCACGAACGACTGGCCAGCCCGTAGCAGCCCGAGTACAGCTCCGTCGTGCCTTGAGTGACCCGAACCACTCCCGAGAAGCGGTCTTCGTCGGTCCGCTGGTGGAAGTACCGATCAACCTCTCGCCCTATTTCGTCCCATCGTTTCATAGGCAAAGGATACGAACTGCTCGCGTCATTGGTAGGGGAGCAAGCTCTCTCTGATCCCAATCGTTTTCGGATGCAGGGTATGGATCTCTGAAGCAAACCGTGCACATGGCACAGGAGTCCGGATGACGCTCAGAGATCCAAGAGGGCCTGTCGCGTATCCTCAGGAGTCAGCTGCCGGGTCGGATCGGATTCGTTCACCCTGGCACAGAGGAGCGTTCTCCATGGCTTTGCTAGCTGCACGTGATCTATCCAAGACACATGGCATGCATCCGTTGTTCGATCATCTTTCGATCACATTTCATCCCGACGAACGCGTTGGGCTGATCGGCCCGAACGGCGGGGGCAAGACGACGCTGTTGAGGATCCTCGCGGGCGTCGAAGAAGCGGACGCCGGGACAGTCGAACGGTCCAAGACCGCTCGGATCGCGTACCTTCCGCAGGTCGGCGTCTTCCCTGAAGACGCTACGGTTGAAGGCGCGTTGATCCATGCCCTCGACTCGATTGCACTGGAGGAGCATGAACCCGCCGTCCGGGCGCGGAAGATGTTGCGGCGGCTTGGTTTCGAGACAGGAGATGCGTCCGTCGCGACGCTCTCGGGCGGGTGGCGAAAACGCCTGGCCATTGGCTGTGCTTTGGTTCAAGCACCCGATCTCTTGCTGCTCGATGAACCAACGAATCATCTCGATCTGACGGGGATCGGGTGGCTCGAAGGCTTCCTCGAGCGCTCGAAGCTCTCCTTCATCTTGACAAGTCACGATCGATACTTCCTCGAGCGAGTCGCCAACCGAATCGTGGAGATCAACCCTCGCTATCCGGACGGCTACTTGTCTGTCCACGGCCCGTATTCTGACTTCCTCGAACGCCGAGAGTCGTTTCTTCAGGTGCAGAACGCAGAGCGCCAAGCGCTTGCAAACGAAGTTCGTCGCGAGATCGAATGGCTACGGCGGGGCCCGAAGGCACGATCAAGCAAGGCCAGCTACCGAATCGACGAGGCCCATCGAAAGATCGATCGTCTGACCGAGGTGAAGCGCCGCCACGACAGCGAGACGAGATTGGATATCGACTTCGCAGCCAGCGGGCGGAGAACGCACGATCTGATCGTTGCTCAAAACATCTCGATATCGCTTGGCGGACGGCTTCTATTCAACGCCCTCGATGCCCACATTCGGCCGGGAACGGTGCTGGGCATCGCCGGAGACAACGCCTCTGGCAAGACCACGCTGCTGAGGCTGCTTGCCGGCGACCTCCCACCAAACGCTGGGCGCGTTAGGCATGCGATCGACCTTCGTCTCGCGGTGTTCGATCAACAACGAAGCCAACTCGATCTTGAAGCAACCCTACGCAGAAGCCTGGCGCCCAACGGAGACATGGTGTCGTATCTTGGACGGACGTCGCACGTTGCCGCATGGGCAAAGCGGTTCGGCTTCGAACCCGACCAGCTTGAGATTCTCGTGGGAAAGCTCTCCGGCGGTGAGCAAGCGCGGGCGTTGATGGCAATCATGATGCGTGAGCCAGCCGATGTACTGATGCTCGACGAGCCGACCAACGATCTCGATATCGCATCGATCGAGGTTCTAGAAGAGGCGCTGCTTGACTTCCCGGGCGCAGTCGTCGTCATCACCCACGATCGATACATTCTGGACCGCGTCTGCACCGAGATCATCGGCCTCCACGCCGACGGAAAATGGGGCCGCTATGCATCTGTCGCCCAGTGGCAGGAAGCGGCTGCACACCGGAAGCGTGCGCGAGAGCCTGGACCGTCCGCTACGGCGGCTCGAGCGAGTAGCGACAAACCCTCTCGGCCGAAGCCCGGACTTACCTATCACGAGAGACAGGAGTTCGCCGGCATGGAAGAACGGATTCTAGAGGCCGAAACGACCGTGGAGACGCTGCAGACCCAGCTTGAGGATCCGATCGTCTCTGTCGACCACGAGAAGCTCCACAAGCTATACGCGGCACACCAGGAGGCTCAGGATCGGCTCGAGTGTCTGTTCGCCCGCTGGGAAGAGCTCGAGCGGAAATCTCTCGCAGGGTAGCCGATCCCGGGGCAGCCTACTCCGGCTTGGAGGCCCGTAACGTCAGCAGCAGCGGTAGGGTTCCCGCGTAATCCGGAAGTCGGAACCAGCGGCCATCTTCGCTTCTCATGCTGGGGTAGAGTTGGAAGAACAACTTCTCGTATTCGTTGAGAAACTCGATCTTCAGGCCGGCCTTGAGAAGCGCGTTGACGATATCGCTGATCGACCAGTTCCATTCGTACGACGCATTCTCGGGGATGTAGCCGCCATCCGCGTAGTCCGGATCATTTCGATCCCATACCGTCGGCTCGATCTGATGGAAGTAATGGTGCGCAAACGACAGCTTCCCCAGCGATTCCTCCTCCACCGAATTCAGTATCGGGTGCATCTCCATCAAGTAGAACGCTCCGTTCGGCTTGAGGAAGTGCGCAACGATTCGCCCCCATTCATCGAGGTCACGCAGCCAGCAGAGAACACCCTTCGAGGTGTAGACAATGTCAAATGTTTCATCGAGCGCGTCACGCGCGTCGTACACATTTGACTGGACAAACCGCGCTTCGAGCTCAAGCTCATCCCGCAAGCGCTCGGCACAGCTGATCGATACGTTCGAGAAGTCAAGCCCGGTGACGATCGCGCCGTGCCGGACCCACGCCAGGCTGTCCGTGCCGATGTGGCATTGCAGATGAAGCATCGTCTTCCCGTGGACGTCCCCCATCTCGCGCAACTCAATCTCGTCGAGCACCTCAGTGTCTTCACGCAACAGCGTGACTTCCTTGTACGCCGCCAAGTGCACCGGTGCAATCTCGTCCCACAACGCGCGGTTGTTCGCCTCGGCGTCGTGTTGTGAAGCCTGATCTGTCGCCATTCACTCCCCTCCCGAGACAACAAGCATGCCCGATCGATGACGCGCGCTCCAATCGATTCTTGCCATACGGTACAGATACGTTGACCTTCTCCGCGATGTCTGCTGTCTCCACCAATGGCCTCTCACGGTTCACGAATTCCGTCCGAGCACATGCGCCGTCTTGCCCGCGACTCGCCGTCGCATATCATGCTGTTGGCAGAATCCAATACTGACAGTGATTGCATCGTGAGGCGGACACCCGACTGACCGAGTTCAAGAAGTCGGAATGGGAGGCAGAACCCCAATGAGCTACACGCTACGGTGTACGGGATACGAGCGTAGCAACCTGCAGATTCTGCGCGCCCTCGGCTGTACGCTGTACACCGTTGATGGAAGAGAGATCATCGACATGGAATCCGGTGTTTGGGCTGTCGGACTCGGCCACAACCATCCACGCATTAACCGTGTCATCCGCGAACAGCTCGATCGGATCAGTCACATCGGTTACCGGGTGTCGACGCCAATCCAGGAGGAAGCCTCGGAGGCTTTGCTCCAAAGCGCGGACATGATCGACGGTCGATGTGTCTTCCTTTCGTCGGGAAGCGAAGCCGTCGAGTTTGCCGCCCAAGCAGCAAGACGGGTCACGAAGAGACCTCTGCTTCTGACTCTGGCCGATTCCTTCCTCGGCTCGTACGGGTCCGTCGGACAGCGCCACCCCAACGAATGGCATGTCTTCGACTGGGGTGTATGCGTGGATTGCCCACAGGAGAGACTTTGCAACGAAACATGCCCGCATCTACGAGAGATCCCACTTGATCGCATCGGAGCGCTGCTCTTCGAAGCGGGGAGCGCACAGATTCGGTTTCCCCCGGTCAAGCTGGTTTCCGGACTGTGCAATGTCGTCCGAGCCCAAGGCGGATGGATCATCGCCAACGAGGTGACAACAGGGATGGGCCGCACGGGTCGGATGTACGGCTTCGAGCATTTCGATGTGCGCCCGGACGTGGTCGCCCTCGGGAAGGGCATTGGGAACGGGTACCCGGTCAGCGCCGTTCTGATGCATATCGATGCCTCCGAGCGCTTGCTCTCAACCGGCTTTCGGTACGCGCAATCCCACCAGAACGATCCCATGGCTTGTACCGTGGCACTTGAGGTTCTGCGCGTGTTGTATGAGGAGCGATTGGTCGAGCGCTGTGCTGCCATAGGCGCCAAGTTTCTCCGGGGCCTCGCGGCACTGGCTGCGAAGCATGAAGCGATCATTGAGGCCCGCGGACGTGGCCTCCTCCTGGCGATCTCCCTTGTGGAGGACAGCTCCAGCTTCTCGCGAAGCTCAGTCGTGGCTCGGCTCCTGGAGCATGGCTTCCTAACGGGCTACAAGATCGCCCCAAGCTTCGTGCGATTCCTCCCGCCACTGACGATCCCGGAGGACGTCACTACTCGGCTCCTCGAAACACTCGATCGGATCGTACCGTAGATCGAATCGCCCGTCTCTCACTGCATGCGCGTGTCTCCGTGCCCTCTGCACCAAATAGCCCCACTTCGCTTCGTCAAAGGGTGGGCCCTGTGTTCTCAACCTATTTCAGGGACCGCCCTCGATACTCGGGGGCGATAAAGCAGGAAGAACCGTTCGATATTTGTGCATATGCTCGTCACGAGAAGCGCTACCTTTCTTGCTCAGCCTCCCTCTCCTTGAGCGCCTCGATCTGTTCCTCGATCCGGGAGAGCGCCTCTGTCAGCTGATTGGCCTGGTTTCTCAGTGCAAGCAGTTGCGTTTCGCTGTCCATCTGGGGCAGTCCAGCTCCATACAAGCCGGTCATTGAACCCGGATAGATCGGCGGAGCATAGGCGGTGCCGTAGCCACCCCATCCTCGACCCATACCACGACGACCCCATCCCGCACCACGCCCGAATCCATACCCCATTCCGCGGCCGCCCCAACTACTGGCGAACCCAGGAGTTGAGTACCCCGCACAATAGCCAGCGGCTCGTCCAGTCATCGGCCCCATTCCACCAGGACCTGTTCCATCTCCTCTTGGCATGTCGTCCCTCCTCTCAAGTCACTGAATCCAATACCTCTGTCGAGCAGTGTCTGTTATCGCCGTCCGCGTCTGCCGCGGCGGCTGCTTCGCCGCCCGGCGCTTTGCCCGATGTCACTTCCTCTCCCCATACCTGCCCCGATTCCTCTTTGCTGAGATCCAACCCGGTCTGTACGTTGAAAGAGGCGTCGGATTCCGTTTCCAACACATGAACCCAGGCCACGCCCTGTTAGCGGCCCTTGCCCTGAAGGGCCCGTCCCATCTCCTCTTGGCATCATGCACCTCGCTTCCTGAAGCCGAGAGATTATATCTTGCATATGCACATTATCAATCCGAGAGACCTCAAGCAACTCTCGGATTGCAGCACCCATTCCCGCTCGGTCCCAACCTCGGAGGGCGCATGCTCCCAAGAGATAGGAACAACCAGCGGAACGGATGATTGAGTACCATGCGCGTATTCAGGCTACCGGAACAGCCAGCCGATTCTGTGGCGGAGACGCAAGGACTGTCCACATGGGCATACCCCGAAGCTCACGAAGGAACCGTCGGGATCCTATACACTGGTGAACGACGCCGGGCAAGGAGACAATGCGATGATGGCCAAGACGCTTCAGGCAACGATCGATGCTGCCAAACAACGAGCGCGGGACAACTTCTCGTCGGGGTACAACTGCGCCGAGTGCGTGGTGGAAGCAGTTCTTGGAACAGTCGATACAGGTCTTCCACCGAACATCTGGAAACTGGCAACGGGTTTCGGTGGTGGTATCGGGCTGTACGGTGATACGTGCGGCGCACTGGCTGGAGCGGTGGTGTCCGTCTCGGCAATCCACGGGCGAGAGGCACTGCCGGAAGGAGAGGATCGGCGCACTCGGATCGCTGGGTCTCGGCGACAATTGTATGTCGATCCCGGTCTCTATCGCATCTTCAACCGGGTTCCCAACTGGTTTGCCGATCGCTACGGCCACACGCTCTGCCGCGAGTTGACCGCCCGATGGCACGCAGATTGGCTCTGTCGTGAGCACGCGCTCTTCTGTCGCGAGATCATTAACGAAACTGCGGGGCTGGCAGCTGAGCTAATGCTCCGCTCGGCCGATACACTTCGTTCACTCCCGTTTGGCTCCACGGTCGAGCAGTTCGAGAAGACGCCTCCTGACTCCTGAACCCGTCTTGAAATGCCACGCGTCTCCATGGCTCAATCCTTTCTTCTCCGTCAATCGAAGCACGTCTGAGAAACGGACATCTGGAGCGACGATCTTCCCCTTTCCTTCACGATGGAACTGCACGTATTATCTGCCCGTACTGCCTGTCCGAAGGAGGGCTCAATGCTTCGTACTCTGTCGGCCGTTGTCCTGCTTGTCTTCTCGCTGTCGTCATATGTCCTCGGTGGTTCACCCCACACCGACCTTTCCATGACCGGAACCGTGATCGCAGTGGTTTCGGGAATGGAGGTCGATGTGATGGTGACCCGCTCAGCGGTTCCCGAAGTGGCCGTTCCGGGAACCGTCGTCCGTGTCGTCTACCACGGCATTGATGCGCCTGATCGATTTGATCGGCTGTACATGGAGACATTCGATCTCAACTGGAAGCTGACGATGGAGAAGGAGGTCTACTTCGATCTGGCCGAGACAGCTTGGGATGATGAGCATCGGCTTCACGCCTACGCCTACCTCGATCCAAGCGGATACGGAATGATCAATGCGTTCCTTCTGGCGTCCGGACTTGCGGAGATCGATGCGGAGTTCGACTTGTGCGAACCCTATGCCTCATACCTTTCCGGAATCGCAGCCATCGCCAAGCAGAGCGATCTAGGAATCTGGGCTGATCCCGATGCTCCAGGAGACACATAATAGCGAGACCCTCTCACTCATGATGAAGGGTGACAAGACGGACCCAACCGATAGCGCCATTCCACAATAGGGTATACGCCGCGCCTCTCAGCAAATCTCTGCGGCAATGCTCGCCAGATTACTTCTTCCGCTCCTGTTCTCCTTCGCGATCGTAGTGCTCGTGGCTTTGGGCCTCGCAGCAGAGGATCCCATCGATCTGTGGCGAGGCGGACCCCATCTTCGTGGAGCCAACCTGTGGCAACGAGTCGTCGTTCCTGAGCTCGACGGACCTGAGTTTTTTTGCAGCAACCATGTCGGACCGCCGGTCACGCAAGCAGACTTCGATCGACTTGCGAGATTGGGGGCGAACCTCGTCATTCTCTCCCATCCCGGTCCATTCACCGAACGCCCTCCCTATCGCCTGGACGAACAGGTTCAAGCAAACCTGGATCGCCTAATCGACATGGCAGCCCGCGCCAGGTTGTACGTGGTCATCGCGCTACGTACCAGTCCGGGACGTAGCGATTTTACCTTCTACCGCGATGGCGCTGGTGATTGGTTTGACCGCGAGCTCCTGATCGAGGAGGTGTGGACATCGCCGGCCGCCCAAGACGCATGAATCCGCATGTGGCAGCACACCGCCACTCGATATTGCAATCGATCAGCCGTGGGGGGGGGATGAACCAATGGTCGAACCAAATGGAGCCTGTGTCGTCTACAACATCTGGGATCCAACCGACTTCTATCCCCGCCTCGGGAACACCCTTGTTGACTGGAATGCCCTCTACCCTCGAATCGTCGCCGCAGTGCGTCATGTGGATCCGAACACGCCAATCCTCGTTGGACCGATGGGATGGAGCTCCATTGGCTGGCTGCCGTATCTCAAGCCGATCGATGACTCAAGGATTGTGGTTGCGGTTCATCAATACGAGCCGCAGTCGGAGTACACACATCAAGATCCAGATGGTACGCATCGCTATCCGGGGAGGATGGATCTCGATGATGACGGGCTATCGGACTGTTTCGATCGGCAGTGGTTGGTGGAGAGGATTCAGTCAATCGCCACGTTCCAAGAGAGTCACGGATTTCCCATGGCGATTACGGAGTATGGACTCAAGCGTTGGGTTCCCGATGCGGCAGAGTTCATGGCAGATCAGATAACACTGCTTGAGAATCTCGGCATGAGCCACGCCCTTTGGGCGTTCATTCCCAGTTGGCCTCCGCTCGTCGAGATCGATGATTTCGACGTCCTCCACGGCCCCGATCCTTGGAATCACTCCAATACGGATAGCGATCTACTCGACGCCATCCAGGCTGTCTGGGAGCGGAGCAGTCGGCGCCCTCCTGTTGACTGAATTCACTGCGTTCAACTGGGGAGATGCCGGTGCGTTCGCTTCACTTGTCGCCTCACGTGCGTACCATACCAAGTTCCGGCCAGACAGCGCAGATTGCATCATCGAGTGGAACGGGCCGTCCGCTCTTCTCGTCGAGAAACACGATCGTCACCTCAGCCTCTACGCACACCTCGTCCGATGCGGTGAATCGCGCCTGGTGGGCAATGACAATCTTTCGCCGACCGGCGGAAGCAATCGTCGTTTCGATCACCAGAATGTCACCGGCGCTCGCAGGACGACGATACGAGATGGTCTGGCGAACGACTACCGGGAAGATCCCGCTTGTCTGGAAAAACGATGCATCCAGACCGTTCTCCTCGAACTGCTTCCAACGCGCTTCTTCGAGCATCTCCAGATAGCGTGCGTTGTTCACGTGGCCAAAACGGTCCTCGTGGTAGCCGCGGATCTTAATCTGCATCGTCGCCATTCGGCTGAACCTCCTGTCTGCTCTCTTGGAACGGTACATGTTGACCGCTACCAGTTCCAATCGGCCCCGCCTGCTTGATCCTTGCTAGGCTGCTGTTTACCCAGCCCTCGAAGAAAGCGTGTACCCGCACTACACTTCGGAGGAGGAGGTCCTCAACGTGAACATCGGAATCATCATCTGCGATCGGTATCGGTCCTGCGGCGGTGGGAAGTGCTTTCGCGCCATGCGCGAACGGGTCGGTGGTTTTGCGCACTATTCAACAGATGAGCCTCTGGAAATCGTCGGATACTCATCGTGCACCGGGTGCCCCGGTGGGAATGTGGAGTACGTTCCCGAAGAGATGATCAAGAATGGAGTCGAGGCGATCCATCTTGCAACGGGCCTTGTCGTCGGATATCCACCCTGTCCTCGACAGGGCTATTTCAAGAACTACATCGAATCGAAGTACGGCATCCCGGTGGTGATCGGCACGCATCCGATTCCGCAGAAGTACTACACTGTGCACCGAAATCTTCCTTCGTGGGAAGGCATGAAAGGGATGGAGGCGCTTCTGGCGACCGAGGAGATCCGGAAGGCATACGACTGAGGAACCTGGGAAACGTCTGTTCTTGAGCTTCCACTCGACTCGTCGCCGTCCGGCTTGGCAGTAGTCTGATTGCTGTGTGCGTAGAGAGACTTGGCGATGCCCGGTTCGTCTGTCAGGTCTTGGAGCGATCCGCTCGCTCTGTATAGCCAATTCGGCTCAACTGTCGTGAGATACGTCGGGAACACCGGATACCAAGGCTCGCAACCGCGCCGCCACTTGCCAGGAACGGCGCGATCGCTGTCCGCACGTAGCCAAGAAGCGCCCTCTCGTTGTCAAGCACCGCTCTGTCCTTCGCCAGATGATCTCGGAGGATCAGCTCTCTAGCATCAATGGTCTCGTGGGCCATCGGTTCCACGATCCTTGGGAGCGCTTGGCGCCGCCATACTTCCGATGCAACGGGTATGATGCGGCCATGCTCAGAGAAGAACTGGAGATCACCGATCGTCGCGACATTGCTGCACTGCTTCGCCGAGCAAGGGTTTGTCGGCTTGGTCTTGCCGTTCATGAGGAGGCATATGTCGTCCCACTCTCCTATGGTTATGACGCAGAGGCGCATGTCCTGTACTTCCACACCGCCCAGAAGGGGAAGAAGATCGATTGCATCAAGGCGAACCCTCGCGTGTGTTTCGAGGTCGAGGGATCCGTCCGGATCAAGGAAGGAGCTGCGCATGCCTGCTCGTGGGGCGTTCTGTATGAGTCCGTTATCGGATACGGAGCAATTGTCGAGCTCCTCTCGTTGGAGGACAAGACACGCGCCCTGCAATGCCTAACAGAACATCAGGCAGGGCGTTCGCTCGATTGGAAGATGAGCGAGAATGCTGTCGCAGGGACTCGCGTCTGGCGTCTCGATATTGAATCGGCCACGGGAAAGCGATCGTTCCCGTTGGAGGAGGATCTCTCGGCGTCGTAGTGCAACTCGCTCCTGACTTTCCTCATGGCACTTCGCAAACCGCCTCAAGAAGCCAGAGCCCATGTTCGCATTCCGTGGTAGGCAGGGGAAACGTTGGATATGCAAGATGCCTCCTCTACACTAGCCCAATCTTCACGAACAGAGGATGGACTTCATGAGGAAGCTCGCTTTCGGATCGCTCTGCGTGGTCTTGGCTGCTGCTTTGGCTGTATTGCCGCTATACGGAGACTCGGATTCCTCCACCTTGTTTGATCTGCGGGTTGAATGTCTTCGTCGTCTTGGTGCCATCCCGTCGTTTTCGGCATGCATCATCAAAGGAGATGCGGTCGTCTGGCAGGGTCAGTGGGGATGGGCCGATGTGTATCGCAGCGTTCCCGCGACCGAAGAGACACAGTACCTGATCGGCTCCGTATCCAAGATGTTCACCGCAGTGGCGATCCTTCAGCTCGCGGAACAGGATCCATTCGATCTCGACGACGACGTCAACGCCTTCCTTCCGTTCAACCTTCGAAATCCATCGTGTCCGGATCTTCCGATCACCTTTCGGATGCTGCTTTGCCACCACGCAGGCCTCGCAATGGAGAACGAGCACTTCTTCTCGACGTTCTACTTCCGCCCGTACAATCCATCAGAGTTAGAGGCTGTCTTGACGCCTGCCAATCCTGCTTTTCGCCCGACGTACTGGCTTGATCTGTGCCCCGGTGAGCGAATGGAGTACGCCAATATCGGGTATGAGCTGCTCGCCTACCTTGTGGAACGGATCAGCGGAGAGCCATTCGCGGACTATGTGGACAAACACATCTTCGGTCCTCTCGGAATGGAGACCGCGGTGTATGACGTGTCGGAAGCATTCTCTCCCGCGATGCCATACGTGACGTTTCTTGGGATACCGATTCCAATGGGGCAGTACGAGATCGGCTCACACGGCGCAGGAGGCATTCGCACCTCACTTTCCGATCTGTCGCAGTTCGTCATTGCACTGATGAATGGAGGAGCCTGTGGGTCCGCTCGGATTCTCTCTCCATCGTCTGTCGCCAAGATGCAGACCGTCCAATACCCGGGCCATGTGTCTCAGGATTTCGAGTACGGCCTTGGGTGGAGTGCGTACACGAAGTCCGAGTACGGCGGCCATGCCGGAGGGGCGTTTGGCGGTCGAGCGATGGCACGTGTCCGTATGTCGGACAAAACGGCGATCATCTACGCGTTCAATCGTCTCAATCCGATGTTCCCCCCTTCGGCCACGCCACTGCTTACCTACACAGCCGATCGACTCGAAACGATTCTGTGGAGGCTTGCAGAGACGCTGCATCTCGCAGACTGATCCGGACGTCACCCACAACACGAGAGCCATAGCCAACTGATGCGCCCGTTCCCTGTCAGGAAACGCATTCCTTACCTACATCTCCCGCGCTTGGACAGCGCCGCTGAATTCACGGAGCCCAGAGGCATCCTATGGCCGCCTCAACACTTCGGCCCTCCCAGACGTCGTATGAGTGAGAAGGGAGGGATAAGCATGGACGAGACCAAAGTGGCAAGGATGCTCCACAGAGAACGGCTCCGGCGGGCAGAGCAGGCACGCTTGGCGTGGCGTGCCGTCAACCACCTATCAGCACGAGAGACCGATTTGCCCACAGGGAAGACGTCCCGGAAGCTATGGCGAAGAACACGGCAAGCCGCATACTAACCTACGAGTGGATCCGTTGTGGGCTTGTACATGCGAGCCCGCATCGGAAGGGGAGGTCATCGTATCTTGCGTATCGGAGATCCGCACCTACCGGACATCGGAGACATGCTCTCGTCTTCACACGATCGTCTGTTCCGATACGCGCTGAACCTGTGCAAGACCGTCGATCGTGCCGACGACCTGGTTCAGGAAGCGTTCCTCCGCGCGCTGCGTCACTCGCGTACGGTGCAGCGTCTGAACGACTACCAACGAGACGCCTGGCTGAAGCGGGTGCTCCGCAATCGCTTCTTCGACGAGGAGCGAGCAAGGAAACGGGCACATGCAGCCATGCTCGAGATGATTCGAGCAGCCAAGCGACCCTCAGGCTCCTCAGGTTTGCTGGAACTCAACCAGCTTCTCGATCGCGTTCCCCACAAGTATCGCAGCGTGCTCGAGAGAAGGTATCGCCTGGGAATGAACAGCAGAGAGATTGGCGAGGAACTCGGAATCCCCGCGGCCACCGTCCGATCGCACCTGCATCAAGCGGTTCAGTGGCTGCGCAGTGAGATGGCGGAATCCTCCGCATGAAAGGAGAAACCCATGACTGAAGGCAAGACCATCGGCAATGTCAATATCCTCGATCTACGAAGGACTTCCGAAGAGACGATTGCCGGAATCGGGAAGGTTGGCAACGTAAACATACTGCTCTACTCCTCCGCGACAGCTCCGTACATCAGCAGGCTCAACCTGGGGAACATCAACGTCTCCATTGAGGCGCCAAAGGACGCGGAAACCCGAACGGTGATGAGCCACCTTAGACTCACCCCCGATTCACTACAGGGCAGCGGTGAAGCGGGATTCTACGTCGTCATGGGACACGTGCTCGTCGAGACCGGCGGGAACAACGCCTCAATGGAGGCGTCGCTTCAGAATCTGGCAGGGTTGGTCGTCATGGGACATGTCTTCTGTCCCGAGTCGCTGTGTGGCATCGTGCAGCCGAAGATCAACCAGCAGATGGGGCAGTTCATCCCCTATCCGGACGACGCTGTGTTAATTTCCAGCTCGCTCGAGTTGACCGCTGGCTTCCTCAGAGAGCTCAAGAGGCCGACCGGCTTCGTCGTAACGGGATCGGTGATGGCAACCGAGGATCTCGGTGGACTGGTTGCAGAGAAGGTCGACTATCTCCAGGTTCGCGGCAGCATCGTCTGCTCCGCGGAGAACGCAGAGATAATTCGATCGAAGCTGCGCGGCGGGAAGTCGAAACTCACGGTGATCCCTTCCGGCTACCGCTACCGAGAAGGAGACCTATCATTGGATGCCACAACGCTCGAGTCACTTCATGAAGCGAAACTGTTCTGCACCGGCCTCGTCATCTTCGATTTCGATGTGACACCACGGGCCGTCGAGCAGGGCCTTGTCGGTCTTCGAAGCCTCGGCCTGATCATCTGTCCAGAAGCATTGAAAGATGTGCTCAAGACGAGACTCGACATGGTCGAGGATCGGGTGATCTTCTACTCAGGCGATCTCTGGGTATTCGACGAGGATCACACGCTGCATGCATCCCGGTTCGAGTACTCTCAGGGAAAGGCCACTGCGCTTGTCACCGGAAGCCTGTTGATAGAGTCAGACGTCGAGCCGGCCGTTCTCGCAGACCGCTTCCACGCTGTCCACAACCTTGGTGAGATTCGCTGCTCTCCCGAGCAGATGGGCGCCATCGAGGCTCGGCTCGGCATCCATGAGGGGGAGCTTGAATCCTCCGCACCGAGTGAAGAGGAGACGGAGACTTACGACATCGGCAACGCCAATGTTCTTGCGCTGTGATTGCATTCATTCCACATCTTGCTGGCACAGTGCAACCATGAGAGCAGCTCCGATTGGATAGGCAGCTGCCGTCTCGCAGGTGGCTGTTTCCAGAAGTAGAGTTTCGCTTGATCAGCGAATTCCTCCTACAATGAGCATCGAGGTGAAGGAGGGGGAAATGAGGCGGAAGGTTCTTCTACTTGCCTTAGGTGTTGCGTTGCTCTGCGGGGCTGTAGGTGGCATGGTGCTTGCTGATGGGCCAAGCTTCGCATTCGGCGGGGGCGGCCCAGGAATCGGGTTGTTTATGCCGGATCTCTATGAGATCAACGCATTCGTGGAGGCAAGCGATTTCACGGCATTCGATGGAGATCTTCTTCTGATCGGCGGCGGTGGGCGTGGGGGAGTCGTTCCGGGCGTCGCATACGGCGGGAGCGGTTGGGGCGCATGGATTGAGTCCGACGACGGGGCTCGACATGCGGAGTACGGTCTCGGCCTCGGCGGCTTTGACATCGGCTACGCGGTGGACGGGACAAAGCGTTCCATTCTCGCGGTGGGCACGTTGCTCGGCGGCGGAGCAGCGGAGCTGGTATTGAGTGAAGAAGCTCCGATAGCTGCAGAGGGCCCGCATCCTCAGGGGATCATTCCTGCGCCGCTCGATGCGATCTATGACAGCGTGTTCGTCCTCGTCGCTCCCTACATCGACATACAGATACAGCTCCTCGATTGGATGGGGCTCGGCGTTCGCGTTGGATACATCTGGGCACCGTTTGAGTTCAACTGGAGCGACCAGGGACCATTCGATCCACCAAGCTTGATCCCTTCAGGAGCCTACTTCCGGTGCTCAGTCGAGTTTGGCGGCATCGCAGATCTGCGGTAGTTGAGAGCTATCCATCACCACGCTCCGGTCGATCACGCGAGGACAGCGCGTTCCGATTTGCCAAGGACCGCGTGTCCGGGGCGGCAGTCGCCTTCACACCTCAGGATTCCGCAAGGTTTGATCGTCCTATCGTGAAGCCGCTGCTTCCCTACCCGCTCCACAGGTGAGCCGTGTTCACCGGTTTGCCTTGAAGCTTCAGATAGTAGAACAGCTGTGCCTTGTGTAGCTCGAGGTGGCCGATCATTTGCAGCAAACGCTGTCCCAGAGGGAGCTCGCGTGGATCCCAAGGAGCGTTTGCCGGTCGATTCGAGAGATCTGCGTCTCCAGCTTCGTCGATCATCGCCAGCGTGATCCGTCGGTCTTCGGCAAGTAGCTGCTTCGCCTCGGTAACGCTGTCAATGCTCGGCATCGCATCCGCCGGAGGGAGCATCTCGGAAGGGGGCAGATCGCTTGGATCAACGCCTTTCGGCATGTCCCACTCTTGTGTTACGAAAGCCTTGCATGCCGCTCCACAGGCATCGGTGAGATGGCATATTAGCTGTCCCATCGTCATCCAGTTCTCGCCCGTCTTGGGTTTCCATGCTAGTTCGTCGTCGCTCACAAGATTCAGCAGTCCGTTCGTCGATGCATAGGCCGCCTCAGCTTGCGCCTTCAGTAGCTCGATCCAGGTCATGAGATCTCCTTTCCCCTTGAGATATCGGATCCATGCTATCCGACACGCCGTTCAACGCAAACCGACTGTCCACCGGACGCTCTCAAGTCTGCAGACTTGAGCTTCGCAGATCTTCACTCGGGCAATCGGAAACCCAACGTCAAGCAGATCAAACAAGGGCCCGCGGAGGTCCCGCGCGCTACCGGCTCCGTACGCTACGGCGTCCGATTCAGAACGGAGAACACGATCGACAGCGTTCCATCGAGTTCAAAAAGCCGCAGGAGGTTGCCGTCCATCATCACGTCGAAACAACCACCGATGTCGTCTGCATCAGGCACATCGGCGCAGTACCTGTCCCCGTCGACCCACCAACGTCCTGTGTAGACGATTTTCCCATCGAAGAGGATCGACAACGTTCCATCAGGATCATTGATAACCTCCGTTTGCAGCGCGCCTCCTACTGCCACGAGCCGGCTCCCTGAGATCGCGGCCTGCACCTCGTTGCCAGCGAGTCGGATTCCCGGTGCAAGATCAATGAACGGAGGCTCCCCAATATCGGTCTCCCCGGCGGCATCGAGAATCATCCACAGCAACATGCCGAACGTCTCACTTGGGACATCCCCCGCCGGCTCAAACGTGTCTACACGATGCACAATGACGAGATCCAAATACGGCAGAACGACGACGAGATGTCCTCGATAGCCCGATGCATAGTAGCCGTGCCCCGCGATCGTCACATTCGGGAACAGGCCGCTTCTCTCTCCCGTCCACCACATGTAGCCGTAGCCACTCTCAGGGCCGATCTGAGCGTGGGCCGACGTGCTCTCCTGGATCCAGTCCGAGGGGATGATCCGGCGGTTCTTCCACCGTCCTTCTCGAAGAAACAGGAGGCCGAAGCGGGCCAGATCTCGTGTTGACATCCGAAACCCATAGTATGGATGGGCGGAGTAGGGCACGTAGCTGTATCTGAGCAAGCCTGCCCGGAAATCCTGCATCTCCAGCGGTTCAGCAATGCGCCGTCGGAACGCGTCGTAGATGCTAACTTCGCCTGTCTCTTGGTCGAAGATCGTTCCCAGCGCGTTGAAATCCCAGTTGTTGTAGTACCAAAATGTTCCCGACGCATGGCTGCCACGTTCCGGGCGCATGTCGATCATCGATTGCGCTTCTCCGGCCGCGGGGATGTATACCCCTGAGCGGGCAGTGAGCAGATCGTCAACGCTGGCCTGTCTCTCAATCTGGGTCAGCGGCGTAAGATCATCGATCCCGAGCTGTTCGAGAGTCTGTGTGATATCGATCGTCCCTTCGTCAACGTAGATTCCGTACAGCGCGCTGAGCAGGCTTTTTCTCATCGAGTGGCAGTTGTAGTTGCGGGTGAGATCTCCCCAGGCGTCGATCACCACGCCGGCATCGACGATCATCACCGCCGCTGAGCCGATGCTCTCCGCGTAGTCTCGGGCTGCAGCCAGTTTGGCGGAGGACCATCCGAGAACCTCGGGTGACGCCGCCCATACCCATTCCTCGCCAGGATAGATCTCACGCGGAGCAGGAGGCGGACAGACGATGGTCTCTGCCGGCGTTCCGTCCGACACGCCGATTTCACCGACAGCCGATGCTGCCTTGGCTACTCCGTTGCAGAAGGAGCACCCCATCGCCAGCAAGACAACCCAGATCCATCGCTTCATTGGCCAGTCCTCACGTGGTACATCATCGATGCCTCCTCAGTGGTGCCGATGCGCATAGCCTACATATCCACCAGCGACGAAATGTGGGAGCTAGTTCCCTTGCGAGCCTGCACCTTCGTTGGATCGGAGCGGACGCGTGTGAATGCCGCACTCCCCTCCACACTTGCTGGTTCCAATCCAACGACCGCCACGCTCGTCGGAATCAGTCGTAATCTGAGTGCATGGTGCGCATCCGAGCGATCGGTATCCCAACATGTAGTGCGGGTTGACGGGCACCCGATTCAGTGCAAGATACTGCCAAACCTCACGCTCGTACCATGGAAGAATCGGGTTGAGCTTGATGAGTCCCTTGTCTCTTTCCTCGATTTCTAGGAAGTCGGTCCTCGTTCGCCCTTCGGTGCACCGTAGCCCGGTAACCCAGCAAGCAACGTTCATCTCCTGAATCGCACGTCGGGTCGGCTCAACCTTGAGAATGTCACAACAGCGGTTCGGATCCGTCATGTAGAGATCGTCCGGTATCTCGGCGAAGCTCTCGTACACCTCAAGGCATCCTGGGTATCGCTCCCGCTCTTCCTGCATGAACGTCTTCGTCTCCTGAGGCTTGAACCGCGTGGTCACGATGAATCCTCTGATATCCGGACTCACTTGCTGCGCAAGGTGCCAGATCACGGAAGAATCCTTCCCAAGGCTGTTGGCGACGACCAATCGATCGCCATACTCTCCATAGGCCTGCTCGATCAGACGGAGCGATCGTTCGACCTTCTCGCCAAAGTGCAAACCCTGCACCAGACTCTTGATATCATCCTTTGTCGCAGCAAGAACCATCGTTCCACATCCTCCTTTTTCTCTCATGTTGTTATTCGGACTTGTCGAAGCGGCAACCTTGCTTGCCGTGATCCCTCGTTCTCCTATTCTGCCACATCTCCAGACGTCTTGCACATCTGTACCACATCATCCTCTTGACCCTGACAAGAGGCCGACTTGCATGCGCTTCGTTCCCCGTCGAATCATCCCGAGACACACCATGGCCATCGGGGCAACACCATGTACAGCCCGCAATTGACAATGTCTCAGCCTTCTCGTACGCTTCGCCCTCAAGTCTATCTGTCCGCATATCGGTCTCGAGCAGCCCACTCTCCTTCGTCGAGGGTCACGCGAGGTCCGGCTTGCCTTGTGAAGCCGTTGCCGTTTGTAATGTGCCGACGGGAAGGAGTGACCATGACGAACGCAACACCCATTGAATGCATACGAAACGTAGGCGTGATGGCCCACATTGATGCCGGTAAAACGACAGTCACAGAGAGGATCCTCTTCTTCACCGGCAAGCGTCATAAGATCGGCGAGGTCCATGACGGGGAAGCCGCAATGGACTGGATGGTTCAGGAGCAGGAACGTGGAATAACGATCACATCGGCGGCAACAACCGCCTACTGGCGGGATCACCGGATCAATCTGATCGATACGCCGGGACATGTGGACTTCACCGCGGAAGTAGAGCGTTCCCTGCGTGTATTGGATGGAACCGTCGCGCTGTTTTGTGCTGTAGGCGGCGTTCAGCCCCAAGCGGAAACCGTGTGGCGCCAGGCGGAGAAGTACGGTGTTCCCCGCATCGCATTCGTGAACAAGATGGATCGCACCGGGGCGGACTTCCATCGCGTTGTAGATGAAATTCGCAAGGAGTTGGGGGCAAACGCTGTTCCGGTCGTGCTCCCTATCGGTGTTGAAGGCACGTATCAGGGAGTTATCGATCTCGTTCGTATGCGCGCCGTCTATTATGACGATGCGCCACAGGGCGCGACGGTCCGTGTCGAAGAGATCCCCTCCGAACTGCTCAATGCTGCCCGCGAAGCGGAACAACTCATGATCGAGCGGATCAGTGAGCAAGACGATCATCTGATGGAGAAGTTCATTGAGGGAGAGGTTCCCGAGCCCGCGGAGGTTCTTCGTGCAATCCGTCAGGCAACCATCGATGGCCGGTTCATTCCTGTGTTGTGCGGCGCCGCGTTCAAGAACAAGGGGGTTCGCTTCCTTCTTGATGCTATTGTCGACTACCTCCCTTCTCCGGTCGATCTTCCGCCGGTCATCGGAGCATGCACTGAGTCGAACCAGGAATTGATTCGGCAACCGAGCGAAGATGCCCCACTGGCTGCGTTGGCGTTTAAGCTCCAAGCGGACAAACACATGGGCAAGCTGACCTACGTTCGCGTGTATTCCGGCGTTCTCAAGGCAGGGGCCCAGGTTTTCAACGCAAGCCGTGAAAAGATGCAGCGGATCGGACGACTGTTCGAGATGCATGCCAACGACCGCGAGGCCATCGACGCCTTGCGCCCAGGCCAGGTGGGGGCCGTTGTGGGGCTCGCGGAAACGCACACCGGGGACACGATCTGCAGCAAGGAGCATCCGATCCTCCTTGAGTCCATCGAATTCCCTGCTCCAGTGATCGGCGTTGCTGTTTCCCCGGCATCTCGAGAGGATCGAGACAAGCTCTCGGCGGCCTTGCACCGGCTCGCTGAGGAGGATCCAACCTTCGTCGTTCGTTCGGATGCAGAAACCGGAGAGGTCGTGATCTCAGGGATGGGCGAACTGCATCTTGAGATCATCGTCGATCGCCTGAAACGCGAGTTCCATGTGGACGTGATCGCAGATCGTCCGCAAGTCGCCTATCGGGAGACGGTTCTCGGCCCGATCGATCACGAGTACCGGCACGTCAAGCAAACAGGTGGTCGTGGGCAGTACGCGCATGCGGTCTTCCATGTCGAACCGACCGATCCGGGGACGGGATTCCAGTTTGAAGATACGATCACCGGCGGCAAGATCACTCGTGAATTTCTCACGGCGATCAAGCGCGGCATTATCGCGGAAATGGCCGAAGGACCGTATGCAGGATTTCCGATGGTGGATGTCAAGGTCATCATCACCGATGGCTCCATGCACGATGTGGACTCATCCGAGCAAGCGTTTCGGACGTGCGGAAGGATGGGGTTCCGCGAAGCTTGTCTCTCATCGGGGCTCGAACTTCTCGAGCCGGTCATGACCGTCGAGGTGACCGCCCCCGAGGATTGCACGGGTGCAATCACCGGCAGTCTGTGCAGCAAGCGCGGCCGGATCTTGGGGATGGAAACTAAGGCGGGTGGCGCCGTTCTGCGTGGAAGGGTCCCGCTGGCTGAGATGTTCGGGTATGCATCCGAACTGCGAAATCAGACAAGCGGTCGCGGCCAATTCACCATGCACTTCGAACACTACGAGGCCGTCCCGTTCGCGATCGCCGAGAAGGTCATCGAGGAACGCAGAGCCCGTGAGGGCTAGTCCGCGATCGCGTCCAGCCGGTGAGGACGTTCGAGCGCCTGCGCTTCGTTACGGATCCGCAGCCATGCATTGGCCACGTGCCGTTCTTCCGTGCGTATCTGCCCAACACAGAAGCGCAAGGTGTACCGGCCATCGAGCACAGCATGGGTCAAGTAGAGGTCTCCGCTTCGATTGAGGCGCTCGAGTAGTTCCCGATTTGCATTGTCGTCGCCACGATATCGGAAGCACACGAGGTTGAGCGGTGTCGGCGCGGCAAGCTCGAACCGATCGTCCGATTCCACCCATGCGCGGAACTGCTGCGCCAGATCAATGTGGTTTCGGACGTGCTGCCGAAGTCCCTCAACGCCGTAGTGACGAATGACAAACCATAGCTTCAGTGCCCGGAACCGCCTCCCAAGTGGGACATGCCAATCGCGGTAGTCGATCACTGCGCCTGACTCCGTCGCGCGATTCTTCAGATACTCCGGGAGGATGCTCAACGTCCGAATCAGGATCGTGCGATCCGCAACGTAGAAGCAACTGCAGTCCAGACTCGTAAGCATCCACTTGTGGGGATTGAAGCAGTAACTACTCGCGTACTCGAGCCCATCCTGGATATGGCGGTACTCGGGGCAAAGCGCCGCCGTGCCCGACATCGCCGCATCGACGTGGAGCCATAGACCCTCCTGGCGGCAGATGGCCCCAATCTTGGAGACCGGGTCCATCGCGTTTGACGCCGTCGTTCCGACCGTCGCAGAGACGAAGAACGGGACGAGACCTGCGGAGCGATCGGCACGAATTCGTTCCTCCAGAAGATCGGGTCGCATCGCGAACGTCTCATCGACATCGATCAACCGCAACTTCTCCCGGCCGACGCCCGCAATGCCCATCGCCTTCGCAACCGACGAGTGAGCTTGCGAGGACGCATATGCCACAAGCTGCGATTCGAGTCCGCGCTCGTTCGATGCAAAGCCGCTTGCTTGCTCTCGCGCCGCAAGGACTGCGCAGAGCGTCGCACTCGACGCAGAGTCCTGAATCACTCCACCGCCGGAGCCCGTGGAGAGGAACCTGTCCGGCAGGCCAAGCATTCCCACAAGCCAATCGAGAACATGGGTCTCCAGTTCGGTGCATGCCGGACTCGTCGCCCAGAGCATCCCCTGCACGCCAAGGCCGCTCGACAGGAGATCCCCAAGGATCGCGGGATAGGATGAGTTGGCCGGGAAGTACGCGAAGAAGTCAGGCGATTGCCAATGTGTGATTCCCGGAAGAATGATGTCATCCACATCGCGAAGCATTGCCTCGAAGGGCTCTCCGTGTTCCGGGGGGTCGGTTGGAAGCTTCGAACGGATGTCCTTCGGTTGAACCTGGGGCAGAACGGGAAGGCAATCCACTCGGCGCTCCCGATAGTCAATGATCCAGTCGATGAGGTCATGCGCGTGTCGGCGGAAGCTTTCACCACCCATGCGCCCGGATTTATCGTCGGGTCGGGTCGTGTCCACTAGCACAACGCTCCTGCCAGATAGGGGTCGCTTGTGGTGTGCGGAGGGGCAACCCGCGGATGCTGCAGGGGTTGCCACGCTTGTCTGAAGATCGCTCCACGCCTATCGCGGAGCCCACAGCACCATCCTTGGCTTCTTCTCCATCTCGGCTGCTAAATCCGCAATCCGACCGTGTTTCAGACAGGCCGCCATGCAATGTGCAACGCAGGCCGGCGGCTTTCCTTCTTTGGTCCGATGGGCACAAAGGATGCATAGCTCAGTGGGGAATGGAAGATACACGAGATACGCACCGTCGTTTGGGAGCGGCTCGACGACCTCCATCACTTTCATGCCCGCCATCCCCGCCGGCCATTTGTTCTCCTGTGCACAAGCGACTTCACATGTGTGGCACCCGGTGCAGTACTCGTAGTCGATCAGCAACCCATACTTGGACTCATCATTGCCGCTCATCTTCGCGCCCCCCCTTCGGTCGCCCGGTACAGCTTGCACAGGCTATGCTTGATCGGCGCGCCGAGACCATCCTTCCCCTGATGGCCCATCGGAATGAGCTGATTGATGTTGGACTCCCAGACGCCGAACAGAGATGGCTCTTCTGGTTTCTTCTCGGGGAACCACCAACCATGCGCCGCCATGATCATCCATGTGGGCACGATCCTTGTTACCTTCGCTCGGAATCGGGCTCTTCCCATCCAGTTCTCCACCCACACCCACTCCCCATCGGAAATCCCGAATTGCTCCGCCGTCTTCGGATGGACCTCCACCACCGGATCGGGATCGTGCTGTCGCAGCCACGGGATCTGTCGATGCTCGGAATGGAAGTAGACTGGCGAGCGGCGCCCGGTGGAGAGGATCAATGGATACTCGGCAAGCAGCTCGGGCTTGCTCACCGGTGTGAACGGCGGTTCCAGATAGTCGGGAAGCGGGTCATATCCCCACGCCTCGCGCAGAGAGGAGTAGATCTCAATCAGCCCGGAGTTGGTCTGGAATCCGGGGATTCCGTCCGGTCGGAGAAGACCTTGCTCGAAGCGGTCATACGGTGCGCTGGGGTGCCCTTCCGGAGGGAGCGCCCACCCCTTCTCCTGTAGTTCGTCGAACGTCATTCCCGAGGGTTTGATGATTTCGTCGAACAGCTCATGTGTGTCATTCCAGCGAAAGCCTGGATCGAATCGCCGCGCCAGTTCGAAGTTGATTTCCAAATCCGATTTGCAGCCGTCCACATGGATGGCTCGATTGATGCTCTGCAGCGGAACCCACCACGTGCGCACACCTTCTTTCTCCAGGAAGGTTGCCGCCGGAAGAACCACGTCGGCAAGCTGTGCCGTCGGCGTCATGAACAAGTCAACAACGGCCACGAAGTCGAGTCGCTTCAGTGCCTCGGCCCAGCGTTTCGGGTCGAGTCCGGTGTTCCCTACAGGATTGCAGGTCTGGATCCACATCCCCTTGATCGGGTACGGCTTCTCACTGAACACCTGATCGAGCATGAGATCGGTATGCGCCCGCCAGATGAACTTGCCCAACGGACCATACTCCTTGGCACCGATCCGCTTCTTGTGCGCTTCCGGATCGATGTCGATCACACCTTTCGCTCCCGGAAGCGCATACGCAACCGCGTCGAATGCATACCGAGAGATCACGTTGCCTCCCGGCACATCAAGGTTCCCCGTGATGCACCATAGAGCGGTGATCGCTTGAACCGTTTCCGTGATCGCGGGCGTCATGTCTATCGGTACTCCCCAGTGGATAGCCGCTGGCTTGCTCTTCGCATAGAACCGGGCCGCGTCACGAATCTTCTTCTCGGACACCCAGGTGATCTCCGAAACACGATCCAGCGGATAACGGTCAACTCGCTCACGAAACAGCGTCCACGCTGTCTTGCAGTTCGCCTCCGTGCCATCAGCAAGGGAGACCTTGTAGGTTCCCTCAAGCGCAGCGGAGACCCCCTGATTCTTGTAGGCTACCGTTTGCGGATCCCAGATCGCCGGCCGTTCCGTCACCGTGTCCCACGCAACGTGCGTCTCGTCGGCATGCTCCGATGAGAGGTCACTTCCCCGGAGAAGCTTCCCCGTGTCCTCGCGGACGAGGAACGGCCCGTTCGTCCATCGCTCGACGAACGCTCGATCGTAGAGGTCTTCGTTGAGAATCACGTTCAGGAAGCCCATCGCCAATGCACCGTCTGTGCCAGGACGCACCGGGAGCCATTGCTCGGAGCGGGAAGCGAACCACGAGAGACGCGGATCGATTGTGACGATCTTCGTCCCACGCTTCATCAGATCGATGATCCAGTGACCAAAGACGTTGTCTGGACAGCTCGCTGGGATGTTGTATCCCCAAACGACAATACACTCAGGAATCTCGTAGCGAGGATCGTCGTAGCGCTCCGGGAGCCATTGCGACGCGTCGAGGATGCAGTAGTCGCCCTGCATCATCTCCACGCCAGCGATCCGCGGACTGTAACATGCAATCCCGCTGAGGCTGAACATCACATTCGGGCTCCCGTACGCGTAGGCAAGGAGGCAAATCCACGGTCCAATGTCGCGTCCCGTTCCCATTCCGAAGACGACGCTCTCCGGCCCATGGTCCTCGCGAATGGCCTTCATTCGCGTTTCGATCAGGTTGAACGCTTCGTCCCATGTGATTTCTTCCCACTTTCCCTCGCCTCGGGCGCCGACGCGCTTGAGCGGCCGGGTGAGCCGCTTCGGATGGTAGGTGTATTGGGTCATCGCTAGGCAGCGCGCGCAGAGGCGTCCCTGGTTCCACGGATGCTCGGGGTCGCCCTCGACCTTCACCAGCCGTCCGTCTTCGACATGTGCAAGAACTCCACACCCACCATGGCATCCGGGACCTGCGGACCAACTTGTGGTTCGCACCACCTCGCGCTTGGCACCCACGCGTCCAGCCTCCTCCCCAAACCGTAGTTGCAGTCCCGGCGTGTTCGCTGCACCTGCCGCCCAAGACTTCTATGCTATGCCATCCACCTGTCCTCGGCAATCAGACACCGTTGGGGTTACTCCCATGGATGGGGCTAGAGAAGCGCACGAAACCGTTCGAGATCGATGTGCTCCATAGCAAGCGCTGTGAGCCGTTCGATCTTGTCGTCATCGTTGGCCGTGAGCAACGGATGGATTGCCTCGACTTGGAGCGCCGTCTCGTACGTATCCTTGGGGACCAGCAGGAGAGGAACGCCCAATTCAGCAGCCTTCGCGGCAACATTCGGAGGTGGAACGATGTTGTTCGTCAGGACGATCGCCGACGTATTTCCCGCATCCAGAACAGCAAGGATCATGTCGCTTCGGTCGCCGCTGGAGATCACAAGCTTGTCCGGCAACGCGATCCGAGGATCGCTCATCGCCGCATGGACCGACATCGCTCCAACCACGACGTTCCGGATTCTTGTGTTCAAACCTTCCTCTCCGGCAATCACCCGTGAGAACAGCTTGTCGGCAACCGTGGCCACGGAGAGCGTCGCCAGATCGGGGACGAACGGCACGGTCCCGAGAACCTCAACACCGATCTCCTCGATCTCCGAGAGATGCGTATCACGGAAATCCTCAAGGTGAGTCACCTTGTTGACGATCACGCCGGCAACTGTTGCTTCGTCGCTTGTGACGAACCGCTTGATGAAAGCAAGATCATCAGCAATCTCGTTCTCTCCCCCTCCCGCAACGATCACGACCGGCATACCGGTCTCCTGCGAGATGGTGAGCGGGTCGAGGTGGACAGAGGCACCGAAGGAGAGATCCTTCCCGCACTCTATGAATACTGCATCGCGCCCTTTCCCAACCTCATCGACCATGCCACGAAGCGCATCGAAAACCCCGCTGCGATCATACATGTAGCGAAGCTTCGAGTGATCGAAGCCGAGACTGATCGATTCGGGTTCTTCTCCCAACTCGAACAGCCGGGTGAGCAACGCCGCGTCGTAATCCCAAAGGCGCTTCTTCCGGTAGAGAAATCGGTCACCAAGCGGCTTCGCATAGCCGAACCGCCTCTTGAGGGCCGTTGCGAGCCCGATGATGAGGCTCGTCTTCCCTGCGTCTTCTCGAGTCGACGCGATGATCAGCGACTTCACGTCAGCTCACCTCCTTGGATTGCTTGATCAGTATTCTCATATCGACCGTCCTTGTCCCCTGTCCGCGGTCATACACGACAAGAGGGTTGATCTCGATGTCCGCGATCTTCCGGCATCGATCGATTAGATGACTCAGCTTGACCACGACATCCGCAATGGCATCGATGTCCTTGCGGCTTTCCCCCCGCACACCCAGTAGAAGCGCATACGACCGAAGATCAGCGATCATCGCGCTCGCCGTCGCGCGGTTGATCGGCGCTGCGCGGAACGAGACATCCTTCATCACCTCAACGTAGATCCCTCCCAATCCGAACATGACCACCGGACCGAACGAAGGATCCTGTCTTGCCCCAACGATGGTCTCGACACCCGAGCGAACCATCTCCACAACCTCGATGCCATCGATGACCGCATCGGGCACGTGTGCCCGGCAGCTCTGAAGGATCGCCTGGTACGCGTCGACAACCTCGTTCTCATTCTCCAAATCAAGCGCAACGCCTCCGGAGTCGCTCTTGTGAACAATGTCCTTGGATACGACTTTCATCACAACGGGGTAGCCGACCTGTTCCGCAGCCTGGATCGCTTCATGGAGGCTTCTTGCCACAGTCGATCTCGGCATCTCCAGGCCCAGATAGCTCGCCACCTTCGCCGCTTCGGGCGCCAAGAGGAATGTGCGTCCATCCGCACGGGCTCCTTCAAGAACCCGTTCGATATCCTCGATCGGCAGGTCGATGGCTTCGACCGGCTCACCTGATTGGGTCACCCGTCGGCGAACGTGATACAACGCCCCGAGAGCCGAAACCGCGTCATAGACATCCCCGAACACAGGAACACCTTCGCGCCGAAGATCTTGAATGACGGCCTCAACCTGTTCTCCGCCGAATAGAGAGAAGACGATCGGCTTGCGCTCCCGGTATCTCTTGTAGACGTCCCGCAGAATATCTGCAAACTGGTTCGTGTCGAACAACGCCGTCTCGCAGTAGAGCGCAATGGCAGCATCCATCCGGTCCTCAGCAAGCACGGCATCAAGAGACGTAGCATAGTCCTCGGCGGTCGCCTGCCCTGTTAGGTCGACGGGGTTCTTCGACGAGCCGAAATCCGGCATCACCCCGGAGAAGGTGTTCGACAGGACCTCTTGGTTGTCGTAGAGCGCGACACCATGCTTCTCACACGCATCCGTCGCCATCACGCCAATTCCCCCTCCGTTTGTCACAATCACCGCCTGGTCTCTCGCCGGCAGGGGTGTGGAAGCAAGGTATCGAACCCATGTGAACGCCTCCTGGACCGACTCCGCACGAAGAACACCGGACTGCCGCATCACGGCGTCGAACACCTCATCCGCTCCGGCCAGCGATCCCGTGTGCGACGCTGCCGCCATCGATCCGCGCTTCGAACGTCCCGATTTGATCACGACAACGGGCTTGTGTCGGGTCACCTCCGCCAGCGTTCGTTGTAGGCGATCCCCCGCCTTGACCCCTTCGATGTACATCAGGATCGCACGTGTGTTCTCGTCAGCAGCAAGATACTCGAGCAGATCCGCTTCATCGATATCGGCCTTATTCCCCACCGACACGAGCGCCGAGAGCCCGACAGACTCTGCTGCCGTCTTCCCAATCATTGCGATCCCCAACGCGCCGCTTTGAGTGACAATGGCGACCGGGCCGGGCGTGATGCCCCCTGGGCCGAACGTCGCGTCAAGCGAGGCGGCTGAGGAGTAGATGCCAAAGATGTTTGGCCCGAGCACGCGCATGTCCTGGCTTCGGGCTCGTCGCACGATCTCTCGCTCAGTTTCCAGATTGCCAATCTCGGAGAAACCCGATGTGATCACGACAAGATGTTTGACCCCTGCTGCCCCGCAAGAATCCACGGCGTTCAACACGACCCCCGCAGGGATTGCGAGTACCGCAACGTCTACGGGTTGATCGATCTCGGCCAGTGACGCGTAGGCCCGCAGCCCGAGGATCTCGCCTCCCTTCGGGTTCACCGGGAAGATTCCTCCCGTGTAGCCTGAGCGAACGATGTTCTCGACGATCCGGTATCCGATCTTCTCCGGGTTCGCCGAGGCACCGATCACGGCAATCGCTCGCGGCTCGAACAACGATCTTATCTCCATCCATACACCCCGCATCTCAAGCGAACAACATCCTCAACTCATACACGCCGGCATCCCGGCGCTTCTCAATTGTGAAACCAGACTGCTCGAACAGGTGCATCATCGCTTCGTTCTCAATCAGAACCTCCGCAGTGAAGCCCAGGAGACCCTCTCTCTTCGCAAGTAGCGTGAGGTACTCCAGCAATTCGGTCCCGATCCCACGCCCTTGGTCTTCATCTCTCACAACCAGCGCAACATCCGCCGTATGTGTCTCAGCATCAATCCCATATTGACCTACACCGATGACGAGCTCCCGCTCATCGTCCTCGATCACCGCAAGAATCACCATCTCTGCCATGTAGTCGATCACGACGAACTCCTGTAGCCGCTCATGCGGCATATCCTTCCTCGCGGAGATGAACCGTCGGTACGTTGACTGGTCCGACAGGGAGTAGAAGAAGTCCTTGAGGAGAGGCTCGTCGCTGATTCGAACCGGACGAAGAAGGATCTCGACCCCGGAGCGTGTCGTCCGGTGCGTCTCCAGCGCTTCAGGATACTCCCCCCGCTTCCCCGGCACGTATGCTTGATCCCGATAGATGAGGTGTCTCTCTTTGGCCGCCTTCAGGAGCCAAGGGCGGAATTTCGGGTGTGCAACGGAGATTAGCCCCATTGCCCGTTCCCTCATGTTCTTGCCATGGAGATAGGTGATTCCGTATTCGGTCACGACATAATGGACATCTCCACGCGTGAGCGTGACGCCGTCTCCTCCTGCAAGCGAAGGAACGATCCGTGAGACCTCCCCATTCCTCGCCGTCGACTCAATCACCAGAATGGATTTTCCTTGCGGCGCAAGAACGGCACCCCTCATGAAATCGGCTTGTCCACCGATTCCGCTGTAGAAAGTGTCTCCCAGTGATTCCGCCGTTGCCTGACCTGTCAGATCAATCTGAAGGACTGTATTGATCGCCGTCATCTTGTCAATCCGTGCAATAACCGCCGGATCGTTCGTGTAGTCAACGCCGCGGAAGTCGATCGCCGGATTGTCTCCGATGTACTCGTAGGTCTTCCGCCGTCCCATCGAGAATGCTGCAACCGTCTTATGCCGATCGATTGCCTTCTTCGTGTTGTCCACGACGCCCTTCCGCATCAACTCGATGATTCCGTCGCTTAGAAGTTCGGTATGGACTCCGAGGTGTTTCTTCCCCTCGAGATGAGACAGAATTGCATTGGGGATTCTCCCGTATCCCACCTGGATCGTAGCGCCATCTTCCACCAGATTCGAGACGTATCCCCCGATCCGATCGGCGACATCATCGGGGACATCCGCCGAGTACTCGAGCAGGTCCTCATCATGGTGAACTGCGAAGCTGATGTCCTCGAGATGGATGAAGCTGTCTCCGTGTGTTCGGGGCATGTTGGCGTTCATCTGGCAGATCACGGTTCTCGCACTGTCAACCGCCGCGCGAACGATGTCCACACTGATTCCGAGGCTCAGAAAGCCATGCTCGTCCGGCATAGATGTCTGGATGAGCGCAACGTCAATCGGGATGACGCGGCGCTGAAGCAATCGTGGAACTTGCGACAAGAAGATCGCTGTGTAGTCAGCCGTACCTTCATTGACCGCCGATCGTGTGCTTTGCCCGATGAAGAACGAATTCAATCGGAAGTTGCGCTTGAACTCCTCCTTCAGGTAGGGGGCCACCCCGAGGCTCCAAACATGCAATACCTCTGCATCGAAGAACGCTTTGGGATGGGCTTGGGTGTAACGGACGAGTTCATCAAGCAGGAATTGAGGCTGGCCGCACCCTGTACCGATGAAGATTCTGTCTCCGCGGTGGATGGATGAGAACGCTTGCTCAAGCGGCACAAAGACACCCGGGTAGGCTTCCTGTAGCCGTGCGGTACCTGCTCGATCGTCCGCTTCCTGCTCGTCTGGCTTCATGTCCTTCTGGGAGCGGAATCGCGCGCTTCGGTTCCCTCTCGCCACCTGTCTTGCCGGATGGCTTGCCTCATCTCCGTCCCAGGATCAGTCGGGGATCATATCCGAAGCGCGCGGAAAGGCAAGCATCGCAACCCGCGCGCTTCTACATCTGTCACGGCCCGTTGGGAGCCGGAGTTCTCACCCGCCGTCGCTAGGACTCTTTCGCTGGGCCGGCGATCTCCTCGATGGCCTTGTAGAGCTCGGCGACATAGGTAAGCGCTGGGCCTCCCCCCATCATCATCGCAACCGTGGCCACTTCCCACAACTCCTCAGGAGTTGCCCCGGCATTCAACGCCTTTTCAACATGGATTCCAATGCAGTACTTGCAGCGGGCTGTGAGTCCCATTCCAACCGCGATCAGTTCTTTGGTTTTCAAGTCCAGCTTGCCCGGCTTCAGGACCGTGCCCATGAACTGCGTGAAGCACGTCATCTCCTCGGGAACCTGACGTCCTAATTCACCCATTGCCCGCTTGGCACTTCGCATTGCGTCTCTCATGTCGCCCACTAGAATCACCTCTTTTTTGGTCTGTCCCTCCGCCTTGGGCCGACAACCACTCCCCATGCGGAGATATCCAGTCAGCATACGTAGCTGATGTACACGCAAACTATATCTTGGAAGCGATCGTCTTCCCATAGGCCAAGAAGCCTGCCATATGACGCTCCCAGGTCTGGTACGTGATCTCGAATCCCTGTTCCCTGAGCACCTCCTTCAGCGGCTCGTACGCCAACTGGTCGTAATGCGGACAAAGCTTCCCGAAAATCCGAAGGAAGCCGCGCGGAAGATAGAAGTCCGTGAAGATGAACCGTCCCGTCGGGGTCAGAACACGAGAGACTTCGCGCACAACTTGACGCCACTCACTGGCGATGTGATGCATAACACCGAAGGAGAACACCACATCGAATTCCCCATCCTCAAACGGAAGGTCTCGTGCATCGACACAGCGAAGTGTCACACGATCACCAAGATCGCGAAGCCGCGCTTCCGCAAGTTCGATTTGAGCCAGATCGAAATCTGTTGCGATCATTTGGGCATGGTAGTGCTCCACCATAAGCCGCGCAAGCGCCCCCTGACCGCAACCAAGTTCCAGGCTCCTCGGGCGGTCGGGAAGAGATGCATGGCTGAGGAGCTCCTCGCCAACGGAGACGGTCTTCTCGGCGTTCTTGGATCGATTCACGGCCCATTTCTCAAACACCGTCAGCCGCATGATCCGTCGCTTGAGCCACGAGTCTTGCGTCTGCCTACACATGTGGAGCACCTCTTCCCGCCACGGTCACTTGTGTGACCTCAAGTCTCGAACGCATCTCACATCTATTGCCGCTCCGCCGGGTCAGTGATCTACATCATGCGTCTCCTAGGCCAGCCGCCTCGACAATCGGAGATACGACGTCATCCCACCCAAGCGGCATGAGATGTACCCCTTGGCAGATGTCCTTCACGTCTCGAATCAGATCGGCTGCAATCTCAATGGAGAGCTTCTTCCTGTCGTTCTTGGCTGTCTGTTCCAAGCGATCCACAATCTCCTGGGGCACGCGGATCCCGGCAATGTGCTCATTCATGTAGTTTGCCATCGCCGCCGACTTCAACGGCACAATACCCGCCATGATCGGGACACCAAACGACGCTGCTCTCTCCATGAACCGGGAGAACGCGTCGGGCTCGAATACCGCCTGTGTCTGGAAGAACTGCGCACCCGCATCGATCTTCTTGCGCATCTTGAGAAGCTGCATGTCCAGATCTTCGGAGCCGGGATTGACCACAGCCCCAAGACAGAACTCCGGTGGCGGATCGACGTCATGCTCTCCCAGATCGTGTCCTTCTGTTAGGCCTCTCGCTGCGACAAGAAGCTGAACCGAGTCCAGATCGAAGACCTTCTTCGCTTCCGGGTGATCGCCGAGGACCATATGGTCCCCAGTGATGCAAAGGACGTTTTCGATGCCGAGAGCGGCTGCGGAGAGAAGATCCGATTGAAGCGCAATTCGATTCCGGTCTCGGCATGTCAGCTGGAAGACCGGCTCGATTCCCTCCTGCTTGAGAAGATGGGCTACAGCAATCGACCCCAATCGCATCACGGCGCTCTGACTGTCGGTGACGTTGACCGCGTCGACGGCCGCCTTCATCACCCTCGCGCCGCTCAGTGCCGAGGAAGCACTCGCCCCTTTGGAAGGGCCAACTTCCCCAGTTACGACAAACCCTTGCTCAGCGAACCTCGTCGAGAGCTTCATCGCCTATCTCCCTCCCGTGTTCGCTTCCCGGTCTTCCATCCCTGACCAGGCCGTCATCGTTTCATTGGCAAAGGCGAAGTCCGCTCGCGTTCCCTCCATTTGCAGACTGCGCGGCGACCCGGATCGAAGCCAATTCTTCGGCGGCTGATACACAAGCATCAGATCCTCTCGCCCGAGTTCTTTGAGTCTCTCGAAGATCAATCGCCATCCGCAATCGCGATCCGGAACGACTTCGCATTTCCCATCCTTCGCTCCGCCGCACGGTCCATTGAGAAGGGACTTCGCACATAGGGTGATCGGGCAAAGCCCTCCAGTACTCTCAAGGATGCACTCGCCGCATAGTGAGCAGTATTCGGTGATTAGATCGTCTCGAACCGTCTCGCCACCGAAGATCGTATCGCACCCCGGATGTACCATCTGCGCGTCGGTTGCATCGATTACGGTGTGAACACCCTGACCGCAGGCCAACACCAGAAACGAGTCAGCAGCTTCGCTCTCCGCCTTGTGCTCCTTGGCCAATAGCTCCCGCGCTGCCGACAGCTTGCATAGACTCCCTCCATTCGGAGGGACCGCCCAGCCTGTTACCGTAACGCCTCTTGCGCGGAGCCGCTTGACCATTGCTCGGGTCTCCGGCTCTCCTCCGGATTTCGCCTTCGCGGCGCAGTTGCCGCATCCCACGACCATGACCTTCTCTCCCTCCTCGAGCACCTTGAGAATCTCCTCGAGGGGTTTCTGGATGGTTGCATGCACGTTCCGTCCTCCCTGCCGATTCTCCCTACGCCAAACATGACGCATCCAAGGCGCTTCACCTTCCCGGGAGCCTTCTGACGTAGAAGGTGTGCCCTTCGTGATCCAGCTTGACCAGCTTGTTCAGGGAGACCAACGTCCGAACGATCTCCCAGTCCTCTCCTGTCTTTGCTAGAAGCTCGTCCACCGCGTCCGCCCTCATAGGATGAACGGATGTGATACTCAGTAGGCTGCTTTCGACATCTTCCGATTGAGCAAACGCGTTCCCTTCGTACCCCATCAGAAACTCAACATGCTCCACGAAATTGCCCACGACTTGATACGCCTCGATCATGGTCTCCATAGTTGGTATCTCCACCCAATCTTCTGCGGGAGGCCGCGTTGGAGCGGCGACGTATGCTTGGGCGGGCCGCAGACGGCTCAGCATCCTCGCGATTCGCTCAAGATGTCCTCGGTCGTCATTGACTCCCTTGACAAGCATCGTCTCTGTGACAAGATGGCCATCGTACTCCGCCGCGAAGTCTAGGAGTCCACCCTGAATCTGATCGAACCGCAGAGACTTGTGCGGGCGGTCGATCCTCCTCCAGATCGCTTCATCCGCCGCATCGACTTTCACGGACACCCAATCTGCTCCGGAGAGCTCTTGCCGAACATCCACGCGAGAGAGAAGCGATGCGTTGCTAATCACGGCGATGTGGTGACCCAGAGGCCGAAGGAGATCGATGGTCTCCCCCAGATGGAGATCAAGCGTGGGCTCGCCATCCGCAACAAGTGTGAGATAGTCGGCTGTCTCGCCGGCCTCGCCCATGCAATCGAGCCGCTCCCTCACTTCATGCAGGATCACATGCGGCTCGTAGCAGGGAAGCCGCTCAACCTGCATCTGTGTGGTCCGGCCAAGCTGGCAGTAAACGCAGGCATAGCTGCAAACCTTCGGCGGGACATTGTTAATCCCGAGACTGCGTCCCAATCGCCGTGAGGGAACCGGACCGAAGGCGATCGCCGATCTCTCGTTGCTTGGGCGAGTTCCCACGCCACTGCTCCCTCTTCGCGGCTCCTTGAGGCGGCCGGTTTCTCCCATGTCAGGCCGAGTCGCGCTGCGGAAGCGAGCCGTCAGCTCGTTCGAGTGCGGAGATAATCTCGTCGAATGCTCTGGACACCTCGCTGGCCGGATTGGCGAGGACGATTGGCTGTCCAGTGTCTCCTCCCTCACGCGTTGCGGGATCGATCGGAATCGATCCGAGGAAATGAACTCCTTGCTGCTCGGCTTCGCGCCGTCCGCTCCCACGTCCAAACAGGTCGATCGTCTTCCCACAGTAGGGGCAGGCAAGTCCCGACATGTTTTCGACAATTCCGATCATAGGGATTTCTAGTTTCTTTGCAAAACTGATCGCCCGGCGAGCATCAAGAAGCGCCACTTCCTGCGGCGTGGTCACCACAATGGCAATCCTTGGCGCCGTCCGCTGAGCGATCGTGAGTACCTCGTCCCCGGTCCCCGGTGGGAGATCGGCAATGAGGACATCCAGATCGCCCCATTCCGTCTCGCCGAGCAGTTGTTCCAGCGTCTTCGATCGCATCGGCCCACGCCAGATGACCGCAGCGCCGGGCGGAAGCATGGACGCAAGAGAGACAACCTTCAGATCTGAAACCTCATGAGGAAGAAGCCGTTGCCCGTCGGATCTTGGGGCCTCGTTGATTCCTGCCATTTGCGGTACGTTCGGTCCTGTGATATCCGCATCGAGGAGACCGGTTCGGACACCTCGCCGGGCCAGCGTGAATGCAAGATTCACGGCCACGGTCGTCTTCCCCACGCCACCTTTCCCGCTGAATACCACAATCCTGCGTCCGATCTTGGCCATTGCTTGTTCGATCGCTTCCTCGGATTCCATCTGCTGCCTGCGCATCGCTGCTTCGTTTTCGGCGTTCTTCTTCATCTCTGAACTCGCCTTCCGTAGCTCCTAACTCCGTCCGTGCTCCGGCCCATCCCCTGCAGTGACTGGGTTATAGCGTTCGTCCTGTCCGTTGCGCTCTGAGAACCATCTCCCCGACTGCAACACCAAGTTCCCCCGCCACGACTGGGCACTTCGCCTTCAGGAGAAAGAACAGCGGAGCGCATTCCTCCGAAAGCCCTTCGAAGTTCCCTTGCCCTTTGGAGAGGATCACCTCCGCCGTTTCAAACACAGCCGCGAACTCCGGCAAGCACCTGTGGAGTACCGTTCCAGGGGCATCAGCTCCGCTGGAGATCACCTCAGCTACGTCATTCATCCCCACGAAGATGGCATCGTCGATGGTTGCATCATTGAGAATCGGTCTCCCTCGCACAGCAAATGTTACTCGCTTCCCAATATGGGTCAGCTGCTCTACAACCAACCGGTCGAATGCGATTTCCCCCGCATTGTCTCCGAGATACAGAACCTTGTCTGTGCCGTCGAGCCTTTCTCGGAAGAGGGGATAGTCTTCCATGTCCATCTCGTTGTCCTCTTCCTGCTCAATCTCCCGGTGGATATCGACCGAGGAGTAGACACCAAGATCGATCGTGTTTCCCAACGCAGCGAGCCGAAGCGACATCCGGATCGGATCGGTGGAGGTTGCTACCTTCTCTCGAAGATCCGGAAGGAGGGCTATCGCGCGGGAATTGTCGCGCCGCTTTGCCTCGAGATATGGATCGTCGACTCCCGTGACCTCCCGCACAATCCGATGGACGTCTCTGCCCAAATCGATCGGTGTTGCGTCCAACGAGAAGCCGGAGATCGCCTCGGAGACGGCACATATGACCCGGTGTTGATCTCTTTCGTCATCACTCACTCGCCTGGCCGCGTCCAGTGCCTGACGAAGGAAGCACGGGAGACAATCCAGATAGGCTCTCATGGGTCGTCCTGTAGGCGCTGCGAAATCGCGCGCCTAGTCGCGCTCCATCTTCGCGCCGCACTGCGGGCAGGCCGCCTGGTAGCATGGCGTGCCTACGGTGTGCCGAACCTGTGTTCCGCACTTCGGGCAGACGCAGAGTCCGACGGGTCCGGCCCCCGCTTGATTTCCACCCATGCGACCACGTCCTTGTCCCCGTCTGCCTCGGTTTCCGGTTCCCGGACCTCCACCGCCGGCCGGGCCAGTGCCGTCTCCTTGTGGCATGAGTACCTCCTGCGTTCTATCGCTGTTGCTCTCCGAGCCCAAAGGCAGTCATGGGATCGCTAAACATCACTCACGCGATCCGTTCCATCAGTTGACCAAAAATGTCACGCATCGCTTCTCCGGCCGGGCTCTTTGCCTCCTCGACCACGCTGCGGCCTGCAACCATTGCCGTGGTCACCTGAGGGTCGTACGGAATACCCCCAAGAACCGGGATCTTCTCCGCCTCCGCGTACGCCTCAATCCTCTCCGCCACCGAGTGATTGAGATCCTTCTTGTTGATCACAAGATAGGCGGGAATTTGGAAATGCCGGACAACGCCGACGATTCTGCGCAGGTCGTGTAGGCCGGACAGCGTCGGCTCGGTGACCAACACAACGAGATCAACTCCGGTGGCCGAAGCGATCACCGGACAACCGATACCGGGAGATCCATCGATCAGCAGCCGCTCAGCCTTGAATTCCTCGCATAGCTCGGCTGCCTTCTCTTTGACCTGAGATACCAACTTGCCGGAGGTTTCTTCACCAGGGAGAAGTTCGGCGCTCGCGAGCGGCCCCAGCCGACTCTCCGCTGTGTACCAGTGGCCCGTGTCCTGGATGACGAGATCGATTGCGTCGGCCGGGCAGGCCGTGACACAGGCGCCACACCCCTCGCACAAATACGAGTCAATCTCGAAATCGGGCGAGACCGCGTGGAATCTGCAGACTTCGTAGCATCGCCCACACCCTGTGCATGCCGTGTCATCCTTGATCGCCAGCTTGGCACCCTGATAGATCCCTTCGTCCACAACGCGCGGAGCAAGTAGCAGGTGAAGATTCGCCGCATCGACATCGCAATCGGCAAGAACCTTTTCATCTGCAAGCACCGCAAACGCCCCTGCAAGAGACGTTTTGCCGGTTCCCCCCTTGCCGGAGAGGAAGAGGATGCTTGTCATGAGACCATCCCTTTCAGTGTTGAAGCAAGATCGAGGAACATTTTCTTCCACTCCGGCTGTGCATCCACCAGGATCGATCCTTCCGAGTAGAGGGATGCAATCCGTCGATCGAATGGAATCCGGAGCGCAATCGGGATCTCTTCCCGATCACAGTACGAGGCAACCTCATCGTCTCCGATGCCATCTCGATTGACCACCACGGCCACCGGCACATCCAGCGCGCGTGCAACGCCGACCGCCGCCTTCAGGTCGTGCAGTCCAAACGGAGTCGGCTCGGTCACGAGCAACGCCAGATCGACATCCACAAGTGCGGCAATCGTCGGACAACCTGTTCCCGGCGGGGCATCGAGAATCGTCGTCCGTGTCTCGTCGAGAGCATCCTTCAATGAGTGAATGATCGGCGTCGCCATCGCTTCTCCCACATTGAGCAGCCCGTGCGAAAACGGAAACTCCCGAGCGAATCCACTCTCGATGACGCCCAGCTCGTGAGGCTCCTCACTGATTGCCTCCGTCGGACAGACCATGCGGCATCGACCACAGCCGTGGCAAAGCTCAGGATAGACGAGAACCGTCTCTCCGAGAACGGCGATGGCCCCAAACTCACACGCCGCCGCGCAGGCGCCACACCGTGTACATCGTTCCTTGTCGACCTGAGGAAGAAGCTTCACCACGGAGCGGCGGTCCGAGAACCGCGGGCTCAGGAACAGATGAGCATTCGGTTCCTCCACATCGCAATCCACGAGTTGCACCGGCTCCTCCGCAGCAAGGGCGACCGCCAGATTCACGGCAACCGTCGTCTTCCCCGTGCCCCCCTTCCCACTGGCAATGGCAATTCGCATCAGTGCCGATCGCGGAAGGTATGCTGCTGACAGGCATCGTCTTCAGATGCTTTCGAGAGCTGTCCGCGTCTCCACGTCTCGATCGCCTCGCGTACCGTTCCCGAAAGGCCGGTGGATACATCAATCCCGTTCTCGCTGAGGATACCGATTGCCCGTCGCCCGAGCCCGCTGCATAGCAGGACGTCGATTCCCAAGTTCGAGAGGATGTCCGCAGGCAGGCCCGTTCCTCCTGCATGCTCCGAAGAGTTGTCCACCACCTCGATAGTTTCGGTCTCCGTATCGAAGATCGTGTACGTAGGCACACGACCGAAGTGCTCTCCGATACGGTCATCGAATCCACCCCTACCCTCCGTCGGAATACACAGCTTGGTCATTGTCGACCTCCTTGGTGAGAACGTCCTGTTGGGGCGCCTACTTTCTGCAGTTCTCCCGCGAGATACGCATCGTATGCCTGCCGCACAGTCCCCGTTGCCCCAACGAAGACATCAATCCCCGCTGCCGAGAGACCCTGGAACGCATTCGGCCCAATACTTCCGGTAATTACAACCGAAGCCCCATGTTGAGAGACTGTCTGCGCAGCTTGCACGCCTGCGCCGTGGGCTCCGGGTACGTTTCTGACGGCAACAGGTTGCTCGGCACCCTCGTCAATGAACAAAAAATATGCTGCGCGCCCGAAATTCGGCTGTGTCTGCGCTTCCCAACCTTCTCCTGCCGCTGTGATGCAAATCTTCATCGGTTGCGTCCCTCCTGAGCGTCAAGCCGCGCGGTCAGATCCTGCACACGGGTAGCGAGGGCACGGATCTGCTCCACGAGCTCCTCGACATTGGCAGAGCCCGCTGGAGGAGCGTCGGTCGGTGCTCCCATATTGCTCCATCTTGCGCCGCGCCCGTAGCTTCCGCCGTGTGGCCAGCCACGCTTTCCGAAACCTCTTTGGACAACGCCTCCCATGCCTGTGGCACAGTATCCTCGTCCTCCACCAGTCATTGGCCCCCGTCCCTGAGGCCCTGTCCCATCGAAACCAGGCATTGGTGATCTCCTTCTGATGCGGGTCTTGTTTCGAGCATTATGTGCATATGCACACGCATTGCAAGCTGCCTCCTTTGCGTTTCGTCGTCGTCTCTCTATACTCGAGTGACTGTGCCTCGTCAAAAAAAGCTTCGCTACTGCCGTGGAGTCAATGGATTCAACTTGTTCAAGCCGTCGGGCATTCCGTTGTCTCAGATCGGGATTATCGAACTTGGATTGGATGAGCTGGAAGCGATGCGGTTGTGCGACCTTGAGGGAAAGCAACAGGAACAAGCAGCTGATCAGATGGGCGTTTCGCGAGGAACGATCCAACGCCTTCTTCAAACGGGACGCAGGAAGCTCCTCACATCGATCACCGAGGGGCAGGCCCTCTCGTTTCAGGAAGCTGACCATGTGTGCATAAGCCCAAGACCGGGGTGGGGGCGAGGCCGCCATGGGCACCGAAACAGGCCCGGCAGTGGACCGGCGTTTTGACCTCTGAAAGCTCTTCTGAGCATCGAGCCCCAACCCATCAATATGCGATCCCCAGATCCTAGGACGCTTCGGAGTCCGTGATGTCCAAAACTCTGCAACGGGAGATCGCCTCGCTGGCATCCTCTCTTGTTCGTCTCCCTAGTCGAAATCCTCCCGGTGAGGAGGCGCGGATCACGCAGTTCGTGGCAAACTGGCTGCTAAAGGCGGATCTCAACCCTACGTTCGTCCCGCTGTCGCCGAATCGAAGCTCGGTCGTGTGTCGCCTCCCAGGGCGGAAGAGCGGCTCGATTGTCCTCTGCGGCCATCTCGACACGGTTGACACCGATCCGAGCACATGGCGCGTCCCTCCATTCGATGGACGGGTCGAAAACGGCCGCCTGTGGGGACTCGGTGCCGCAGACATGAAGGGAGCTGTCGCCGTCCTGCTTCAGTTGGTCTCCGACCTTCATCGAGAGGCCCTGATGCCGGTACACGATGTGGTTCTCGCACTGACTGTCGATGAGGAGGTCAGCTACCGTGGTGCAGCAACCGTCGTCGAGTCCGGCTTGATCGATGATGCCAAGCTGCTCCTCATCGCCGAACCAACCGCTGGACATCTCTACACCGGACAGAAAGGAGAACTATGGATCGAGGTCACGTTCCTCGGTCGTGAAGCACATGGTTCGACCCCTGCTCTTGGCACAAACACCATCCTCCCTGCAGCTCGATTCTGCACTCGCCTGCAGGAGGAAATGTCGCTGCTTCCAGAAATTCCCGATCTAGGGCGCACGACTCTCAATATCGGTCGGTTCCGCGGAGGGCGTCAGGTGAATATCGTTCCGGATCGCTCATCTGTGCATCTCGACATCCGTACTGTATGCCCGGAGGATCGCGACGCGGCAATCGACCGGATCGACCGGCTCGCTGAGGAGGAAGCTCGGGCTTCCACCGCGCGATTCGAGCGACGCATCCTTGGTGACCATCCGCCGATCGTCGGCGCCGCAGAAGAGCCCTACGCAAGGAACCTTGCGCAAGCGCTCATCGACACGACAGGGACGTCTCCGCCAATCGGTATCTCTCCCTTCTCGACTGACGCAGTGTCGATCGTTCCTCAACTCGACCTGCCAGTCCTTCTCTATGGTCCGGGCGATATCGCCCAAGCCCATCAGCCCAACGAGTGGGTTGATCTCCAAGCGCTGGCAACAGCCTACGAGGTTCTGCGCCGCTTCCTAGACTGCCACCATCCTCTATCCTGCTAGGATCATCCCAAGGCGAATTCAATGCGAAGGCTGTTCCTCCCGCTGGTTCCTCGCCGCTTCGCGCTACAATGCATCCAACCAGCCTGCTCTGCCTGCAAAGGAGGCCTATCATGTCCAGAGCGTCTCGGCTCAGATGCCGGATCACCCAGTGTTGGAAATGGATCTCGACAAGCGCTTTCGTCGTTGGACTTCTTAGTTTGGCATGGTTCGTTTTCCGAACGGGAACAAAGCCGTCCCGGGCAGTCTATCCATGTCAGCGCATCGCTGCAGCAAACAGCAGCGCGTGGCTCGCGGTGTACCTTCTTCCGATCTTGTCGGTCACTGGCTTCGTTGGCGAAACCCGGACATGGCGGCGCAAGCTGGTGACGATAGGCGTTGTGGTCGCGGCATCGATCGCAGCGGCATGGTTCGTGCACGGTCCCGGACTTCCCGGTACCGCAGCCCAAGGTCCTGTCGAACTCATCGTGGCTGAGCGCCGCGCTTCCGTCAGGCCAGCGTCCGATCTGTTCGTGATCCACGGAACGACCGGGAACGATGAGGGCATGGCGGAGTTGATCGAGCTGATGGCGGAGAAGGGACTCCCATTCCACCGAAGCGAGGCCAGTGAATCCGTCGACGGTCTCATCGGACGTGATGATGTCGTACTGATTAAGATCAACGCTCAGTGGGACCAGCGTGGAGGCACCAATACCGATCTCCTGCGGTCTCTGATCGAAGAGATCGTCAACCATCCCGATGGCTTTGCCGGCGAGGTCATTGTCGCCGACAACGGACAACAGCAGTATGGTGCGTACGGCTCAGGTGGCAGCATGGACTGGCGTTGGAACAACGCCCAAGAGCGATCGCAGTCGGTGCAAGATGTCGTCGACGCCTTCGCTGCCGAACATTCCGTGTCAACGTACCTCTGGGATACGATCACATCCCAACGCGTCGAGGAATACGATCAAGGCGACACCGATGACGGCTACATCGTCGTGGAAGAGCCGTCTCCCACGACGGGCGCAATCGTCGCCTATCCGAAGTTCCGTACCGAGTACGGTACGTTTGTCTCGTTCAAGTACGGGATCTGGGATCCACAATACACAGCGTATGACACCGATCGTCTGGTCCTGATCAATCTCCCAATCTTGAAACCCCATGTGATCTTCGGCGTCACCGGATGCATCAAACACTACATGGGAGTGACGTCGGACAAGCTTACTCGCAACGCTGGTGCACGCGCGCATGACTCCGTCGGCACAGGCGGGATGGGAACGGAGATCGCCGGAACACGCATCCCCACGCTCAATATCCTTGAGGCGATTTGGGTCAGCCTAACTCCCGGCGTCGGGCCGCAGGTGCAATACGACGATGCTCTGGAAGTTGGAGTCATCGCTGCAAGTACAGACCCCATAGCGCTTGACTACTGGGGGGCAAAGCGCATTCTTGCCGAAGGGGCGAAGCACAACGGTTTCACGAGGGTCAACTCGCTTGATCCCGACAGTGGGGGAGCGTTCTCCACTTGGCTCCGCCTGTCGATGGATGAACTGGTCTCCGCCGGGCAGCATGTGACTGTCGATGAGACGCGGATGAACGTGTTCGTTCGAGAGCTATCCAGCCCCTAGCTCGTCTGGTCCACATGCCTCTAGAAGAGGTTCAGCTCAATCGCGGCAAACAGAAGAAGACTGGCAAGCACACACGAGCCGAAGGCGATGGGGAGTCCGTGTTTCATCCATAGCTTCGATCCGATCGGACACCTCGTCTTTTCGCTAGCGGAGATCACGATCACATTCGATGTCGCACCAACCGGGGTCGCGTTCCCTCCGAATCCGACCCCCAGGGCAAGCGCCCACCATAACGGCGCCGTATGCACTCCTTTGGCCGAGAGGGCCACCAAGACGGGCAGCATTGCGATCGTGAACGGCACGTTATCGACAACCGCCGACATGATGCCCGCCAGCCAAAGTAGAAGTAGCGCCGCCAGCGCAATTCCATGCGTCGTCAGGTCTCCCATCGCATTGGCCATGATGTCGAGCGCTCCAGCAGCTTCAAGCCCTCCAACAATAACGAACAGCCCAACGAAGAAGACGAGCACATCCCAGTGAACTTCCTTCAATACTGATACGATGTCGGGCCAAAGCCAGAGAAGGCCGGCCGACGCGCCGATTAGCGCGACCATTCCTGATTCAAGCCCGATCCGATCATGCACGAAGAATAGGACCACAACCGCCGCAAGAATGATCAGAAGCTTCCTCGTGGATCGTGGATCAGTCAACGCATCCTTGGGGTTCATCTCGCGAAGACGCCCGGTGTTCGGCGGCAATGAAAACAGGGTCCGGCGGAACAGCAACAGCAGGACCGCTTGGGCGAGCGCCCAGACAATCAACACGATTGGCGCGAGATGCGTCAGAAAATCCATGAACGAGAAGCCTGCAGCTGTCCCAATGAGAATATTCGGCGGATCTCCAACAAGCGTCGCAACACCACCGATATTGGAGAGCATGACCTCGCCGATCAAGAATGGGATCATCGAGACGCCTAGAATGTCCGCAATCGACATCGTCACCGGGATCATCAGGATAATCGTCGTTACGTTGTCGAGAATCATGGAGATTAGGGTCGTCGCGAGGCCAAGCGACAAGAACAGCAACCATGGTCGTCCTCCGGTTATGCGCGCCGCTTTGATCGCCACGTATTCGAAGAAACCCGTTTCCTTGAACAGAGCGACAAGGACCATCATTCCGAACAGAAGAATGATGGTGTTGTAGTCGACCGCCTCGACTGCCCCCGCGGATGAGTAGAAGTGCATCCATGTCCCAACGCAGATCATCGCGACAGCACCGATCAACGCAATGAGCGTTCGATGAATCTTCTCTGTCAGGATTCCAAGGTACGTCAATGCGAAGACAACAATCGCTAGAATCAGAGGTCCGTTCCATCCAGCCACAATAAGCCGGGGATGCTATCACCGCCGGACAGTTCCGTCAAGAGCGCGGTTCAGGGTTGCCCTGATTGCGCGCCTCGGCAAGAATAGGTTGCACCGGGAACTGAGCTCGAGGTGAGACCCATGACACAGTTGCCTCCTCGTTCCGTTTCTTCAGGGACAGGCGGTTCTAGGAAGGATCCATCGCACGACGCCCCCATCTCCGGGAGGCGTCGCGCCTCACGTCGCCGTATCTTTCCCGCCATCGTCGTTCTTTGGTTCCTGTGGACAAGCGTCCCCGTCACAGCAACCAATCCGTTCCTCTGTGGGGCGCCGCATGCGAACGTCGTGTTCAACATCGCTCACACGGGAGCCGCCTCGCTGGCACCGCAGAACACCCTTGCGGCGGGGCGGCTTTCTTTCGAACTCGGCGCCGATGTGTGGGGCATCGATGTCCAATGCACGTCCGACGGAGTTCTTGTCCTGATGCACGATGAGACACTTGATCGAACAACCAACGTTGAGACGCTGTTCCCATCGAGAGCCCCGTGGCAGGTCGAGGCGTTCACTCTGGATGAGATCCGCCGGCTCGACGCGGGGTCGTGGTTCGTTCAGAATGATCCTTTCGGTCAGATCGAACTCGGCTTCGTCTCGCCCGATGAGCTGCACAGCTATGTTGATGAACCCGTACCAACGCTTCGGGAGGCACTTGCCTTTGTCTCCGAGCAGGGCTGGCTTGTCGATATCGAGATCAAGTCATCCGGCGTCCACTGCGCAAGGGAGCTTCTCGATCTGATCGAGGAGACGGAGACATTCGAGCGTGTTATGGTGTCGTCATTCGACCATGAGTTTCTCCGCGAGATCAAGACGCTCGCGCCAGCCCTCCCGATCGGCGCACTGAGCATTTTCATGCCGACCGATCCCGTCGCCTATCTTAGACAGCTTCAGGCCGACATCTATCTGCCAAGCCTTGTCGGATTCACCGACGAACTGCTAACCAGCTTGTCGGAGGCCCAGATCGGCGTTCATGTCTGGACGTACAACGCCATCGATCAACTCGAACGCCTGGCTTGTACCCCAGGGATCACCGGAATCTACACGGACTTCCCCCAGCGGCTTGAGGCAATCCTAGACCGTCCCCCTCATGTCGAGGAGGAGTAAGCGATGAGCACGTGTGGCTCGATCGGCCTTGTGTGTCTTCTTCTGTGTTGCGGGTTCGTCAGCGTTTCGCTCGCCAGCGGGAGTAAGCCGCCCGCCCCTGGGGTGGAGCCCTTCGACTCGGGAACCCGGGTCGTTCGCGAGGTCTCCGAAGCGCTGGCCCGCGAGGGGCGAGGAATCCTTGAATGCTATCCGTGGGGAAGCCGTACGTTCCTCGGTTTCGCTAGCCTCTTTTCGCTGAAGACCCGCATCTCTCTCATCGAGTGGGGGATGCATCTAGCCGTCGGCTACGACCCAGCGGAAGCCTCCAAGCTGCGTGTTGACGACCTCTCTCGATGGTGCATCGATCAGTACCCGGTGGATAGGCAGTACGATGCGATCATCATCGGTTCGCCAAGCGGCGCGGTGGCTCATCTGGCGGCACTCCTTGATGCCCCGTTTCTGACCACCTCGTTCGGGCTGGCCTTCCGCCACCCGACAATGGCTGCTGAAAACCACCTCAAGTACATGGAGAGTGCTCGGGCCGTCGTAGAGTCGATCCTCGCCGCCAACCCGATGGATGGCTTCGAGTTGATCGCTCACTACGATCCGCTTCACGACCGTTCTCTTGTTGAAGTCATCGATTTCGTGCGGATCAAGCTGACCAAGATGCCCTCCTTGTACGCCGATTACATCTGCCGTCATCTTGCTCCGGGCGGGCAGCTGATCGTGATTGACTGTTCCTATCCATGGCCGCAGTATGAGTGGGCCGATCGGGCGTTTCTACAGATCGGAGGATTGGGGGGCATCTCTCCGGAAACGTACGTCGACCGGTGGCCGCTCGACGAAATGCCAATTTCTCGACGGGAATCAGAGTGGGGCTGTCCGGATGGGTTTGCCGCCTCGGTTGAGCAATTCGCCGACGCACAGGGAATCGATACATTGAAGCTCTCATTCGATCACCCGTGGGACCTCAGTCTCATCGCGTACGACGCCTACCTGGCGTGTAACGGAGCACGGGATCGTTTCCTACTGATCGATTCGTTCAACCACATCAATCCGAGGACGAACCGTGATACGGGGATCCCCGGCCTATGGCTTCCGTTCAACACGATTGACGGGCTTCCTCTCGTAGAGGCTATCCTGCAAAACCGATCATTCGACCGGATTCTCTTCGCGCCGCTCCCATCCTTCGCCGACAGCCTCGACACCGCCGCGCTCGCCCCCTGGATCAACCTCTTGAGTCGCCATGGGGCAGCCGAGCTGTTCGGCGTCCGCCCGAGTCTGTATCCCGCCGATCCCCTTGCACCATTTCGCTTCTCCAATCGGATGGCGGAACTCCGCAACGAGCTGCCCCTTGAGGTTCCTCTACACCTCGACATCTCCACGTTCATTCAACTGATCGAAGACCGCGGAATCCGCTGAGCTGGATGTTGACCTCATCTGGCAATGTGGTCCTGTCAGGCGCGATAGGATAGGTGCCAACGCCGGTGGACTCATAGATTGGAGATCCTTGTGTCATGCTAGAACAGGTCGGTCTCGGTCTCGATCGACTCGGGCGGCTCACTGACACGATAGAGACAATCGGCCGGACCGATATCGCACCATCGGCACTCCGACCATGCCGGCACCTTCGGAAGCGGGCTGTCTCCTCCAACCCTGTGCACCAAGTCGACGAATCTCGATCGAAACGCTTCATCGAGACCCGCAGTGGGGATATCCACTGAACTTGTCTTGTAGACGACGCGGCCGGCCAGTGTGATGTCCTCGCAGCGAGAATTCCCAATCGGAAGGAGGAGCATATAGACAAGAACTTGAAGCTGATCGGACGTCCGCGGGCGTCCCGTCTTGCAGTCTTCGACGAATCCCAACCCGTCCCGAATCGCAAGAATGTCCGGTTTCCCTGAAACGGTGATCCGCGTCTTGCCGATCCGTTTGAACGCGTTCTCCTCTTCGACGAACACCTCGTAGCCCTCGTCGAGAAGCTGCTCGCGTCGCTCGCTCACGAGCTCGTTGTGCTCGATCGTCCAGCGCGCCAAGTCGAAACTGACCGGAAGCTTGTCGTAGTTGGTGTGGTGAGCGCGGTACCAGGCCGACCACTCACAGTTGCTCTCCCCCGCGAGAAGCTTCGTCAGCCACGTTACCCAGATGTAGGGCTCCGTCCTCTCCTGAGCCATTCATGCCCCCTCGTCTCGAGTCCCATCCTGAGGCTATGCTGTCAGCGATCGCCCGTCAAGGCAAGCGTGTCGCCGGGGAGAAAGGAAAAACGCCGCGGATGCGACGCTACTGTTAACCTACGTTATTTGCCCGCTCCGCGTCAAGGGGAATTCCTGAAATCATGTCTCCCACGTCGTTCTCGGGAGCCTTGATCACTCTCTAGAGAACCCGCGCCGCGGCTAGACGGCTTCGACTTCCGCAACGCCGGGAACCTTCTCCATCAGTAGCCGCTCGATCCCGTTCTTCACCGTGATCTGGGACATTGGGCAACCCTGGCAAGCGCCCTGGAGTCGAACGCGCACAACCCCTTCTTCCGTAACCTCGACCAATTCAACATCTCCGCCATCCGCCTGTAGCATGGGGCGGATATCTTCCAGAGCTTCTCTCACGTCCTTCTCCATGGTTCGCTCCTCCCAATGTGTCAAGCCGAAGCTACTCCAAACGTGGGAAGCATACCCGGTTTTCTCGATGCAATCACCGGTGAGGCCCGTTCAACGACTGGTTGACGGCGAACTGTGATCACCCAGAGTCAGCCGGAAGGTTCACAGACATCCCAAGACCATCCATATGGATGTTGAAAAACGGGCAGAGAGATGCTACACTCCTCCCAATACCATCCATTCAGATGGTATTGGGAGGTTTGGACATGTCAGACACAGATCTTCTGCTACTCAGCATCGGCCCCACCAAAGCAATCATTGAGGCACACCGCGAGAGTAGGGGCATCTCTGAGGCGCAATTGGAACGAACGTGGGCGCTTCGCCGTGGTTCGTCAGCGGCGCGGACCGACAAGCATTCACACAACGCAGGTGTGGACTGGCGTCCAACCGTACGCGTAAGATACACGCGGTCATCCGGCTGAGTCGCCAGATGAGAGGAGGCACCCGTGGCCGAAACGGAGAAGATCACGATCAACCTTGGCCCTGTTGATCTTGGGCGAATAGACATCCTCGTCGAGCAAGGTCTCTACTCGAATCGAACCGATCTCATCCGAACCGCAATCCGCAACCAGCTGGACCGCCATGAGGCGGTGATCCAGTCACATGTCGGCAAATGGTTGTTCACCCTTGGATCGGAGACCATTTCCCGGTCGACGCTCCTCTCGATGAGAGAGCAGGGGAAACAGATGACCCTTCGAGTCATCGGGATGCTCCGACTCGCCGATGACATCGACCCAGAGTTGGCACGAGAGACGATCAAACTGATCCGTGTTCGGGGCAGCTTCCGCGCAACACCGGAGGTGCGCGAGGCGCTTGCCGATCGGATCAACACGCCGCGGACCTAGCCGCACGGCTCCCGTTGGTCCCCGATGCTCAACTACGGTCCTTGCTCTGCAAGCCTCACGTACGTTGCAAATGCCCGTTCTTCCTTTGAAGGAAGCAGGAAATCCATTGCGGCTGATCCGAAGCTGCTGACCGCGGAGTACACATAGTCATACGGAGTGAAGTAGCTGAACGGGTACAGAAGAGACGCAATACCTGCCGCCAGATTGGCAATCCCCGAGATGATTCGCTCTTGGCGGCCCATATCGGCCAGTCGTTCCAGCGCCAACGCAGACGCAATCTCGGATTCTCCCGCCTCGGCCCATTCCCGTTCAGCCGCCGTAGGGACCATGAGCGAGAAGACACCCGGAAGCGCAACCAGCGTCCCCACCAGAATGCCGTATAACTCTGTTCCCGTCCCGGCGAGCACAACGACACTCCCCACGCCAATCGCTACGCCGAGCCCGATAGACACGTATCCGTTCGTCATTCTTGCACTTCGCTCCGACCGCGCAAGATCACCGAGAACATCCTGTGCGGGCCCGGCCAGCACCGTGCTCCCCCCAATCACAACCAAGACAAGCATCCCCGTCAGTAGTCTCTGCAGCGTCATGGCCCGTCCTTTCCTCTCCGTGTTGCCTGACTCCTCTTCCTCGTACTGTATCATGCCGCACAAATGCATGCCGCGGCAGTCCGCGCGGGAGACGGGGCGGCGGCTGCAGATACAGGAATGCAACGGTGAAGAGACGGCTTGCGCTACGCTAGAGGTGACAAGACCACCAACACCTTAAGGAGAGATCCATGGACAAGGAAGGCTTCCGCGCAGCCTTGCTGGAGAAGCAGACACCGGAGAAGCATATCGACCCATTCCTCGCCCTTGCCGAACGCTTTGAGCAATTCCTCGGCGAACCGGGTCGCTCTGGAGGGGTGGCAGCGGCAACACCCTACGAGGCGAATCAGTTTTCCGCCATGCTGGCCGCCTCAAACGAGAACACGTGGAGCAACTACATCGCGCTGTTGCGCTACGCCGCCTTCGCGAGCAACCGCCCGCTTTTTGTCGCCGTCATGGAGTACCTCGACGGACATGAGGCACTCGGAAATCTCCATCGGATGGTCGGGGAAACCCTAGGCGAGTCGGCGAGAGATGAGATTTTCTCGGGCGTCGAACTCCCTCGCTTGGGTACACCGAACACGGAGAAGCCCCGATTGACACATGCCGTAGTCGATCGCCTCGAGACGGCAGACCCCGAGAGCTGCCGGAAGATCCTCTCGCGCGGTTTGCGTGATCTGGACGATGCCTGGTATGAGGACACGAAGAAGATGTTCGAGGATGCTGGCAGCATCGATGCATTCCTCGCGAAGCGCCGAGAGAAGCTTCTCGCAGAACTCGAGAAGCACCGAAGCGAAGGCACATGGTGGTATGTCCAACGGATTACCCCCGATGTCATCGACTTCGTACGGCAGCGTCCGGAGGTTTCCACCGGCATGCGCGAGGGGAACATCATCTACGAGGCGAAGATCCCGTACATGGCCATGGAGTATCTCGCCGAGACGGACGAGCAGATGAAACGCTACTACTACTGCCACTGCCCTTGGGTTAGGGAATCGCTTCGCACCGGAGAGGTCTCCGTTTCGCCGACATTCTGCAATTGCAGTTCCGCATTTCACAAGAAGCCGTGGGAGATCATCTTCGGGCAGCCGCTTCATGCGGAAGTCGTCGAGACGGTTCTCCGCGGCGACCCGTGGTGCAAGTTTGCGATTCATCTCCCCGACGGGGTCGTCTGACAGACCCGCCCCATCAGATGAACAGGAAAGTCCCAAGAACGAGCAACGCGCCATAGATAATCCGGTGAAATTGAGCAGGCTCGATCCGCCGATTCGTCCAGCGACCGAGCAGCGTGCCCAGAACCATTGCTGGAAGTGTTGCCCCCGCCAACAGGGCCACGTCCACCGTCCATAGCCCGGCCACGCCGTGCCCGACCAACGACACGGCGCCCGCGATGAAGAAGTAGCCCTGCAATGTCGCCCGGAAGACCGGTGGATCCCATGTCTGCAGTGTGAAGTAGGCGACCAATGGAGGTCCACCAACGTTGAATCCGCTGGAGAGCGCGCCACTGGCGAAGCCAAGCACGCCGGCCGTGAGGGGAGTTGATCGTAGAGGAAGTCGGTCTCTTCCGAACAGTCCGTGGACTGCAAACAGGATAACAGTCACACCAAGCAGCATCTTGATCGGTTCGGGGGGCAGCCCTCGCAGCAACAGGATCCCGATCGGGATGCCGAAAACGCCGCCGGCAAACAGATAGCGGAGGCTCTTCCACTCTACGTGTCTCCAATCCTGACCGATGATCATGATCGACATCGCCATGCCCGAAATGGCGAGCATCGGAGTTGCCGTCCTCAGCTCAAGGACAAGCCCGAGGAGCGGCATGGCGACCAAGCCCATCCCAAACCCGACCGCCGAACGGATGAAGCTTGCCGCCCCGACAATCGCGACCACAATCAACGTGGTTCCGAGAGGCATGGATCCTCCTTCGCCGCTACGTCGTCCCTTCGTCCGGCCGTGAACGCTCCACAGTTGCCCTTGTGCGTTCCCCAAAAAAAGACAGACAACCCTTGTCGTCTGCCGTCCTTCCGCGGAATTGGCGTCTCGCGCACAGCGAGGATAGCCGTAGCATCTGGATCGCGACAAACGCAGGTCTTCGTGAGAAGTGACAAGGAGAAGACATGGCGTGATGGATACCCTGGGTCCCGCAAGCGGGGAGTCTCCGACAACGGATCTCGCTACCATACGGTGGAGAGGATGCACAGCGCGAGCCGAACCTCCGTGCCCTCCTCGCGGCTGCCATCCTCCCGAGGAGAGACATGAAGCGGATCCACATGGAATCCCGGCTTGTACGGCAGGAGGATAGCGCGCGACATGCGTGCCGAACCGTTCGATTATCCGACAGGCACAACTTGTCGATTCTCCTCTACGCCGCGTTCCGCGGGACCATCGATGATGAGGGCGAGCGTTTGGCCGATGCTCGTGCCGAAATCGACAGGACGTTCACCGGCAAATACGGCCGGCTCCTGCCCGATTGCTCCTTCGTCTATCAGGAAGAAGAGCTCCTTTTGTCCGCCTGCCTGATCAGCTGTTCCGAGCCAGACCGTATCCCGCTGGTCGTCTTCTCGATGACCCACCCTCAGGCACAGCGCCAAGGTCTCGCGCGGCTTCTGTTGCGACGATCGATCAACGCGCTCCTCGACCGCGGATACAAGCAACTGCAACTTGTCGTCACTGACGGGAACAGTCCGGCGCAGCATCTCTATGCGTCGCTCGGCTTCCGTCCGATCGATCGCTCCTAGCCCGGCATCCGCGGTGGATTCGGTATAATCGTGCCTCACGGCCGACCGACCACCGAGCACGGCTTGAGATCTTGCACCTGGAGGACGGGATGAACGACAACGAGAAGTCGATGGAGAAGATCGTCGCGTTGTGCAAGCGGCGAGGGTTCGTGTTTCAGTCCAGCGAGATCTACGGTGGAATCGGGGGGTTCTGGGACTACGGCCCACTCGGCGTTGAGATGAAACGAAACATCAAAGAGGCTTGGTGGCGCGACATGGTCACCGGGCATGATAGCACGATCCCGCCAGCAAGCGCGCCGTCCGCGTTTGACATGGTCGGCCTCGATACGTCGATCATCATGCATCCGAAGGTCTGGAAGGCCAGCGGGCACTACGATCTGTTCTACGACCTGTTCGTCGACTGCAAGACCTGCAAGGCCCGGTTCCGTGCGGACCAGCTTGGGACAAGCCCGTGCGCCCGCAAGCCAAGCAAGGCGCCTGGCGAGCATTCCGAGTGCGATTTGACCGAGCCGCGAGAATTCAACCTCATGTTCAAAACCTACATCGGTGCGTTGGTAGATCCGGAAGCTGAAGCGTATCTCCGCCCGGAGACAGCACAGGGGATTTTCGTCAACTTCAAGAATGTCCTGTCGACGTCGCGCGTCAAGGTGCCGTTCGGAATCGCGCAGATCGGCAAGTCGTTCCGCAACGAGATCACGCCGCGCAACTTCATTTTCCGATCGCGCGAATTCGAGCAGATGGAAATCGAGTTTTTCTGCTCTCCTGACTCATCTCAAGACTGGTACTCCTATTGGAGAGACCGCCGTGTGAATTGGTTTGTGTCTCTTGGCCTGCACAGCGAGAGACTCCAGCTCAGGGAACACGGCCCGTCGGAGCGAGCCCACTACTCCTGTGGCACCGCTGACATCGAGTACGCATTCCCCTTTCTTCCGGAAGGCGAGTTCGGCGAACTTGAGGGGGTTTCCCATCGAAGCGACTTCGACCTGCGCAGCCATATGGAGGGCAAGCTGGTCCGGGATGGAGACGATCTGATCGTCGAGCAGGACGAGCATGGGCAGCCGCGCTATCCCGGTAGCGGGAAGGATCTGTCCTACTTCGACGATGCAACGCAGACGAAGTACATCCCTCACGTCATCGAGCCGTCGGCGGGGACCGATCGCGCCGCACTGGCATTTCTCTGCGAAGCGTACGATGAGGATGCAATCCCCGATGAGAAGGGCGTCCCGCAAGAGCGGGTCGTCCTCCGCTTCCATCCTCGGATCGCGCCGTTCAAGGCTGCCGTCTTCCCGCTCGTCAAGAAGGATGGCCAGCCGGAGGTCGCCGCAGAGATCTACCGTGGCCTCAAGAAGCGTTGGAATGTCTTCTACGATCAGAAGGGCTCGATCGGGAAGCGGTACCGCCGGCAAGACGAATCGGGAACCCCCTTCTGCATTACGGTGGATCATCAGACGCTCGACGATGAGACGGTCACACTCCGTGATCGGGACACGACAGAGCAAACACGGGTGAAGATCGTCGACATCGAAACGATCATCGCTGAGCGGTTGCAGGCTTAGCATGCCTCGATCCATGACGAATTCACCGTATGCATCGATCATGTTTCTGACGTACGAGGCACTCGATGCTGCGGTCCGCTTCTACGGTGAAACCCTCGGTCTTCCGTTGATCGAGGATCAGGGCTGGGCGAAGGTCTTTCGGATCGGCGGGACCGCCTACGTAGGAGTCGTCGAGGCGCGGCGTGGCCTCCTCGAGCATCCCGTGGGATCGGGAGCGCTCCTCTCGATTGTCGTCGATACCCTTGAGGCCGTCGATAGTTGGCACGCATACCTTCGCAGCAACGATGACATCGAGCTGCTTGGAGAGCCTTCGCCGGTCCCGGGAATCCCTGTCTACAGCTTCTTCCTGCTGGATCCGGGGGGCTATCGAGTCGAGATCCAAGCGTTCACCGATGAACCCACAGTGCAGCGCTTCCAGAGCTCAAGCTGAGCCCCGTCCACCACGAATAGCACCGCGTGTTGAAGACACATAGAATGGTCTCCGATCCGCCGATCGCCGGGGAGGAACATGTCCGAAGAGGTTCAAGACGAGATTCGTCGACTGGCTGCCATGATGCAGACCGATATCGTTGGGTACACGGCGATGACCCAGCGCGACGAAACGGTCGCCCTTGCGCTTCTCTCGGAGCACAATGCCTTGCTTCGGTCCGTGTTTCCCCGCTATCGGGGTTCGGAGATCAAGGCGTTGGGCGACGGCTTCCTTGTCGAATTCTCAAGCGCCCTCGACGCCGTGCAATGCGCCATCGATATCCAGACGAAACTGCGGGAACGGAATGCAGAGGCTCCCGATTTGACCCCGATCCGAATCAGGATAGGTCTCCATGTCGGAGACGTTGTCCATCGAAGAGATGACGTATTCGGCGATGGCGTGAACATCACATCCAGAATCGAGCCGCTTGCCGAACCGGGAGGGATAGCCGTATCCCAGCAGGTCTACTCGCAGATCTGGAACAAGGTCGACCTTCCGATGGTCAGCTTGGGACCTCAGCAGCTGAAGAACATCCACGTCCCGATAGAGGTTCACCGTTTGATTCTCGGCGCTTCCTCCGCCGCTACGTCTCCCTCGCCATTGTCCCGCGCTTCCTCTGAACGCCGACTTGCCGTTCTTCCGTTCGCCAATATCAGTCCAGACCCGCAAGACGCCTACCTTGCTGACGGCATTACCGAAGAGCTCATCTTCACGCTGTCGAAGATTGGCGGATTGCGCGTCATTGCCAAAACCTCGGTCATGCGCTATCGCGATGCCGAGGAAAGCGTCACCAAGATCGGACGAGAGCTGGGCGTCAATACGATCATCGAGGGCAGCGTTCGTAAGGCGGGAAAGCGAATCCGAACCACCGTACAGCTGATTGACGTGGTCTCCCAGGAGCATCTGTGGTCCGAGGCGTATGATAGCGATCTCGACGACCTGTTCACCGTGCAGCGCGAGATCGCCGAACAGGTTGCGGAGGCGCTGCGGGTCCGTTTGCTTCCAACGGAGCGAACGGAGATCGCCAAAGTTCCGACGGACAACCGCGAGGCACATACGTACTATCTCCGCGGCCGGTATGCGTGGAGCCAGTGGAACGAGGGCTCCCTCCTCAATGCAATCGACCATTTCCAGCAGGCGATCGAACTCGACCCCGATTTCGCGCTTGCCCATGCCGGGATTGCGGACAGCTACACTCTCATGGCCCACCTGGGGTATCTGTCGCCCGAGGAGGCATTCCCGAAGGCCGAGGAGGCGGCCTACCGCGCCCTGGCGATCGATGATCGTCTTGCCGAGGTCTACAGCTCGATAGCCATGATCAAGGTTGTGTTCTCCGAAGATCTCGTGGAGGCTGAACAGGACCTTCTCAAGGCCATCGAACTCAATCCGAACTGCGCAGCAGCGCACCAATGGTACGCGCTGGTACTGAACGTCACCGGCCGCTCGGAGGAAGCACTGCGAGAGCAACAGCTCGCCGAGGAGCTCGACCCGGCGGCGCTGCTATTCAACGTCGCCATAGGACAGCTGTTGGGGACGGAGTAGGGTGCCTCTCTTGCCGAGGATGGATTGGCAGGCCGCTCCACAATGCACGTAGTGTTGCTGCATCACCGACGCATAGAACATGGAGGGAGATAGCGTGGCAAGCAAGATTCGACTCATCGTCAATCCCGCAGCCGGAGGCGGTAAGGCACGGCAGGTCATCCCGCGAATCGAGACGACATTGGATGATCTCGGCGTCGGCTACGATCTCGTCTACACCGAGCGCCCTTGGCACGCCGTTGAACTCGCACGGACTGCGGTTCAGGACGGTGCCAACGTGGTGGTTGCCGTTGGCGGTGACGGCACCGCCAACGAAGTCCTCAACGGCCTGATGCAGGCGAAGCAGTCAGGAGAAGCACCTGCAGCCATGGGCGTCCTTTGCGTGGGTCGCGGCAACGACTTCGCGTTTGGTGCCGGAATCCCGCACGATATCACGGAAGGCTGCCACACGCTGGCAGAGGATGCCCGCCGAACCATCGATGTCGGCCAGGTCAGCGGAGACTCCTTGCCTGAAGCACGATTCTTCGGCAATGGCGTTGGGATTGGGTTCGACACCGTCGTCGGCCTCGAAGCAGCGAAACTGAAGCGGCTCCGTGGTTTTCTCGGCTACTTCGTCGCCGCGCTGAAGACGATCTTCCTCTACTACCAGGCGCCACAGACGTTGGTTGAATACGGGGAGACATCGCTTGACCAAGAGTCGCTGATGGTCTCGATCATGAACGGCCGTCGAATGGGCGGCGGGTTCATGATGGCTCCCTCATCCTCGATGGAAGATGGCTTGCTCGACCTGTGCATCGTCCGCCAGGTGAGTCGGCCGAGAATCCTTGCCCTCATTCCACGGTTCACCAAGGGAACGCAGGAGCGCCATCCGGCGGTGACCACGGGGCGGACCGAGAAGATTTCCGTCACCGCGCTCAAGGGCGTCCTCCCCGCTCACGCAGATGGAGAGACCCTTTGTGAACAGGGGAGCCGCCTGACGGTGGAGATTTTTCCGCGCCAGATGGAGATCGTTTGCCAAGGATGCCAAGGGGAAGAATGCCATTCGTCCGCCGCTTGACGGACGCGCTGATCTGCCGCATCGTTCGCATCCTGTGTGTGATCGATGGAGAGCAGATCGACAAGGTGCCGTCTCACGGACCCGTCATCTTGATCGTCAATCACGTGAACTTCCTCGAGGCGCCGATCCTGTACTGCCGCCTTCGTCCACGCCCTGTGACCGCACTCGCCAAGGCGGAGGCCTGGGACAATCCGCTGCTCGGGTGGCTGTTCGATCAGTGGGGCACCATTCCGATCCGCCGCGGTGAATCTGACATCGGAGCCCTGCGTCAGGCGCTTCAGGTACTCAAGGATGGAGAGATCCTCGCGGTGGCCCCCGAAGGAACCCGCAGTCGACACGGGCGACTACAACGTGGACGTACGGGGATCGTGACCCTCGCCATGAAGAGCGGCGCCCCCTTGCTGCCGGTCGTAAGCCATGGTGGAGAGGCGATTGGCCGCAACATCCGGCGGCTTCGCCGAACTCCGTTTCGTATCCTCGTCGGAGAACCATTCTACGTCGACACCCAAGGGAAACGGCTGACTCGGGAGCTTCGTCGACAGATCACCGATGAGATCATGTATCGAGTGGCTGCGCTGCTCCCCCCTGCGTACCGTGGCGTGTATGCCCACCTCGAAGACGCAACCACAGACCACCTGAATCTTGGGGCCCCGTTGGATCTCGACGTCTTGTAGTCATCAGCTCTCCTAGATCCAATCGCCCGCGACCTTGGCCAATCTATCGTCCACGTCCCAGCCCTGCCGCTTGGGCTATATCTCCTTCGCCAGATGGACGACCTGTTGTGGAAACGGGATCTCGATCCCGTGGCTGTCGAACGTCTCTTTGACGCGCCGTGTCAGGTCGAACAGCACATCCCAGTAGTCCGCTCCATCCACCCACATGCGTAGAGTGAGATTCACGCTCGAGTCCGCCAGCTCACTGACCATCGCTTCCGGCGGCGGATTCGAGAGAATTCGCTCGTCAGCGCTCATCAGCCCGATCGCAGTCTCGAGCGCCTGCTCAATCGAATCTCCGTACCCGATGCCTACGGCCAGATCAATCCGTCGCGTCTCGTATGCGCTGTAGTTGCGGATCACCCCGTTGTAGATTTGCGCATTCGGGACCATGACCTTGACGTTGTCCGGCGTCGCCAGCTCCGAGGTGAACAGCTGAATGTCCTTGACCGTCCCGCTCACACCCCCTGATTCCACGAAGTCACCGATCTTGAACGGCCGCAGCATGAGGAGCATCACGCCCGCGGCAAAGTTGGCCAGCGCGCCCTGAAGCGCAAACCCAATGGCGAACCCCGCCGCGCCGAGGATCGCCACGAACGATGTCGTCTCGATACCGAACCGCGCCAGGGTCGCAATGATCGCGAACACGAGGATGCCGATGTACGCAAGTTGCGTCAGAAACCGCTGCAGCGCAACGGCCAGCGTCGTGTTCGCCAGCCACCTCCGCAATAACTTCCGGACCAGCTTGGCCACGATGTATCCGATGACAAGCACTGCCACCGCGCCAAGCGCTTGCATCCCGAATGCGACAAATCGATCCCACATGATCCCTCCTTCGGTTCTCTCCGGGAATTAGTGTATGGGATTGCTGCATGCCTCACGCCCTGAATCTTCGATCGACAGGCGAACATGCAGCTGAGGGGAGGTCCCGGATGTCGTTATCGAACGTTTGCTCCGTCCGTGCTGCGACCTCCAAGTGAGCCAAGCAATCCGTGGACAATGATCAGGTCCGCCCCCGCGTGGATGAGTGCAGAAGCGATGAGACTTCCTGTGTACTGGATGCATAGTGCCCATCCGATCCCAAGCGGGAAGAGGATCACCAGGAATCGGATCGGATCCTCCTTGGATAGGTAGGCTGCGCCAATGTGAGCTAAGGCAAAGACTGTCGCGGTCAGGACGGCTGCCGCAACCGATCCTACGAGGCCAGCAAGCGGACCGAGGAACAGCCCTCTGAACCAGAGTTCTTCCATGAACGCATTGGCAAACACGAACACCAGGATCCAAGGAAGACGTTTCAGGAACTGCGAAGAAGACCTCTTCAACGAGCGCGCCTGCAACGCTGCGACAATCGCAAACAGCGCAAACCCGCCCAGGCCTAGTGCCAGGCCGATGCCCAGCTTCCCCTTCACGAGGAATGCCGTCGAAAGCGGTGTTTGAGTCACGCTGAGCACTAAGAGTATGGCGCCGACAACAGCTAGGGTGTCCAGTACCGGAATGGTGTTGACACTTCAGCCCTCCTTTTGACGGTGCTCGCGGACGGCGCCCCAGAAGATCTCGGAGGGGGTCCGTCCCTTGGTACGGTAGCCCTGATGAGGCCGCTCGAAGTTGTAGAATTCGATGAAGGATGCAAGAGATACCTGTAGCTGATGGCGCTGCGGAAATAACGGCGCCGAAACACAATCCGCCAGTGCTCGTGAAGGATCGTTCCCTGGAGCCGCTCTACGAACCCGTTCGTCCATGCATGTCTGGGTTTCGTGCGAGTGTGCTTCACGTTCAGATCTCGACATGCCTGGTCGAAATCAGCTTTGAACTCACTGCCTCCATCCGTCAACACTCGCCACAGCTTCCAACCAGCCTTCTCCACCTCGGGAGCAACGACATCCTTGAGGAACGAGGCTGCCTCCTTCGCGTTGTTGGCTGGCATAACCTTGGCCATCGCGTACGAGCTGGCCGCATCACACGCAGTCAGCTGCCACAGCTTGCCGACGCCCTTGAGGTTGCCGATGTAGAAGGTGTCAATACACACGAGCTCGCCAGGTTTCTCTGCCTGCACATGACGAGTCTTTCGTCGTGCCAGGTTCTACCTGGTTCGCTCGGTCAGCAGTCCGGCGCTCTTTGCGCTGTGGACTTCAAGAACGAGCAGCCGCTGAGCCCGGGTTCCCAACCCCAAACGGTGGAGTGCTCTCCAGACCGTGGTCGATGAGACGAAGATGCTCTGCATACGCAGTTGATCACTCACGCGCTGGGGACCCCATGTTGGCCACGCCAGTGCCATGGCGACGATCCGACGTTCCTTGGTTGTATCCAACTGCACAGGGCGTCCGGGGCGTGCTGCCGCTCTGCGTGGGTGTAGACCATCGGCTCCGTAACGTGTGAAGCGTTTCTTCCATCGGTAGAACAGCGTTCGCGAGATGCCTGCCTCACGGCATGCTGCACTGACATTCCCCAGTTCTTCGGCGCGCTGCAAGACATGGAGACGGAAAGCGTGTACCTTGTCTTCGAGGGTCATCGGCAGTCCTCCCAGGTTGTTTCGTCGCTACCTGGAGATTCTGCTCTGATGACCCTCTTTCTTCTCCCTACCTCACCCGCCCAACTGCAAACAGTACTACGAAACTCGACAAGCTAGTGCCTCCAACAGCTTCAACAGTGCGATTCCTCGCATCGAGTCATCCGAGATTCTCAGCGGCCTCTGGAGCCAAGCGATGGCCCATCCCGCGATGTTGGCCGTCGTTGCCGCCAGGAAGCCGATTGAGAGCAGGCGAATCGTCCCAGTCAACGAGAACTGGAAGCACAGCCACACGGCCAACGCAGATGCAACCGGAAGAGCCGCTCGGTAGATCCAGCTTCGGTTGGTTCTGAACAAGCGGTAATAGCTACTGCCAAAGACAAAGATCGCAACGCTTGCTGTGAGATATGCAGCTCCGGCGAGCACGCCGCTTCCACTCACGATGTACCCTCCGAGCCTTTCATGCCGACCTCCCTGCCAAGTCGAGAGACCCAAAGCAAGACCAATTCTTGTCCAATCCTTCACTGGATTCAACTTACAGTGTGCTCTCCCCGACACAGCAAGACCCTCCGGGAAGAAAGGGCGCCTCGAATCACTACACCGGCTTGGACGCTACTTCACCTGTGGTTGATGGAGATTCCGATCTGGCAACTCTGAGCCCGTGTCGTCCAAGTAGAGCTTCCGACCGTCGGAGGGTTATGGCTTGACTCCACGTCTTCCGAACGTATTCCCTCAGAACCGGGACCGTCTCGAGGTTGGCTGAGGTTGCTCGTGCTCTGAAGAGCAACGGCAAGCGTCATTCTCGCCAGCTATCTGTCTAGAGGCTTCAACGCCGCTGTTCTCTCGGAGCGATGCAATCTCTCCATGGATGAGAATCTTATTTGCCCGCAGACACGTTCGCTCTTCGGAGTTCCCTCGCCACCCTGTCGGCAGCAAGCTTCCCCGTCAGGACCGCCATGGGGAGCCCAGACGGGCTGTAGGCCCATTGGCCGGCTTGCATGATATCGGGCAGACCGGTGAGGACCGATCGCGCGACGTCCTGCATGTGATGCACTGCAGGCATGATCGGATTGGTGAACGCCCATCCGGTTATGGCTCCGTCGGAACTCCCAACCACGCGCGCAATCGTCAGAGGCGTCGAGGAGAAGCGATCCCGCACGGCAGCTCGCAATCCAGGGTACACGCTCATCTCCAACCTTTCGATCAAGCGGTCTTCGGCCAGCGTTTTGAACGCGTCGTAGCATCCATGATCTCGCACCGCGGCGAACAACGCATGATCGAGCAGCACGCTGACAATCAGCCCCGTCTTGCCGGGCGGCGCCAGCGAGGCATCTTTGAGCACGGGAATCGAGATCTCATACGTGGTCGCGTCAATGTAGCGTTGGAGCCACTGCTCGGCCTTCTCCCGAAAGCCCCCGTCTTCCGTGGTCGATGCTCCCGCCAGAAGCGCGTCCAGCTCCGAGTGGATATCACGACCTATGCCCCGCTGCGATGGGGTATAGAAGAAGTGACCGTTGGACTTCGCGGCAAACCAGGCCGGATCGAGATCCACCGCCAGGTAGAGGGTGAAGATGCTGTCTCCCCCCGAAGCGGCACATACGCGTGCCTCGTGCTCGCAAGCGCGCCTCTTGGCTCGGCCTTCAGGCAGCTTAGCGATATCGGCAATCTCGTACAGCGTTCTGAGATCGGCAGCCCACACCAGTTTCCGGTAGGCATGGACCGCTCCACGTTCATCCGTGACGGTATGCTCGACCGGATCCACCGCGGTAATGCGGGTCTTCTTGCGGATATCCACCCCCTGTGCCGCGCAGTACGCCTCCATCGCGCGCGGTAGGGCTCCCGTGCCGCCCACCGGATAGACGTAGTCGAGGTAGAGGCTGAAGTAGCTCAACGCAAAGAACGCCGGCGTCTTCTTGAAGAAATGCTGGCTGATGATGTCAATCAGCGGTCTCGAGGAGCTGAGCGTCTCCAGAAGCTCATCCACCGGCATCGACATCCGGTTGATCTTCCCGATGGTCAAGAGAAACCTCCCCAACCATGGTAGGAGCTTCGTGAAGACGTACTTGGGGTCTCGGCGCAGATCCTTGACCGCGGGGTTCTCAACACCGTAGAGCACCTTCATGTGCCGCATCACTCGCCTGACCAGATCGAGGATCCTCGCAATGTCAGCGCGATGATCCGGATAGAAGTGCTCGAGGAGTGCCTGGTAGTCGGCCAGGTTCGCGGGAGATTCCACCGGGATCACGCGGTCCTCAATTCCTAGCGAAACGGGGCTCTTCACGAACTCTATGTCGATGCCGAGGCCCTCCAGCATCGGAAAGATGATCCCCGAGTCCTCGAGAGCCCGAATGCCGGCATCCCAGACGAATCCATCCCTCTCGAAGGAGTTGATCAAACCACCGAGAACGGGCTCCTTGTCGCACAGAAGAACCTTGAGTCCGCCCCTTGCGGCAAACGAACTCGCCGTCAGCCCTGCCATGCCCCCGCCTACGACGATGACGTCATGAATGGATCGTTGGTCTCTTCCTCGCGATGTTTGCTTCCATGTCATGCGTCTTTCTCTCATCTTCACGCCAACCCCGCCAGCCGAAGGCTCTCTTCCCACACGATCTTTCCAATCTCTCGATCAAGGGCATGCGGCGCCGGCTTCTCCACGTGGGTGAGGTTGAAGTACCGTCCGCTGATCGCTTCGAGCTCCGGTGCGGTGGCAAGGTAGTGAATCGCCTGTCCGGAGATGGATGGATCGCCCAACGATCGGGAAAGGATGTGGTCCTTGTACCAGCGATAGAGTGCTCCGTTGTTGCTGCCAATGTTGCTCTTCACGGCGCCTGGATGCATTGCATTGATTGTCACACCGCTGCCCTGGAGCTGCTCCGCGAGTTCCCACATCGTGAGCAATTGCGCTGTCTTGGCCGCGCCGTAGCCACGCAGCCCAGTGTAGTGGCGCTTGTGCCAATGAAGGTCACCGATATCGAGCCCTCCGAACCGATGTCCTTGGGAGTTCACCTGGATGATCCGGGAAGGAGCGCTTCGCCTCATCGTGTCGAGGAGTATCCATGTGAGGGCAAAGGCGCCGAGGTGGTTCACGCAGAAGACCGTCTCCAATCCATCTTTCGTTCGAGTGAGCTTGGTGGAGTGCATGCCGACGTTGTTCACTAGGAGGTCAATGGGGGCGTCTCCCTGCGCCAGTCTGTCCGCCGCTTCCCGTACCTGAGCAAGGTTCGCGAAATCCGCAATCAGGTAGCTGCAGTCGGCATTGTGGTTCCTCCGGAGTGTCTCACA